>Ga0335076_10000043_pt1 | contig 103341 bp, 113 predicted proteins | sample Lox_Sample_25_FD_206717 | JGI IMG/M metagenome (GOLD analysis project Ga0335076, IMG submission 206717) | Soil microbial communities from Loxahatchee National Wildlife Refuge, Florida, United States - Lox_Sample_2.5 | ecosystem: Environmental > Terrestrial > Soil > Wetlands | place: USA... | reverse complement strand
TGATCTTTATAACGGCGGAGCCAGTCTCCAGAGTGCGCCTGGACGCCCTGCTCCTTCTCTTTTTCTTTCTGAATGTCTTTTTCGGTAGCGCGTTCCGCCCGATTCTCCATCCGCTGCTGACGGCGCTGGCGCGCGTTCAGCCGCTGGGCGAACGTCGGGATGGCTGTCAGCAACAGTGCCGCCAGCATAATCGCCGCGGTTTGTACTCGCCCCCTCACCACTTCTCCCCTTACGGATTCGCCGTCACGTCGTCCTGTACCTGCAATTCATCGAGCACATCGAAATCCGCATACAGCTCATGATTCTTCTCCAGCGCCAGCAAGTCGCCCACCGCCGTCCCGGGTTCGGCTGGAACTCCGGGCACGGGAACGCGGATCGCGAATTCTTCTTCCGGACCGGGGAACAGAACATCGCGGTTGACGGCCACCGCCGCTCCCGCAATGATCAAGGCTGCCAGCGAACCCGCCCACACCGGCCGCAGGAGCCAGCGCAGGCGTCCGTGCCTCGGTCGCGCCATTTCTTCGCGCAGCCGTGCTCCCAGCCGTGTGTCGAAATAGGGCGACGGCTCCGGCGTCTGCCACTCGTCCAGCAATGTCATGGTCTGCCGGAAACCCTGCAGCTTAGCCGCACAGGTCGAGCACCCGGCAATGTGCTTCTGCAAGTCCTCCGCGCCGCGCATCCCGGCGGCCACGTCAGGCAACAATTCTCGCACTTGATCGCAATTCATACTGCTTCCCCTTACTTCGCCAAAACAAATTCCTTCAGCTGCTCGCGCAACGTCTCGTACGCGCGAAACAGCAGGGACTTGGTCGCGGATTCGCTCAGCTTCATGACCTCGGCGATCTCGCGATAATCCATCTGCTGATACTTGTGCAGGACCACCGCCATCCGTTGCCGCTCTGGGAGGGCCTGCACTTTCTGCCGGATCGCGGCCAGCCGCTCTCGCCGCAGAATCTGCTCCTCCGCCGTCAGCGAATCGTCGGCCAAGTCGGGTGTCGCGCCGGTCTCCTGATCGGGCTCATCGAGCCGCAACGTGTTCTCCGGACGCTCATGCCGCGTATCTCGCGCGTGATTCACCGCCAAATTGGTGGCAATCCGGTAGAGCCAAGTATTGAATTTGGCGCTCGCTTCGTAGCTTTCACGCGAACGATACACCCGAAGAAAGACTTCCTGAGCCAACTCTTCCGCCGTAGCCGGGTTGTGGCACATGCGGTACATGAAGCCCACCATCTGGCGGCGGTATTTCTGAACCAGGTAGGAAAACGCGGACTCATCGCCCGTTTTTACCCGCAGCATCACATCAGCGTCGGTGGCCTCTGGGGCACAGTCGTACAAACCCTCGGCCGCCTGCGGCGCTCCCGCCAGCGTCAGCAGTCCCCGCTCGATGGCCACACTGCTCACATCCGTTGGAACCCCGCCCGGAGCAGAAAGTTGCGCCCCTACCAATCCAGGCCTGAGCGCAGAAGTGCTTTCGGATGAATCAGTTGCGCGGTTAGCGTGAGGATGATCTGAGTACGGCATGAGCCTGCAACTTAGCCAAGGCTATCCGGGAGCGGTCAAACGGTCAAGACGCAGGAGGGATGTCGGACACGCGATTTCGGCACCGGGGACATATGCATTGCGTTCGCGCGAAGTCCGTGCAATCTGCGCCCGCTTTTGGCGACTCGGAGCACGAACCCAACAAGTGGCGAAGATGGTGGGCGCTATAGGATTCGAACCTATGACTTCCACCGTGTGAAGATGGCACTCTACCGCTGAGTTAAGCGCCCAACCCTTTACATTCAACAGGATGCGGTTTGTCCTGTCAATGTCGTGGGTCCATTTGGGTCCAATAGGCCCACGATCACGCGCTGCGCCCGTCGTTTCTTCGGCGTCACGGCTTGGACGTACCTGTCCATCGTGACGCTGACGTTCGCGTGACGCATGAGTGATTGCACCGTTGCCACATCCTCACCGTTTGCTTTGAGCAGAGTTCCGAACGTATGGCGCAAGGTGTGCCATCCGATTCGCTTCTGTATCCCTGCCCGGAGTGCAGCGGGCCTGATGTGCTTTTCCATTCCCGCTGTAGGCCAGTAGGGTTGCTGTCCGTTCATCTCTGGACTGCCGAAGATGTAATCCCCGTCTTGATTGTAGGGACAGCATCCACGCCAGCGAGTCAGCACGTCAGCGAGTCCCGTGTCCAACGGAACGGGCTTGCGGCTGGCTTCCGTTTTCATCGGCCCGATGTACTGACGCACGATTCCACGCGACAGGCGAATCTCGCCCGCTGCGAAGTCAACGTCCGCCCATTTGAGAGCAAGCAGTTCCGACACGCGGAGTCCAGTTGTGACGGCCACGTACACGGCGGTGCGCCACGGCTCTGCGAGTTCTACCAGCAGTGCCTTTAGTTCGTCCGCCGTCAGAACATCAGGGACTTGCGTCCGCTTGGCTGACTGCCGCACTAGCGTGATGGGATTACTGTCACAGAACTCCCATCGCATCGCGTGTGCAAACAGAGCAGACATGATGTTCCGAACCTTAGCACGTGATCCGTTGGACAGTTTCACAGTGCCAAGCCAAGACTCGACTCCCACGGGACGAACGTCGGAAAGCGAATAGCTTCCCCACTTCGGAGTGATCCATTTGGAGATGTATCCCTCGTACACTTCCCGCGTGTATGGCGTCTTGTTTGGCAACTCTTTCTCTCGGTAGTGGTCTACCAGTTCCGCCGTCGTGCGCGGTGTTCTGGTTTCCCGGTTGATTGTCGAGCGCAGAAACTCGCTGGCCTTCTGAGCAGATGCTTTGGTCGGATACTCTGCCACGGTGCCGATGATTTCCTTTCGTCGGATCGTTTGACCGTGTGCATCTTGCTCTCTCCAACGGAGCGTCCAAACCGCTGCGCCGTGCTTGCGTGCTTCACGCCTGATACTGCCGTTCTGATACCGTTCGCGTGGTTTCATTGTGTCCTTTCGGTTCCCACGCAAACGGGTTGGCAGTGCAATCGTACCATGCCCTGATTCTGACGCTGCACTTGCGGAGTGGCCCATCTGACGTTACCGGGAGCATAGTGGCCAGCGTTGTTGATGCGGTCGAGAGTCATTCCCTTCGGACGTGTACCTAACTCCGAAAAGAACTGCTCGAAGGATGTGACATCTTGGACTCCCGTCTGGTGATCTTCTATCCATTGGTTTAGCGTTGAGGCTCTGTATCTCCAATACCTGCCAAGTCTGACGGCGGGCAGTTCCCCAAGGCGGGCAAGACGTTGCACGGTCTTGGGATGCAATCCGAGCAGTTTCCCCGCGTCTGCGTCGGAAAGCAGTGGTTCAAAGGTTGGTGTCATGCCGACGCTCCCATTGGGAAGTTGCACAACGCAAACTCTCCGAAGTGATTACGGGCAGCGGCATCGTAGACTCGGGCTGCATCAACTTCAGAAATGAACACTCCTAAGTACTTTGATTTGCCGTTGTGCTTTATTGCTGCTTCCCACTTGGAACCTCGTTTGGTGACGCCTTTGTACTTACTACTGCCTTGTGTCTTTCTGCGATTCCCATGATTCTGCGTCTGTGTGCATAGGCGTAGGTTCTCACGCTGGTTGTCGAGTCCATTGTGATTTTTGTGGTCCACTTTCATGCTCGGATCGGTGGCTCCAAGGATAAAGCGGTGCATGAGTAGAGGTGTTTTCTTGTCGTCAAGCAGGGTTGTCCTCAGCGCGTAAAACACACCGTTCCCACTCTTGAGTGCATACCACCTGTGAGTAGACACACGGTCGTAGTCGGCATCATCCACAAGAGCGACGAGGCCCTGAGTCAGTTGTATGGTTTTCATAATATCGGGGAGGGCAGTGAACTGCTCCCGCTGAGGATCGGCGGGGATGGGGATTCCCCGCACTGTGCTACTGAACGGTCATGGATCAGTTGGGTCGGACGCCGGAGTGGTTCAGCCACTTGATCTGCATCACCTCGTCTATGGTCAAGGCGCGCCCGATGTTCCGACGCGCACCCCACGACTTGCTGTCCCGGTCCCATGCGGCAAAATCCGGCGTCTTGTCGCTGAGTCCGGCTGGCGGACTCACCGCTTCAGATGGGGGTTTACCCTTCCCGGCGTCTGGTTGTTGAGGGAGGAAAGGTACTTCAGGCGCGCCAGCGCCCTTTCCTGAGCAGTTAGAGACCTGAGCAGTTTTATCCTGAGCAGTTAGAGTCCGGCTGGCGGACTCAGCAAGGGCCGAATCGGACTCAGCACCCTCTGAATCGGACTCAGCAAACCGCGCTTGGTAAGTCCGCTCAGCGGACTCAGCAAGCTGCAAAATCCGGCGGAAGTTTACGTCGTAAACGTTGCATTTCGGACGGGTGTACTGGTTGCTGCCGTGTCCAGTCTTCCACGTGACTACCTTCAGATCGTCCCGTAGGTACCGTACGGCCTCGATCACGACGCTACGTGATAGGCAGGTGTCATGCGCCAATCGGTCATAGGACGGTCGGCAGGACCCGGTGATGAAATTGGCGCGCACGGCCAGCGCCACTAGTACAGCTTTCTGCGCCGCAGTCTTTGTCTGCACTGAGTGGACGGCGCGTAGCACCTTGAACACATCCTTACCCACGGTGCGCCCCCTTCAAAAGCTCAGCGACCGCTGCAAGCTCAGCAGTGTTCAGAGTACGTAGAAGCTCACCTTGTGAGCGTGTAGTTTTGAATCCGGTTTTGTCAGTTAGTTCTTGCAGTGCGCGTATCTTTGACGCGACTTCCTGCGGTTTGGTTGATTGCATTCTCTCTCTCCCTCGTGGGTGTAAGTGTGCTGAGCCTCTCTCGAAGCTCATCTGCGATGATCTGCTTCTCAATTTCCGTTAGACCATCAAGAGGCTGGCGCAACCGAATGCGCCAGATCGTCTCTTCACAGGTTTCTTTACGCTTGCGCTTCATTGCCTGCGCTCGCTGCGATGAACTTCTGTACATCCTCACGCCGATACCGGACTGATCCGGCTCCGAGACGCAGAGCGGGGAGCTTCCCGTGTGCTTCCAGCCGGATAACGGTCGGCAGAGACACCTGAAGCATCCGCATCACGTCCTTTCGCGTGAGTAGTGGTTCGACTGCGATTTGATTTTTCATCTGATTCCTCGATTCATCCGCCGTAACTTGGCGTCGTACTTCTCATTGATCTCTGCGATGATCTGCGCTTCTGTCTTGCCACTGCCGAGCAGCTTCCACCTGATATTGGTCAGGTCTACACTGCGCTGGTTCTCCACGTATCGTTTGTTTCGATCACGCAGACGTTGCTTGTGTGCTTCCTCGTTCGACATGTAGATGCCGTTGACGATGGTGCCCTCCGGCACTTGTAGAGGTTCCGGCAGTGGTTCTGGCTCCGGCAGAGGGCATGGTGATGACTGATGTGTACCGGAGTTCGGTACAGATTCCTTAGGTCCCGCTGACTTCGCGGGACTTTCGTCTGGCGCTGCTTCGGTTGGCTCCGGCTCTGGTAGACGGAGGTCGGCATACGTGAACGCTGGTGCCCCGAAGCGGCCCTTGCCGACGCGGGTGTACTTGTAGGTGCCGTCAACCATCCGGCGTTGCAGGGTCTTCGGACTGATGCCGAGCAGTTCACACGCCTGTTTTTTATTCAGCACTCTGTACCTCTTCTGCCTGCAACTGTTCGCGCCGCTCTGCATCCCAAAGTTTCCAGACTCGGAGCATCTCCCACCGTTCCAGCCGATCCACGGCGTTCGCATAGCGAGCGTACTGGTCGGACTGGAACTTCAGCAGCGCAATGCGCCCTTCGTCTGTCTCACGCTCAAGCTGCGCTAGGATCGGCTCAGCCTTGCGCTTGTATCGCTCGATGTCATCGACCAGAGACTCACGGGTGACGCTGAGATCGTTCGCCGTGCGTGGATAAGGTGGTGGTGTGGGGCAGAGTTTTTCCAGTTCTGCCACTTTCTGCGCCCGCATCTCAAGTTCTTCAGCGGGTGCGAATCCATCGTTGCGCAGTGCGTCGATGGCTGCCCGGAGTTCGATGAATCGAATGCGTTTCTGTAACTTCAAATTGTCTCCTAGGGATGTAGGCCCAAGTGGGCCGGATTATAATGATAGGGGCGCTATGAACCGTACAACACACAACTCGACCAGACCTTCGGTACCACGTTGGCTAGTGTTAAGCATGATGGCCAACAATAGTGAGAGTTCGCCCGGTAAGGTGCTGCTTGGTCATCACACTTGCTTCGAGTACCCTAACGAACCGTGCGCTCTTTGTGGGCGTTACGAGGTGGACCTGCCAGAAACTAACCCGTACGTCTGCGACTTCTGTTCAGGAGAAGGCCGAGTCAAAACCTACCGCACCAGAGAAGTAGAGTGGGAAGGCACCAGCGTTCGCCTAAGGCTAATAGATGAGACGCTGACGGCCTGTACAACGTGCGCTGAGTTGCTCGACAGCAAACGCTGGGAAGAGCTTACTCAGCGCACTATTGACAAGCTACGAGAAGTATACCCACCGGGTCGGTGAGTGCACTTTAGTACGGGTGCATGGTTCGACGCAGGATGTGCGGCAGACTTCGCCGCAGATAGGCACGAGCGCACCAGTCAGGAGATCGACCAGAAAACCTGACCAGTGCGCCGTCACTCCCTCACTATCGCAAGGGCAACTCGATGCGCGTCCAAGTTGGACGTGGATGCTTGTCAGAGTTTGACAAGGATGCGGCACGGAGTTCGTGCCAGATGCTCCCCGAAGTTCGGGGAGGATAAACTCACGGGTCACAGGAGACGCAGCCATGGCGGGCTTGGGAACCTGTGACCCGTGTCCCGGCGCTAGAGGTACACCGGGGAACTCGTTTACAACCTGTCCTTCGGTGCAGGTGCGCCGTCACGCGGTCCCGGCTGTGCGGGAAGCTGTGCGTCACTGACGGCATGGTCACGAACTTTCTTGATGACTATGGGACCGACCTGCGATCCAACGCCCATGTTCTGATCGGCGGGACCCGGATTATTGGTGTGTGGCGTTGCTTCGGGACTCATCGGTCCCGGCGTATTTGTATGCGTGCGGTTGCTCATCTGTTGCTCCTGTAGATAGTCGGCATGAAGAGTGCCGAATGATTTTCTCGTCCCGCGCACGATGGCGCTGGCGATGTACTGCTGTAGGGATTGCATAGATCATTGCGGGAGAGCCGTGGGGTGTTCACAGTATCCCCACGGCAGTGCGGGACGGTTGTGTCCCTGCTCCCGCCCTTCCCGCTATTGGTGTGTAGCGGAAAACTGTTCCCGGCGACGCTTCAGCATCGCGCTGATCTGCCGACCGACAGACTCGGCACTCGTAGAGGTGGGCCAGTGGCCGTCCTTCAAGGCGTCGGCGCAGTATTCGAACGCAGTCATCACGACCGCAACGTCGCGGGTGTTCACCATCCAGCCGCGCAGCCAAGACTCAGCCGGAACCGGATAGTCAGGCAGGACTTCACGCCAGTAGATCGAGAGCGTGATAACGTCTTGCTCCATTGCTGAGATTTTCACCGCTTGCCAGTCCTGTCGTACACCGCACGCTGCGCCTCGCGGTTGCGCTCAACTGCGGCCTTACCGCGCTTGTCAGCGTCAGCCTGTACCAGTTTCTCGAATGCCTTGACTCCGTGCTGCGCGATGAACTGACTGCGACTCTGGCGAGTCGGCAGGTGCTCCAGCGTCATCTTGTCCAGTTCGTTGCTCATTTCGTTCCTTTCGGGTTCTCGTTGTGACTCGGTTTCAACTGCCGCGCCAGTGGTCGGACCATGCGCTTCAGTTTGTACTCGTGATTTGTTTGCCGCATCTCTGCGATCTCTGCCAGCAGGCGCGCTGTCTTGCGCTTCTCTTGCAGAAGCATCTTGTACAGCGCAGCCTCGATCTTGGTGTCCGGCACGATCTTGATGATGACCGCATCGGCTGCGCTCTGTGGCGTCAGAGGCTTCACGCTCAGGTTGGCGTAGAGAGACTTCGATCGTCTCTGGTTACTCATGTTGTCTCCAAATGTGCTGAGAATCAGCGGACGGCGCACACGTACGCGACGCAACGGGAAGGAGACAGACCCGAACGCACGGTGCTGCGCGCCCTCCGCTAGTTCTCAGATTGTTTTGGGATTGGGATGTTCCCCTTAATTGGGGTACGTTCGGGGGAGTCCCCCGAACGTCGTTATACAAAGCTCACCGTTGCTTTGTTTCTGGAGTTGGGGGATCATCAGGTTCACCGATGCGGGGAACCTTAGCTAAAAATCCTACTTCTACTCTTACTAACAGAATACCACAGTTTTCAGGGAAAGTCAACAGTTATCACGGCTAAACTATTGATAACAAGGGAGAAGATTGATTGTCTACAACGCTCCCCAGTAGATGCACATCCCTATCCCGCGCTAACCTTCTCCAATTACATACGGTTATGCCTCGGCCCCGACGGACATCATTCGGACCCTCAGACCTCCGAATTGACCACTTTTCACCAGTTATCAAGGGATAGCCAAGGTACGTCACGGCTGAGGGTACCCTCCGAGGCGGAGTTGGTCGGAGGTCAAAGAAGTCAGCGGTATAGGGATGATCGGACAACGTGTCCGATCCTGCCCCTTTCACAAACGACGGACGGCACCCGGCCCGGAGGTCAAAGAAGTCAGCGGTGTAGGGCTGCGCGTCGAACTTCGACGAGGATACCCCTGCCACGAACGACGAAACGGCACCCGGCCTGTAATCCCGTCAGGAAGTGGCCCAGAATGCCACAGGAGCGATAGGTAAGTGGGAGATGACCTCCGGCATGGGTTGGGCCTCAGGAGAGCCTATAAAGGCGAATGAAAGGTGTAGACACCGCTCGGTAGAGGTAGAACTTTTGGGGCACCGACGCCTTACCATCGCTACTCCCCTCGCCCTACCATGGTATCAGGTACTAAATCCTTAATAATCATAACGTTACCATCGAGCCATTGACCATTGGAGAGGATCGGTTCATCCTAGGGCTAGGGACTGGAATCCCTAGGGTAAACCAGTTCCATCGAGTGACACTTTCTGTTCCCAGTTTGTGTCAGAAATGCCGGAACACGTCAGTTGTAAAGTGGGAAAATGTTACGACGTAACTGTATAAGTCGTTTGTTTTCAACAAATCGTTCTTATATGTAACCGTTTGGAAAAATGGTTACATAGATGCAGGTGTTCCGGGTGTCCTGAGGGATGTGGTTCTGATCTTTGACAACTGACGTTCGAGAGCTACCGGATGGGCTATGCCACGGGTTACGAGTCCCTGAGTAGTCGGGCCATCGTGTAACACGTCTCACTTCGTGTGGGGTTTGACCTACAGCAGACTGCCGACAGTCGCCACATCCGTATGCTAGGGACCTTAGGAAGGGCCAATGGTTCTCCCGGTGAGGGAGGGAGCAGGGAGAGTGATGGAATCCCTAGTAAACTAGTAGACATTCCTTGGGTTAAGAATTGGTGCAGGTGGGGTCACAGAACCACAACCAAAGTGGGAAACCTTCTCAGGTCACTTCTCAAACCAGTTGTCACCAGTTATCACCATGAAAGTGAGTCTGGCCTGAAGTGGGACAAGGCCAGCAATTCACCAAGCAATTTCGAGGGAATGACCACTCCGGTGTGAAAGCATTAAGTGTTACGTCGTAACACGGAACACCGGACACGCTGAGGTACCTTCCTCTGATCTGTAACCCTGTTCGGTGTCCTTCATTGCAGACCCGTGCGGGAATACGCTGTTACGTCGTAACATTTTCTCAAGTCAAGCGGGCCAGTGTCGCGTTGCTGCGCGATGCTGGCCCTAACCAGCAAGGCCACAGGAGGGCCGAGCAATGGCTAATCTCATCTTCTCACACCTGATCAGCGCATCGGAAGATGCGCACGTGCGTGATCTGTGCAATCGCACAGGGGCGCGTCTCTCTCTTCGTCATCACTCTGACGGCAGGATACTGTTCTACTTCGTCAACGATGGCTGGAGTTCACCTGCGTTCGGCAGTCATGCTGATCTGCGGAGTTTCGCAGCGGAGATGCTGTCGGGATTCCTGAGGAGGGAACTGTGATGGCTGACTTACTTCAGTTTCCAGCGCAGCACGTCTGTCCCACATGCAATCGTCCATGTGGGCAGGATGAGTTGAGTGAGTGCCTACGCTGTGGACGGCAGTACTGCAAGCATGACGATTGGACTTGCCAGTGTGACCGCGACGCAGCGGACATTCTGAGCAGAGCAGGGGTCAGTTTAGCTGACGGGGTGACACCGTGAGTGAAACGATCACACTGGAGTACGTGACGCTGGTACGTCGCACGGTCTGGCAATGCGCTAGGCCGTGCTCACGTGCCTACCGTCATCGTGATGAGCGCAAGGGCTTGCTGCCTGCAATCTGTCCCACATGCGGACATGTCATGCGTCAGATTGACACCTACTGGCAGCCAAAGGATGAGGCACACACGATTCAGTACCAAGGGTTAATAGTCTGAAAACTGGGGAGATGCTATGAGGAAGGCTTTGGGGTACATCCGCGTCAGCAGCAAGGTGCAGGCGACGGACGGCAACGGGCTGCTGGATCAGGCCGACGCAATCACCGCGTGGGCGCAGCGCAACGGGTACGATATTGTGCAGTGGTTCGAGGATGCCGGGGTGAGCGGAGAACTGCCGTGGAAGGACCGTCCTGCAATGTCGGCGCTAGTGCAGCGCATCGCAACGAACGGGATAGAGGCGGTGATCGTGCATCAGCTTGACCGCATCGGCAGAGGCAAGTCTGCCGTGTTCGAGGATTTCCTAACCGTGGTCAGCGCGGCAGGGTTGGCTGTGGTCAGCGTGGTAGATGGACTGCTCACGGCTGATGAGTCGGCTGATGAGTTTCAAAACGCGGACAAGGACATGCTTCTCGCAATCAAGATGGCGATCATCCGGCAAGAGAAACGTAAGCTAGTGGCGCGGATGAACCTTGGCAGAATGCGGGCGAAGGCGGAGGGTAGACGCATCTGCGGGGAGTACTTCTACAGCACCGATCCGCGCAAGCCTGAGGAAGCGGCAACGCTGGCGCGGATGCGGGCGCTACGTGCGGAGGGACTCACGTGCTACGCGATTGCAAAGCAGTTGGACGCGGAGGGACTGAAGCCACGGAAAGCAGTGAAGTGGAGTCCCAACGGAGTGCAGAAGATTCTTGAGCGAGGCTAGAGAACAGTGCGACCGTCAGTTTCGTATAAGGATGCGCGGGGGATTCCCCCGTGCAGAGGCAGACTGTGCAGAACATCCTCAAGTCACGACCGACAGTTACCAACGTAACTGCACATGATTAAGTTCTGTGGTATAGAGTTTCGCGCGATGCCGCAGGGAGGGAAATCGTGAGCATCTACACGTGTTCTGTGGAGACTAAAGGTAAGCGGTGCAACAAAACGGCCATCGTTGCCTACTATGAGAAAGGATGGTGGTTTTTGTGTGCTCCTCATGCCGATCTGATCAACACCAAAAAACCTAGCACCCGTGCAACGCTCATTCAGCTAGTTGAGGAAAGCGCCGAAGACTTGAGTTATCGATCACTACCGAGAGGGGAGGACCGATAGATCGAAGGTACCCCTGCTCGTCCCGGTGTGCGAAGGTTCGCGCTGTGGTCCCTCGACTGAAACCCGCGCCAGTGTTGAAGAGTGCCACTGCCGAGAGCGTGAAAGTTACTCGATACTTGGAACCTGATTCGTGAGTGCCAACCCGTTTCGCGTGGGTCCATCTGTGGGTCCAACTGCATTGACCCGTGTTCCTAAGTCAGCGGAAACACGTTACTGAGCATTCCCGAACGTTCCCGCTAACTCTCTGATTACAAATATCCTGAAACGGTGTGAAGATGGCACTCTACCGCTGAGTTAAGCGCCCACGGAATCGCGGTAGAGAAATTGTAGCAAATCAGGCGCTCGGATCGGGCGCGTCTGAAGGCAGAACACCGTCGCCGGCCTGAGCCGGCGAATCGCGACTTCCACGATTGCGTTGGGAGTCCCTCACATCCATCAGTGACTTGTATCACTGCGTTTGTGTGCAGCTGTACTAACATGCGCCAACATCGGCCCAGGTTCGGCCATCCACATTTCGATCGAGGCGCACTATGCCATCGCATCCCCGCAGTGCCTCTACCTATGACGTTCTGAAAGCCCATGGAGTCGACCGCCGCCGCTTTGTGAAGTTCTGCACCATGATGGCTGCGGCTCTCGGACTGGAATCCACGGTCGTTCCCCAGATTGTCGAAGCGCTGGAGACGAAGCCGCGCTTGCCGGTCATCTGGCTGCACGGCCTGGAGTGCACCTGCTGCAGCGAGTCGTTCATCCGCTCGTCGCACCCGATCGCGCAGGATGTCGTGCTGAACATGATCTCGCTTGACTACGACGACACGTTGCAGGCAGCCGCCGGCTTCCAGTGCGAAGAGATTCGCAAGAAGATCATAAAGGAGCACCCCGGCGAATATGTGCTCGCCGTCGAGGGCAATGCTCCCACCGCCGATGGCGGCGTCTACTGCACGGTGGGTGGCGAGACGTTCCTCAGCATCTTGCAGGAGACCGCCGAGAACGCAAAGGCCGTCATCGCCTGGGGTTCCTGCGCCTCGAATGGATGCGTGCAAGCGGCGAAGCCCAATCCGACCGGGGCAAAGCCGGTTCACGCGCTGATCTCGCACAAGGCGATCGTCAACGTGCCTGGATGCCCGCCCATCGCCGAAGTCATGACGGGCGTGCTGACGTACATTCTGACCTTCGGCACCCTCCCCGAACTCGATCGCTACCGGCGGCCGAAGATGTTCTACGGCCAACGCATTCACGACAAGTGCTACCGGCGTCCCTTCTTCGATGCCGGGCAGTTCGTCGAGGCCTGGGATGACGACGGCGCGAAGAAGGGTTGGTGCCTGTACAAGATGGGCTGCCGCGGTCCGACCACGTACAACTCCTGTTCCACCTTCAAGTGGAACAACGGCGTGTCGTACCCGATCGGCTCGGGCCACGGGTGCATTGGCTGCAGCGAAGTGAACTTCTGGGACAACGGCCCGTTCTACGAGCGGCTAGCGGGAGTCCCGATGCCCGGGATTGAATCCACGCCCGATACGATCGGCCTTGTGGCTGCGGGCGCTGCCGTCGTGGGAGTCGGGGCGCACTTAATCTCGACGGAAATCCGGCGCGCCACTGGAACCAAGATCGGTTCAAGCACAGAGTCTGAGAAAGGACGGTGAGACATGGCGACTCGAATCGTGGTTGATCCTGTGACGCGCATCGAAGGCCACCTGCGGGTGGAAGCGATGCTCGACGATCGCGGCGTCGTCAAAGACGCCATGTCTTCCGGCACCATGTGGCGCGGGCTGGAAGTGATTCTGAAAGGACGCGATCCGCGCGATGCCTGGGCGTTCTGCGAGCGCATCTGCGGCGTGTGTACTACGGTGCATGCGCTGGCGTCGGTGCGGGCGGTCGAGAAGGCGCTGAACGTCAAAGTGCCCCCCAATGCGGAAATCATCCGCAACATCATGTTCCTCACCCAGCAGGTGCAGGACCACGTGATCCACTTCTATCACCTGCACGCGCTCGACTGGGTCGACATCGTTGCTGCGTTGAAAGCCGATCCGGGGGCGACCTCGGCGCTGGCACAGAAAGTCTCACCCTCGTGGCCGCTGGCCAGCACGGGTTATTTCAAGGACCTGGCTGGAACCCTGAAGAAGTTCGTCGACTCCGGTCAGCTCGGCATTTTCCAGAATGCTTACTGGGGACATCCGGCCTACAAACTGCCGCCGGAAGCGAACCTGATGGCGGTGGCGCACTATCTGGAAGCGCTGAAGTGGCAGAAAGAGATCATCAAGATCCACACCGTCTTCGGCGGAAAGAATCCGCACCCGAACTATCTCGTCGGCGGCATGGCCTCGGCTATTTCCATGCAAAGCGACAATGCCGTCAACATGGAGCGCCTGAACCTGGTGAAAGGGCTGATCCAGGATGCAATGCAGGTAGTGGAGCAGATGTACATCCCCGACTTGCTAGCCGTAGCCTCGTTCTATCCGGAATGGGCGGCGATTGGCGGTGGTCTGGGCAACTACATGGCCTACGGTGACGTGCCGCAGAATGGCATCGGAGACGTGAGCCAATTCCGCATGCCGCAGGGCGTCATCCTCAACAAGAACCTGAGCGACGTGCTGCCACTCGATCTCGCAGATGCAGGACAGGTCCAGGAGGAAGTGGCGCACTCCTGGTATGAGTACCCGGAGGGCAAACTCGCGTTGCATCCCTGGGAAGGTGTTACCCAACCCAAATATAGCGGCCCGAAGCCCCCGTTCAAACAGCTCGACGAGAACGCCAAGTACTCCTGGCTGAAGTCGCCACGCTGGAAAGGCAACGCCGTCGAGGTTGGACCGCTCTCCCGAATGCTAGTGGGTTTCGCCAGCGGCCACAGCGACTACAAAGACGTTGTAACCGAGGCGCTGGGCGCGCTGAAGGTGCCAGCGACAGCGCTGTTCTCAACGCTTGGACGGACGGCTGCGCGCGGGCTCGAGACCAAGCTCTGCGTTCACTGGCTGATGGCCGAGTACGAGCACCTGGTCGCCAACCTGAAAGCCGGCGATTCGGCCGTAGCCGACACCTCGCGCTGGCAGCCTTCCACCTGGCCAGCCGAAGCCAAGGGCTACGGCTTCACCGAAGCTCCTCGCGGCGCGCTGGCGCACTGGATTCACATCAAGGACGCGAAGATCGAAAACTACCAGATCGTCGTGCCCTCGACCTGGAACGCTTCACCCAAAGATGGCAAAGGACAGCACGGAGCCTACGAATCGGCGCTGCTGAATACGCCCATGGCCGACCCGAAGCGTCCGCTGGAAATCTTGCGCACCATTCACTCATTCGATCCCTGTCTGGCCTGCGCCTCGCATGTGTTCGGGCCCGATGGGCAAAAACTGGCGGAAGTGACAGTGCGATAGAAGCCACGGTAGGAGGAACCATGTCGACCACCGTTCCGGAGTTTGATCCGCGGGAAATGACGTTGCACCCGGACGAGTACTTCCGCCGCGAATACGTCTGGCAACTACCGGTGCGGATCACACATTGGGTCAATGCCGCCTGCCTGATCGTGCTCTTCCTGACGGGCTTGTACATCGCTCATCCACAACTTGCGCCCAATGGTGAAGCCTACGGCAATTTCGTCATGGGGCGTGTGCGGCAGTTCCACTTTGGCGCCGCGATGATCTTCAGCGTGAGTTTCCTCTTGCGCATCTACTGGTTCTGGATGGGGAACAACTACTCCCGCTCCGGTTTCCCCTACATGTGGCGCCCTTCGTGGTGGAGAGACTTATTTCGGCAGGCGATCGACTATCTCAAGTTGGAGCGCGGCCACGTCCACCTGGGGCACAACTCGCTGGGTGGAGTTGTCTATACATTCTTCGTGATCTTCCTGGGATGGTGCCAGATCTTTACCGGACTTGCGATGTATTCGGAAAGCAATCCCGGCGGCTGGCTGAACAAGCTGTTTGGCTGGGTATTGCCCCTCCTGGGCGGATCATTCCAAGTGCGGATGTGGCACCACACTTTTGCCTGGGGGTTCGTCGTCTTCGCCATTCTGCACGTGTACATCATCCTGTACGACTCGCGCCAATACGGAAACGGGCTGATCACTTCGATCGTCTCCGGCTATAAGTTCTATCAGAAGGGGGATCTGAAGACCGACAAGTGGATCGAGTAGAACGAATAACGAACGATGAGCCGCCGATCGCCCCGATCCTGGTCCTAGGCGTGGGCAATATCCTGCTCGGAGATGATGGAGTTGGTCCCAGGTTGGCCCGCGAACTCCATGCTCTGTATGAAGGCGTAGATGGGGTCGAGTGTATCGACGGCGGCACACAAGGCCTGGCCCTGCTTGGCTATTTTCACAAACGCCGTTCACTCGTCATTCTCGACGCGCTGGCTGGCGGCTCCAACCCCGGAACCGTTTCGGTTTTTGATCGCTCGGCGCTTTTGGAATCCAAACCTGCGCGCGCCACGACCGCCCATGAACAGAATGCAGGCGAATTGCTGTCCGCCGCGGAGCTCCTGAATGAACTTCCTCCGAGGGTCTTCCTCATCGGCGTCGAGCCGGAAAGGATCCTGACCGAACTCTCCCTTTCCGAGACCGTGACGAGGGCTCTTCCCGAAGCGTTCTCTCGAGCCTGCGAAGTTGTTGAGCAGGAGTTAGCGGCCGCGGCAGGTGTCGCTGCCTGAACTGGTTTCGCGTCGCCTGGTCCGGGGGCGGCCGTGTTTTCTCGGCGTACCGCTCTCCTCGTGTAACCACTTCTCTGGATGCACTTCGAACAAACCCGGTCTCCGCGCTCGAAATGCTAATATGCCGGAAGTGCCCCCGCGCCATAAAACCAAGAACGCGCTGCGCGCGGCGAAGCAACATCGCCCTCACAAGGAACTACGCGACGCCGCCGAACTCGTCATCATCACCGGGATGAGCGGTTCGGGGAAGGCTTCTGCCCTGAAGGCATTCGAGGATCTGGGCTACTACTGTGTCGACAATCTGCCTGTCGATCTGATTCCACGGTTTGCCGAGCTGGCCCTGCAATCAGGGGAGATTCCCCGCACCGCGCTCGTCGTCGACGTGCGCGAAGGTTCGCAACTCGACCGCCTGCCCGCTATCCTAAAGTCGGTCAAGCGCATGATTCCAACGCGGGTCATCTTTCTTGAGGCCAGCGACGCCTCACTCCTGCGCCGTTTCAGCGAGACTCGACGTCCGCACCCGCTCGGCACCGATGCTCCGGTTCGGGCTTCACTCCGGGCAGAGAGACGCCACCTCAGGTCCATCCGCGCGATTGCCGATCTGGTCATTGATACCTCCAAGTTCAACGTCCACGAACTCCGCGCGCACCTTACCGACCGCTTCAAGCAACAGGCCGGAGGCCACCACACGATCCTGGTCTCGTGCGTGAGCTTTGGCTTCAAACACGGCGTTCCCGACGATGCCGATCTCGTCTTCGATGTCCGCTTCCTCCCCAATCCTCATTTCGTGCCGGAGTTCCGCTCCCTCACTGGCCGTCATCCACGCGTAGCCAAATACATCCGGTCGTTTCCCCAGACGCAGGAGTTCATCAGCCGCATCTCCAACCTGCTCGTTTATCTGTTGCCGCACTACATTCGCGAAGGCAAGAGCTACCTGACCATCAGTTTCGGCTGTACCGGGGGACAGCACCGCTCGGTGATGATCGCCGAAGACGTCGGCAAACGGCTGCGCAAAGCAGGGTACAAGGTGAAGGTCGTGCACCGGGACAGTCCGAAATAGGGCAGCCCGGAACGGGACAACCCGAACCATAGCGGACCTCCCTTTCTGCCAATTCCCGTTTCCAAGAGGATGCGTTGGCCGTTCGGAACGACTGCCCGAATCGGTCCCCCCTACAGTAAAATCATGGTTCCGCCGCATGCCGAACAATTCAGTGCCGGGCGTTGCTGAGCCACAGGTCTCCGACCATCCCCTCCGCCAACTCGTGCGGCTTCTGCGCTACCTCCTGGCCTACCTTTGGCAGTTTCTTCCGTCCGTGTTCCTCATGGCCGTAGTCGGCCTGCTCGATGCCTTTCGCCTGCTGCTGATCGGCCCCATCTTCGATCGCGTATTGAACCCCGGCGCGCAAGCGGCCCCGATTCAGCTCTTCAAGCTTCCTGGCAGCGACCGCGTGCTCTTTCTCCAGCAACTGGTTCCGTCCCATTTTCACAATCCCTGGACCGTCGTGGCCTTCGCCCTGATCGCCGCCACCGTGCTCAAAGGAGTCTTCGACTACGCCGGAACGTACCTGGTCAACTATGCCGGCTTCGGCATGGTCACCGACCTGCGCGACGACCTGTACAACACCATCCTGCGTCGCTCGACAGCATTCTTCTCAAAGCACACGACCGGCACGCTCATTTCGACCATTGTCAACGACATCGAAAAAATTCAGATCGCCATGTCGGCGGTGATGGCCGAGTTCCTGCAGCAATTTTTCACGTTCCTGTTCACCGCTGCAGTCGTGATCGTGATCGGAAAGCAGATGGCGTGGGTGCTGCTCCTGTTCGTCCCGGTCATTCTCTATTCTTCGAGAAAAATCGGACGCCAGGTTCGCACGACCACGCGTTCCGGCCAGGACAAGCTGGCCGAGGTCCAGAACATCCTGCACGAAACCATTACCGGCAATCGCATTGTGAAAGCCTTCGGCATGGAGTCCTGGGAGGTCGGCCGCTACCGCAAGGCGGCGCAGAGATTCTTCCGTGCCAACCTGCGATCCGTCGCCGCCGCCGCCGTCAGTTCACCGCTCATGGACATCATCGGCGCCGTCGCCATCGCGCTGCTTCTGTTGCTTGGCCGCGACCAGATTAATCACGGCGTATTCACCGCCGGTACCTTTTTCGCGTTCATCATCGCCGTCTTCAAACTCTACGATCCCGTCCGCAAGTTCGCTCTCTTCAACAACAGCTTTCAGCAAGCCCTCGGGGCGTCCTCGGAAATTTTCCGTTTCATGGACATCGAGGACGAAGTTCGCGAGAAGTCCGGCGCCAAGCGCCTTCCAAAATTCGCGCGCGCGATCCTGTTCGAGAATGTTTCCTTTGGATACGAAAACGGAGAAGGCGCTCGCGACGTCCTCCATGGCATCAGTCTCGATGTGAAGGCGGGTGAAGTGCTGGCGGTAGTCGGCTCGAGTGGAGCCGGAAAGAGTACGCTCGTGCACCTGCTTCCGCGCTTCTTCGATGTAACCGGCGGCCGCATCCTCATCGACGGCCAGGATGTCCGCGACGTCACCCTCGCGTCGCTGCGCTCGCAGATCGGTATCGTCACACAGGAAACCGTGCTGTTCAACGACACGGCGCGCAATAACATTGCCTACGGCCAGCCGCACGTCTCGCAAAAACACGTGGAAGAAGCGGCGCGTGCCGCTCTGGCGCACGATTTCATCAAAGGCCTGCCTGAGGGATACCAGACCGTGATCGGCGAGCGCGGTGTCCGCCTTTCTGGAGGCGAACGGCAGCGGATCGCCATCGCCCGCGCGATTCTCAAGAACGCCCCTATTCTGATCCTCGACGAGGCGACTTCCGCGCTCGACAGCGAATCCGAAGCGTTAGTACAGTCGGCGCTGCAAAATCTGATGAGCGGGCGTACTGTATTGGTGATCGCGCACCGGCTTTCGACGGTGCGGCGCGCTGATCGCATCGTGGTGCTGGAAAATGGCACCATCAGCGACGTCGGCGCGCATGACGAATTGATGCAGAAACTGGGTACGTATCGGCGGCTGTACGATCTTCAGTTCGCAGAAGCCGACGCGCCGAAAGTCAGTGATTAGTGATGAGTGCTCGGTGATTGATGTGGTCTTGCTGACCACTAATCACTAACCATTAACCACTCGAATACATATGTCTCTCCGCTCCATGACCGGATACGCGCAGGTGAAGGCACAGGTCAACGCCGGCCTGGCTTTCACCCTATCCCTGAAGTCCGTCAACCATCGCTTTCTCGACCTGCACTTCCGCCTGCCCTCCGATGCCGACGCCCTCGAAATGAAGCTACGCCGCCTGCTGAAGGAAAAACTCGCTCGGGGCCACGTTGAGATTGGCCTAAGCCTCGAATATACGGGCAGCAACGGAGTCACCCTCAACCGTCAGTTAGTCGGAAGCTACGTGCAGGCTTTTCGCGCTGCGGCAGATGAATTCGGCGTAACTGGCGAACCCGATCTGAACGTCGTCCTTCGCATGCCCGGCGCTATGGACTCATCCGCTGAAACCGCTGGCGACGAACTCGAAACCTCTGTCCTGTCGCAAGTCGAAGAGGCTCTTGCCAAGCTTAATCAGATGCGCGAGGAAGAAGGGCGCGGCATCGGTGACGAATTGCGCGCTCGCATGAATCATCTCGTCAAAGCCAGCTCCGGCGTCGAGGGCCATCGTAATGCCATCTTGCGAGGCTATGCCGAGCGTTTGCAGTCGCGCATGCAGGAGATGCTTGGAAACCAGATTGACAAAGAGCGAATCCTGCAGGAAGCGGCCGTGCTCGTCGACCGCAGTGACATCCAGGAGGAAATCGTTCGCCTGAACACTCACGTTAAGCATTTCCTCGCCCTCCTCGACCAGGGCGGAGAGGTCGGCAAGAAACTCGACTTTCTCCTCCAGGAGATGAACCGCGAAGCCAACACCCTACTTTCGAAGACTTCCGGTCTGGCCGGAGAAGCGCTCAAAATAACGGAGATGGGTCTGCTGATGAAGGCCGAAATCGAAAAGTCCCGCGAGCAGGTGCAGAATCTCGAATGAGTATCGTCTACATCGTCTCGGCTCCCTCCGGTTCAGGCAAGTCCACCCTGGTCAATGAGTTATTCAAGGTCGTCTCCAGTCTCATGTTCTCTGTCTCCTACACCACTCGCCCGGCCCGTGGCAGTGAGCGGAATGGCAAGGAATATTTCTTCGTCTCTCGTACAGAATTCGAGGATATGATCGCCGCCGGCGAATTCCTCGAATACGCGGAAGTGTTCGGAAACTATTACGGGACCGCCCGCCGCTTCCTGCAAGAGGCTGAGGCCAGCGGCAACGATCTCCTACTCGACATCGATGTGCAGGGTGCAGCCCAGGTCAAGAAGAAGATGCCCGATGCCGTCAGCATCTTCATTCTTCCACCCGGCCGCGAAAAGCTGGAGTGGCGTTTGCGCCACCGCGGGCTCGACTCGGAAGCAGTCATCCGTCGCCGGTTGGACACGGCCCGCCGAGAGATTGAGAATTACTCCAAATATGACTATATACTTGTAAATGACCGCCTGGAGCAATCCACCGATGAACTGCGTGCTATCGTGCTCGCAGAACGTCTGATCCGTGCGGGGGCCGATCGTTCTTCCGAGAACGCACGGCTATTGGAGACGGCGAAATCTTGCCGTTTGGACCAGGCGCGCGAGCGGGTGCAACCGATTCTGGCATCCTTCAGCGACACGGTGGCGCCCGGCCGCTAGAGTTCTGCGCTTCTTGGGGGAGAGGGTATGAAGCTAATGGAAGGCTTCGACAGCAACTATCGCTACATTCTTGTAGCAGCACGGCGGGCCCGGCAACTGCAAGGCGGCGCGCCGCCGGTTATCGAGACGATCTCACGCAAGCCCTGCCGCATCGCGCAGGACGAGATCAAGGCAGGCAAGGTGAAGTGGCTGATTCCGGAGGTCCCGAAGACGGCGATCGATACCGCAACCCAGGTGCTGGACAAAGCCTTCACCCCGGACGCGTAGCCTTTACGACTCATCGGTTTCAGCGGCCGGCGTTCCGGCGTCACTGAAGCCATCCGTGGCCATGCGGCATCTACTAAGTGGCAAGAGGCGCGCAGCGACGTGGCAAATACACCGCGCGCGCTGGCCCGAGTCAAGGACGCCAGCCCCTCGCTATGAAAATTGCTCTCGGAGTTTCCGGCGGAATCGCAGCCTATAAGGCTGCCGAGATCATTCGTCTCCTCCAAGATCGCGGCATCCGCGTGCAAGTCGTCATGACCCGCGCTGCTCAAGAGTTCGTTCGCCCCCTGACCTTCGCCGCGCTCTCCGGCGAAAAAGTCATCACCGACCTCTTCGGTTCCGAAAACCAACAGGCCAATGTCGAAGCCGCCATCGAACACATCGCCGTGGCCCAGGCCATCGACGCCCTGCTCGTGGCGCCCGCGACCGCCGACGTCATCGCCCGTTTCGCCCAAGGCATCGCCAACGATTTCCTGACGACGCTGTACCTCGCCACCACCGCCCCAGTCGTCATCGCTCCCGCGATGAACGTCAACATGTGGAATCACGAAGCCACGCAAGCGAACCTGGCCATCCTGCGTAAACGGGGCGTGCGGGTCGTCGATCCCGACAGCGGGTACCTCGCCTGCGGCATGACCGGTGCCGGACGTCTGGCCGAAAACGAAGCCATCGTAGCTGCGGCGCTTGAAGCTCTCGGCGCATCCCAGGACTTGGCCGGAGAGACCGTTCTCATCACCGCCGGCCCCACTCGCGAAAAGATCGACCCCGTTCGCTACATCACGAACCGCTCCAGCGGTCGCATGGGCTATGCCGTTGCGGAAGCCGCTCTGCGCCGTGGCGCCCACGTGCTGCTGGTAACCGGCCCAACCGCCATCACTCCTCCTGGGGCAGCCGAGATCACCCAAGTGGAGACGGCGGAACAGATGCGAGAAGCCGTCTTGAACCTGCTGCCCCAGTGCACAGTCGTGATCAAATCCGCTGCCGTAGCCGATTTCCGCCCCAAAGCCGCCGCTGGACAGAAGATCAAGCGCAAAGGCCCGATGACGCTCGAACTCGAGCCCACAGCAGACATCCTCGCCGAACTGGCCCGCGCCAAGACCTCGCAGGTGATCGTTGGTTTTGCTGCCGAAACCGAGAACGTCCTCGAAAACGCCCGCAAGAAGCTGTCGGCGAAATCACTCGACGCCATCGTAGTCAACGACGTCTCGCGCGAAGGCATCGGTTTCGATTCCGACCGCAACGCCGTCACCATCATTACGCACGACGAAGTCGTTGAAGTACCCGAAACCACGAAGTGGGAAGTAGCACAGCGCGTGCTCGATCAGATCGTCAAACTCCGCAAACGAATGCCAGTCGCCCGCCGGTAGAGGCGTGGCTTACCGCGTCTCCGCGAGCGCCGCATGGCAGTTTGCGACCGGGAGAAATGCATGTACCGTGTGAGTTCTCTGTTAGTGTTGGCATTTGCCGTGAGCTCGAATGCACAAACCACACCCGTCCCCGTGGAGCAGGAACCGCATCATCATGTCGTCCTGAAGAACGACTCCGTAATCGTGATGCGCGTGACCATTCCCGCCGGCGAAACCACGCTCTATCACACGCACTCGCACGATCGTGCCGCCGTCCACCTGACCGCCAACACGCTCACCTTTCAGTTGCCGGACCAGGCCGAGAGCCCCACCCAGGAATCCGAGATCGGCGAGATCTCGGCGTCAACGCGCAAGGATGCGCCCTACACGCACCGCGTTCATAACATCGGCCCCGGCACCTTCGAGGTGATGGATGTGGAATTCCTGCAGCGCCCGAAGGAAGTGTCATCGTCTCCCGCCGCCAAGGTCGCGGCCGAAAATGCCAGTGCCCGCGTCTACAACTGGACCCTCGCCCCCGGAGCCAGCTCCACCCAGCACACCCACACCCGTCCGTATCTGATCATTGCCGTGAGAGCCATGCCGCTGAAGATGACTGGACCCGACGGCAAATCCCTAGCGGAGGAGGTAACGCCGGGCGATTTTCACTGGGTCGACAGCAAAGTGACGCACACCCTGTCGAACGACGGAGCCTTTGAAGGCCAGATTGTCGAGATCGAATTGAAATAGAGCGTGTGGACCCGTGCCGGACTCACCACAGAGGCACAGAGAAAACCCTGTTTTACAAATCCTTCTCAGATTTGTCATCCCGAGCGGAGCGAGGGATCTGCAGGTTGCTGACACAACCGAGGCCACAGCGTTCGCAACCAAGACCAAGCTAGGGCTTTTACTGTGTCTCTGCGGTGCGAGGTCTTTGTTATCCTAATCCGCGATGCCCGTCACCTTGGATCCCGAACTGCGCCGCGCCCTCGCCGACCGCATCCGTTTCTACAATGAGCTTGGTATCTACGATTTCTACCGCCGGGATTTGGCAGCACCGCAGCCCACCGAGGCTGCTGAAATGCTCGTGCCCGGAGTGTACGGGGAAGCACTGCAGCAGGAAGCTACCCAGCCAGAACTGAGAGAAGCAATGAGCCCACGAAGAGCGACGGCTGTTGCGACGCCCGTCGTCGAAGAGAACATGTTCGAAGTGGCCGCGGCCAAGCCCGAGCAAGGTGTCAGCGATCCTGTAAACGCGCTGAAGGTGATCCGCGAGGACCTGGGCGACTGCACCCGCTGCGTGCTGCACAAACAAGGACGCAAGCAAATCGTCTTCGGCGTAGGCAACCCGAAGGCTGAGCTGATGTTTGTCGGCGAAGGCCCCGGCGCCGACGAAGACGAGCAAGGCGAGCCCTTCGTAGGCCGCGCCGGACAACTCCTCAACAACATGATCAAGGCGATGGGGATCACGCGAGAGAGCGTCTACATCGCCAACATCGTAAAGTGCCGTCCCCCGGGGAATCGCACACCCGAGCGCGAAGAATGCGAGACCTGCTCGCCGTTCTTGATGCGCCAGATTGCGGTCATCAAGCCGAAAGTGGTGGTGGCCTTGGGTGCAGTCGCTGCGAAAACGCTGCTAGCCATGAACTCTTCGATGGCCCAACTTCGCGGCCGTTTCTACGACTTCAAGCCTGCCGGCGTCCGCAGCAACGATCCCGACTGGAATGGATGCAAACTGGCGGTCACTTATCACCCAGCGTTCCTCCTCCGCGACCCCCGCCAAAAAGGTGAAGCGTGGAAGGATTTGCAGATGGTGATGAAGGAATTGGGGCTGAAAGGCAATCGCTAGGGCCGGGTGGCTAGCGTCTAGTGTCTTGCCTGAAGTCTAGCCTGGGAAATGGCCATCTTCAGATCCGCTTCCATTCCTCTACCACAATCTGGTAGTGATCCTCATAAAGGACCTTGCCCGGGCTTGCTGACCGAAGCATTCGTACCGGAACGCCATGCTCCTTCAGAAGGTGGGCGATCTCCCACATTCGCCTGATCGGCTCACCGGCATCGTCCTTGAACCAACTCACCGCATCCTTCGGCCAGTTGCTCGACGAAAACGGCGGGCAGGGGAGATTGGTGTTGAACCACGCGTAGGTTTCCTCCAACCAGGAAACCTGATATGAATCGAGACCACCACGATCACGAAGAAGCCGCGCCTCGGTTATGAGTCCCGTGAGGTGCCGATGGTGTTCCCCATCGACTCCAACGACGAACCGAATAAACATCTCGACACCCTAGGTCTCGTTCAACTGCCGCCACTGAACCATAATCCAAGTCTACGACAATCACTAGACGGCCATCGTCGCTCGCGGGACTGGTATCCTTCCTCGTGATGTCCCTTTTCTGCGACGTCGCGCTCCCCGTTCCGCTCGACATGGCGTTCACCTACGCCATTCCCGTGGGCATGGAGTCGGTGATCGGCGGACGCGTCCTCGTTCCCTTTCGCCAGCAGCGCATGTCGGGCATCGTTGTCGAACTGCACGATCGCCCTCCCAAAGTCGCGGCAAAGAAAATCATCGAGGCCCTCGATCTCACTCCGGTCCTCGATGACCAACTTCTCAAGCTCGGCCGCTGGATCGCTGACTATTACCTCGCCCCACTCGGCGAGGTCTTTCGCACCATGCTGCCATTGAGCGCCGAGTTCAAGCGCGCGATCACGTACCGCATCACCGACGCCGGACAGATGGCCCTTCACCTTGCCGGAATGTCCGGCTCTCCGGCGCGCTCGCGACGCACCCACGAAGAGCAACTCGTCGAATTTCGCGTGCTCGACTACCTCGCCGAGCGCGAGAGCGTGCGGGAAGAAAACCTGCGCAGCGCCACCCGCGTATGGCGGGCATTGCTCGGGGGTATGCTGCGGAAGAAGTGGATTGCACGCGAAGACCTCTCTGCGGCGCACGATGCCACCCGGACGGTGCGGGTGGCGGTCCTGATCGCGGCCGAAGGGGTGTCTCGCCCGCGCGACTCCAAACTCAATCTCAACCAGCGCACTCTCATCGACACCCTCGCTGCTGCCGGCGGTCGCGTCCCCGTCGACGCCCTCCGCGACCTCGAAATCCCGCGGACAACACTCAACACGCTGGTCAAGCGCGGACTCGTCGAACTCGTCAACGAACCCCGGGACTTCACCGTCTCCAGGTTCAAACCCCGCCCCTCGCCTTTCGAATTCGAGTTCAGCCCGCCGCAGAAAGAAGCCCTGGCAAAGATTCTGGAAGGCGTCGCATCACGCAAGTTCGCCGGCCTGCTGCTTCACGGCGTCACCGGATCAGGAAAAACCGCCGTCTACCTGTCGGCGATGCGCGAAGTTTTGGACCAAGGTCACTCGTCCATTCTGCTCGTCCCCGAAATCGGCCTGACTCCCGCCGTTGCTGCCGACCTTCGCCAGGTCTTCGGTGACGAAGTCGCCATCCTGCACTCCGGCCTAACCAACGCCGAGCGCGCCGAGCAGTGGCACCGCATCAAGCGCGGAGAAGCGCGTGTCGTCGTCGGCACGCGCTCAGCAATCTTCGCGCCTATCAGCGATCTCGCCCTCATCATCGTCGACGAAGAGCAGGACCATTCCTACAAGCAGGAGGAAACACCGCGCTACCACGCCCGCGATGTCGCCGTCATGCGCGCCAAGATGGCCGGCGCCGTCGCTGTGCTCGGTTCCGCCACACCGTCGCTCGAGTCTTACTACAACGCCAAGAAGAGTAAGTACGCGCTACTGGAATTGCCCGATCGCGTTGAGCTGCGCCCCCTGCCCGAAGTCGAGATCCTCGACATGCGCCAGGACTTCCAGGAGACCGGTCACGAGCAGGTCATCTCGCGCAAACTCGCCGAAGAAATCCGCGAGCGCCTCACCAGGAAAGAACAGGTCATGGTGCTGCTCAACCGCCGCGGATATTCGCCAGTCGTCCTCTGCCGCGCTTGCGGAAAAACGCTGCAGTGCAAGAACTGCGCGGTCTCCATGACCCATCACAAACGCGAACACAAGATGGAGTGCCACTATTGCGGACAAGTCGCTCACATTCCCGACAAATGCGCGAACTGCGGCAGCGAGTACGTGTATTTCATCGGCACCGGTTCAGAGAAACTCGAGGAACTCCTCCACGGCATGTTCCCGCAAGCGCGCATCGGACGTCTCGACCGTGACACCGTCCGCGGCCGCGAAGATTTCGAGCGCGTGCTCAATGCGCTGAATGAAGGCGAACTCGACATGCTCGTCGGCACCCAGATGATCGCCAAAGGCCACGACGTCCACGGCGTAACCCTGGTCGGCGTAGTCGGGGCCGATCACGCCCTGAGCCTGCCCGACTTCCGTGCCGCCGAACGCACCTTCCAGCTCCTGACCCAGGTCGCGGGCCGTGCCGGACGCGGCAACTCGCCGGGCAAGGTTGTCCTGCAAACTTATTTCCCGGATCACTATGCGGTGCAGTTCGCAGCCCGCCACGACTTCCAGGGCTTCTACGACAAGGAACTGCAATTCCGTAGCTGGATGCACTATCCCCCCTACAGCGCGATTGCGAACGTACTGATCCGTAGCGAAAAGCTCGACGAGGCTCTGACGTGGTCCGGCGAACTGGGCCGCTGGTTTGAAAAGACGAGGCACGAGGGAATTCGCGTTCTGGGCCCCGCCGCCGCGCCCATCGTCCGCCTGAAGCGCGACTACCGTTACCACTTCATTCTGAAATCCCCGAGCCGCGAGAAGATGAACACTCTCCTGCGTACCATGCTCGCCGAAGCCGCCGCCCGCAAGATCCCGCGCACACAAATCATCGTGGACGTCGACGCGGTGTGGTTGATGTGAAACAACTTCTAGCTACTGCTGCTTGCTTCTGGCGAGCTAGCCTCATTTTCGGTGCAGCCACTGGCGCGCACCGTCAATGCCCTGGTGGATCGTCGGCTTCAGCTGATCGCGCCAGACCTCACGTCCCGAACTGTGCCGGATCGGGTCTGGAGTGAACGACAGCGCCAGCATCGTCACCGCCAGCAACGCCACTCCACGACGCCGGCCCACTGCCGACGGCTCCAGCGGAACCGAAGGATGCCGGATCGTCATCGCCAGCAGCAGCGACCATATCACCCAGCCCATCCAGAAGTACTTGCCAAGAACCACCAATACCAGCACAGCGAGAAACGACATTGCTCGATGCAGTTGGGGCAACATGGAGAACACAATGTGCCCGCCGTCCAGTTGCCCGCCAGGCAACAGGTTCATCGCGGTGGCAAACATCCCGACCCATGCAGCCGCCGCTACGGGATGAAGCGACAACGACGTGAGCGGAGTCGTCATGCGCAGTAGCTGCGCCGCGAAGTGAAATACCAACGGGAATCCCAATTCAATGGAAGAATCAGGCTTGATCGGCCCAGCGACTGAATGGGACAGCGCCAGTCCCGCCACTAGCGCGACGCACGCAGGAACGAACCCGGCAATCGGCCCTGCAATCCCAATATCGAAGAGCGCCGCTCGTGATGGGATCGGGCTCTTGATCCGGATGAATGCTCCGAGCGTCCCAATCAGACTCGGGAACGGCACAAAGTAAGGCAGTGTCGCGTACACGCGGTAATGGCGCGCGTAAAGATAGTGTCCCATCTCATGCGCCAGCAGGATGAGCATCAGCGTCAGTGAAAATGGCAGCCCTCCGGCGATTCTGGCAGGAGCCTGCCAGATCCATTCATACGGGAACAGCGAAGGGCTGTCACCGGTCATGAGGAAGATCGGTTGGCGGTTCTGAAAGTTGTAAGCGATCCGAGAGCCGACAATGGTTGTGCTTAGAAAAGTGGCGAGCAGTAGCACCAGATGCAACCACAGCCGCCGTCGCGAAGGCTGGATGATCCAGACCTCGTGCGGACGATCCCGTTCAAGGGTTGTGGGAAAAGACGGCGTGGGGTCAGACATGGAAAACCGCTACTAGCTCCTGGCTTCCAGCTCCTATCAACCTGAGTTCGCTAGGAGCCAGGAGCTGGAAGCTAGGTAGCTGCGTCTCAATCAATCGACTGCAATTCCTTCCCCGGCTTGAACCGCACTGCCTTGCCAGGAGGAATCGACACCTCGGCGCCAGTGCGCGGATTGCGCCCGATCCCGGTCTTTCGCGGACGCACGTTGAACACGCCAAAGCCGCGCAGTTCAATGCGGTCGCCGCCGGCCAGCGCTTTCTTCATGCTCTCAAAGACGGTCTCGACCGCCAGTTCCGCCTTGGTTTTGGTGATCCCCGTGCGGTTCACTACTTCATTGATGATGTCGAGCTTGATCACAGGCGTCTCCCGTCAAGAGAATCGAAAGCATTCCTCAAGTCATTGATGCTATGGGAGATAGGCTGGATTGTCAACGGGGGCACCATTCTCGTAATATGGCAGCACCAGCCGAGACATTTTGCAATTTGGTAATCGGGTAATTGTGGAATTGAAAATCCCATACTCCCTGCGTTCACTCTTCGAGGCGGACGCAATCAGCGGTTTTAAATTACCAAATTACAAAATTACCCAACTACCAAATCAAATCGGAACCCAGAGCTCCAAGGAGAGTGCATGATCAAATCTGACCGCTGGATCCGCCGCATGGCGCAAGAGCACGACATGATTAACCCCTACTCCGAGAAGCAGGTGAGCCAGGGAGTGATTTCCTACGGCGTCTCCAGCTACGGATACGACCTGCGCGTCTCCGACGAATTCAAAATCTTCACCAACGTCAACTCGACCATCGTCGACCCCAAGAACTTCGACGAGCGCTCCTTCGTCACTGTGAACGCCGACGTGGCCATCATCCCGCCGAATTCGTTCGCGCTGGCCCGCTCGGTCGAGTACTTCAAGATTCCCCGCGACGTGCTGACCGTCTGCGTAGGAAAGTCGACCTACGCGCGCTGCGGCATCATCGTCAACGTGACCCCGTTCGAACCGGAGTGGGAAGGCTTCGTCACGCTTGAGATTTCAAACACCACGCCGCTCCCCGCAAAGATCTACGCCAACGAAGGCCTGTGCCAGATTCTCTTCTTCCAGTCCGACGAAGTCTGCGAGACAAGCTACAAAGACCGCAAAGGGAAGTACCAGGCACAGAAGGGGATCGTGTTGCCGAAACTGTGAGCCGAGCTGTCAGCACTCAGCCGTCAGCATTCAGCCTCGGAGACGATATGCAAGCTGTCACGGATCAGGAGATGCGCGATTTTCTTGTTCGACACGAGAACCTTGGTTGCAAGGGGAAGGAAGTCCATTTTAGTGATCCTGAAGCGAAATCGATCCGCATCAGTTTGCATGTCTCGGAACCGCACCAATTGCTTTACTTGGCGCGACTGGTGGCACATTTGCGCTACCAAGAAATGCACTTCAGCAGCGCCTCGCTTTGGATAACACAGTGGGGAGTGTGGAATCCCCTAGAGGAAGCGATTGCCTTCAAGACGATCGAGCAGTTCCGACGGGGGTTCGGAGAGAATCGGTCAATAGAAACCGCGCCTGGTCACTTCTTCCGTCACAATGAGTTTGTTGAGTCTATATCGTGCCTACTGCAGCCGATGTTGGTTGGGTGGGACGCGTACTACATTCCGCAATGGACGTGGGGAACACTCGATTACTTTGTCTTCGTTAGCCACGATCACTTCATTGGTATCGAAACGCGATCATCGGAAATGTATCGGGTAGCTACCGAAATCTTGCAATCGCACAACTGGATCAAGTGGCAATGAAAAGGCGCCGAAATCGATCGAGGTCGCGAACCTGCGGCGTTGGGGTTTGTGCCTAGCTGTTCCTTGCCAGTCCCGAACGGGCTTCAATAACGATTTCGGGAAGGGCACGGCTTCAGCCGTGCCGTTAAGCGAAAATAAACTCGCGGGCTTCAGCCCCTGAGGTATGCTGTTCGCGAGCTCGAACCATAAGACCAGCTACTCAGCTGCCTGAGAATTTTGGATGTCGTGCCACATTCTCATCCACACCCTGATCGCATTCGCTCTCCTAACACCAGTCCGCGCCGCTGCAAAAGACTGCTCATTGTCGAAGAAATTCGTGTTAACGAAATCTCAAGTGCTTTCAGGCGTCTTCGAGGACCCGACCGGTGCAATTCTGCCGGGTGTCAAGGTGCAACTGATATCAGAAGAGAAGACACACCTGTTATCAGAAAAGAGGGTCGTGCGAGGTCTCACAACGGATAATTCAGGACATTATGACTTTGGCACAGTTGCCCCGGGAAAATACCGACTTCGCGTTGAATACTCAAACAAAGCCTTCTGTGCTCCCGAGATCCGGTGCAGAAGTGGCGCGTGCACCGTTGACCGCACGTTGAAACTGAACCCCAGGAATTTCGTTCTCGTTGAATAGGATCCCTTCTCAGCTGAAGCCGTGCCCTACCCAAAACCAATCCTCGAAACCAGCCCCGGGACACAGAAACTACAGAGGGATTGAATCCTGACAGCTGAGAGCTATCCTACCGTCTCCCGTTCTCCCCTTCTTTGAACATGTACTTAATCGCCGGCTTGTAGATCATCAGGTTGGGAGCGCCGGTGCGGTTCAGCTTGATGCAGGTCTTGTCGTACCACTCAATGTAGCCGTGAACCTCTTCGCCGTCGCGGAGCACGACGACCATCGGCGTCTTCGACTGCATCTGCTTCTGGTAATAGAAGTTCTCGGCGTTGGTCTGGTCGGCGGGCGCCACCTTCTTGGGTGGGCCCGATGGACGTTCCCGGCGCTCGGACGGCACGTGATTGTTGTGATTGTGGTTGTGCTCGTTGCGGCTGAGCGACGGTCGGATCAGCTTGCGGTTGGCAAAGCCTTCCTGGTCGGCGGCCTGTTCGGCTGGTACAGAATCGAGGGTTTCTTTCATATCTCACCACCTGCGCGCGGGGGCGGCAGAGAATGCCACAACACCTGAAATCTGTGATTGTGGGTAGTCAGGTGTACTTTAGTGAAACGTTATCATAGCGGAAAACAGATGACAATCTCCGAAAGTGCAATGGGGCTCGGTTACTTGGGAGTTTCCACCGCAAGGCGGCTGACCGCGGACAGCCCACGGCCCACAGTTTCGGCTCATGCCGCTAGCTGGACGCCAGCTGTGGGCTGTCAGCTGCGGGCCGTTGGCCGCCAGCCGACCTACCGCGCCCTCTCGATCCCCGCCACAAACGCGTCCAGCGACAGCGACCGCAACAGATTCCGCCTCATGCCGCGCTCAACCTCGTCCAACCCCGCCGCCGCCCGCGCGATCCAGCCAAAGTCCGCAGCCTCGGCCATCTTCTTCAGGTCACCCTGGATGTCGGTATTCCGCACCAATTGCGGCGTGCCTGCCTCAAGGAACATCAGGTCCTGCAGGAGCGCATACGAGGTTTTCAAAAGGCTGTCCGTCTTCTCCCGTCCCTCAGCGCCAGGACGGTAGCTCTCGGTCGTCTTGAACAGTTCGCTGTGCTCGCCGCCCTGCAGCGCCGATTTGAGCAGCACCAAGGCCTGGCTCCGTGCCGCGACGTAGCTCTTCAGATCGAACGACAGCGCCCTCCCCATCGCCCCTTCGCTCAGCCGCGCCACCAGCGCCCGCTCGCGCGCGCTCCACTCCGGCCGCCGTTTCGCCAGCATCCGCTCGATCTCTTCGGAACTCAAAGCCCCCAATGCAAAGCCGACCGACCGCGACCGGATCGTCGGCAGCAGTTCTCCAGCATTCTCCGTCAGCAGGAAAAGGGTGGCGAACTCCGGCGGCTCCTCCAGAACTTTTAGCAGCGAATTCGCCGCCTCCTTCATGAACGCCGAATCAGTGAAGATGTACACCCGCTCCCGTGCCTCTGCCGGCCGGTAATAAATGGTCTCGATGACATGCCGCACCTGGTCGACCTTGATCATCATCTGCGGCGGGTCGGGCGGAATAACGAGCACATCGGGATGCGTCTGCACGAAGATGCGCGTTTCTTTCTTATCGACTTCGCGCAGTCCGTCGCGAGCCTCCACTGCTTCGGCAAAGCGGGCCGACAAATCTTCCGCCTGGCCAATTCGCGTGCAGTTCGAGCAGCGCCCGCAGAAATCGGGCAGGCCGTCCGCAGCCGGCTGCTCCAGGCAATTCATCGCCCGCGCCAGCATGAGCGCCAGCGTGTATTTTCCAGCCCCCTGCGCGCCCGAGAGAATGATGGCGTGCGGCAACCGCTTGCGCGCCAGCATCTCGCGCAGGTGGTGAACGGTATCCCGATTGCCAAGAAAATCAGAAAATCCCATACGCAGTCACTCAGGCAACACTGGTGGTTGTGAGGTTTCCGGTAAGGGCACGGCTTTCAGCCGTGCCACGTACGCTCGATTGACGAGGGCTTTAGCCTCTGAGGGACAACCTTCTCCCTCGCGGATGCGTTTCCCTTTCTTCAAAACAATTCGTCCAATTTCTAGCTACTGGCTCGAAGCTCGTAGCCGAAGCTGCGTTTCAGACTTTCAGCTTCTTCTTCACCACATCCATGATCAACGCATGCGTTTCGCGCGGCGTCCCACGTGCATTGATCACCTGTACCCGGCTTGTCTCGCGTGCTGCAATCGCCAGATAAGCATTGCGTACGCGCCCAAAAAATGCCCGGTTCTCCTGCTCAAACCGGTTCTCATCTTTATCGGGGCGTCGATGCTTATGTTTCTGGTTTCTCCGCCGTGCCCGTTCCACTGTCACGCCCACATCGTTATCGAGCAGGATCGTCAGGTCCGGCTGCAAGCCTCCGCACAAGATCCCGTGCAACTCCAGCACCGCCTTCGATCCCAGCTTTCGCCCACCTCCCTGGTAGGCCTCGGTGGAATCGGTAAAGCGGTCGCAGAGAACGACCCTCCCCTCTGCCACCGCGGGAAGAATGACTTCGTGAATATGCTGCGCCCGCGAAGCGAACATCAACGCCATCTCCGCCAGCGGCGCCAGCCCCGACGTCGCCGAGTGCAGCAGCACCTCGCGAATCAGCTCTCCGGTACTGGTCCCTCCCGGCTCCCGCGTGATCGTCACCGAGAGTCCTCGAGCCCGCAGTCCCCGCGCCAGCTTGGCAATCTGCGTGCTCTTGCCGCTGCCGTCGAGTCCCTCGAACGTGATGAACTTCCCGCGTCCCACGCCGGAATGATAGCAGGGCAGTAGCCGTAGAAAGGGAGTCGATGTTGTGAGCGCCGTTGCCTGATTTCAACAGCCCAGACGGAAAGACTACTGTGTTTACCGGATTGCAGATGTTGGCGATTGTCCTCTAAGCTGCTTCGATTCGCGCCATCTCACTAATTTCCACCTCCCAAACCTGGAAGGAGCAGAAAAGGCCCTGCGTTGTGATGGACCGTTTCCCTTCTCCAGCTTGTTCGAGACCCAGGGCGTTGAACCAAGGAACCCGAAACTATTCAGAAGGAGGACACCATGGCCCAAGCCAGTACTTCACAACGAGACAGCGGGCACACAACTGACAAAAACTCGATTCGCCCGTTTCACGTAAATGTTCCGGAAGCCGAACTTACCGAATTGCGCAGGCGCATCAACGCGACCAGGTGGCCCGAACGAGAAACGGTCACAGATGCGTCGCAGGGAGTGCAACTTGCGACCATGCAGGCCCTGGCGCGCTATTGGGCGACAGAGTACGACTGGCGCAAGTGCGAGGCAAGGCTGAACGCTTTGCCGCAATTCATCACCGAGATCGATGGGCTGGACATTCACTTCATTCACGTTCGTTCAAAACATAAAGGTGCGTTGCCGCTCATCGTTACGCATGGTTGGCCCGGCTCGGTCGTCGAGCAGATGAAGATCATCGATCCGCTCACGAATCCCACGGCCCATGGGGGAAGTGCATCAGACGCCTTCGATGTGGTGGTTCCGTCCATGCCAGGCTACGGGTTTTCGGGCAAGCCGACTACGACCGGCTGGGGCCCTGAGCACATCGCGCGTGCCTGGGTGGTGCTGATGAAGCGCCTTGGGTACACCCAATTTGTGGCGCAGGGTGGCGATTGGGGTGCTGTCATCACTGATCTGATGGGCGTGCATGCGGCTCCGGAATTGCTAGGTATTCACACCAACATGCCAGGCGCGGTGCCAGTTGACGTTGACAAGGCGGCTTTTACTGGTGCGCCGGCGCCGTCGGGTCTTTCAGCCGAAGAGAAGGCCGCATTCGATCGGATCCAACTCGTATATAGCAAAGGCGTCGCCTACGGCTACCAGATGGGGTTGCGCCCGCAGACCTTGTACGGAATTGTGGATTCCCCCATCGGCCTGGCCGCCTACTTTCTGGACCACGATGCGTGGAGCTATGCGCTGATCTCACGCGTCTTCGCCGGAGAATCCGCCGGCCTCACACGAGACGACGTGCTCGACAACATCACCATTACCTGGTTGACGAACACGGCGCTTTCCGGGGCCCGTCTCTATTGGGAGAATAAGTTCTCGTATTTCGCCGTCAAAGGCGTTTCCATCCCGGTTGCCGTTAGCGCCTTTCCAGACGAAATCGATCTCTGCCCACGCAGTTGGGCAGAGCGGGCTTATCCCAAACTCATCTATTACAACAAGCACGACAAAGGCGGGCACTTTGCAGCATTTGAACAGCCGCAGCTCCTTTCAGAAGATCTGCGCGCGGGCTTCCGATCGCTGCGCAAATCTCTTCAGGACGTTGCAGCTTGAGCCAGGTGTAGCCACGTTACGAAGCTGATAACCCACTCGTCGCAGAAGTGCGCGATGAGTGGGGCACTCGGCAGCAATACCTTGCGAATTTGCTCTCCGGTCGCCGTCGCGCCTGGCTCGCGCGTATTTGTCACCGACAACCCACGCGCCAGCTTCGCGATCTGGGTGCTCTTGCCGCTCCCGTCGAGCCCTTCAAACGTGATGAACTTTCCGCGTCCCACGCTCGGAATGACCGCAGGGTAGCCGTGGACAGCAGGTAGGAACTGACGGTGGGTGTCACGGTCTGAAGAGGAGCCAAGCCTCGAAACAGCTGATGTTGTGACCACAATCGCATCTTAACGTCCATTGAAAGGTTCCAGACGAATGCGCCGTGCTGCATGGATCGCAGCCAGCCAGAAGATTGTCAACGCTGCAACAAATAGCTCAACCCGGTGCTTTGCCCAGAACAATCGATTGGCGCGGTAACTCATGTGGCTGTTGCCGATGCGATGGCCTTCCACAATCCAATTCCATATTTCTCCGAGCATTGTGCTTCCTGCGGCCAGCGCCAGGGAAATGAACACTGCCATTGCGATTCCGACCGCCCAACCGTCCTCGGAGGGTGGGTAACGGCGCCAGATCAGGCGGGCACAGAAGATCGCGGCCAACCCATACAGAAGCGCGAAGGGCAAAACCTCGGCTAGGTCAATGTATGCTCGGTTCTGGCCCAGTGAACTGGATACCTGCGCAACCGGAACGCCATGTTCCTTTCCGATTTCTTCAAATAGTCTGGCCATGCATCGGTCCCGCTCACCCTCGTATTTGTCGCTCGGATTCGGGCTTCGCATGCCAAAGTGAACATCCGCATAGCGAATCGCAAGGTCTTCCGCGAACTCTGCGTCCGCACTGAGATGGCGAACACTAACCGCCTGATTGGAGCCTCCTCCCGGCCATCTGCAGTCGGAATTGCGCCCGTCGGACCGGACACATCCGCCCGCGCCGATGGCGAATACCATCACAATCACAAGGCTTGGTGTCCTCATCGCTCCAACCTTACGAACCGACCGAAGCTGTTACTAAAACGCCACTTTGCATGCAACAGTCTGGGGTTCGTGACTTCAGCCTTTTCTCATTCCAATCGCGACCAGGAACCAGGCGACCGCGAGGCATAAGAAAGACGCCACCACCGGCGCTAATCCTTCGGACAGCACTGCTCCTAACCAACGGACTCCCGACAGGTCCAGGCTGGTCATCATGCTCAAGGCGATGCAGGAGTTCGCGATTGCCAAAGCAAGATTGCAGAGAGCCGCAAAGACCGCGCCAAGTGTTAGTGGCCTCATGATCGACAGCAGGCGCTCACTGGGCCGGACGGCAAACCATACCGCTGCCAGCAAGGGCACGGTACAGAGGAGAAACCCAAAGAGTGAAGCGGGACTTGCAGCAAAAAATCCTCGCATAATGTTCTCCCTTTCAACGTTAGGCTTGACACTAGGGAATAACGCTTGAACCGTTGAAATGTGACAGGTGTCACAATTGAGTCGTTCGCGCGTTATTCACATTGTGGAGCCGGAAATCGAACTCGTGTTGGTGCGGCGTTTGCGAGCTGGCGACAGCACCGCATTCGACGAGATCTACGCTGCTTTCAACAACCGCCTGCTGGGCTTTCTGACACGGATGGCCAGGAATCGATCGGTTGCTGAGGACTTGTTGGAAGAAACTTGGCTCAGACTGGTGTCGTCGGCTGAGGACCTTCGTGCGGATACTCGGCTTGGCCCTTGGCTTTTTACGGTCGCCCGAAACCTCTACGTCAGCTATTGTCGCTCTCGTGTCCGCGAGAATGCTTATACAGCCGACTTGGTTCTTCTATGGCCGGGCGAACTGCCCCGCACGCCGTTCGATGCGGCGTCTTTCAATGAATTCGAGGAACGTCTGGAAGCCGCCGTCGCGCAGCTCCCACCAACATACCGTGAAGCCGTCCTGCTCGTCTGCGTTGAACAGCTGCGGCCTGTGGATGCAGCCGAAGTTTGCGGCATAAGCGCAGAATTGCTCCGGCAGCGCCTGAAACGAGCGCGGGAGTTGATATCACGCTTGATCACCGACCAAAACTCATCTACAGAGACAGGTCGCAAGGAGTTGAGTCATGTCACAAGAGGATGATCTCCTGTTCCAAGCCTTGGCAGCTCTGCCGCCGGTTGCAGCCGATGCCAAATGGGAATCCCGCGTCCACACGCGGTGTCACTCTGAAATCGCCAGGCGCGATACTAAGCGACTGCCTGGAAAGAATCTATCCAACGCACTCCTGGCCGCTATTTCTGGCGCCGCTGTCCTTTGCGTTTATTTCGCTTTGATGCTCGCCGAAGTGGTGCGCTTGGCAAAACATCCGTAGCAGCGGCTCCGCTCGCGCGCCATTACCGATCTGCAGCCCGAGTAGTGTGGGCAGATAAGAGCAAATTTCCGCGTCAATGGGCTGCTGTCGATGCTCGTCGCCTGCTCACGTTCGTCACTCTTGAAGGAATACTGCGATCACGCCGCCGCCTCTCACGCCGCCAGCCGCTCTTCAATTCCTTCGAACAAATCCGTCTCCATCGACACCAGACCTGGCTCAACGCTGGCCGCTAGGTGGAACAACTCCGGACTTCCCAGCTTCTCCACGTGCGCATCGAACAACGGAAACAGCGGTGCCTGCGTCTGGTGCGCATGAAATGCGGCAATTTTCGCCTCCAGGAAACGTCCAATCTCAATCCGCGCCGTCGCCGGAGGCAAAGAAATCGGCTGCCGGTTCGGCAACGGCTCCGGAGCGGTGCAGTAATAGAGTTTCTGCACGCAATAGGGTTCCAGCCCGTCGGCAAACTGCTCGGGAAACCGGTTATTCCGCCCTGCCCAATGAAATGCCAGAGTCGCAAATACGCCGGCCATCGAATGATCCGTATGGCCGGTGATCGCTCCCTCCAGTCCCATTGTCAGCATGACCTGCGGACGAAACTGGCGGATATGCCGCACCACGTCCGCCACCGGACGGTGCATCTCAATCCGGTGCAACTGACCATCCGGATAATCCAGCACCGCCGCCCGGCAAACTTTCAAGATCGCGCACGCCGCGGCAAACTCCTTTCTCCGCAGCGCCGCCAGTTCATGATCGTCCCGAGCCTTGCCTCGATTGCGAGCCGCCTGTCCCGGCGTCAGACAAATCACAGAAGTCTCTACGCCCCGATCACTGTAGAGCCGCAGGCTCCCGCCAAAACAGCTCGCTTCGTCGTCCGGATGGGCTGTCACTGCCAGCAGTCGTAACATGTGCGAGATTGTAGCGGATTGAGACGGTGCCACACGGAAGAAAGGCGGTTCGCTCCCCTGCAATTCTCTAGTCCGCGCCTACACCAACCACAAGGTCATCTTCATTCGCGGAGGCGTCACTCGTATCCTCCAGCATGAACCCGAGCACCTCCTGCGGTACCGGCGCATTCCACACCGGTGCAAACGACTGCCGGTGCAAGGGTGACGGACCATGCTCCCGCAAAGCGGCAATATGGTGCGGAGTGCTATAGCCTTTGTTCGAAGCCAGCCCGTACATAGGAAAAATAGGATCCCACGCCGAAATCATGCGGTCACGCTCGACCTTCGCCAGAATCGACGACGCCGCGATCGACGCCGACAACGCGTCTCCATGAATGATCGCCAGTTGCGGCAGATCGCAGTCAAGTTTCACCGCATCCGCCAACAGATAATCCGTCCCCGGCGTCAGTTGCCGCACCGCGTGCAGCATCGCCACTCGCGAAGCCTGATAAATATTGATCTGATCAATGCGCGCAGAATCGACTGCCGCAATCGCCCACGCAATCGAGTGCTCGCGAATACGGACCGCCAGTTCCTCCCGCCGCTCCGCTGGCAGCAATTTCGAATCGCGGAGGCCGCGAATTCGATACGCGGGATCAAGAATCACCGCCGCCGCCACTACCGGCCCAAACAGCGATCCGCGGCCCACTTCGTCGGCGCCCGCGACTAGCTTCGCCCCCACAGCCCAAGCCTGTTTCTCGAATTTCAGCGTGCAGCGCAACCGTTTCAGCAGCCGCAGCTTGGCCGCGGACGGCGAGAGATTCTTCGTCTTTTCCAGACGGCGCGACAAGGGAGTTCCTCAGCATCTTCGCCGAGGACGCCTGCGCGTGCAAGACCTCTATCAGGGGAACCCAAAAAACAGAAGGAGACGCGGTCAGTGCGTCTCCCAATGGTGTGAAGACCCTCGTCGCTGCCTCTTCAGCGAAGCGCGAGCGACGAATAGCGATCAGCGAACGACGAACAGCGCCGAGCCCCTTTACTCCACTTCTCGCAGCCGTGCCGCCTTACCCCTCAATTCGCGCAGGTAATACAGCTTCGCCCGCCGCACTTTGGACGACCGTACCACGTCGACTTTATCGACGACCTTGGAGTTGATGGGGAAAATGCGCTCCACGCCCTGGCCAAAACTGATCTTGCGGACGGTGAAACTCGCCTGCGGCCCGCGCGTGCGCGCAATCACGACACCTTCGAACGCCTGAATGCGCTCTTTGTCGCCTTCTTTGATCTTCACCTGAACCTTCACCGTGTCCCCAGGTCCAAAGTCAGGGATATCAGTGCGGGCACTCTTGGCCAGCAATTTTTCAATAACTAGGTTCGACATGACAATTTCCTTCCTGAACTCGACTCGCTTACGCTTTCACGCGCCCGAGGCATCCAACGCAAATTCCGGTGAACTGGCAAATGATCACCGGGGACTGGGTACTGCTCTTCTGATCTCGTCCAGCAATTCCTGATCTTCTTCGCTCAACGCGATCTGCTCCAGCAAATCTGGCCGGTTGCGTGCCGTCTTCTCCAGCGCCGACTTCCGCCGCCAGCGCCGAATCTCCTCGTGGTTGCCGTTCACCAGCACCTCCGGGACCGCCAGATCGCGAAACTCCGCGGGCCGAGTGTAGTGTGGATAATCCAGCAACCCACCCGACCCGCACGTCGAATCCGGTGCCGGGCGGACACTCCTGTCCGGCTCAGCCTGCACCGTAAACGACTCCTGCCGAGTCGAAGCTTCGTTTCCGACCGCCCCCGGGATCAGCCGCGCAATCGTATCGACGATTACCGCCGCCCCAAGTTCGCCACCACTCAGCACATAGTCGCCGATCGAAATCTCGCGATCGGCAAGATGCTCCGCGACGCGCTCATCCACGCCCTCATAGCGGCCGCAGATCAGAACGATCCGCTGAAATCCGGCCAGTTCCGCGGCCAGCGCCTGGTCGAGAGTACGTCCCTGCGCCGAAAGCAGAATTACAGACTGCCGGGAGCTTCCACTCCTTCGCGCAGCCCGGGGCGCGATCCCCTCCAGCGATTCCAGACATTCAAAGATCGGTTCCGGCTTCAGGACCATGCCCTCGCCGCCGCCAAACGGGCGGTCATCCACGGTGCGGTGCTTGTCTTTCGTAAAGTTCCGCAGGTCGTGAATGCTCACTTCCACCAGGCCCGACTCCCGCGCCCGGCGCACAATTCCATAATCCAGCGGCCCGCGAAAGAAATCCGGAAAGATCGTGAGAATGTCGAACCGCATAGTCGCTGGTTGCTGGTCGCTTGTCGCCGGTCAAATCCGATCTCGCTACCGACCAAGCGACGAACGACTAGGGCCGCCTTTCTTCTTTCGACAGCGGCCCGTTCACATCCAAGAGCCCTTCCGGCAGCCGCATCCAGATCCGCTTCTGCGCTGGATCGACCTTCACCAGATATGCTTCCGCGAAAGGAATCTCGTACGGCAACTTTCCAGCGCCCTTGACCACTAGCAGCGGCGCCTCTCCTGCCCCGAACTGCACGTCCACGATCGGCCCAACTTCACGCTCACCGTCGAACACAGTGCAGCCGACCAGGTCGCTCAGATACGTCCAACCCGGCTCTAACTCGGCGCGCTCAGCCCGGGGAACCTGCAACTCAGCCCCAACTAGCGCCTCGGCATCGGAAATCGTTTCGATGCCCACAAACTTCAGGACCAGAAAACCCTTGTGCGGCCACAGATCTTCAATCTGAACTTCGCGCCGCTCACCGTTCTTGAGCAACGCCCAGAGCCGCATGCCATCGCGGAACCGGTCCGGAACATCGCTATGAAGCTCAGCAGCCACTTCGCCGCGGCGCCCTTGCGTCTTGATCACCAGCGCCAGCGTGACGAACTCGCCTTCACTCCCGCCCGCGATGTGCTTCTCCTGGATAGCCGACTGACGGCCACCGGCTGCTGACTACTCGATAATCTCCAGCGCGTACCGCTTGTCGGCCTTGGTCCCGACCGCACTCAACACCGTGCGCAACGCCCGTGCAATGCGTCCCGAGCGCCCAATCACCTTGCCCAAGTCAGCCTCAGCCACCTCAAGTTCAATGACCGTCTCATCGCCGTCTTCGTACTCGTCGAGGAAGACCTCGCCTGGCGCGTCGACCAGAGCTTTCGCGATGTGCTCGATTAGCGAGCGCGCATTGGCGGACTGCTCAGTCATGGGGGCTCCAGACTGTCCCGTATGGGACGTGTTCCTTTGGGATTGAGTCCTTTTGCGGACCCAAGACGCAAACAACCTGTGGCTCGAAAACGGGGCTACGCCACCGGGGCAGCCGTCGGTCTCGGCAAGGCGATCAGCTTCTTCACCCGATCTGAGCACTGCGCGCCCTTCGAAATCCAGTACTCTACGCGCTCGCGCTTCAACTCCAGGCTCGCCGGTGACGTCCGCGGATTATACGTGCCCACCACTTCCACCGAGCGCCCGTTACGCGCCCGCTCCTTCTCGATCACCACCACACGATAGTACGGCTGTTTGCGCGCACCAATCCGCGCTAGTCGAATCATTAACACTGACTTTCGGTCCTTTGTCCGGAAGAGTCCGGCGGGGTTAAGACAAACTATTATTATGCCGGAGGGGTAGCCCTTTACGCAATGCGCCCCGCTTGCCTCGCCTTCCGGCCATCACTATACTTTGGGGGTTTGCCCTGAACCCCCTGTTACGCCGCGCGCCGCTGCATCATACTTATTTCGGAGACCTCCATGACCGCCACCAAGACCGTCGACCTCGAACAGGAAACAAATCCGTGGGAAGCGCAAGCCGCGCGCTTCGACCTTGCCGCCCACAAACTCAATCTGGACGAAGGCCTCTGGAAGGTTCTCCGCAGTCCCAGCCGCGAGATTATCGTTCACATCCCCGTGCAAATGGATGACGGCCACCTGGAAGTTTTCACCGGCTTCCGCGTGCAGCACTCGATCGCGCGCGGCCCTGCCAAGGGCGGCTTGCGCTACGCGCCCGACGTGAATCTCGACGAAGTCCGCGCCCTGGCCAGTTGGATGACCTGGAAATGCGCAGTCGTCAATATTCCCTTCGGTGGCGCCAAGGGCGGCATCATTTGCGATCCGCACAAGATGTCGATGGGCGAACTGGAGCGCATGACCCGCCGCTACACTGCCGAGCTCTTCGAATTCATCGGCCCTGAGAAAGATGTACCCGCGCCTGACGTGAACACCAATGAGCAGATCATGGCATGGATGATGGATACCTATTCCATGCATATGCGCCAGACGGTGACCGCGGTCGTAACCGGCAAACCCATCAACATCGGCGGATCCCGCGGACGCCGCGAGGCCACCGGCCGGGGTGTGCAGATCGTCTGCGATGAAGCCGTTAAGAAGCTTCACCTCAACCGCGAAGACTCGCGAGTGATCATCCAGGGTTTCGGCAATGTCGGCTCCAATGCCGCCCGGCTCATGGCCGAAGCGGGATACAAGATTATCGGCATCGTAGAAGTGGGCGGCGGTCTCCACAACAAGAACGGCATCGACGTTGAAGCCCTGTGGGAATTCAGGCAGCGCAATGGCACCATTCATGGCTTCCCAGGCGCGGAGAAGTACGACCCCGCAGAACTCTTGCTCACCGAGTGCGAGATTCTCATTCCCGCAGCTACCGAAAACCAGATCACCAGCCAGAACGCAGATCGGGTCAAGTGCAAGATCCTCGCCGAAGGCGCCAATGGGCCAACCACTGCCGCGGCCGACGAAATCCTGGCTGAGAAGAAGATCTTCGTGATTCCCGACATCCTGGCCAACGCCGGTGGCGTCACTACCTCATACTTCGAATGGGTGCAGGACCGTCAGGGCTATTTCTGGAAAGAATCGGTGGTCAACGAACACCTGGAGCACATCATGAAGACGGCATTTGAAGATGTGGTTCGCTACTCCGAGACCCACAGTGTGAACAATCGCATCGCCGCTTATATGCTGGCGATCGACCGCGTTGCCTACACCATCCGCCAGCGAGGGATCTACGCCTGATCGAACACGAGCGACGGGCCTGCTTGCAGGCCCAATTGCCAGTTGACCGCATCCTCCCCGGGTGTCATTATTCTCTGCGCTCCAGCTGCCATTTCGGTTCAGTAATCTGGTAACAGCGCAATCGTTCAAACGGGCTGCTGCCCTCTCATTTCGAGGAGACGATGAATTCCCCCAAACTTAGACTTTCACTGTGGGCTGTGGCGTTGTGCCTGTTCCTCACGGCTCTCGTATCGCCTGCGATCGCACGAGCCCAGACGGATTCGGGCGACACTTCCAGTTCTGATACCGCAAAGAAACCGAAGAAGAAGTCCAAGAAAGCCAAAGCCGCCGCGGATGACAAGACCGCCGCGGGCGAATCGGCCTCAACCTCGAAGTCTTCAAAGAAGTCCAAGGCGAAAAAAGACGATAGCGCCTCTGCCTCGACCGGCGCCTCCACCAGTACGACAAAGAAATCGAAGAAGAGCAGCAAAAAAGCATCGGACGAATCCAAGAGTGCCGCGGCGGGCGATTCCAGTGCCGCCGAACCTGCCAAGAAGTCAAAGAAGAAGAGCAGCAAGAAGGCGGAGAGCGCATCCGAGAACGCTTCGGCCGACACCGCCGCCACACAGGAATCAAGCAGCAAGAAGAAGAGCCGAAAGAAGAAGAGCGAAGACACCGCTGGCGCGGATCAGAGCACAGCTGCCGAAGCGCCTGCAGCAGCGCCGAAGAAAAGCCGCAGCAAGAAATCCGCGGCGGAGTCTGCGCCGGAACCGACAGCCGCCGCTCCAGCCGCCTCAGCGCCATCGTCGAGCGCTGGTACCACTCCAGCTGCAGCTCCATCCGCTACTGCTCCCGCACCAAAGAAAACTAAGGCGGCATCGGCTGCAGCCGCTTCCGATCCGGAGATTGCCGCGGCACAATCCAGCGGCAAGGTTTGGGTCAACCTCGACAGCGGCATTTATCACAAAGGCGGTCGCTGGTACGGCAAGACCAAGAACGGCAAGTTCATGACCGAGGCGGAAGCGAAAGCGGCGGGATACAAAGAATCCCAGAAGGACTAGGGACCAAGGAGAGACTGACCATGCATAAGAATCTGCTCGCAAAAATACTCGTAACCCTGTTTGCCATCTGCCTGGTGGGCGGCGTTGCCGTTGCAGGTGTCAAGGGCGGGACGCCGGCTAAATCCACCACCGCAGCGGCGGCTAAGGCTGACCTTCTCGATATCAACTCGGCTACCAAGGAGCAGTTGGACGCTCTTCCCGGCATCGGCGAAAAATTCTCCCAGAAAATTATTGACGGACGTCCCTACGCCAAGAAGACCGACCTCGTGCAAAAGAAAATCATTCCCCAGGCCACGTACAACAAGATCAAGGACAAGATCATCGCGAAACAGAAATAGACTGCAAACAGAGATCGCGGAGCACTCCGCGATCTCTGCGATTGACGTATCCCTACTCGAATTCCAAGGAGTCCTCATTTATGGGCCTACTCGACAATCTCGAAAATCAGGCAGTAAGCAGTTTGCTCGGGAACAGCTCCAATCCACTGGCCACCGGCATCCTGCAGATGATTCAGAACCAGCCTGGAGGCCTGCAGGGGCTGGTCCAGTCCTTCCACGACAAGGGCTTGGGCGGGTTGGTCTCGGCTTGGGTGAGCACGGGGCCGAATCCCCCAGCCACGGCGGACCAGATTCAGCAGGTACTAGGCAGCGACAAGGTCAGGCAACTGGCGGCCGCAGCTGGAATTTCGCCAGATCTCGCTGGTTCCTCCATCGCGCAACTCTTGCCCACGATCGTCGACAAGCTCACGCCCAACGGGCAGGTTCCGGAGCACAGCAGCGTCATGGACGTGGTCGGCGGATTGCTTAGCAGCCTGACTCAGGCGAAAGCCTCCTAGAACTGGGTGCGCCTCCGGAGAATCATGCTGGCCTTCGCGCCACCGATATCAGGGCGTTGGTGCGTTGCGTTGCCTTGCCTTGCCCAAGTAGCGCATAATCACCATGGCTCGCTGTGGTGCGTGCCACGCTACGCGTGAATCTCCCGAATTACATCACGCTGACCCGGATCGCCAGCATCCCTCTTTTGATCTGGATCCTTTCCAGCCCGCGCTTCTCCACTGTGAGTGGAGAAAAAGAGATCCTGGCGTCGGCTGTTTTTATCTTGGCCTCGATCACCGACGGGATCGACGGTTATTTGGCCCGCAAACGCGGCCAGATCACGACCATGGGAATGCTGCTTGATCCCCTGGCCGACAAACTCCTGATCGCAGCCGCATTTGTCACGCTGGTGCAATTCAACCCTGCGCTGGTCCCGGCCTGGATGGCCGTGGTCATCATCGGACGCGAATTCCTGGTCAGTGGTCTGCGCTCCATCGCAGCCTCCGAAGGATTCACCATCGAAGCCAGCGACTTGGGTAAGTTCAAGATGCTGGTGCAGATTATCTCCGTAGTCGCCGTGATCCTGGCGCATCGCTGGCACGAGTGGCCCCTGTTCAGTTTCTACATTTTCCCCGTGTACTGGATTGCCTGGGTGGCGATCTGGTTCATGGTTGTGCTTTCCCTGGTCTCGGCGTTCGACTATTTCATCGCGTTCTGGTCGCGGATCGACCGGCAGTCGGAGCGGCGCCGGCGCAGGGCCTTCGTGCTCTCCCGGCGGAGGAAGCGCGATGTCCAGACTGTCTGACAATGTCACCATGGGAGAAGGCCAGTCTTCTCCACTAGCAGAGTTCTCTCGCGAAGAGCGAGGAATGTTACTCCGCATCGCACACGAGTCGATTGTCTCAGCTTTCGCCGATCAAGATCTCCCCAAAGTCGCTCCCTGTGCCCATTTGACGGAAGCCCGAGGTGTTTTCACCACGCTGTATCTTCATGGCAGCCTTCGCGGATGCGTCGGCTATGCCATGCCCGTGGCTCCCTTGTTTCGCGCCGTGGCTGAGACCGCGCGCGCTGCCGCCTTTGATGATTCGCGCTTCTGGCCGGTAACCGAGGCGGAAGTCTCCGAACTGAAAATCTCCCTCAGCGTTCTGTCCCGTCTGTTCCCTATCACCCCAGACCGCGTCGAAGTCGGACGTCACGGCCTGGTTGTCTCCTTCGCTTCGCATCGGGGATTGCTGTTGCCCCAGGTTCCGGTCGAGTGCGGATGGGATCGCCAAACCTTCCTCGAGCAAACCTGCCACAAAGCAGGCCTCCCATCTAACGCCTGGCGTAAAGACGCGACTCTCGAAGCGTTCACTGCGGAAGTTTTCGGCGACGAAGAAGTGGGGTAGGGTGCAGCACTGATCGAGACAAAAGAAAACGGGAGAGATTCCCTCTCCCGTCGCGAAATCGATGGCTTCGCCTCTACTGCTGCTCGTCCAACTCCACTAAGTCTCCGGCGTGAACGTCTTCCAGAGCAAACACGAGCATCCCGGTAGCAGTGGTGGGCGTCACGCTGAGAATAACGACTTCGCCGACAGCCCGCCGCGGCAGATCGCCGACGTGGATATTCGGCCCCTTGGTCCGCGTGAACATCTTGGCTTCATACGTCGGAGTTCGTTTCTGCGTGTCTTCCGAAGTCGAAGCCTTAAAGGAAAGGGAATCGACCGGGTCTCTCAAATCGATCGAGTAGTTGCGTACGGCGCGGAAGTAGTCGCCGACTTTCACTCCCTGATTGGATCCCAGGTTCATGTAGAGCTTGGCGCCGGTCCCGAGGGTACCGTCAAAGTCTTTGCCCAGCAGGATTTTTCCGCTCAACTTGCCGTTCGCGGGAGCGAACCGGTCGAAATGAGTGGGCGCGTGAAAAGCGATCGGCTGCTTTTCCACGAACGGGATGGCGATGTCACCCGGGTTGATGGGGTCGCAACTGAACTCGATCTGGGAAACAGCGCTATGGCTGCGTGTATCCAGCACGCGGACCCGTCCTACCTCGGCATAGGGATGCCCGACGCTGTTGAGCAGCTTGCGCTGGCCAGGGAACAGTTCATACTCGTTCACGTCCCGGAGCTCGCGCAGGATCGTGTATTGCTGCCCTTGCTGGTAGCCGGTCCCCGAAAGATAAACGATTTCGCCATTCGTGAACTTGGTGGTGCTTGGAGTCTGCAGGCCGCCGTCCACGAAGTTAGCATCGGGCACGCGGTCCTTGCTGATGAAGCCGGCGCAGTAGAGGTCGGCGGCCGTAGGCGTCTGGTAGCGCACGGTTGGCACGTTCGTCGAGGTGGCAATCACTCCGGACCCATCCGACGCAGCCTGTTGCGCCCCAGCAAAGGCCACAAGCATCAGCAATAACAATCCTGTTTTCTTCATGTTACCTCCGGTTCGAAACCGCCGATGTTACGGTCGGCCCGCAACCTATCTCTCTCTCAGGACGAGGGTTACAGCCGGAAGGTAACAAGGCCGGTGGGGTGGGTCAAGGTTACGAGGGTGTCAGACGCTCTGCTCCCAAAGTGCGCCAGCGTGCTTTGTTAATCCTTTGTTGCATCTGCGCTTACGCCCCTGTAATATCGCGCCGACCTACGTTCAGCTCCGTGGCTCTTTCCTCCCACATCACGCCACGCTTTTTGCCGCTCCGCTTGCCCAAGGTTTGTCTGGCTTTGACCGGGAATTCCCCCGACGAAATGCTCGATACGGCGGAGGCCATGGCGCGCGATAACCCGTTTCTTGAGTTCCGCTTGGACCACCTCAAGCAGCCGGCGGCGGCCCTGCCCAAAATCCGCCGTTTCCTTGAGACCCACCAGTATGTCACTGCCATCGGCACCTGTCGTCGGGCGGGAAGCGGCGGCAACTTCAAGGGTTCCATAGCGGCACAGTTGGAGATATTGGCCAAGGCAGCCGCGGCCGGATGCCAGGTGCTCGACCTCGAGCTGGAGAGTGCCCTGAAGTGCAAGCCCGCGGCGGTTGCGAAGTTGCGGACTCGCTCCGCTCTCATTGTCTCCTCGCACGATTTTCGCAGCACCCGCGGTCTGGAGCGGACGCTTGATAAGATGCTGGCGATCCCTTCCGACTTTTACAAGATCGTTACCACCGCTACCACCCTCTCCGACAACGTAACCATGATGAAGTTTCTGCAAGCGCAGAGCGACAAGCACGCGTTGATCGGGCTGTGCATGGGGGAGCAGGGCATCATCAGTCGGGTGTTGGGAGTACGGGCCGGCAGCGCCTTCACTTTCGCTGCCGTCAACGCCGACCAGAAAACCGCTCCCGGCCAGGTCAGCGCCCAACAACTCCGCAGCATTTACCGCATTGAGCAGGTCGACGCCGCGACTCGAGTTTACGGCGTAGCTGGCGACCCGATCGGGCATTCTCTCTCGCCCGTCATCATGAACATCGCTCTACGCCGCGAAAATGTGAATGCCGTCTATCTTGCCCTGCATGCCAAGGCGCTCAAAGACCTGATTCACTGCGTCCGCGAAATTCCGCTGCATGGGTTGAGCATCACCATGCCCTACAAGCAGACGATCCTCGATTATCTCGACAACACTGATGCCCACACATCGAAGATCGGTGCCTGCAACACGGTAGTTCGTGGGCAGGATGGCAAACTCTACGGCTTCAATACCGACACTGCCGGTGTGATTCGTCCGGTTGAGCAGCGCCTTTCCATCGATGGTGCCAAGGTTCTGATCCTGGGTGCTGGCGGCGCCGCTCGCGCCGCTGTTTTCAGCCTTAAAGAGCGCGGCGCGGAAGTCTGGATCCTGAACCGCAGCGCGGCCAAGGCGCAGAAGCTTGCCCGGCAGGCAAAGGCGCGCACCGTCAAGAGGCCTGACCTGCGCAAAATGGCCTTTGACTTGATCATCAATGCCACACCCGTTGGCATGAATGGCACCGACTCCCCCTTGAAAGAGAATGAGATCAAGGCGCGGGTTGTCTTCGATATGGTTTACGATCCCGTGGAAACACCTTTGCTTCGCATCGCCCGGACAATGGGACTCTCGGTCATACCTGGAGTGGAGATGTTCGTGCATCAGGCGGCCCGCCAGTTCGAGATCTGGACCGGCAAGCCCGCCCCCGCCGACGACATGCTGCGGGCCGTGACCATTGCGCTGCAGGAGCGAGCCAACGCGAGACGTGAGAAAGGCAGCGCGAAGCCAACCGGCTTCGCAGATTGAGACTGCCATGGATGCATTTCTCGCAACAAAGGTTGCAAAATCAGCCCGTCTCGAATAAGATTCGCTTTGGACGCTGTATCTGGCGTTCATCTCGTGGTAATCACCTTTTCTTCCAGGTAGGAAACGCAGCGCAGCCCAAGCTTTGAACAAAATCTAAAGGGGTGGCGGCTTAGACCCCGGTGCAATTCGGAGAGAATGCATGGCGTGGTACGCGTACTGCCTCACGGAACACCAGACCCTAGCCAACGGTGTTCGCGCCCGTCGTCCTTATGTTCTAGAGGGAATTCAGGGAGTCGGTGGTGCCCCGGTGATGAGCTATCCCAGCGGGGAATTTGCGGTGATTGTCAGCGAATTTGACCGGGCTACCACGAAATTGGAGGAGAAGTCCGTCCTCGAGCATGCCCGCGTCGTCAGCGTCAGCTTCCGAACCGCCACTGTCTTACCCTTCCGCTTTGGCACGATTTTCGATACGGAAGACGCCATCCGCCAGGCTGTACGCGCCAACCGGCGCACCTTCTGCGAGAGCGTGGCGAAGCTGCGCGGCAAGTCGGAAATGCGGATCAAACTGGTCGTCCGCGACGGCTCTCTGCGGGCCGCCATGGAAGAGATCGAACTGCCGGATACGGTCGGCCGCGAATACCTTGCCAAGCTGCGGGAAAAGGCCTCGCGTGATCGCGAACGACAGACCAAGGCCCGGGCTTTGTCGGTACAGGTTCACAAGCTCTTCAACCCGCTGGAAGAAGAAGTCAGCTGCAAGAAAGTTGATGCTGACGGAATGCTCCTCGACATCGCTCACCTGATTGACACGAAATCCATCGAGAAATATCAAAACCGCTACAACACTGCCGCCAAGCAACTGAAGAACTGCGAACTGGTCGTGACCGGGCCGTGGCCGCCCTACCACTTCCTCCCCGAGAAACTCCGCACCGTAGCCGGCCATAACTAACGATTTCAGTCAGATATGCAGGCCCCCGATCACCGGGGGCTTTGCTATTTCTGGGCGGAATGCCCGGCTGCATCCAATGTGCAGCTTTGTGCATTCGAGGCGGGTGCGAGTCCGGTAGCCGGGAGCGGTCCAAGCCTAAGTCTTCGACCTTAAGTATCCTGTTTACAAATACTTGCCAAAATAGGTCGATCCGCCCTCATCCATTTACCATTTTGGTTCGGCAAGTGCACGTTTATCAACCAAGCGAAGAGGCCGCAACCGTTTGAACCACTTCTCTCTAAACAACGTTCTCGACATCTCTCGTTGCCGTTGCTGGACGTCCCCCAAGCGGCGCCAAACAAGTCTTCTCTGACTCCTGCCACTTTTGCCTCTTTGAAAAGGGTGGCCCCGTGAGGGGCCGCTTTTTTTGTTGCTCGGGGTTCGATACACTCACCATTCCGCACTGCAGGCTGTGACCGCTTTTGGATCCGCCATAAGACTCGACATGAAAACAGTTATCTCAACTTTCGTTGCTCTCGTTCTTCTCACAGTTGGCGCTAAGGCCCAAGCGAAGGCAGCTACCGCTACGCCCTCGATGTCCAAAGAATTCACGCAACAGTTGCAGACGATTCGTGATGCCGCTCTTTCCAGCGATTATGCCTGGCAGCAACTTGCGCACCTGACTGAAAACATCGGTCCGCGGCCGGCAGGTTCACTTCAGGCGCAGGCGGCTTCGGAGTACGTAGCCGCCGAGATGCGGAAGCTTGGACTCGATGCGCGCCTCGAACCCGCCCAGGTTTCGCACTGGGTCCGGGGAGAAGAGCGAGCCGAATTAGTGGAGTTCCCCGGTCAGCCGCCTCAGACCACACAAAAGATCATTCTCACCACGCTCAGCGGCAGTTCCGCGACGCCCCCTGAAGGGATTACTTCGGAGGTCATCGTGGTGCACAGCTTCGACGAACTCGCAGCGCTCGGCCCCGACAAAGTCGCGGGCAAGGTTGTGCTCTTTAATGTTCCGTACGACAAGCAAAAAGCCGCTGGCGGCTTCGCCTTCGAGGCCTACGGGGAAGCGGTCGCGTATCGTGGCCGCGGCGGCAGGGCTGTCGCCGAATTGGGTGGCGTTGCCTCTCTCATTCGTTCTGTCGGCAGCGCCGACTACCGGCTTCCACATACCGGATTCAGCTATCCGGCTCCCATTCCGGCGGCCGCTCTCGCCGCCGAAGATGCCGACCTCATTGAGCATCTGGCGACGCAAGGCCGCGTCCGCATTCACCTGACGTTGACCCCCCAAAGCCTCCCCGACACCACGGGCTACAACGTCATTGCCGATCTGAAAGGGACTGAGCATCCGGAACAGATTGTCGTGGTCTCAGGCCATCTCGATTCCTGGGATCTCGGCCGCGGCGCGATTGACGATGGCGCCGGTGTCGCCATCGCCATGTCAACCGCCGAACTGCTGCAGCATTTGCATCTTCGTCCAAAACGCACGTTGCGTGTAATTGCCTGGATGGACGAAGAGAACGGCGGCGGCGGACACGATGCCTATGCGAAGGCTCACGCTGCCGAAATGGGCACGCATATCGCCGCGATCGAGAGCGACGCCGGAGCCGGCCATCCCCTCGGATTTTCCGTGAAGATGTCGGCCACTGCCGCTGCGAATCTGCGCCCCATTCTGGACGTCTTGCGTCTGGTTGGCGCCACCGCGCTGCGCACCACCAGCGTCAGTCCGGGATCGGATATCGAGCCGCTCGTCGATTCCGGTGTACCCGGAATCGGCATCATTCAGGACGCTCGCAAATACTTCGACTACCATCACACCGCCGCCGACACGATCGACAAAGTCGATCCGCACCAGCTGCGCGAAAACGCCGCCGCCATGGCGGTCATGGGATACGCGCTCGCTGCTATGCCCGACCCGCTGCCGAGGTAAGGCAAAGTCAGAAGTAAGAAGTCAGAATGCACAAGGGAAAGCCCCACTCCAGCGAGATCGTTGGCAGCACGGGATTTTACTTCTGCATTCTGCCTTCCGCATTCTGGACTTCCCTCCAGTTGACGCTTCTTCTCTTGGGCGCTTACCATATTCGTTTGGCTTGACGAATCTAGAGGGCTCTGGAGGCACCGCTTGCATTCCAGGGCAGTGCGGAAACCATGGATAAGAAGAAGTTAGAGTACTTCCGAAAGAGACTGGAAACCCGGCAAAAGGAACTGCGCCACATGGTGACCCGCAATCAGCAGGACGGGCGCAGTGCCGATGAAGAGGCCACCCAGGACATTGCCGATCGGGCCGCCAGTTCCTACAACAAGGAATTCTTGTTCAGCCAGAGCAACAACGATCGGCAATTGCTGAACATGGTCGATGGCGCTCTCGCGCGCCTGCGCGAGGGAACGTTTGGCGAATGCGTTTCCTGCGGCAAAGAAATCAACGCCAAGCGTCTGGAAGCCGTGCCCTGGACGCGCCACTGCATCGAGTGTCAGGAGAAGGCAGAGCAAGGCCAGCTCGAAGCCGCCCGCTAGGTTCCGATCGAATGTCCTCGAACCGCCGCCGTCGCGCGGCGGTTTTGCTTTGCTGCGCGGGTGGTTCTGTCCACCCGGCACCGGCACCAGTCCGCGCCTGACATCTGCGCAGCTTCGCTTTGTGGGGGGTTGTTTTTTCCTCGTCACGCAATCACAGATTTTTACACTTTTTCATTTCCCGTTAACCCTGCAGTCACATCTCCGACAAATCCCCAACCTACTCTTTCTCCACCTCGAGGGGCTTTGCCTTCATGCCCGTTCCCTGCTGGAAGCCGTCGGAACTTTTTCCTTCAGCGCGGGTTAGAATTTGGAACACTCCGCAGATCGATTTCTTGAGGAGAACAATGATGCCGAGATCTGGAAAGTTCCTGGCCGCCGCGTTCCTGCTGTTCGGCCTGACCGCCTTCGCACAGGAGTCGAGCGAACCCGCCGCAACTACCCCCCCCCCCCCCGCCCCCAGACGTCGCCAGATGCAGGGAGACCAGGCCGAAAAGCGACTCAGGCACCTGAGCAAGCGCCTCAACCTCACTGACGATCAAAAGGAAAAACTGCGCCCCATCCTGCAGGATGAAGCAAACCAGATAAAGGCTGTCGACGACGACACATCGCTCACCCCGCAGCAGCGGCACCGAAAAGAGAAGGAAATCCACGTGGCCACCCGCTCGCAAATGGATGGCATCCTGACCGACGACCAGAAAAAGCAACTCCAAAGCGCAAACCCGCATGGAAACGGAATGCACCACGGACGCCACCGCCAGGCTAATCCGACAACCACCACCCCGGATTCGGGTACGCCGCAATAGCGGTGTCGGTGCGGTGGTCAACCTCCAAGGCCGCCTCCGCGGCAGCCACTCGGCAGTGGCCTGCAAAGTGCCTTAGGCTTCTTTGACGCTCGCAAAACCGCCCTGCTAGACTAAAAGATTGTCAGCCCATCCATAAGCAGAGAAGGAAATCGTGCGCGCAGAAACCCGGCACCAATTGAAAGAAGACCGCTTCAGCAAGGCCACTTTCCAGGCAGCGGAGAAGACCGTTGACTGGACGGTAGAGCACAAATCCAAGCTCGTCATGGCAACAATCGTTGTGCTGGTTGGCGCGGCCATCGGCTTTGGCGGCTGGTACTACATCCGAACTCAGGACGCGAAGGCTAGTCTTGATCTCGGCGTTGCCACCCGCCTGCTGGAGCAACCCGTCCGTCCAGCCGGAGTCCCCGCCCAGCCGGGCTATCCGAGCTTCGCGTCTTCGCAAGAACGGGCCACGGAAGCGCGCAAGAAGTTCCAGTCCATCGTGGATCAGTACCCCCACACGCGAACCGCCGACATGGCGCGCTATTTTGTGGGACTAACGTCATCGCAGCTTGGCGATAACGCAGCCGCGGAACGCAATTTGCAGGAAGTCGCCAACTCATCCAACAAAGATCTGGCGTCGTTGGCGAAATTTGCGCTGGCATCGGTGTATCGCGGGGAGAACAAGAACCCACAAGCGGTGGATCTCTACAAGCAGCTGATTGACAAGCCCACGACGACCGTCAACAAGGTCACAGTCCAGCTCGAACTCGCCCAGTTCTACGAGAGCCAGCAAAAGCCAGACGAAGCCAAGCGCATCTACGATCAGATTCAGAAAGAGAATCCAGCGACTCAGGAAGCGCAATTGGCACAGCAGCGGGCCGGCAAACTGAAGTAGCGGTCGGTTAGCGGGGCACGAATCCTTCCCGTTTGGCGAACTCCTGCACTCGCTCGCGGATCTCATCGCTCACTCTGCGAAACACCGCCATCCGCTCCTCATCCGATCCTGTAGCCGCCGCTGGATCTTCAAAACTCCAATGCAGTTGATAGAGCGCGCCGGGAAATACCGGGCAAGCCTCGCGCGCCGAGTCACAGACGGTGATCACAAACAGAAAATCCTGATCGACGAGGTCGTCCACATGCTTGGATTGGTGGCTCGAGATATCCACGCCATTCTCACGCATGGCGGCAACCGCCATTGGATTGAGTCCCGCCGGTTTTGTGCCCGCACTGAACACTTCCGCCCGCCCGCCGGCGAAGTGCCGAAGCCAGCCCTCCGCCATCTGGCTGCGGCAGGAGTTGCCGGTACAGAGAAAGAGAACCTTGCGGAGATTCATGGCCTTGGTTTCGATCTTACCCCCGTGACCCCTGTGACCCCCGTGGTTAAAGGTCATCCATCAACCAGAAGGGAAACAAGAGTCCACTGACGCAAGCGCTCACTCCACGTCGGTGCGAAACGGTGAAGCCGGCAGCCCCTCGCGATTGAAAAGATTCACTTCAGGGACACTCGCCCAACCGTAGTGCACTGCCGAGGGGTCCTTCACCTGGTCGCTGTACACCTCGACCGTGCGTCCTTTGATCTCCGCCTTCGCGGGAACAAACTTCTTGTCCGCTCCGGCAATGGTGAATCCCCTCAGTTCTCCATCCTGAGCCACAAGGCCACCGCCCGTGTGAGTAAACTCCAGCACCGCCTTGTCGCCTTTGAACTGCACCCGGCTGAACAGCGGCCCTGAATACTCGTTCTTCTTTCCATACGCGAGCGCCTCAGCCGCCAGCGCCAGCCGATGGCCTACAACCTGTTTGTGGGAGGGATGGATATCCTCGGCGTCGCCCGCGTCGGTGATCACCGCCATGGCCGTCTGCGGAGATTTTGCCAGTGTCAGAAATTGCGCCTCGCGGATTTCCGGCGTCATGTCAATGTGGGGCGCGATCTGCACGAAGAGAAACGGAAAATCTCCCTCTCCCCAGTGCATCCGCCAGTCGCTGATGAGCAACGGGAACAAGTCGCGATATTGTTTGCCATGACCACTGTTGGCTTCTCCCTGATACCAGGTCACGCCGCGCATGGCGTACGGCACGAGCGGTGAGATCATTCCATTGAACAACACGCCGGGCTGATGAGGGTTGTCGGGGCTGGGGTAGGACGGAAAGACAGGCGCCGCGTCGAGTGTGCCCCCGATCCGGTACTGCCACGTTCCCGTCAAAGAAACGGGCGCCAGCGTGCTGCCTTCCGGCGCCTCGAGGTGCAATGCGTCAGGCTTGCCATAGATCCCTCCGCCTCCCCCCGTATCCAGCACGCGTACCGCGATTACGTTTTTGCCAGGATGGAGCACTCCCGCAGCAAGCTTGTAGTCGCGAGGCGCATTCCAACTTTCGGTAGCGCCGGCTTGGATACCGTTGACCCACGTTGTGTCGTAATCATCGATCGGGCCCAGATGCAGAGTCGCTTCCTTGCCTGCCCACGACTCGGGTAGCTCGATTTCCTTGCGCAACCAGACCACGCCATCGAAGCCCGGCAAGCCCGCTTTCTCCCAATACCCCGGCAGGTCCATCGTCTTCCATTCGCTCCGGTCGAGTACCGGGACACTCCAGGTCATGCCTTGTGAACCGGAGTCGTATTTCTGGTACCAATCGGCCCCGGCCTTCTTGTAGCGCTGAATTGCCTCCGAGGGATTCTCCGCGGCCAACCGGACCAGGTCGATCGAAACCTGCAACCCCGGAATCTGCGTCAGGGAATCGGAACTGGTCCACGACTCCGCTTCGGTGCCGCCCCACGCCGAAAACAAAATTCCGATCGGCACACCCTGTGCCTTGTACAAATCACGCGCAAAGAAAAATCCGACGGCAGAAAACTGTGTTGCCGTCTGCGGAGTGCAGATGACCCAGTTCCCACCATCATTCGCAGCCGGCTCGGCCGCAACGAGGTTGGGAACATGGAATTGACGAATCATCGGGAAATCAGCGCCTGCGACCTCCTGTTCCCAGTTGTCGATGGGCTTCTGCCCATCGGCCGGACCGAGCATGCGCTCCATATTGGACTGGCCACTGGCGATCCAGACTTCCCCGACGACTACGTTTGTAATTTCCACTTTGTTGTCGCCCGTGATGGTCATCGTTCGCGGCGTCGAACTCGCCTCCATGGCCTTCAGGCGCACCATCCATCGGTCGTGCGCGGCGGTGGTTGTGACTTTCTGGCCCGCAAACTCGACTGTGACCTTCTCCCCGGTTCGAGCCGTTCCCCAGACTGGAACTTCCATGCCGCTCTGTAACACGGCGTTGTCCACGAATAGAGTGTTGGGTTTAACTTCCGCGAGCAAAAATGAACTTGATAAAGAAATCAGGGCGAGAATATGCAGTATGACTTTGCGTTTCATATGATGAGTGTGATTGCGCTCCCAATCTACCACGCGCGCTTGAAGCGTCAAGAAAGATGAGGATCGTAGCGGCCGCTGCGTGCCCTCTACTGGCGGACGATTTGCCGTAGGCAGGAAACGAGGCGTTCAAGGTCGGCGTCAGTGTTGTACACGTGCGGAGTCACGCGCACCGAACTACCGCGCACGCTGACAAATACTCTCTGCCGCGCCAAGAGGTCGGGCAAGCCCGGTGGGATCCCGTCTTTTCTTCGCAGGGCCAGGTAGTGAGGCGCACGCGAGCTTTCCGGCGGGGACAGGAACCCCAGTTCTGCGGTTTCTTCGGCCAGTCGACGGTTCAGCGCGCCCGCAGTTTCAGAAATCTGCTGCACGCCCCACTCCAGCAACTGCTCCATCGCCCGTTTCGCAGCAGGCAGGAGCGCGAAATTCGACCGCTCCCCCATGTCGAAGCGGCGCGCTCCCCCATCGTAGTTTTCGGTATACAGAATCAGGCTGGAGAAATCGCGAGCGTTGGCGCGCTGAATCCAGTTCTCCTCCAGGGGCCGCCCGCCATGCCACTTCGGGGCCACGTAGAGAAAACCGGTCGTGTAAGGCCCCATCAACCATTTGTAATTTGCGGCAACCGCGAAGTCCGGCTGCACATCGTGCACAGTAAAGGGAAGCGCGCCTAAGGACTGCGTTAGGTCGAGCACCAGCGCGGCGCCGATTCTCCGGCAAGCGTCTCCAATCCTTACCAAATCGAGCCTTCCGCCACTGGTCCACTGCACGTTGGGAAGCGCGGCGATGGCGACGTCATCGGAGAGCGATCGGAGTACGGCTTCCGTCCAGTCCCCATCCTCAGGCCACGGCACAACCTTGAGCGAACCACCCTGCTCGTCCGCCACCCTCTTCCATGGGTAGTAATTCGACGGAAACTGCTCATCGAGAAGCAAAACAGATTGTCCTTTCCCCAACGACAGATTGTGTGCGGCGGTCGCGACGCCGTAGCTGGCGGAAGGCACGATGGCAACACAATCCGCCGACGCGCCAATGAGCCGAGCCGCGGTCGAGCGGAATTCCTCCGCCCCGCTGAAGAACTTGTCCGACGTGATTTCCCATGGGTGCTGTTTACGCGCGAGTCCCGCATTGCCCGCCTCGATGACCGGCTTCATCAGCGGCGACATGTAGGCGCAGTTCAGGTAAGCGACGTCGTCAGGGATATCGAAAAGATGGCGCTGGCAGGGAATCATGAGCTAGTCTGTGAAGTCTTCAAGTGTACCAATCCTAAAAGGATCATGCGCCATGCCTAGTCTGAAGAACTTGCACCTTGCATTCATCGCACTCGCCGTCCTCGTGATCGCAACCCATGCACTCGCCCAGGAAACCGGCTCGAAAACCTCGACCGCCTTCGCCCGCGCTCAGCACCTCAAGCGCGGCATCAACCTCAGCGAGTGGTTCGCGCAGGTCTATGACAAGCGCGGCTACACGAAAGAGCACCTCGAAACCTGGAACACCGCCGACGATATCGCGCTCATCAAGTCCATGGGATTCGATCACGTCCGCCTGAGCGTAAACCCTGAGCCGATGTTCACCGAGCGGCAGCCACAAAGGCTCCCCGCAGACTACGTCAGCTACCTCGACGCCGCCGTGAAGATGATTCTCGATCACGGACTCACAGTCGTGATCGACATGCATCCCGAAAGCGATTTCAAGCACCGCCTGAACACCGACGACAGTTTTGTCCAGCAGTTCGCCGACTTCTGGCGCGCCGTGGCTCAGCACTACTCGACCTGGGACCCCGACCGTGTCATCTTTGAAATTCTGAACGAGCCCGAGTTTACGGACCGCTACCGCTGGCTCGGTGTGCAGATGAAACTCGCCGCTGCGATCCGTGAAGGCGCGCGGAAGCACACCATCATCGCCGCCGGAGCGCGATGGTCGAGCGATGACGAACTCGTTTTTCAGGAACCTTTGGCCGACCCGAACGTCATCTACAATTTCCATTTCTACGAGCCGCACATCTTCACCCACCAGGGCGCAACGTGGGGTGAGTACTACTGGCAATGGCTGAAAGGGCTGCACTATCCCTCAGCGCCAGAAAATGCCGAGCACGTCGCGGAGCTAGCGCCGGAAGAGGTCGACCGGCTCCGTGTGATCCGCTACGGACGCGACCACTGGGACGCGGCACGCATTGGCGCCGAAATGAAGCAGGCCGCCGGCTGGGCCCACCGCCGCGGTGTTCCGCTGGTCTGCAATGAGTTCGGCGTATTCCGCGTCTACTCCGAACCGCAGGACCGCCAAGCCTGGCTGCATGACGTAGTCACAGCTCTGGAACAGAACGGCATCGGCTGGACCATGTGGGATTATTCTGGCGGCTTCGGAGTCGTCTACAAAAAAGACGGCAAGGCCGCGCCGGATGAGAATGTGCTGAGGGCACTGGGGCTGAAGTAAGGCGATGGCCCGGCACAGGGACGACCGCTCAAAATTGGGCTGAGCATCACTCCCGACTAGTCGGCGCTGGCAGCGTGACTGCGCTCGTGTTCGGCTTCGATTTCTTCTCGAAGTTGCTGGCCCAGACTCTGCGCAACCGAATTCAGATCCCTGGCCAGCGCCAGTCGCCACTTCTCCACTGACTGCTGCGCCAGTTCCTCAATCTGCTGTCCGGCAGCCTGCGCTGTTTCCTCGCCCTGAACTTTCAACGAGCCTGAGAATGATTTCTCAATCCGGTTCTGAATGGTTCGCAGGTGGCCGCATACTTCGTCCACCTGACGGTCAGCTTCATTCCCGGCCTGCGTCTGCAGCTCTTTGATGGCCGCAACCACAGCTTCTTCAAGCTGCCTGCGCGCACTGGCCACGATCTCAGTAGCCAGATTCTGCAGGTGTCCGTCCAACTCCGCCTCGAGCCTGCGCACTGCCTCGTTCAGCGCTCCCATGCTGCGGCCGAGGTCGGTCACTTCGGCCTGCAGTTGCGACGCCTTGGCAGCACCGTCGGCCTGAATCTGTTCGATTTCGCGGCGGTAAGTATTGTGTCCGTCCGAGAGGCGCCGCTCCAGCGAACCCACCAGTTCCTCGCCGTAGGTTTCGAGCCGCCCTCGCGTCTCCTGCGATTGCCGCTGCAGTTGCTGGACGCCCACCCGCACCTGCTGCTGCGTGGTCAAAGTGAGTTCCTGCGACAAGGCCTGAGCCCGCTGTTGCACCGTATGGAGCTCTCCGGAAAGCCGGTTGCGGAATTCCGACAACGCTTCGCCGATCTTCTGATCAATCGCCTCTTTCGCCGAACTGAACGCTTGCGCAGCCTGCTCGCGCGTCTGTTCCAGAACTCGCGCCCCCAGATCCTGCCGCAGACGTTCCCACAGCTTCTCCGCCAGTTCCGGCGGAATATGGCCGAGCGAAACTTCAAATCGATTGCGCCGGGCTTCACGCGACAACTTCTCGCGCACGTCGTTCATTTCCTCCTGCAAGGGGCGCACATACTTGGCCAGAATGCCACGTAGGCGGTCCTCAGAAAGTTGCTCTTCGATCTTGCTGAGAATAGCCTGCGACGACGCGGAACGCGCTTGCGGCTTCTGCACGACAATCGGTCCGGCGGTCGCTTTCTGTGGAGCGGGTTCCACGCTCGGCGCCGGCATCTCCAGCACGCGCCAATCATCAGGAGCCGATTCCAGTCCCCAGAAATTTCCCGGCCGCTCTAGCCGCGCGCCCAGCATCCAGTCTTGTCCGTCCGATCCCATCGGCATGCAGGCGACGACGTAGGCGACTGCTTCCCGCCCTTCCGCGCTGTGCAGCCGCAGCGGGATGCCGCTGCTCAAGCGAATGGGAAAACGCAAAGCGCATCCATGCGCGCTGACCACCAGCGTCTCACAGACCTCCGAGAACTGGCCGTTCGACTCCAGGCTGGTAACGCGAACCGGCATATTGACCGGCACTCTTGAACTGCGCCGTGATGAACGACCTTTGGACGCGGGCATTGGGCTCCTCGTGTGGCGGCAAGGCAAGCGCCGCCGTCTGTCCACTACGCCTCATCCATAGCGTAATGCGAGGTGGTGACCGAGTCTTCTCTCCGGAGTGAGGGCCAGAGTGCGCAAGCGGGCACGCGCGGCACTGCCCCTCCGTCCGGGCCGGGGTGTACTAAGGACCAAGGTCCGGTGGTGCTGAGGCGGACGCCGCGGCTGCGAGAACCTTTCAGATCTTCTGCCCCTTCCACTTCCCTCGCTTAAATAGCACCGCGCTCGCCCCCGCGATGAATCCCTCCGCGATCACGATCGCCCAGAACACGCCCTTCGATTGCCAATGCATCGGGATCGCCAGCCAATATGCGAGCGGAATCTCGAGCAGCCAGAAGCCGAAGAAGTTCACGATCGTCGGCGTCACGGTGTCGCCGGCGCCGTTGAAAGCCTGCAGCATTACCATGCCGTAGGCATATCCGATGTTGCCGTAACTGATGATGCGCAAGCACGTCGCTGCCAGGGGCACAACCGTCGAATCCTGCGTGAAAAGCCGCGCGATCGGTTCGGCCAGAAAGACAAACAGCACTCCGACCGACCCGAGAAACAGCATGTTGTAGAACCCGGTGCGCCACACCGCCTGTTCCGCTCGCTCCGGCTTCTTTGCTCCGAGATTTTGCCCGACCAGCGTGGCCGCCGCGTTGCTCAATCCCCACGACGGCAAAATCACGAAAACGACAATACGAATCGCGATCGTGTATCCCGCCAGCGCCGCCGCCCCGAAAATGCTGACGATGCGCACGAGTCCAATCCAACTCGTGTGCGCGATCGCAAATTGCAAAATTCCCGTCAGGGACACGCGCACCAGACGCAAAAGAACAGTCAGGTTAACGCGAAGTTGTCGCGTGAGAATGCGAATCCGCTCCGTCCCCTTCAGCAGCCGATAAAACTGGTAGCCGACTCCAATGCTTCTTCCCGTGAACGTCGCCAGCGCGGCGCCAGTCACGCCCAGCCGGGGAAAGGGGCCAAGGCCGAAGATCAGGCAAGGATCGAGCACCAGGTTGATCAGGTTCGAGACCCACAGCAGGCGCATGGCGATCGCCGCATCTCCAGCACCGCGGAAAATCGCATTATTCAGAAACAACATGAGAATCGCCCCGCTGCCGCCCAACGCAATCCGGGCATAGCCGCTGCCCGTAGCCACGATCTCCGGCGAGGCTCCCATGAGGCGCAACAACTCTGGCGCGTAAATGAAACAGGGAATTCCGATGGCCAGTGAAGTGGTTAGCCCGAGGACGATGGCTTGCACCCCGGCGACCGCCGCGCCCTCCGGATCTTTCTCTCCCGTGCGCCGCGCCACCATGGCGGTCGTTGACAGGCTCAATCCGATGCCGACCGCGAACACCAGGCTCAACAGTGATTCAGTCAGTCCCACGGTCGCCACCGCGTTCGCCCCCAGCCGCCCGACGAAAAACACGTCAACCACGGCAAAGAGCGACTCCAGCACCATCTCGAGGACCATCGGCACCGCAAGCAGCAGGATCGCGCGGTTCAGACTGCCCGTCGTGTAGTCCTGATGCGACCCCCGGATCGCCTCCCACAAGGAGCGCCAGAGGCTGCTCTCGGGCGCAGGCATAGGAGTGTTGATAGTCGAAGCCGCTTCCAAAGGTTCCATAAATACCTGAAACGCTTTCTGCACGCCGCTTCCATACAAAGAAGCACGTGATGAATTAGTTCTGCTGAAAAAACATGGAGTGGTCCGCAGGAGCGGATCAGCGGGAAAGCGAATTAGACACGATCAAACATCGAAGCGATTCCTGAATTGAATCGGCAGAAATAGTTTCTGCTGACGGATAACCCCGTGGTGACAATATTTTAGCTGGAACCGAAGCCGCGGGCAACGGGAAATCGCCTCAGTCCAGGCTGCCCTGCTCAATCACAACATTCTCGCGGACGATGAGCCGATGGGCGGCCATCTCGCGCAGCTTGGGCAGCACCCGCGTGACATGCTCGTCGGTGTCGACAAAAGAAACGACCACCGGCAGTTCGCCGCCCGCTTCGACCAGGTGCGCCGTATGCACCGAGCCTCGTCCCAGGAAACCGGCGACCGCATGGTAGACCACCGCCCCGAAAACACTTTCTTCCCGCAAGTACTTCAATACTGCCAGATGCAGCGGGCGATGATGCCAGGAGTCGCCTTCGGTCAGATACATCGTAACTTGAACCGCCATGGCGCCTGCCATTCTACAACCCTCGCGCCAGCGCGGCACCCGCCAGCACGGCCGCCAGGCACAACAGGTTGCTGAACAGGATATTCACTCCCATATTGAGCCACTGGCCTTGTTCCATCAGAGCGAAGCTCTCGAAGGCGTAGCTGGAAAAAGTCGTGTACGACCCGCAGAAGCCGATCGCCACCAGCAATCGCCAACGCGGATCGAGCAGAACACGCTCGGTGGAGTACACAAGAAAAAATCCGAGCACGAGACTGCCCGTGACGTTGATGAGTAAAGTGCCGTACGGAAACGTAGTCGAGAAGTGGCGTCCGATCAGGCCGCTCAGAAAGTACCGGGCACTGGCGCCTGCCACGGCGCCTGCAGCAATCCAGAGGTAGTTCAAAGTTGAGTCCTCCTGCAGAACTCGATAAGGATTCTGTAGGAGTTATCAGCCCACGGGCGGTTAATGGCGAACTCCATCGCCGACAAAAATCAATATAACTCATGTGTGAACGCCCGACCAAACAGGAACTACAGGGCTGAAGCTCGGGGGGTTCCCGCGAAACTCAAACACGAACACAAATCGCTCGATGAGGAGTGCCTTCCCTCAGACCGCCCGACTCCGTCCGCACGCAACCGCGGCGTCCTGTCGACTAGTATGGCGTCCGCAGTGGCTCGCTGGTGCTGACGCTCAGGAGCGGCATGCACTCAGTTGCGCATCGCGGCCGACTTCACAGTTTCTCGCGGATCTCCTGTGCTGTCGTACTCCCAAAGGCTCAATTCATTGCCATCGGGATCGCGGAAAAAGGCGAGTTTGCCGTCCTTCTTCTTCCTGATGTCACTCGTGGGAATGCCACGGCCCCGCAAATGCTCGAGGGTCTCCGCGAGATCCTTCACCGCGAAGCAGAGCCGCGCATTGCCGTTTCCCGGCACCACCGATCCCGGTGGAACTGGCACCAGTTCGATCAGCACGCCATCCAGATCGAAGCGGCATACATAATCCTCCGATACCAGGGGGAGCCCCAGAGTGTCGCGATAAAAAGCAACGGCGGTTTCCATATCGGTGACGTAATAAAAGACCGCGTCAAAGGAGAGATGCAATTTGTCGATAGTGGCGGAGAGCATGGAGAAATCCCCTCCTTTCGAAACCTTTGGTGGGCTGAACCTACGGTTTCATTGGCGCGATATTACTCCATTGCCACCCGCTTGTCTGTGACGTCCACAAGGATCAGCGGTTGAATCGCGGCCCGATGGGCGGAGAATTTTGCAGACCTTTGACGCAATGGTGACACGCGCCTGCGCCCATCCTCATAATCTGTTGCCAAGGAAGTCGAACCCGCGGGATTGAATCCGAATTACCAAAGCACAACTTCTAATGAAGATTGGAGCATGAGCATGGCACGCGAAATTCTCCCAGCCGAAGTGTCCTCCGTGAAGGATGATGCCGCCACCGATAATGTAGCCAAAGAAGAAACCCTCTCGCCATTCCAGAACCGTCTGCAGCGTCGCTCGATTCTCAAGGGGCTCGGGATGGTCGGCGCGGCCGTCTCCGCCGGATCGCTCTTGACCACCATGGCCGAGGCCCAGGGCCGCAGCGACATCATCACCGTGGGCGATGTCGCCATCCTGCGTTTTCTCGCCGCTGCCGAAATCCTCGAAACCGATCTCTGGCAGCAGTACAACGAACTCGGCGGCATTCAGGACAGCGAAGTCCCCGGTGGCACCGGCAGCCGCCTCTACACCAGCGCCCTCGAAGTGCTGGACGAGGACATGCCGCAATACATTCACGACAACACCGAAGACGAACTGACCCACGAAGTCTTCATCAATGCGTATCTGGTTTCAAAGGGCGCCGAGCCCGTCAGCCTCGATCAGTTCCGCACTCTGCCCAGCAGCCAGGCTACCGGCGCGCAGCAGATCGGCCGCCTCACCAACCTCATGCAGCTTTCGGTGGATACCACCTGGTTCACACGCTACCGCAGCCGTACCGGCAACCCTGATCTTGGCGACATGTTTCCACAAGCGGTCGCGAGCATTGCCACCGGGCAACATCCTGCGATTCCGCGCACTGATGACGACGTGCAGCCCGATCCTTCGAAGCCCCATCACATTTCCGATCTGACACAAGCCATCGCCAACACCGCCGGCTTCCATTTCGCCACCATTGAACAGGGCGGATCGAGCCTGTATCCGCAACTCGCACAACGCGTGACCAGCCTGGAAGTATTGCGAATCCTGCTCAGCATCGGTGGCACCGAAATCTGCCACTTTCAGACCTGGTCCGACAAAGCGGGTAACTCTCCCGCACTGAGCGTGGTCGATCCCGTGACCGGCCTAACCGTCACGTTCCCTGATCTGAATTCGCCTCCGTTCGGCGGCGAAGACTTCCAGACCAACCTGATCATGCCGGAGCCAACGTCGTTCCTGAGCCGCAAACTCCCGGCCTGCTCAATTATTCGCCCGACCGCAACCAAAGGCGCTGCTATGGGAGCCTTGAAGGCTCTGACCGCGGACGGCCTGTTCATCGGGCAATCGAAAGACTTTTTCAAATTTATGCGTACCCTGGCGGCCGAAGCGGACCTGGCCGTGCGCCAATCTTGATGGCCGGCGTGATGAACGCGGTCTTGTCGTTTTTCTTTGGGGGAGGCGCCGTGGCGGGCAACACTCGCCGTGGCGCCCGTTTTTCATCCAGCCTTTACTGCAACCTGTAGCTACTCACTTGGAAAGGAATCGAATGCTCGAAGGATTATTTCAACCTATGCATCTCTTGGTGATCTTTGGGATCGCCTTGCTCTTCTTTGGGCCGAAAAAGCTCCCAGAACTCGGCAAAGGAATCGGAGACGGTATCCGCGGATTTAAGACCGCAATGAAGGAGCCCGAGGGGACCTCCGACAAGAAAGCCTCCAATCAGGACTGAATCTACGCCAGTTCGAGTTCGATCTTCTTCGTCTCTTTGTCCAGGCGTGAAATCCGGAACTTGCGAATCTGCCCGCTGCGCGCCGATTCCGGCTTGGCCTCGGCCGCGGGCGCTCCGCTCTTCCAGCGCGCTTGCAGCATCGAGCCCAGCGACGAAAGATCTACTTTCGCCGGCGCCTCAACCGTTTTCGCTGGCGCAGCCTCGGCGACGGAAGAATCCATGCGGCAGCTTGCGTTCACGCCTTCGCCCAGTTCCACCCGTGCTTGTCCGCCAGCGACCTCCACCAGACGCCCGGTAACCACGTCCCCTTCTTTGTGCTCGGCAATGTATTCATCGAGCCCCGACGGCACCAGCTGTTTCATGCTCAACCGCATCAGCCGTTTTTCCGTATCCACGGCCAACACCTGCGCTTTCACCACTTGCCCGACCTTCACCACTTCCTGCGGATGATTGATGCGTTTCTCGGCGCTCAGTTCGCTGATGTGAATCATTCCTTCGACACCTTCGGCCACCTGCACGAATGCGCCGAACTTTGCGATGTTGGTCACGGGGCCCTCAACCACCGATCCGGCGGCGAATTTCTTTGCCACATCCACCCACGGATCTCCCAGCGCCTGTTTGAGCCCGAGCGAAATGCGGCGCTCGCCGGTGCTGACTCCTAGAATCACCGCCTCGACCACTTCACCCGCCTTGACCACATCGGCGGGAGTCCGCACGCGTTTCACCCACGACATCTCGGAAATGTGAATCAAGCCTTCGATCCCCGGTTCCAGTTCCACGAAGGCGCCAAAATCGGTAAGGCGAGTGACAGCGCCGCGCACGCGTTCGCCTGCCTTGTATTTGCCGGCAACCGCGTCCCAGGGATGCGCCTGCAATTGCTTCATGCTCAGCGAAATGCGGCGCTTGCCGGGATCGATCTTCAGTATCTGCGCTTCGATTTCCTGCCCGCCTGCCAGCACGTCAGACGGCTTGTTCACTCGCGACCACGAAATCTCTGCGACATGCAGCAGTCCGTCCACTCCACCGATATCAACAAACGCGCCATAGTCGGCAAGACTCCGCACCGTCCCGCGCACCACGTCACCCTCTTTCAATTCCGAGAATCGTCGATCCTTCGCATTCCGCTCTTCCTCTTCAGCGATGATCCGCCGGTCGACGACGACATCTTCTTCCGTCACATCAAGCTTGGTAATGCGGCAACGAATCTCCTGTTCGACCAGCTTCGCCATTTCGACCGCGTCGCGCGTACCGGTTCTGGAAGCGGGCATGAATGCGCGAACTCCGACGTCGACGCTCAGCCCACCCTTCACTACGGCCGTGACTGTACCCACAATCGTCGTCTTCTCGTCGAACGCTTTCTTGAGCGCGTCCCAATCGGCTGGCCGTTCGACTTTTCCGCGCGTAAGTTCGTAATACCCCTCCGCATCGCGTCCCTTGACGGTGACGAGAAATTTGTCGCCGGGCTTCGGCGGTTCGCGATCCTTTTGAAATGCGACCAGCGGCAAAATGCCTTCGCTCTTGAACCCGATGTCGAACAGCACAGAGTCGGCGGTCAGGGCAATCACCGTCGCTTCTCGGCTGCGCGCCGCTTCCTCGGGTTTGCGGGCATGGCTCTTCTCAAACTGCGAGAGAGCGTCGGCAAAAGACTCTTCCGACTCGGGGACTGGCGGCACTGCAGTGTTGGGATCAGACATGGGGATTGGCTTCTAGGTTAAGACCCTCGCCTAGCATAACAGGAGATTCTGCGCCGGTTTCTTGACACCCCTGCTTTCCGCCCTTTATTCTTAACTATTGCTCCCTGCGAGACTTACGTCTCTGTACGCACTTCCGCGGCCTGCGCGGTACCGGTTGGGGGCGGCGGAGGTTCCGATGCTCATCGAAATCCAGGAACTGGAAACTCGCGCGCTCGATTTTCGCGAAGAGTTCAGCGCCGGCACGATTGACCTCGGACCGGACCTGCGCCAGCGTTCTCCACTGCGCACGGAGGGGCGCGCAGACCTGGTCGAGGAACACCACGGCAAGCACAAGGTGATCCAGGACATCCGGCTGAAAGGCCGGCTCGACACCAGTCTGGAAGTGGCTTGCGCGCGCTGTCTCGAACCGGTCGTACACCAGGTGGAACGCGAGTTCGATTTGCTGTACCGGCCGCTTGGAGCCGATGCCGGACGAGATGAACTCTCGGTTACGGATGCAGAAGCCGAGATCAGCTATTACCAGGGAGAAGGCCTGCTGCTCGAAGACGCGCTGCGGGAGCAAGTATTACTCGCTGTGCCTTTGAAGACCATCTGCCGCGAGAATTGCAAGGGCCTGTGCCCGCACTGCGGCAAGAATTTGAACGAAGCCCAGTGTTCCTGCGCGAATCAGGTCGACGATCCGCGCTGGGAAGCACTGAAAGAGATCCGCGATAAACTGGAACAATAAAGCAGTCTCAGTTCCCAGTTCTCCGTTCTCAGTGGAAGCAATTCTCCCTGGGAATCAAGAACTGAGAACTGAGAACTGGGAACTGAGAACCAAAAACATGCCGAATCCAAAACGCCGACACTCCCAAAAACGTACGGCCACCCGCCGCGCGCACGATGCGCTGTCGAAGCACGCCCTTTCCGAGTGCCCCAATTGCCACGAGCGCAAGATGCCGCACCGCGCCTGTCCCAAGTGTGGCTACTACAAGGGCCGCGAAATCCTCGAGGTCGAAGAGAAGTCCTAGCCGGCTCCCTCCCATGCCTAGCGTAATCGCTCTGGATGCGATGGGATCCGACAAGGCGCCGAAGCCGGAAATCGAAGGCGCCTTGCAGGCCGCGCGTCATCACGGCGCGCGCGTGCTTCTTGTTGGACCCGAGCTCCGCCTCAACGCTGAACTGGCGCGCTATCCCGGCGCCCGGCGGCTGCCCATCGAGGTCGTTCATGCCAGCGAAGTCATCGCCATGGACGACAAGGTGGAGGCAATCCGCGCCAAGCGCGATTCGTCCATTCGCGTCGGCCTGCGCCTGGTGCGCGACGGCCGCGCCGGCGGTTTTGTCACCGCCGGCAACACCGGCGCTGCTATGGCGACCGCCAAAATGGTGCTCGGTGCGCTCCCCGGAGTCGATCGTCCGGCGCTGGCCGCGGCCTTCCCTACCATCTTGAATACTGCCGCTGTCCTGCTCGATGTTGGCGCCAACGTCGATTGTGAGCCGGGCAACCTCGAACAGTTCGCGGTTATGGGAGACATCTATTACCGCGCCATTTTCGGCATGAAACGTCCGCGTGTCGGATTGCTTTCGATTGGCGAGGAGGAAGGCAAGGGCAATGCTCTGACGCGCGACGCCTTTCAGCTGCTCAGGCAGTTGCCTCTGAACTTCATTGGTAACGTTGAAGGCCGCGATCTCTACAACGGCCAGGTCGACGTGATCGTTGCCGACGGCTTTGTCGGGAATGTTGCCCTGAAAACCTCAGAGGGAGTCGCAAGGCTGGTGCGCGCGGTCCTTAAAGAGACACTGCGATCGACCATCACTCGCCAGGTCGGCGCTCTGCTCTCCCGCAATGCCTTTTCCGATTTCAAGAAGAGGCTCGACCATACTGAATACGGAGGAGCGCCACTGCTGGGAATAAAAGGAGTGTGTATCATCACCCACGGCTCTTCCAATGCCAACGCAATTAAGAACGCCGTTCGCGTTGCCTCGGAGTTCGCCGAGGGCCGGGTAAACGAAGCCATCGAACGAGAGTTAGCCGGACTGCGGACGGCCAGTGCGGTTCCGATCTCCTGACACATTGTCATTCCTACTATGATCAACTCGGCACCTATTGCTTTCCTTTTTCCCGGACAAGGTTCGCAAGCCGTCGGCATGGGCAAAGAACTTGCCGATCACCACGCCATCGCGCGCACGACCTTCGAAGAGGCCGATGAAGCGCTCGGCTACAAGCTCTCGCAGCTCTGCTTCGAAGGTCCGGAAGAGAAACTCAAGCTGACCGAGATCACGCAGCCGGCCATCCTGACCGCGTCCGTTGCAGCCCTTCGTGTTCTTCAGGACAAAGGTCTCAAGCCCGACTACGTCGCCGGCCACAGCTTGGGCGAGTATTCCGCGCACGTCGCCGCGGGCACTCTCCAGTTCGCTGACGCCGTGCGGACGGTTCGTAATCGCGGCAAATACATGCAGGAAGCTGTCCCTGTCGGTGTCGGAGCCATGGCGGCCATTCTCGGCATGCCGTTCGATAAGGTCGCCGAGATCTGCCGGGACGCCGCCAACGGCGAAGTCTGCCAGCCGGCCAACATCAATTCTCCCGAGCAGATCGTAATCTCGGGACAAGCGGGCGCGGTCGAACGAGCGATTCGACTGGCCCACGAACGCGGCGCCAAGAAAGCCGTCAGCCTGCCCGTCAGCGCCCCCTTCCATTGCGCCTTGATGCAACCTGCGCAAGACCGCCTCGCCGCCGACCTGCAGGAGCTCAGTTTTCAACCGCCGGCTCGCCCCGTCGTATGCAACGTAGACGCGGACAGCGTCACCGAGGCCGAACCCGCTCGCGCTGCGCTCGTGCGCCAGGTGACAGGATCGGTGAAGTGGGATTCGTCCGTCCGCTTGTTGATTGAAAAGGGCGTTAGCACATTCGTCGAAGTTGGACCGGGAAAGGTTCTGTGGGGCCTGATGCGCCAGATCGACCGCTCGAAAACCTGCTTCACCGTGGGCGACGAAGCGTCACTTCACAAAACGTTATCGCATTTTGCCGCTGCCGCGGTCTAGCGAACGTGTGACCAGCGATATCGGCCCTTACTCAATACGGATATACCGTCAGCGTCTTGTCCGCCTTCAGCACGAACAGACGCGCGCGATCGGCCCGCTCGTTGACCACCACCTCGACCACAACGCCGCCCTGGATGCTCGCCGAGCCGTAGACGCGATGGCTCTTGACTAGTCCCCACTCTCCGCCCGGGCCCCAGTCCCGGTAGAAATCGGAATAGGTGTACTGCGAGTACTTCTGCATGTGCTGACGCCAGTCCGGATCGTGCATGTAGATGCCGTATGCCGTTTCGTAATCCTGCTTCTGGATGGCGGTGAAGAAGTGATCGACCGCATGCTCCGCCGGCCAGTTTCGATACAACCATCCCACAACCAGCAAAACGAGAACGGCCACGACAAGCAGGCCGAGCCTGATGTTTCGCCTTCTTGTTTTCGCCGGGTCGTATTGCGGAGCGTCCAGAAGTGTCATAGTGCTGTCCCTAGCATAACGGATTGGCGAACGACTACGCCAAGTGGTCAGCCCCGGCGTACCCACGGGTACGACCTTTTGAGTGCCGACGGTGGTGGCAACAAGATCCTCCGAAGGTGCCCGCCGTATCCTTGATCCTCCGTTCCCCCTCACCCTAAAGCACCGTACCAATCTGCCGATGTTACCCAACGTCAGCCAAAAATGGCGGTGGGCGTCGCCGCAGCCGGCCCGCCAACCGCGGAGTGGCGGAAGGTATGAGCAAAGTTCGGGCCCTGATCGTGGACGACTCCTCGGTGATGCGCAAAATCGTCGAGCGCTCCCTGCGGCAGGCGGGCATCGATCTGGAGAAGGTGTTCGAAGCCAGCAATGGAGCCGAAGCGCTCGGTGCCCTGCGTGACAACCCGGTCGACCTGGTGCTATGCGACATCAACATGCCGGTCATGGACGGGCTCGAGTTCGTCCGCCAGGCCGCCTCGGTCGAGAATGCCAAGGGTGTCCCCATCGTCATGATCACCACCGAAGGCAGCGAGTCCCACGTGGTGCAGGCTCTGTCAAGCGGCGCCCGCGGCTACATCCGCAAACCCTTCACTCCGGATCAGGTCAAAGAGCACGTACTACCGGTGCTGGAAAAGAAATCATGAATGCCGAGCCCACCACCGCGATCCCTCCCCATCCGGAGAGCTGGCTGCCCATCCTCGAACTCTCCGTGCAGGAGGTCTTCGAGATCATGCTCGCCTGTCGCCTGGAGTCAGCCAACCCCGATGAACATCCCAAGACGGGCGAATTTACCGCGATGGTCGGACTGGCCGGTGCGCTTTGCGGCATTCTCACCGTCTGTTGTGGTTCCGAGGCCGCCAAGCTGATTGCGACCCGGATGCTCGGACCTGAAATCGCCAACTCCGAAGGTCAGGTCTGGGACGCGCTCGGCGAGATCTGCAACATGATTGCCGGCAATTTCAAGAACAAACTCGCCGGTATGGACGGCCGCTGCATGTTGAGCGTCCCCACCGTCGTTACCGGCGGTGAATACAGTTTCCATTCCCTCGCCGACGGCGACGCCATGTCGACCGTTCTCCTCTTTGAGAGTCAACCAGTCATTATTCGTCTCGAACTCCACAGCTAATTTTTGGAGCATATCTCCAGGAGGAAGACTTTGCCGGGATACCGCGTCCGGCTCGGCAAGCTTTTCCTCCGTTATTGATCCTGTGTGTTTTCTTACCCCCCTGTCAGATCTGCAACCCTAAGTCGTTGAGAACCGGTCCCCCGCAAAGGTCTCGGTTCGATGATCGGTGGCGTCCGGCGTGCTCCTCATCGTCCCCGAAGGAGTCATCGTGGACAGCGGCTTCTATGCAGCCTGTGCCGGTCTCAGAGCGCAAAGCCAGGCGCTCGAAGTGGCGGCGCACAACCTCGCCAATCTCAGCACCACCGGATTCTGCAGCCAGCAGCCTACGTTTCAATCCCTGTTGGCGGTCGCAAGGCCTGTCGTACCCAACGTCCTCAATCTCGCCATCAACAATTTCGGAGTACTCGAAGGGACGCACCTCGACCTTGGCGCAGGCAATCTACAGGCGACCGGCAATCCGCTCGACATCGGAATCGAAGGAACCGGCTTTTTTGCCATTCAAGCACCACAGGGTACTCGCTATACGCGCAACGGCAGCTTTCGTGTGGCGCGCACAGGTCAGTTAGTCACCGAGTCTGGTAATCCGGTCCTGGGCGAGAATGGCGCGCCGATCCGCGTGCCGGCAGGAGCCGTTTCCATCAGCTCCGACGGCACGATCTCGGTCAACAGCGCGATCGCGGGAAAGATCCGGCTCGTCGAATTTCCATCCGACACCAGACTGGTCTCCGACGGCGACACTCTGCTGCGCGCGCCTGACGGTGCGGGTCAAAGCGCAAAGCAGACCTCGGTGCGCCAGGGAGCGCTCGAGTCGTCGAATGTCAATCCCATCCAGGCCGTCATGACCGTGATCGGAGTGCAGCGCGAAGCCGAGATGATGCAACGTGCGCTCACCATGTTCTACAGCGAATTCAACCGCATCGCGGCCAACGACGTACCGCGCGTGTAGCTCGTAGAGGAGGATGAAATGTTCCGATCGCTCTTCACCGCCGCCAGCGGCATGCAGGCGCAGCAGTTCAATCTCGACACCATTGCCAACAACCTGGCCAACGCCTCCACCGCCGGATTCCGCCGCCGCCGTTTGCAGTTTCAGGATCTGCTCTACCAGAACATGGTCATGCCGGGCACGGCCGCGACGCAGCAGACCACCGTCGCCGCTGGCCTGCAAATTGGCCTGGGCTCACGCTCGTCAGCATCGGAAATCATCCAGCTTCAGGGCGACCTCAGCCAGACGGGAAACCCTCTGGACCTCACCATCGAAGGCCAGGGATTTTTTCAGGTCACACTGCCCAGCGGCGAAACGGCATATACCCGCGGTGGCACGTTTCACATGGACGCCCAGGGCAACGTCGTCACCGCCGACGGCAACCCGCTTGAGCCTTCGCTCACCATTCCGCAGGGCGCGAGCTCGATCACCATCGGTACCGACGGCACGGTTTCTGTCACGCTCGCCGGGCAAACAGCCGCACAACAGGTCGGCAACATCCAGCTTGCTCTGTTCGCGAATCCCGGAGGGTTGAACAGTATCGGCAAGAACCTGTTTCTCGCGACCACCGCTTCCGGCGATCCGATCGTCGGCACGCCGGGCGGAAGCGAAGGTTTGGGCGAACTGCAACAGGGTTACCTCGAGCAATCGAACGTCAGCGTGGTCGACGAGTTCATCCAGATGATCGTGGCGCAGCGCAGCTACGAAGCTAACTCGCGCGTGGTGCAGGCCGCCGACCAGATGTTTCAACTCGTGAACAACCTTGGACGATAGGAGTGAAACTGTGACTGCAGGCGGTTGGCTCACATTCTGTTCCCGGATCGTCAAGGCCAGCTCGCTGGCCGCGGTTTTGTCCGGATGCCTGGTGTCCGCCCAGGACGCCCGCGCCCCGATGACGCCGGTCTCCAAAGACGAAGTCCGGAATGCCATCGCCGCCGACCTCCGCGCCCGCGGCGTCCCCGGTGATGAACTGCCGCCAGCTGATGACATCGAACTCCCCGCGGCGGTTCCGGCCGCTGCCGGTCACAGCTTGCGCGTGGCCGCCTCTTGCTGGGATTCGAGTCTCGCGCGCGCTCAATTCCGCATCGAGTGCCGCGAGGCGGCACAATGCCTAACCTTTTTCGCCTATGTCCGATGGGCGCCGCCGGCCGGCAGGCTCGTCGGACAGTCCTGTCAAGGGTCCGCCAACGTTCGCCGCGCGAACTCTGCTGCACGAAAGGCTGTCGTCCGCCCCGGCGACCGTGCCACCGTCGTTTTTCAGGGCACGCGCATGCGCCTCACATCCGTTGTCACCTGTCTCGATCGCGGCGCTGAAGGCGACGTCATCCGCGTCCGCAATCAGGACGGGCACATTTCCCGCGCCCGCGTCTCGACCGCGAATTTGCTGGAAGCTCTGCCTTAAGAGGAAACGAAGATGAAGAAATTTGTCTGTTGTCTGCTGATCGGGACTGCGGGTTGGCTGAGCGCTTCCGACCGCTCGCCCCGCGACGCCAATCTTGAAAAATACATCGCTCGCGTCCAGACCGCCGAAGTTCCTCCTCCCACTCGGACGACGGGCAGCATCTGGCAGGACCATGGACCCATGGCGTCGCTTTCCACGGACTACAAGGCACGCACCTCCGGCGATCTGATCACCGTGCTGGTCGTGCAGGACGTGACCGCCTCGAACGGCGGAACCGTGGGCACCGATCGCAGCTTCAGCGCCAGCTCCGGCGTCGATTCGTTGCCCGGCAAACTGAAAACTGGTGGCGTCGCCAGTTTGCTTGGTTTGCATTCGGCAGAAACTCTTTCTGGCAAGGGGCAGGCCACCACGACCTCCAAATTGCGCACCAGCCTCGCCGGGCGTGTGGTCGCCGTGCTGCCCAGCGGAAGCCTGGTCATTGCCGCCGAACGTTCCATCGCGATGAACAATGAGCGCCAGACGATTGTGCTTCGCGGCGTGGTGCGGCCCGGCGACATCGGCCCCGACAACACCATCGTGACCAACGCCATCAGCAATCTCGAACTCGAATTGAAGGGCAAGGGCGTGATCTCCGACGGCACGCGCCCGCCCCATCCGTTGCTGCGCGCCATCCTCCGCATTCTGAATTTCTAGGAGAGCTATGAAAGCCGCTTGCGCTGCCGCCTTCTTCGTATTCGCGTCGGTCGTCGCCTTCGCTGCTGACCCTGCACAGATCAAGATCCGTGACCTCGCCTCCGTTGAAGGCGTCCGTGAAAATCCGCTGATCGGATACGGCATGGTCGTCGGCTTGAACGGCACCGGAGACCGCCGTCAAACCGTATTCACGACCCAAACTCTGGCCAGCGTTTTGCAGCGCATGGGCGCGCAGATTCCGGCTGGCGCCGTGCGGGTGAACAACGTCGCCTCGGTATTTGTGACAGCCAGTCTTCCACCCTTCGCCCGGCCCGGCTCGCAACTCGATGTCACCGTTTCCTCGATCGGCGATGCCAAAAGCATCGAAGGCGGCCTGCTCCTGATGACGCCTCTCTACGGCGCCGATGGGCAGGTCTATGCCGCCGCGCAGGGCCCGGTCGCGGTCGGCGGATATTCCGCTGGCGGGGCCGGCAACAGCAAGCAGGTCAATCATCCCACCGTTGGCCGCATCCCTTCCGGAGGCCGCGTCGAGCGTGGGCTCGATTTTCGCTTCGATCAACTCACGCCCGTCAATCTCCTGCTTCGCGAGCCCGACTTCTCGACCGCTGGCGAAATCTCCACCGCCATCAACCGTGAGTTTGGACACGAAGTCGCTATCGCTCGTGACGGTGGCCGCGTCGAAGTGAACTCTACCGCGACCGGGGTCCCGAATCTCACCACCGTGATGGCGCGCATCGAAAACCTGGCCGTCACCGTGCATCGCCGCGCGCGGGTCGTCGTCAACGAGCGCACCGGCACCGTCGTCATGGGACAAGATGTGCGCCTGGGCGCAGTCTCCATCCTGCATGGCGGATTTTCGGTGCAGGTCTCGACCGAGTTCCAGGTCTCGCAGCCGCCACCGCTGTCGCAGGGCAAGACCGAAGTCGTCGGCCAGCAGGAGGTGCAGGCCAAAGACCTCTCCGCGCGCCGGGTCGAGATCAGCGAAGGCGCCAGCGTCGAGCAACTGGTCAACGGCCTGCAAAGTATGGGCGCAACCGCGCGCGATGTGATCTCGATTCTCCAGGCCATCAAAGCCGCGGGCGCGCTCGATGCCGATCTGGAGGTGATCTGATGAATCCGTCGATTCAGGGTCCGGTATCACAGCCCGACCCCACAAAGTTCCTTCGGGTTAAGACCAAGGCCGAGAAGGCAGCCTGCGATTTTGAGGCGGTCCTGCTCAGTTCGCTCCTGGAAAAACTGCAGACCACCTTTGCCGGCACCAGCGAAGACGACCCCTCCGGGAACGGCAACTATGCCGCGATGGGCACACAGGCGCTGGCATCTGCCATGGCGGCACGCGGCGGCATCGGCGTTGCGCGCATGATTCTCCAGCACTGGCAAACGAAAGTACCCGAACTGAACCGCACGGAAGTGCCATCCGGAGGCTAAAGTCCACGAGTCCATCGCCGATCAAACCATTAGGCCCAAGTGTAGTACCGCCCTCGATGCGGTGCATGCATTAAGGCCCGTTAAGGACAACGCCGATAGACAGAAGTAGAAGGGATCGGTGGTGGTTTATGAGAGTCGACCTGAGGACGTACGGATTAGGTCCCCCGGACGAAAAGAAAACGGAACGCGCCACTGCGTCGCGTCCCGGAGAGCAGCCCGCGAGTAAAGCGAATTCGCTCGATCAGGCTCGCCTTTCGTTTGACCAGGCGCGAGTGCAATCGCTCGAAAGCCAGGTGCTGGCGCAGCCGGAAGTGCGACAAGAGAAAGTTGATCTGCTGCGGCAGGCGCTCGGCAAAGGCGAGTATGCCGTCAGCGAAGGCCAGATTGCGGATGCCATGGTCGCAGATCTCGCAGCGGGCAGTGCCGGGAAGCACGCGGGGTAACGTGTGGAACCGCTGATCACTAATCGGCTCGATCCCGCGCTCCTGCGCGTGATCGAAAAGCGTGGCGGTGACCATGAACCTCCTCCCAGGCGCCGACGCTCCGCTCCGGCAGAACCTCCTGCGGAAAAAGAACAGGCCGAAGCAGAAATAACCCAGCACAAATTGGACGACCTGGCCTAGTTATGAATTCCCACCTTCCCCAACTTGCGGCTCTGATTGAGACTCGGCTCCTCCTCGTCCGCAACCTCGCCGATAGCCTCGAAGCGAGCCGTTCCGCTCTGCTTTCGAACGACGCGGAAGCGATTGCCCGCGGAGCTGCTCATCAGGCTGAACTGTGCCGCCAGTGGGGCCGGTTGGAAGACCAGATTCGGCTTGAACGCGAGCAACGGTCCCGTCGTGCAAGCGGGCAAGCCGTGAATGAATCTCCACCAGCAGCCGACATGGCACGGCTCGAAGACGAGTGGGCCGAACTCAGCACGCGCATCCGGCACCTGACGCGCGTGCATTTGTCCTTGCTCCGCCACCTGAACCGCAGCCTGGCGGTGTTGGCTCGGGTCGCCGAGAGTTGCGCGCCAACATACACGCCGGGATCGCCTCTGAGCGACACCGGGACGCAGGCGGGAGGCTGATCATGTCGGGACTCTATGGCTCCTTATCGGTCGCTCTGAGTGCCTTGTTAACCAGTCAGCAGGCACTTGAAACTTCCGCGAACAACGTCGCCAACGCCAACACGCCGGGATTCACCCGGCAACGGCCGGTGCTGGTCCCCGGAGATCCCGTTGTTCTCGGACGGTTGAGTTTTGGTACCGGCGTCGTGCTGGAAAAATTGCAGAGCCTGCGCGATCCCATCCTCGAGCTCCGCCTGAATCAGGAAACGCAAGGCCAGGGCAAACTCGATTCCACGCTGAGTGCGCTGCAGCAGATCCAGGTCAACTTCAGCGGCACCGACTCCGGCATCGGCGACGCCATCAGCAAATTCTTCGACAGCCTGCAGCAGCTTTCGACCGATCCCACCAATTCTTCGCTGCGGCAGGGGGTTCTCACGGCGGCCGGCAACCTCGCCACTGCCTTCAACACCACCGTGAAGAATCTCCAGAGCCAGCGCAGCAACCTCGACCTGAATGTGGTGCAGACCGTTGGCGACATCAACACGCTTACCGCGCAGATCGCCAGCGTGAATCAGCAGATCGAGAACCTGGAAAACGTTCATGAAGATGCCAGCGCCTTCGTCGATAAACGCGGGACCCTGATCCGCCAGCTTTCGAGCCTGATCGACGTTTCCGTGATCCAGACCGAGCATGGCATTACGCTGACAACTTCCGCCGGGACGCCACTGGTTGCCGAATCGCGCAGTTTTCCGCTTTCGACGTTGACCGGCAGCGGTGGAATGCACAGCGTGTTCTCTGGCAGCACCGACATCACCGGCTCGGTCTCCGCCGGAAAACTCGGCGGCCTCCTGGCCATGCGCGATACGCAGATTCCAGGGCTGCAGGACAATCTCGATCAGCTCGCCTCCGGTCTGGCGGCTGCGGTGAACACCGCCCACCGTGCCGGCTTTGACCTCAACGGCAACGCTGGCGGCGACCTCTTTGTGCCTACCCCGGCCGGGGGAGCGGGGGCTGCGGGCGCTCTGACGGTGGCCATCACCGATACCTCGCTGCTGGCCGCCAGTTCCGATGGCACGCCCGGCAGCAATGGCAACCTGGCCACCCTCTCCGCCGTCCATGACCAGGCAGTGGCGGGTGGACAGAAACCCCTCGACTTCTACTCGCACATCGTGTTCCAGGTGGGCAGCGACACCGCGAACACGGCCGCCGACCTCGACGCCTCGCAGCTGATCCTGCAGCAACTGGAGGACCAGCGTTCCACCATCTCCGGCGTATCGCTCGACGAAGAGGCAGCGAACATGATCCGTTATCAGACGGCTTATCAGGCAGCCGCGCGTGTGATTACGACGGTCAACCAGATGCTCGATGACGTGGTCAATCTCGGGAGGTACTGATCTCATGCGCGTCAATCCCAATCCCGTTTCCGACTTGCTCGCGGCTCTCAATCGTTCGCGCCAGGACACGCAGGACGCGCTGCTGCAACTGTCCTCCGGCAGGCGAGTCAACCAGCCTTCCGACGATCCCGCTGCTGCGGCCCTGCTCATCGACAACCGCGACCGTACAACCTTCACCGCGCGCTATCAGCAAAGCCTCACCTCGCTGCAAGGACAGTTTCAGACCGCTGACTCGACGCTCAACTCGGTCGTGCTGGCGTTGCAGCGCGCGCTCACTCTGGGCGTGCAGGGCGGGAATGGGACGCTCTCCGATCAGGATCGGGCATCGATCGTCAACGAACTGCAGGGCATTCAGGACCAGTTGCTGTCCCTCGCCAACACCACGTTCCAGGGACGGTATCTCTTTGCAGGCACGAAGACGAGTACTTTGCCCTTCGTGCAAGACAACACGTTGCCTTCCGGAGTGCGTTACGACGGCAACGATGCAGTGAACACTGTCCAGATCGGCGATGGATATCGCCTTGCGTCCAACAAGCCCGGGTCGCAGATTTTTGCTGCCCCCGGCCGCGACGTGTTTCTCGCCATGACCGGCCTGATCCAGTCCCTGCAGACGAACACCGGCGTCAATACCGCGGTCGGAACTCTGCGCGATGCCTTCGATTACGTCTCCGGCCAGCGCGTCTTCTACGGCAACAGCATGAATCAGGCACAGGCGCAGTCGACGTACCTGGGCTCAGCGCAACTACAGCTCAGCTCTCAAGAGAACACGCTGGGCGCAGCGGATGTCGAGGCCGCAGCAAGCCGATTAGTGAATTCCCAGAACGCCACCAATGCGACCCTCGCAGCGATCGGGAAGATCTCTCAGTTGAGCTTGTTCGACTACCTGCAATAGCTGATGGGCATGGTTAGCCTGTAGAGATCGGCCTGTTTATCGCACGAAATGGCACCAAGGCTTAAGAAATAGTGAATGCAATCGCCAAAAGGGGAACAGGTCACCGGCGCGACGTGGACCTGTCAATCGCGGTGAGCCTCTCTTCCCCTCTTTTCAGACGCAAGTTCGCCAGGACCTCGTCGCTGGTTAGAGGCCGTGAGAAGAGATATCCCTGCACTTCGTCGCAACGATAGTCGCGTAAGAGTGACAATTGCGCATCGCTTTCGACGCCTTCGGCAGTGACTTTGAGTTTCAGGCATTTTGCCATTTGAATAATGGCCGCGGTGATGGCCGAATCGTTGTTGTTTTGTGCAATGTCACGGATGAAACTTCGGTCGATCTTCAGTTTGTGTACAGGAAACTGCTTTAGATAGCTCAAGCTTGAGTAGCCGGTGCCGAAATCGTCGATCGCCAGGCGCACACCCATTCTGTGCAATTCGCCGAGGACCTCAAACACGACATCTTCATTCCACAGCAATAGACTTTCCGTGAGTTCGAGTTCAAGTAACTCCGGTTTCAGTTCCGTTTCCCGGAGAATATTCCTGACCAGATCTGTGAAGCCGTCCTGGCGGAACTGTACGGCGGAGACGTTCACCGCCACTGGCGCGTCGATAATCCCCTCTTTGTGCCAGCGTTGTACCTGGCTGCAGGCTGTCCGCAGCACCCATTCGCCAATTTGAACGATGGTGCCGTTGTTCTCGGCAATCCGAATGAACTTCATCGGTGGAACCAGCCCCAGCTCAGGATGTTTCCAGCGCAGGAGGGCCTCCCAGCAGTCGACTCGGCCTGTCAACACGTCCAACTCCGGCTGATACATGAGGAATAGCTGCTGTTTTGCGATCGCCGTGCGCAAGCCATTTTCGATCGCAAGCCTTTCTCCTGCCTCCTCATTCATCTTCTCGGTGAAGAAACGGAACGTATTGCGGCCGGCCTCCTTGGCAGAGTACATGGCGACATCCGCATTCTTGATGAGCGCCTCGACGTCCTCCCCATGGTCAGGGAAAATACTGATCCCGATGCTGCAGGTCATGTTGAGCGCCTGGCCCTGAATGCTGAATTCCCTGGTGGCCACTTCAAGGATCCGCTGAGCAGAGACAGCGGCATCGGCCGGAGCCTTCAAGGAGTTGAGAACGATCACGAACTCATCGCCGCCCAATCGTGCGATGGTGTCTTGTTCTCGAGCGCAAGTCTGCAGCCGATGTGCAAGTTCCTGGAGCAAGAGGTCTCCATAGGAGTGGCCGAGAGAATCGTTGATGTTCTTGAATCGATCGAGATCGAGAAACAGGACACCGAGCTTCGCTTTTTGCCGTTTCGCTAGAGCCACTGCCTTGTGCAGACGATCCTTCAGCAGGGTCCGATTGGGCAATTCTGTCAGCGAATCGAAATAGGCCAGCGTCTGCACCTTTTCTTCCGCAGTCTTGCGCGCGCTCACGTCGATGAGCGAACCTTCGAGGACGTTGGAACCTGTGTCGTGCGCCAATCGCACGCTGCTGAGTACCCATCCCGCAGAACCGTCAAAGCGGGTGATCCGATGTTCTCCTTCGGTGGAAGTGCCAGTTTGCTGCAAGGATTTCGCTGAGTGTCCTGCATGAACTTGCGTCAGAGTCGAAGCCGCACGGCTGCGCTCGCGCAGCAAGTGGTCGCGGTCCGCAAATCCGAGTATCCGCGCACAAGCGTCGTTGCAATCGAGGATTTCGCCACCGAGCTTTGCGACATAGAGGCCAGTGAGGTTTCGCTCGAAGATCTGACGATATCGCTCTTCCAACGCCATCTCGTTCTTGAGCCTCTGCTTGATGACTTCGGTCTGCTGCCGAACCCGGTGTCGCAGGATCGTGACCCATGACAGAGTTGCGGCAGTGAGAATCGCGAGAGCGCCGAGGATCAGCCCGGCAAGTCGGGCGTTGAGCCATGGAGGGGAAGAGAGGACTTTGATATCGTCATGCTTTCTCGTCACGATCTGAAATTCGGAGGGATTTCCGTTCTCATCTGTCTTTACCGAACAGATTCCTGTTACTTCCAGTTTGCTTCCGGGCTGTACGGGCTGTGGGCCGCTGGCGTTGTCCGGAAGACTCACTTCAAAAGTGACGTGATCCTCCGAATCGAGAACCAGGATGTATTCGTGGGCATTTCGATGAATCGATCGCAAAATGCCCGTAACCGTTACCAGCCGGGCGTCATAGCCTCCGGCCATCATGGTTCGCGCGCTCGGCCAAGCCGGGGTGGTGAGTGAATGCCCCATGGTCTTTCGAAGGATGGCTGACTTCAAGACCGGGCTGTAATTGCCAAGTGCCGGGAAGCCGATGACTTCCAGTTCGTCTCCCACCTCGACCGGCGTACCGTCTTGTGTCTCGACGTACAGACCGCCACTGGAATCCATCAGGAACAGGCCCCGCCCAGGATATCTTGCGGTGACGGTGCCCACCACCTTGACTCGATGGATATCTGGGGTGTCGGCAGAAAATCTTCTGACATCGCTTGCCCGCGAGGTCGCGATCGCAAATGGATCTGGTGGGGGAGGGACCACAATCTGGAGCTGCGTGAGCCCCGGCATCATCACGTGAATCGCAACCAATTGATTCATCCGGTTAAATGCGGAACCGCACACACCGCGGAAGCGGACTTTCGCATCGACCAGATCCATAGGAAAGGCGTCGTGATAGTCAGGCACGCGAACTTTGAAAGCACCGGTCGGAGTAGCGACATCCATGACCAGAACGTTGCCCTCAGCCTGTTGCACAAATGAGCGAACGACTCCCTCCATTTCGACCCACTGGCTGTCGTAGGCTCCTGTGAGGGCGTCCGGATAGGTGAGGCGGTGGGCTTTCGGAAACGAAGACGTACCTACAACAGTCCAATGCGGACTGGCGATGTAGGGACTAAATCCCAGGCCGACAGCGCCCTCAAGATCGAGCATCTGGCCGGGGTGGGGTGGCGCTGCACTAACTCCGCGTAGATCGACCCAAATGCCCCCGGTCGCATCTTGTACGAACCAATTCGGCGCGACGGAATCGTAGTACGTGACAACAGCACGAATATGAACCCTAGCATTCGCCTCTGCCGAGCCGGCTTTGACTTGACGAATCTGCCGTATGGACACGAGTTCGCGCTGCCGCGTTGGAGAGGAAACCGCTAGCCCATACGTTGTAGGGAACAGGCTCACCAAAGCGAGAGTCAGCCGACTCCGAAGACGGATATTCCGCATTATTTGTTTCCGACCTCGAACTACGCTAAAGCCGAACACACGGACCGCAATAAATGAGACACCACTAGTCTGATTGCGCTCGCACTACTGCCTGCCGGTCCTTACCGGACCATCTTCAGGCAGCACAGCAAATTCGATTCCAGAACAGAGCTATGGCTATTCTTTCGGCTCGCAGCACACGAGGGGTATGCTCTCCATCACAGCGGGCGTTACCGTCGTCACCCCCGGCGAGCACCAGAATCCACTAAGAAAAACCCGGACGTTGCCGAATGGCAGCCTTGGGCTGGAGAACGACGCGTCCAAGGTAGACCCGACCGGCCACAAGGATGGTTTTGCTGAGAATCGTGGTCGACAAAAAGAAAGGGTAGTGATGGCTGTTCACCATCACTACCCCAAGCGGGCACCACTGCGCTCACGAACTCTAGGGAGCGACGTTCAAGACGACGGGGACCGTCATCGACTTCCCGGGGTTCGCGAATTCGACGATGTTGATCTCTCCGACATAAGTTCCTGCGGCGAGCGAGCTGGCGTTCACGCTGACGGTCAAGTTCGTCAGCGTGAAGCAGCAGCCGTTGCCGGCAGGACTGACTGACAACCAGTTGCCACCCTTGCCCGCAGCAGCCAGAGGCGTGAAGCGGAGCGACGTACTCGTGCTGTTGATGGGCAAGGTCTGATTCGCGGGATTCACTCCCACGTGGGTGTTGAAGGTCAGAGCCGCTTGCTGCACAAAGACCGGATCACCGACCGTGACCACGGTGGGGATGGTGACGTTCCCCGTCTTCGATTTCAAGACCTGCTGACCAATATACGTGCCCGCGATCAACCCTTTGCCGGGTAGTTTGCTGGTTGTGATTGAGACGGTGTAGGTGCCGGCGTTGCTGCCCTTGGTGGGCGTCACCTTGATCCACTTCCCCGGATCGGCAGTGGTGGGTGCGACCGACCATGCCAAGGTCCCGCCACCACCATTGCCGACGGTGATTGTCTGGGCAGGCGGGTTGGCGGTGCTCGGAGCGAAGGAGAAGCTGGTTTGCCCAGGCAAGTTGTCGTAGAACGCCTTGCCCGAGGCGACCACGGCGAGGTTGACCGGCACGAGCATCGTTCGCTGTGGATTGGCGAATTCGAGAATGCTGATTTCGCCCGTGTAGTTTCCTACAGGCAACGAGCCACCAGAGATGCTGACCCGAACCGGCAGTGACGTGAAGCAGCACCCATTGCCCGAGGGCGAGATGCCGAGCCAGGCGCCACCTTTGCTCGTCGTCGCGGAGACGCTATAGCGAATGCTGGTGCCATCGTACGAAGAAGTGGAGATGACCTGGGGTAGCGGGTTCGCACCACCGAAGGGCATCACGAAATAGAGTGGATTGACCTGCGCGAACGCCGCCTTGTTGACGTTCACTGTTACAGGAACGGTGGCGGTGATCGTGCTGCCGACAGCCTGGAGCAGCAATTGGCCGTTATAGGTGCCGGCAATGGCTCCGCCTCCCGGCAGGTTGAGGATATTGACCGTGACCGTAAGCGCTTTTGGAGCCGTCAAGGGAGAGGTGGTCGGACTGATCGTCAACCACAGGCCTCCGTCTTCGGTGACCGGTGTCACGGTGAACTTAAGCTTGCCGGAGCCGCCGTTGTTGACCAGCAGCGTCTGCGGGGTCGCCTTCTTGTTGGCTTGAACGGAGAAGGTCAGGCCTCCCGGCAGATTGTCGTAGAACGCGCCCGAAGCGGACACGGTAAGGGTTACCGGGATGGTCATCGACCGCTGCGGATTGGCGAATTCCGTGATGATGATTTCTCCGGTGTACGTCCCGGCCGAAAGGCCGCTCGAGTTCACCGACGCCGTGATGGCAAGCGGAGTGAAACAGCAGCCGTTGCCGGACGGGCTGATGCTCAGCCAGTTGCCGCCGTTCCCAGTGTCGACGCTCGCGTTGAACCGCACCGCGGAGGCGTCAACGGTTGAGATGTTCAGGACCTGCGGCAGCGGGTTGGTGCCGCCGAAGGGCATGGAGAAGCTCACCGGGTTCATCTGGGTAAACACGGCGGTTCCGACAGAAACAGTCACCGGTACGGTGGTGGTATCCGTTCCACTCTGGAAGACAACTTGACCGAGGAAGGTTCCGGACAGCACTCCGCCGCCCGGCAGGTTTGCGGGGGTGATCGAAACGCTGGTGAGCGACGGAGCCGTGCCACTGGCGGGCGTGACGGTGAGCCAGGCCCCGCCATCGGCAGTGCTGGGCGTGGCGGTCCAACTCAAGGTGCCGGTACTTCCGCCGTTGTTCACCGTAACGAGTTGCGAGACGGGGGTGCCGCCCGGCTTGAGGTTAAAGCTCAGGCCGCCGGGCAAGTCGGCGAAGAATGCGCCGCTGGCCACGATGTTCAGGTTCACGGGGATGACCATCGACCGCTGCGGATTGGCGAATTCGGTGATGATGATTTCGCCGGTATAGGTCCCAGCCGCAAGCGTGCTGGCATTGATGCTGGCGGCGATCACCAGTGGCGTGAAACAGCAGCCGTTGCCCGACGGGCTGATGCTCAACCAGTTGCCCCCGGTTCCCGTTGCGGCGGAAGCATTGAATCGCACCGACGAGTTATCAATCGTTGCCACATTCAGCGTTTGCGTCAGGGGATTGGCTCCGCCGAAGGGCATGGTAAAGCTGATCGGGTTCAATTGCGTGAAGGGCGCCGTTCCGACCGTGACGGTAATGGGAACGGTCGTGGTATCTCCCGCCGTCTGGAAGACCAACTGGCCGACAAATTCTCCGGCTAACGCGCCGCCTCCGGGGAGTTGACTCACGTTGACGCCGACTGAAACGGCCGACGGCGCGGTGCCGCTGGCAGGACTTGTCGTCAGCCAATTACCGCCATCAGCCGTGTTGCTGGTGAGCGTCCAATTGAGCGTGCCGGAGCCGCCGTTGTTCACGCGGATGGTCTGCGAGGTGGCGGTCGCGGCATTGGTCTTGATCGAGAAGCTCAACTGGCCGGGCAGGTCGCCGAAAAACGCGCCCGACGGAAGAACCGTCAGCGTGACCGGCACGACCATGACCCGTTGCGGATTCGCGAACTCGGTCACGAGGATCTGGCCCGTGTACGTGCCCGCTGCAATGGTTCCCGGAGTAACGGTGACGGTTTCAGCCAGAGGCGTGAAGCAACAACCATTCCCTGATGGACCAACGCTCAGCCAGTTGCCACCGTTCGCGTTCGCTACCGACACGTTGTAGCGCACCGTGGAGTTGTCGTTCATCTCGACATTCAGAACTTGGGGAAGCGGCTTATCTCCACCAAACGCCATGGTGAAGTTCAACGGATTAATCTGTTCGAAAACGGCAGGTCCCACGGTCACGGCTACCGGAATCGTCACGCTGTCTCCGGAACCCTGGAAGAGCAACTGACCCAGGAAAGTGCCGTTCGTCGCGCCGCCTCCGGGCAGCAGAGTTTTGTCGACGCTGACGGTCACGGTCGAGGGGGCAGTTCCGCTCGCGGCCGACGTTTTCAACCACGCGCTGCCCGAGGCCGTGCTGGCGGACACGGTCCAGTTCAAGGAACCGGAACCGGCGTTGCGAACCTGAATCGCCTGCGACGTGATGCTCCCGCTGGTCTTCATCGAGAAGCTCAGTTTGCCGGGAAGGTCGTCGAAGAAGGTGGCGCCCGAGGCGGCCACGGTCAGGTTGACGGGGATCGTCAAGTTGATGGAGTTGTTGCTGAAGTTGGTGATGGTTACCTGTCCGGTATAAGTGCCGGCCGCCAGCGTCCCGGCATTGACGATGACCTGAATCGCCAGAGGCGTGAAACAACAACCGTTTCCCGCCGGCGATGCCGACAGCCAACTCCCGCCGCTGCTGGTGCTGGTCGCGACCGAGAAGCGCACGCTGGTTTGATCGCTGTAGGCAATTGTCAGTACCTGGGGCAGTGGCTCAGCCCCGGCAAACGCTTTCGTGAACGACAGACCCGGCACCGTCTGGAAGGTCTGTGCCTGTAGCGGGCTGGCGAAGGTCAAGAGGGAGATCAGTGCAAGAAGAGCAGCGAGAACGAGGATGCGATGAGCTTGCGAGGCAGAAGTCGACATCTTAGCGCTCCATTTCCATGAGATCGTCGTGCGTTTTTCGGCGCCCCACGCGCCGCGGGTCTGGTTCACCTACTACCGGATTCATGTCGCAATGCGTATTCGGGCGGGAAAGACTGTCATGAAAAGTTGGAAATTCTCGTCGAACCCGGGCCGGTGGTCCGATCAGGACGCGTTCAGCGCAGGGATTTCGCGGCGGGAACTCACGGGCCGCATCGAGGTGGCGGCGGACTTCTAAGGGGTTTGCTGGCTTGCCGATCGGGCCCAGGCAACCGAAGCGTCGAGGTGGGCACTCTCAGCCTGAAGGCGGGAGCGCTCGGTAAGCAGCCGGGCATGCAGAATGGGAAGGGATTGACGGAGTTGTTCCAGCAGGAGATGGTAGCGCTCCAGTTCTTCGGCCATGCGTCCGTCGGTGTTTTGGGTCAGGCCGGCGCGCGTCCATTCACCGATACGGACGACTTCAGCGAGCACCTCCGCCATCTGCTCAGCGGTCAGTGAAGGCGAGGTTCGCTGCAGTGCGTCGGCAAACTGAGCCAGCTTCTGGTTGACTTCTTTAATCGCCCGGACGGAAATGTCTATGCTTTCCACTCGGAATTCCCCTCAGAATCGTGTTTGTCCACGCGAGGCCCGGCGTCCGTGGGGCCGCTGGGGGCAGGCGGCGGAGCCTGCTGCCGCTCTACCTCAAACCAGGCTTCGCGCACCGCGAGGATCTGCTTCCGCTGGTCCTCCAGAATTTCAGCCGATCCTTTGGAAGCGGCGAACAGAAGGTTCCCGCGGACGACGTTGTAAAAGTGATCGAGAGTCTGGGCGACTTCTCCGCCGTTCTCGAGGCTAATCGTTCCCTGCAGCTGGCCGACCACGGCCAGGGCGTGATCGAGTTCGCGGGAGCGGCGCTGGATATCGTTCATGGCGATGGCGTCGAGAGCGCGCTGCAAGTCGCGGAGCAACTGGTCATAGAGCAGGATGACCAGACGCACCGGGTTGTCGGCGGCGATCTCAGACTCGCGATAGGCCTGGATGGCGTCCATATCACTTTGTACCCAACTGGCTGGTGATCTGCTGCAACAGCAGAGGGTACTGACGGAGCATCGCGTCCACCTGGCTGTACTGAGTGATGAGGAACTGTCGGCGATCGGCCAGGCGGACCTCGAAGTCGCTGATGCGATCCGTCAGGTCACGCTGGTTGGCGGTGTTTTCGTTGATGTTGGCACTCAATAAGCCCGAAGTCGGGCTGGTCAGCGAAGAAAGGTCGCTGCTGAAGTTGGCGCCGAAACTTCCGGCGGTCGCCGATTGAAAGAAAGACTGCACTGCAGGGAAATTATTGGTGAGCGCATCGTTCAGCTTTGTGCTGTCGACGACGAGGGTTCCGTCGTCCTGCATATCGATCCCCATCGATGCCAGACCAACGATGCCGTTGTTCCCGGTAACGGAGAAGGAGACGTCGGAGAGCAGAGAACTCTGCAGCGAGCGCAGGGCGCTGTTGCCGGCGAGTGATCCGGCGTTGCCGTTGGCATCCGTCGTGAACTGTCCGTTGACGCTCTTGATGACGGAGTTATACGCCGTAACGAAGTCGTTGATGGCCTGCGTGATTCCCGTATTGTCGTGAGATACGCTGACCGTGACCGGTGTACCGGAATCCGCTCCCAGCAGATTCAAGGTGACGCCCGGAATCGCGCCGGTAGCGGTGTTGGTGCTGCTGGACAGCGGAACGCCGTCGACCGTGAACTTCGCGTTGACGCCGTCGGCCGACTTATGGAACACCAGGCCGGTACCATTAGCGCTGACGGCCAGATCGCCGGGTTGGCCGCTGGTCTTACTGACCAGAGCCAGGCGTGCGCCATTGCTGTCGTTCAAGACACTGGCTTGAACGCCGTCGTCGTGCGCGTTGATAGAAGCCGCGAGCTTGTCGAGAGTGTCGTTGGTGTCATCGATGGTAATGGTTTTGCTGGACTGTCCAACCGCGATCGTGAAGCTGCCGTGAGCCAGGGTGGTGGAACTGGTCGCGACCGGATCAGTGTAGAAGGAAGAGACCGTTGCCAGGTTACCGACCACGACGGCGTGGACGCCTGTGGCCGCGCCGGACTGGGCGCTGGCGGTGACCAGGCCGGGCTGCGAGGAACTGGCTGTCAGGGCGCTAAAGGCCCCGGAAAGATCCGACAGCGCGAAGATTTTGTCCTTGAGCGCATTGACTCCACTGTTCAGCGAATTCAGTGCGATGGCCTGACCCGCCAGCGTGACCTGTTGCTGCTGCCAGATCCGTTCTGGGGCCTGATCGGCGTAAATCAACTGGTCGACAATCGCGGTTACGTCAATGCCGGTGCCCGAACTCGCGGTACTTTGATTCAGATTCAAACTGCCGAGGCTTGTGCTCATAGTCGATGATCCTGCGCAGCGCTACTGACTCTCCTTCGCTGCCTGTTGTGGCGCTCAAGCTTCCCGCGCCTTTTCGTCGAGCATCTGTCGAATAAACCGGACTACGCTCAATACTTGTTCGCTGGGGATCTGGCGCACGATGTCCCCGCTCTTCTTGTCGGTGAAGGTAACGATGACACCGTCGCTGCGATCCCATTTCACGTTGACCTCGTCCCGCGTTTCGGGCGCGGGAGCGGGTGGATTGACGGAAGGGGTAGGGGCTGCAGCTGGTTTTCCGGCTGAAGGGTGCACACTGGTAGCGCGAACCCTCGCGGCATCCGGAACGGCGGGAGTTTCGGTCGACCGAATTGGATCCAAAGCCATAACGGCTCCGGGAAAAACCGGAGGCGAGCTTTAGCCCGCCTCCGGCGTCCGGTTTAGCGGAGCAGCGAGAGAACGCTCTGCTGGTTCTGGTTGGCTTGCGCCAGAGCTGAGATACCTGTCTGGTTCAGGATGGAGAACTTGGTCAAGTTCGCCACTTCCTGAGCGATGTCGGCGGCACGAATGCCGTCTTCAGCGGATGTCAGGTTCTGAGTCTGGTTGTTGATGACGTTGACCGCGCTCTGCAGCCGGTTGATGGCTGCGCCCAGATTGCCGCGGGTGTTAGCGACGGACTGGATGGCGGCGTTGATCGTGACCAGGGCAGCCTGAGCCGACGCGGCGGTCGTGAGACCAGCCGAGCCCGCGCCACCGGCGAGCGTTGCGCCACTGGAGAAGCCGAGGTTGGCCGAGGCCTCAGTGGAGACGATCGCATTGCCACCCGCGCCGGACACTTTCGCGGTGAAGGTCACCGTGGAAGCGCCCGCGGTTGCCGCGACATCCGCGTTGGCAACGGTGCCAACGCCATAGGCAACGCCCGCGCCGGCGGTGCCGTTCACAGCCGACGCCAGGTTCGCAAGGCTGGCGGAGGTGCTTCCGCCAATCAGCACTTCGTTCGCGGCGCCGGTCAGGGCAGCGACGAACTTGTAGGTTGTTCCCGCACCCGATCCGACCGTGACCGTGTCGTTGGCGGCAGGCTGGCCGATCGCGCTCAGCGTATTGCTGGCGTTCGCGCCCAACCCGATGCCCAACGAAGAGATCACGCCCGTGGTTGCGGACACCGTGCCGGTTCCGGTGGTGGTGGAGTCGCTCAGGAAGATGTCGACGGCGGTCGCGCTGAACACCTGCGTGCCGTTGAAGGTGGTGTTGGATCCGATACGGTCGATTTCCGATTTGATCGCCGTGAATTCAGCATCCAGGGCACCGCGCTGCGTGTCCGACACCGTGCCGTTGGCGGACTCAGTGGCCAGCGTAACGGCGCGGTTGAGGAGGTTGGTGACCTGTCCGAGGGCGCCGTCAGCGACCTGCAGTTTGCCGGTGCCGTCGTTCGCGTTTCTTGAGGACTGCGTGAGGGCCGAGATGTTGGCTCGTAACCCGTCGGCAATCGCCAGGCCGGCTGCATCGTCGGCGCCGCTGTTGATGCGCGACCCAGACGACAGACGGAACAGAGTCTTCTGCAATCCCGCACCTGTAATCGACAACTGGTTTTGAGCGGCCAGGGACGGAATGTTATTGAGAATGCTGAGTGCCATTTTGGTTCTCCTTGTGGTTCCGTTCCTGGAACCGTCCCCAAAACCCTTGCTGGAGGCTGCGTTCCGCTTCACCTTCGGAACCCGTTTGCTTTCAAACAGGACATCGGCACCCTGCACGGGGGCTTTATTTCCACAGGTACTCTCCGACGTAGCCCCACGGTAACCAAGCCGCCCACCGTTCTTTTCCTCCGCACACCTCGCTATCTGCCGATGTTCCTAATGTAGGGATCGGGTTCCTACGACTCCCTGGTGACATACCATGATTCAACTCACCCGGCTCAACAGTCATCCCCTGGCCCTGAATTCGGATCTGATCAAGTTCGTCGAGCAAGCGCCGGACACGGTAATCACGCTGGTGACGGGAGAGAAGATCGTCGTGCGCGAAAACGCGCAGGAAGTGCTCGATCGTGTCGTGCAATTCCGGCGCGCCGTGCTGCAGGGAATGATGGTCTGGTGGGATAACCGTTCTGCACTTTCTCCCGTGCCGGGGAACGACAACCCAGCGGCGGATGAAAAATAGGAGATCGCTTGGATAAGGCAACCCTGGCCGGTCTCTTCTTAGCAGTCGGCGGCATCTTGTTCGGATTGATGTTGGAGGGCGGCAACCTCAGCCAGATCCTGCAGCCCACCGCCGCCATGATCGTATTCGGTGGAACCCTGGGCGCCATCCTGATTCAGTTTCCTCTGGCAGTCGTCCTGAACGCCTTGCGTCGCCTGGCCCATGTTTTCCTGGAACCCGGCGACAACGCCCGGTCCACCGTTGACATACTGGTGAAATATGCCAATCAGGCCCGCCGCGAAGGCATTGTCTCGCTCGACAAGGAACTAACCAATATTCGCGAACCCTTTCTGCGCCGCTCTCTCATGCTTGCCGTCGATGGAACCGAACCGCAGGAACTCCGCAAGATCATGGAACTCGAACTCGACAATCAGGAAGAGCAGGAAGAAAAAATCCCGCAGGTGTTCGAATCGGCGGGCGGATTCTCTCCGACGATCGGGATCATCGGAGCGGTGCTGGGACTGATCCAGGTGATGCAGCATCTCGACAAGATTGACGAAGTCGGCAAGGGCATCGCAGTGGCATTTGTGGCTACGATCTACGGCGTAGGAGCGGCAAACTTGTTCTTTCTTCCCACCGCCGGGAAGCTGAAGATCCGCATCCGCGACGAACAGGTCATCCGCGAGATGACACTCGAAGGCGTCGTGTCGATTCTGGAAGGAATGAACCCGCGCATGTTGGAAGCGAAGCTTCTGGGATTCCTAGCCGACGCGCGCGAACAAGGCGCTGAGGCCCAAGCGGCAAGCGCATGAGCCGCCGGCGGAAACGGGGAGGCCACGCCAACCACGAACGTTGGCTGGTTTCCTACGCCGACTTCATCACTCTACTCTTCGCATTTTTCGTGGTGCTCTACGCTTCTTCCCAAGTCGACAAGAGAAAAGTCGGCAAGCTGGCCATGGCGATCCAGGTCGCATTCCAGGAGATGGGAATTTTTCAGGCCTCAACCACCCAGGTCCCCATGGATATGGAAGAGCCGATGCCATTCACACGCGTACAAACGATCGAGAACGTAAAGCGCAACACGAACCTGGGGCAAGTGGCCGGACGTCCCGAAGGCGGGCCGGGCGCCAGTGAGGGCAGCGGCGACCTGGAACAACTACAGCATGAACTGGAACAGGCTCTCACCGTCGAAATCAGCCGCAAAGAAATTTCCATGCGGCGCGAGCCCGACGGCCTCGTCATCAGCCTGCGCGAAGTCGGCTTCTTCGAGAGCGGGTCGGCGCAGATGAAGACAGCATCGCAGCCAGCCTTCGATCGCATCGCGCAAATCCTTCACCAGCGCAAGTACCGGCTGCGCATTGAAGGTCACACCGACAACGTTCCCATTCACAACGCGCAGTTCTCTTCCAACTGGGAATTGTCGACGGCACGGGCCACCGAAATCGTCAGGCTCCTGATTGTGCGCGATGGATTCGACGCTGCCGGATTGAGCGCTGCCGGATATGCCGAATATCATCCGGTCGCAAGCAATGCCACCGCGCCAGGCCGCGCGATGAACCGGCGTGTCGATATCGTCATTCTCAGCCAGGAATCGCCGCCCGGCACCGCTGCACTAGCCAGCCCCGATCAAGAACAGAAACCGTCACCGCTGATTCCCCAGGCCGCCGGCTATAGCATCAACTCGAGATAAAGCGCCCCAGCGATGGGATTCTCGCGATAAGCAGAAATTTCCTGAAAGCCCCGCCGCCGGTACACCGCGATCGCGTCTTGCATCGAGGAGGTAATCGTGTCGAGCCGCATGCGCTGGTAGCCGGCGACGCGCGCTTCTTGAATAATGCGATCCACCAACAACCCGCCAAGGCGCTTCCCGCGGTGGGCCGGACGCACATACAGCCGTTTCATCTCACAGACGCCGCTTTCGAGCCGGCGCAGAGCCACGCATCCGGCAGCCCCTCCGTCGCACAATGCAAGCAACAAACGCCCGGCGGGCGGCGCGTAGGCGCCCGGAAGATTCTTCAACTCGTCATCGAAACCCTGAAAGGTGAGGCTGAAGCCAAGGGAGGCAGCGTATTCAAGAAAGAGGTCGCGGCACAGAGCAATCTGCTCCGAGGATGTGGCGTGAAGAATTTCCACACTGTCATGCGCCGAGGGAGGCACGGAACCTCAGTGTGAGGCGGAGAGCCGCGCCGACACGGCCAGCGCCGGAATCGGCTGATAATCTCGATTGGTGATATCGACGACCGTGCGGCCGATCAATGCGGCCTTGGCTTCCGAGTGCATGTGCACCGGCAACGTGAATCCGTCGATGTCGGCGTACTCCTGGTAAAAATCGATCTTCTTCACGAACAGCGACGGGGATTTTGCGACGCGGCCTTCCACTCGCACCAGACTGCCGCTGCCCACGTCGAGAAAAATGTGGCCTTTGAACAGGCCGACACGCTTCTTCCGTGGCTTGACCTGATACACATGTAGCGTGCGGTCGCCGTCCTGGATCACGCCTTTATAGGAGAACTTGTAGTTCTCGGGCCGGAGAGCAGTAGCCGCAGGATCGTCTTTCTGTACGTGATCCACTTCCGACTGCAACAGTCGCGCGATCACGTTGGTTTTGACAAAGCCGTCGCCCTGGAAGCGCAACGATTTGAAAGTCAGCGTATGCGGAGCGGTATAGTTGCGTTCCAGTTCAAATTCTCCACGCTGCGCATTGTCCGGCAGCTCGGCCCGGATCACAGTCGCCGCCTTGTATCCCGCGAGCATCTGTGCCTGCCGCGCCGAACGTTGCTGGTACGTCGACAGCGCGAGTTCCGGCGCCATGCGCGGCAACGTCGCGGGGGCAGTGAAATTTACTGCCGCGATTGAAGAGGCGGGGAGTGCGGGGCTTCCGTCGGCAGCGAACGACAGGATCGTCGGCGCGTCTGCAGAGAGCGCGCGATCCAGGGTTTGCGCGTGCAGAAGCGGCAAGCTGGCTATGAGCAATAAGAGAACAAATGTGAGACGGCGCATGAAAAAGTTCTGGTCCATATTTTATAAAGGATTCTTCACCCATTGAAAAGTAACAGTGGTGACACGGGGAAAATCCGGCGGTAACACGCCATCAGCGAACGGCGAGAGCGGGGACTCATCGCCTCACTCATAGGATGCACCAAATTTGCATTTTGCACCATAGATTTGTTTGCGTGGGATGGAGGGTCCAAGTAAGATTTCTTCCACTCCCATGTCAGACGTGATCCTGAGCGAGCCCCCAACCGTGACCGACCCCTCCACCGACGAACCCAGACCTTCCGTGGAAGTCTTTGCCGTATATGGCGTTGAGCCGGAGATCCAGGCCTATGCCATGGCCAAATACTCGCGTTCCGCGCTCTCCATGAAGGAGTCGCTGAGGGAAATTACGCAGCAGAAGGCGGAGAAGTTCCTCAACACGTTCTACTTTCAGTACGGCCATCGCTCGATCGCGGATCTGGCCCACATCGCCTTGGCGATTGAGAAGCTCTCGATCTTGGCGGCGATTGTCATCGCCGACGAGCCGCGCTGGGATGGGCAAGAACGATCGACGCGCTATCAGGATTTCAGGAAGAGCGGCTACTACACCCCGGACTTCGGAACCGGTGCCGAGGCTCGCTCGCTCTATCGGCGGACCCTTGATGGTCTTTTCGCGGACTACGAACGATTGTCGGAGACGATGTTCGAGTATCTGCGCGGGATCACGCCGAAGCCTGGCGACATGAAGCAGGATGCTTACGAGCGAACGTTGCGGGCTCGGGCCTTCGACATCTCACGCTATCTCCTGCCGCTGGCGACGAACACTTCCCTGGGAGAAATTGTCAACGCGCGCACGCTGGAAACACAGGTGGCGCATCTGCTCTCCCATACCCACAGAGAGGTGCGCGACTTGGGAGGCCTGCTGAAGAAAGCAGCAACGTCTCCGGCATACAACGCAAATGAAGAGTCACTGCGGGCGCTGGTGGAGGAAATTCGTAGCGTGTCGCCGGAACTGGCGGATCGCGCGGAGCGGGAACTGCTGCGCGAGGTGCGAGTGGCGCCGACGCTGGTGAAGTACGCGGACCCGAATCCATACGAGATCGAAACGCGGCGGGAACTGTGCCAGGCGGCTTCCGAGTTGATTCGCGGAGCGGAGATCCGTCCCGCGCCGCTGGTGGACTTGCTGGATTCGGACCCGCTCGAGATCGAGTTGGCTTGCACACTGCTCTACGAGCATTGTCATTATTCCTACCGGCAGGTTCGGGAGGCTGTGGCAGCGGCAGGGGAAGTCCGTCGCCGCGAGATTATCGACTTGGGCCTGCGGCACCGCGGCAAACACGACGAGATGCTGCGCGCGTTCTCCGTCGGGCAGCAGTTCCGCTTCGACATCCTCATGGACATCGGCGGCTTCCGCGACATGCACCGCCACCGGCGCTGCGTGCAGATCATGCAGGATTTCACCGCCGCCCACGGGTTCGACACGCCACCGGAAGTCGACGCGGCCGGAGTGCGGGGCGAATACGAATCGACAATGACCCGGACCGCCGCGGCGGTGAAGTCGTTGGCGGCCAGCAACAGCGAAGAAGGCGCCCAGAATGGGCAGTACGCGATTCCCCTCGCCTTCCGTAAGCGGACGCTCTTCAAAATGGACTTCGCCGAAGCCGTCTACATTTCCGAACTGCGCACGACGCCCGCCGGCCACGCTTCGTATCGCAATGTGGCGTATGCCATGTACGAAGCGGTGGCAGCGAAGTATCCGGCGCTGGCGAATTACTTTCAGGTCCACAACGTGCGCGAACCGGTGGACCTGCTGAAGCGTTAAGAGGAGCGACGGGCGCCCCGTTCTTCCGCAAAATCGTTCCTTAGCGGTCTGCGTCACCAGCGTCCAAAATTGACGCCGCTCAACTCCGACCCCTAGAATCTTTTCACCGATGCCCCTCTACGAATACCAGTGCAAAAAGTGCGGACACCGCTTCGAAAAGATCCAGAAGTTCTCTGACAAGCCCTTCAAGAAGTGCCCCGAATGCGGCGGCATGGTCGAACAACTCCTGTCCGCTCCGGCGGTGCAGTTCAAAGGATCGGGATGGTATGTGACCGACTACGCCAAGAAGAGCGCTGCCCCCGCGACGCCATCTCCTGAGAGTGGCGGGACGAAAGACGCGGCCAAAGACTCCAAAGAAGCCAAGAAAGACGAGAAGGCAAAGCCGGACACAGGACACAAGAAGCACAAGAAAGAGTAAGAGCCAGCCTCCACCCCCTTGAATCCTCTCGGAATTCCCTGCATCTAAATAGTCGTTACAACGACTAAAGTAGGAGACACCCATGATCGCCATTCGGCGCAGCAAGGAACGCGGAGGCGGCGACTACGGCTGGCTCAAGACTCGCCACACTTTCAGCTTCAACGATTACTGGGACGAAAAGTGGATGGGCTTCCGTGCTCTCCGCGTGATCAATGAGGACTTTGTCGCGCCCAATGGCGGTTTCCCGACGCATCCGCATCGCGACATGGAGATCATCACTTACGTTCTCTCAGGCGAACTGGAGCACAAAGACAGTCTGGGAACGGGTTCGGTGATCCTGCCCGGCGACGGGCAGCGGATGTCCGCCGGCAGCGGCATCCGGCACAGCGAGTTCAATCCCTCGCCGACGGACACCGTGCACCTGCTGCAGATCTGGATCATGCCCGACAAGCAGGGACACGAGCCGAGCTACGAGCAAAAGAGGTTTCCCGAATCGGAGAAACGCGGTAAGCTGCGCCTGATTGCATCGAACGACGGAGCCGACGGCTCGGTAAAGATCAATCAGGACGCCAAGCTGTTCGTGAGTCTGCTTGCGCCCGGCGACGAAGTGCAGCACACGCTCGGCAACAAGCGCCACGTGTGGCTGCAGGTGGCCAAGGGAGAAGTCGAACTGAACGGACGGAACCTCAATCAGGGCGACGGCGCTGCGGTGGGCGACGAAAAAAGCGTCACCATCAAAGGGACAAAGGACGCCGAAGTCCTGCTATTCGATCTGGCGTAAGGGACCTGTCGAAGCCGGCGCGCACGACTTTACCTTCGTATTTGATTAGAATCGGTCCATGCCGCCGCCTCGTCGGGGCGGCGCTTCGGCATGGAAGATCTGATTCTCGTCACCGGGGGCGCCGGCTTCATCGGCTCGAATTTCGTGCTGCAGTGGATTGCCGGGGAATCTTCCCGCATTCTGAACCTCGACAAGCTGACCTACGCGGGCAACCCGAGCAATCTGCGTTCCATCGAAAGCCATCCTCACTATCGCTTTGAGCAGGGCGACATCGTGGACCGGAGCCTGGTCCAGAAGTTGCTCGCGCGCGAGGGCCCTCGCGCCATCGTCCACTTCGCGGCCGAAAGTCACGTCGACCGCTCCATCCACGGCCCGGGCGATTTCATCCGCACCAACGTCAACGGCACCTTCAGCCTGCTAGAAGAAGCGCGCGCGTACTGGTCCACTCTCTCCGACGCCGACCGCGAAGCATTCCGCTTCCTCCACGTATCCACTGACGAAGTCTACGGCTCCCTGAGTCCGAGCGATCCCGCGTTCTGCGAAACGACTGCCTACGCCCCCAACAGTCCATACTCCGCGTCCAAGGCGGCGTCTGACCATCTGGTGCGTTCGTATCATCACACCTACAATTTGCCCACGCTGACCACGAATTGTTCCAACAACTACGGCCCATTCCAGTTTCCGGAGAAGCTGATTCCGCTGATGATCCTGAACGCCTGTCAGGGCAAACCGCTGCCGGTCTATGGCGACGGGCAAAACGTTCGCGACTGGCTCTACGTCGAAGACCACTGCCGGGCAATTCGCACAGTGCTGAAGAGCGGCAAGCCTGGAGAGACCTACAACATCGGCGGCGGCAACGAACAGAAGAACCTTGAGATCGTCGGCGCGATCTGCAGCCTGCTTGACGAACTCTGCCCCAACGATCCCGTCGTACCGCACAACACGCTCATCACTTTTGTGAAAGACCGCCCCGGTCACGACCGCCGCTATGCCATGGACACGCGCAAGGTCGAGCGCGAACTAGGCTGGCGCCCGAAGGAAACGTTCGCGACCGGAATCGGCAAGACCGTGCGCTGGTATCTTGATCATGCAGACTGGGTACGCGACGTGACCAGCGGAAGCTATCGCCAGTGGATGGCGAAACACTACGCCACCGAACACTCGACATGAGCGATTCAAGTCAGCCACCCTACAAGGGCATCATCCTCGCTGGAGGCTCCGGCACGCGCCTTTATCCGGTGACGCATGGCGTTGCAAAGAGCTTGCTGCCCGTCTACGACAAGCCCATGGTGTACTACCCGCTCTCGACACTGATGCTGGCGGGAATCCGCGACATCCTGGTGATCTCGACGCCCGATGACCTGCCGCGCTTCGAGCACCTGCTCGGTGATGGATCGCGCTACGGCATCCGTCTGCTCTATAAGGTGCAGTCGAAGCCAGAGGGCATCGCCCAAGCGTTCCTGATCGGCCGCGAGTTCATAGGATCAAGTTGCTGCGCGCTCGTCCTCGGCGACAACATTTTCTATGGCCACGATCTTGTCAAAGACCTCCGCGAGGCCACTGCCCAGTCGCAAGGCGCCCGCGTATTCGCATATCCGGTGAACGATCCCGAGCGCTACGGCGTGGTCGAATTCGATCAGAGCGGAAAAGCGCTCAGCGTCGAAGAAAAGCCGAAGCAGCCGAAGTCGCGGTATGCCGTCACCGGTCTGTACTTCTACGACAACCAGGTGGTGGAGATTGCCGCCGGGCTGAAGCCTTCCGGCCGGGGTGAACTGGAGATTACAGATGTAAATCGCGAGTATCTCCGTCGCGGCCAGCTCAACGTCTGTGTGATGGGCCGAGGCATGGCGTGGCTCGATACCGGCACCCACGAAGCCTTGATGGAAGCCTCGCTCTTCATTCAAACGCTCGAAAAGCGCCAGGGTCTGATGGTGGCTTGTCCGGAGGAGATCGCGTACCGATCCGGCTACATCACCGCGGCGGAAGTGGAAGCGCTGGCCACACCTATGCGAAACAATGCGTACGGTGCCTATCTTCTGCAGCTGTTACGAGAGCGAGTGTTTTGAGATGACAGCTTCTGGCGTCAGCGCCCAATGAAGAAATCCGAAACCAGCCTTCCCGGCGTGCTGCTCCTCGAACCACTTGTGTTCGGAGATGATCGCGGCTTCTTTCTCGAAAGCTACAACGAACGGGTCTTCACAGAACTCGGCATTCGCGACCGTTTCGTGCAGGACAACCATTCCTGCTCGGGGCGGAATGTAGTGCGCGGGCTGCATTATCAGATTCCGCAGGCACAGGGCAAGCTCGTGCGCGTAGTAATGGGCGAAGTGCTCGACGTGGCGGTCGACCTCCGCCGCAGTTCGCCCGCCTTCGGCAAGTGGGAAACGTTCACACTCTCCGGCGACAACAAGCGCGTACTCTGGATCCCGCGAGGGTTGGCGCATGGCTTCCGAGCTGTTTCGGAAAGCGCGCACGTGCTCTACAAATCCACAGACTTCTACGCGCCCGAGCACGAACGAACGATTGCGTGGGACGATCCAGATTTAAAGATCGACTGGGAACTCGATGGAGAACCGATCGTTTCAGAAAAGGACCGGAGAGGAATGGCGTTTCGAGACGCCCCGAAGTTCGAGTGAGAATTCGCAACCTGGCAGCGGGCGCGCCAGGTCTTCAATTACCAATCTCAAATTACCAATCTACTTCAGCCGAAACTCCACACTTACTGTAGTCTCGACCTCAACCGCCTGCCCGCCGCTGCGATAGGGAGTGTATCTCCAGTTCTTCACGACTTCCAGCGCGGCCTGCGCCAGGACATCCGGCCCTGCCACCGGACGCAGCCGTTTGACGCTGCCGTCCGCGGCAATTAACGCATCCAAAACCACTAGGCCTTCAGTTCCAGCAGCGCGAGCTGTTTCCGGATACACCGGGTCCACTTTGTAGAGAATCTGCTGGTCCATGGCCTCCGGGGCAACGCGCTGCGGAGTGCCCGCAGGAGCGTCTGCGGAGACCGAGGATTCCTCCAGCCGATTCCACGCAGTCTGCCATTCCCACCACCCGACACCCGCCAGCGCGATCAGGAGCGACATCAGCAGGAAGAACTTCCGCCGCCGAACCCGAATTCGGCGCACCTGCCTTTCTTCTTGCGGCGCGATCTCTAATGCAGCCAGCAGTGGTTGCTCGGACTCTTCCTTCGTTTCCGTCGCAGCCTCTTGACGTGGCACCGGAGCCTGCGACGCCCAGTATCGGATCATCTCCCGCTGTTCCAACGACAGGCCGACGAACTGCAGCCCGTAATGCAGCCGGTCCTGATAGCGAACCTGGGCGCGGGCACGGATCGGCAGTCCCACATTGGGCAAGCGCATCTCGAGCGCAACCGGCTGGCCCGCAATCAACTCTCCCGCCACAATCACTCCCAAGCCACATTCGCCGAGATCGGTGCATCGCCCGGGCATGGAATTGGGGATTCCCGATTGCAGCGCGATGAGATCGAGAGCAACGCCGATAGGGTGCCGGGGCACACGTCGCCGCGACGCCGAATCGAACGTGGGCGCGAGGGAGGGGGCTGCCATGCGAAATGCCTCCGCGAGATTGCTGCGCCTGCCTTCCGGCTGGCGTTACCGCGACGAGTGGCGTTAAGGTGGAAGAAGTATATCGGAAATCAGGCTGACTGTTTTCCGAAAACTGTTTCCAGCATGATTCGCATCGAACCGGGCGACAACGTCTTCATCCTGACTGGCGCCGGAGTGAGCGCCGAGAGCGGCATTCCGACCTTCCGGGGCGGCGGCGGATTGTGGCGTAACTATCGCATTGAAGAGGTGGCCTCGCCCCATGCCTGGGCGCGCGACCCCGTGCTGGTGTGGGAGTTCTACTCGATGCGGCGCCGGGTCGCTGCAGCCGCCAAACCGAATCCAGCCCATATTGCCTTAGGCGAGTTGGAACAGAAGCTGGGGGAACGCTTGTTTCTGTGCACGCAAAACGTCGATAACCTCCATGAACAGGCGGGATCGCGAAGCGTCCGGCACATGCACGGAGAACTGTTTAAGAGCCGCTGCGATCGCTGCGATCGCGTGCCTTTCGCCGATGAGTCGACCTATGAACCGCCTGTGGCGGTGCCGAACTGTGACTGCGGAGGGAAGATTCGTCCTCACATCTGCTGGTTTGGTGAAGTTCCGTACGGACTGGATGAGATTTTCGCGGCGCTTGACCGCTGTACGGTATTTGTGGCGATGGGAACGTCAGGAGCGGTCGAACCGGCTGCGAGTTTTGCCAGGGAGGTTGCCGCATCTGCCCGCACCTATTATGTAGGCCCGGAACTGCCGGAAAATACGGTAGCCTTCGATAAGTGTTTTCGGGAAAATGCGGGCCTGATTTTGCCAAACCTATTTGCAGTGGAGTGAGCCAGAAAGGCGGCAACTCACTCCAAATCGCGCCAATTCGCGCCCACGCCCAACTCCACCACCAACGGCACTTCCAGCGGATGTGCGTTCTCCATCTGCTCGCGCACCAGACGTTTCATCGGATCCACTTCGCCCTCGGGCACCTCAAACACCAACTCATCGTGCACCTGCAATGTCATGCGCGACTTGAAGCCCCGCGTCGCCATCTCCGCGTCGATCCGGATCATGGCCAGCTTGATCAAGTCTGCAGCGGTGCCTTGCAACGGCGTGTTCACGCCTGTCCGCTCGGCAAAGCCCCTCTGGTTCGGGTTCTTGCTGTTGATGTCCGGAATCGGACGCACGCGCCCGAACAGCGTCTTCACCTTACCGTCGCGGCGCGCCTGGTCGAGTGTCGCATCGATGAACGCGCGCACCCCGGCGTACTTTTCGAAGTAGGCGTCAATGAACTTTCGCGCGTCGGCAGGCGTGATTCCCAGTTGCTGCGAGAGTCCAAATGCCGAAAGCCCGTACACGATGCCGAAGTTCACCACTTTTGCCGCGCGCCGATGATCGGCCGTTACCATCAGCGGAGGCACGCCAAACACCTGCGAAGCCGTCAGCGTGTGGATATCGTCGCCGCGCCGGAAGGCCTCCACAAGAAGTTTGTCTTTCGAGAAATGCGCCAGCAGCCTTAGCTCGATCTGCGAATAGTCCGCGGCCAGCAGCACGTGTCCCGGTTCGGCGATGAACGCTGCGCGGATCTCGCGCCCCAACTCAGTTCGGATGGGAATGTTCTGCAGGTTCGGGTTGGCGGATGACAGCCGGCCCGTTGCCGTCCCTGTTTGTCCGAAGGTCGTGTGCACGCGGCCGCTGCCACGGCGAATCAGCGCCGGCAGCGCGTCCACATAGGTCGACTTCAGCTTGGTCAGCTGTCGGTATTCGAGAACCAGCCGCGGGACCTCGTGTTCCTCAGCCAAGCCCTCCAGCACATCGACAGCG
>Ga0335076_10000042_pt1 | contig 104552 bp, 108 predicted proteins | sample Lox_Sample_25_FD_206717 | JGI IMG/M metagenome (GOLD analysis project Ga0335076, IMG submission 206717) | Soil microbial communities from Loxahatchee National Wildlife Refuge, Florida, United States - Lox_Sample_2.5 | ecosystem: Environmental > Terrestrial > Soil > Wetlands | place: USA... | reverse complement strand
GGAGCCTCGGTGTCCCAGGCGATGGCCTGCAGCGCCATCCCGCGCAGCTCGGCATCTGAGCGCTGGGCGGCATCCAGGAGCCGGACTGAGAGGTCGTCGTAGACGTAGTCAACACCCTCGACCTTGCGAGTATCCCTCACAGCCGCGCGGCGCTGGCTGAAGCTGCCGACGGTTCCGCGCAACGTGACCCCGTCGTCGTCGACACTGACAGCGACCTCCTCGGGATGCGGGATGCGCGGGTCGGAACGCAGCGCGTCCAGAACTGCGCTTTCGATACTGACGTCAGTGGCCATGCGGCCGCTCCTTTGCAATCGGGTTCGAGGGCATATTGGGGCCGGCGCTCCGCGGCTCCGATAACGATCGAGTCGACTGCCATACAAGCGGGTTACGGCGCGGGTGCCGGCGTCGCGCGCTCACGGTTGGCCCACCAATCGCGCAAGATGATCTGGATCGCCGCGGCGGTTGGGATGGCCAGCAGAGCTCCGGGGATCCCGAGCAACGACGCGCCCACCAACACCGACACGATCGTGACGATCGGGTTGACCCGCAGCGCCTTGCCATAGACGAGCGGCTGCACGACGTAGTCCTCAAACCGCTGCCACACGATGATCAAGGCCGCCATGCTCGAGATCCTCGTCGAGACGGCGCGCAGTGTCGCCCGCAACGAAGGCTGGTACGAGGCAGCCTGACCGCGCGGCACGAGCGCTGACAACCTGGAGCGCGCCGGTTGCACTCGACGAGTGACCGCGCGATGCGGGCGCATCGCGCGGTCATGTCGCTTGACGAGGGTCCCGCGGGGGTCGTCGTCCCGGGTTCGGGCGCGTCGCCGAGGATGGCGAGGTGACGCAGGACTGAGCTCCGTGGAGAGCGGAGCACTACTTCGCGCAGATCGCGTAAGTGGTGATCGGGGTGCCTTGCACGTCGATCGCGATCCAGCCGCCGTCCGCTGACTCCTCGCCAGCGACATCCGGTACTGAGGCCATGAGCGAATCGCTCGAACCAACGCTCGCGCCGCCGCCAAGCACGATTGGATGATCCGCCGGGCAGTGAGCGAATGCAGACCCCTGGCCGGTGGTGGTGACGATGGTCGTATCGAGGCCACCCGGGCCGGCGGTGGACGGTCCGGCTGGTCCGGTGGCACCTGTTGGGCCGGCGGGTCCGGCTGGTCCCGTCGCACCGGCTGGGCCGGCGGGCCCGGTCTGGTTCCAGGTGATCGCGGTGGTGTGCCGGGGGCACTTCGTGTTGGCGTCCTGGAGGACGATCAGATGGGAGCCGTCATGCGCCGCATCGGTCCAGCAGCCATGGATGACACCCTGGGAGTCGATGGGTCCGCTCGTCGAAGCGGCTAGCGCGGCTCCACTGCCCCCGACGAGCACGGCACTTACCACCAACGGTAACGCGACGTTCCGTCTGCGGATAAGCGTGATGAGACGCTGAGAGGTGCGCATTTGCAGCTTGCCTTTCGTCGATTGAATTACGCGTGACTCATGAGCTGCCGCCCTCACTGGGCGGAGCGAGCACGGTCAGCACTGTCTCAGCCCGAGACGGCCGAGACATCGGGCAAACGCACACTTATTGACGCGATTCGTTTAGACGCCGGCCGATCATGTTTAGGGCCGCTTACGGCGCGCGCCCTGGGCACAGGGCTCAACTCTCGGCCGCGGCTTCGCGTCGCATCCGTATGGTCATGGCGGGGCATGGGTGCGGCAAGCCGCCGATCTGCATGCCACGATGTCGGCCCGAAACGCCGCACGCGCGAGGCGGGACCCCGTAGCCTTTGCGCATGCCGCAGACGGTTGATCGCCAGTGCACGCTGTGTGAGGCGCATTGCGGCATCGACGTGGAGGTCGAAGGCGACCGGGTGCTGCGAATCTCCGGCGACGCGGAGGACCCAATCTCGCGCGGTTACATCTGCCCGAAGGCGGCAGCACTCGCGGACCTGTACGAGGATCCCGACCGACTCCGGCGGCCGGTGCGCCGGGTCGGGTCCGAGTGGGAGGAGATCGGCTGGGACGAGGCGCTCGACAGTGCCGCGGATGGGCTGCGCGCGGTCCAGCGCCGCCACGGCAACAACGCGGTCGCGACCTATTTCGGCAATCCGGTCGCGCACACGATGGCGGTGCTGTCCGGGCTGCCGCTGCGCCACGTGCTCGGTACGCGCAATCACTATTCGGCGACGTCGGTCGATCAGTTGCCGCAGCACCTGACATCGGCCGAGATGTTCGGGAGCCTCGTACTGTTCCCGATTCCCGATATCGACCGCACCGATTACATGCTCGTGCTCGGCGCGAACCCGGCGGTGTCGAACGGGTCGCTCATGACGGCTCCCGGCGCACGACATCGGCTGCGCGCGATCGTCGCGCGCGGGGGCACGGTCGTCGTAGTGGACCCGCGGCGCACCGAGACCGCGGCGCACGCGTCCGAGCACGTCGCGATCGCCCCCGGCGGCGATCCTTACCTGCTCCTCGGGATGCTCCATGTGCTGTTCGCGGAGGGCCGCACGCGGCTGGGCCACCTCGAGGGACATGCCAACGGGCTCGCCACGATCGAGGCGCTCGCCAGAGACTGGCCGGTCGCGCGCGCGGCGCCGATCGCGGGTGTCGACGGGGCGTTGGTCGAGCGACTGGCGCGCGGGTTCGCGGACGCCGACCGAGCGGTCGCGTATGGACGCGTCGGGGTATGCCAGCAGCGCACTGGGTCGCTCACGCACTGGCTCATCAACGTGCTGAATGCCGTTACTGGCAACCTCGACGTCCCCGGCGGCGCGATGTTCCCGAATCCTGTGTTCGACGTTGCAACCGTGCTCAAGCGCGCACGGCTGCTCGGCTTCGGCGACCACGCTCGTCATACGCAGCGCGTGAGTGGGCTGCCCGAGATGAACGGAGAGTTGCCGGTCGCCGGCCTGGCGGACGAGATCACGACGCCAGGCGAGGGTCAGGTCCTCGGCATGCTGATTTTCGCCGGCAACCCGGTGCTCTCGACGCCGGGCGGCGCGCGCTTGGAGGAGGCACTGGCGACGCTTGAGTGGTGCGTGGCGGTCGACATGTACATCACCGAGACGACGCGTCACGCAAACGTGATCCTCCCGCCGGTCTCGACGCTCGAGCGCTCCGACATCGACATCGTCATGCCGCTCCTCTCGGTGCGCAACCACATCCGCTACAGCCCGGCCGCGGTGCCAAAGCCTCAGAACGGCCGCGAGGACTGGCAGATCCTGACGGCGCTGACGAGCCGGCTCGGGCGCGGGGTCGGGCGCCGCGCCGAGGCCGCGGTCGCGAGCCTCCCCTCGGCATTCACGACCCCCGAGCGGATCGTCGACCTCGCCATCGCGCTCGGACCTCACGGCATCCTGCGGCGCGGCCCCCGCAAGGGCCTGACGGTGGCAAAGATCAAGCGCGCCAAGCACGGCATCGACCTGGGGCCGCTTCAGCCGCGGCTGCCGGGCGCGCTCGACACGGCGGACAGTCGTGTGCAGCTGGCGCCGCCGCTGCTCGTAGAGGAGGCGACGAAGCTCGCCGAGCACGCACGCGAGCGCGAGGACGCGTTGTCCGACGGCTACGACCTGACGCTCATCGGCCGCCGCCAGTTGCGCAGCAACAACTCATGGATGCACAACAGCGCCCGGCTCATGAAGGGCGCCGACCGCTGCACCGCGCTGCTCCACCCCGATGACGCCGGCCGGCGCGGGCTCGAGCACGGCGACCAGGTGCGCGTGGTCTCGCGCGTCGGCGCGATCGAGCTGCCGCTCGAGGTAAGCGACGAGATCCGCCCCGGCGTGGTCTCGGTCCCGCACGGCTTCGGGCACGGCCGCCCCGGCGTCGGGTGGCGACTGGCCGCGGAGAAGCCCGGCGCGAGCGTCAACGACATCACCGACCCGTCGGTCATCGACGCGATCACCGGCAACGCCGCGTTCAACGCGGTGCCGGTCAGGGTCGAGGCGGCCTGAGCCCGCGGTCGGTGCCCGGCTAGGACGCGAGGCGGGTGATGATCTGTACCTGGATCTCCCCGAACAGGAATCCGAGTGTTGCCCCGAGGGCGACGATGATCCATTCATCGTCCTTGAACGCCGGCCGGAGCAGGTTCTCGTAGTCGTTAGTGTCCATCAGCCTCATCCGTTCCACGATGGTGTTCTCGACGTCGAGGCGCTTGGCTGCGTAGGCCTGCGCTTTGTGAGAGGCCTCAGGCATCTTTTCGATCACCCGTTCGGCGATCGACTCTTTCATCGCGTTGTACTTGCGCGAACCGACCGAGAGGATGATCAGGTGTTTGGCGACACCGGTCTGCTCGTCGATGGTCGCCTGGATCTCGTCCCGGATCATTTCGTAGAACTTGTCCGACATCGGTCCGGTGAGCAGGCTTTCGAGGATTGCGGCGGGCGTGATGACGTCCTTGGCCAATAGCGCGGCGTAGTCGCGCGTCACCTGCTCGCGGCGGTTATGAAAGAGGCCCTGCCATCTAATCCCCGGGGCAATCCGCTGCTCTTCCTTGGGCCGGAAGATCATCGTCAGCGCTATGTAGTCGGTAAGTCCCCCGGTGATCAGGCCGAACAACGGCAAGACAAGGTGCCATCCCGTGATCCCGAACACGATCACCTGGACCAGTCCAATGCAGAAGCCGAAATAAAAGCCTGACCTGATCAGAAACTTGAATGCGTCGCCCGCCGCCTCCTGGAACATCCGGTTGAGCACACGCTTGTCGTGGACCAGGTTGGAGACCACCATGTGCTTGAGGTCGAACACCTGCTCGAGGTTCGTGCTCAGCTGAGTCAGCATGTTCCTTGTCGCCGCGGGCGCTCGATGCTCGATGTTGGCGATCACCGCACGCTTGGCGGCCACTGGCAAGGAGGCCCACAGCCGGGGCTGATACTCGATCATGATTCCGTCGACGATTTCCTCGGCCGCATCGTGCAGCGGCCCCTCGAGCTCTCTGGTCAGTTCGTCGGGATCGATGCGGGCGAAGAGCTCCTCCGGTTTGAGCACTGTGGTGGTGATCGAATCCATGGCGATCGAGGCCATCTTCGCGGCGTGGCTTGGAATCTGCCCCTGCCAGCCGAGGTACGGGGGGATGCCCTTGAACTCGACCGGGTAAAAGATCATCTTGACTGCGACGATCTTCGTGAACCATCCCACCAAAGCGGCCGCGATCGGAATCGAGATGTACACCCAGAGCGGCTCGCTGAAGCTGAGGAGGCCGAACGTCAGCATCGGTTCGCGGGCGACTCTGTCCACCCGCCGCCCGGCGTCAACGGAGTCTGCTCCGCGTCATCCGGCTGGGGCGTCGCGGTTATCGCCATCGGCGTCCTGCGGCGAACGCGCCGCCTCCCAGAGCTCGCGCCCAAGATCGGACATCCGTACCGTCCGGCGGATGATACGGGCACCCCGCGGACCTTTCCCGGTCGCAGCGATCAACGCTCTCAAGTTGGGCTCGGTGAGCAGGATGTCGTACTCGTCTTTGAGCGAATGATCTTCTGGCCCGACCTCGACGAGGCCGAGACGACGTAGATGGGAGACGTATAGATGCACGCGATCTGGTAGCGCCACTCCCGCCGCTCGCCCAACGCTGGAGGCGTTCTCGAGGACGAGCTTCTGGTAGCTCCCGACTCCGGGCCCGGCGATGTGCACGAGCGGGTAGCTCGAGCCGTCCGACAGTGCCGAGAGGATCCGCGCCTCGTCGGGCACGAGCTCGCCGACGAGGACCTCGTGCAGCGTCCGCCGGCTCTCGGTCGGCGTATCGTGCATGGAACGTGACAGGAGCGCCGTCATTTTCTCTTCAACCGTTGGCGCGGAGACATCGGCTCGCGGGTTGGATCCATCTGGCGGCGCGACCAGCATGGGTCGCGAAGGCTCGGACGTGAGTCTTCGCGGGTCGAGTTGGTCGAGCCCGCGCTTGATTTCTCGTAGGACAAGCCGCTGGCCCGCGCTGGCTTGAGCCTCAATCAGAGTTACTCCGGGAATCGCGCGCGCGGCCCGACGAACCTCGCGTGTCACGGCTCCGAGCGCGGCCGCCACAGCGTCGAGCTCGCGCGAATTGCTCGACCGCTGCTCCGGGTGCGTCGAAGGAGGCGCGGGCTCGGACCCATCATCCATGGCGACGAATCTTGGCACTCGCGCCACGCGCCCACGAGCCCGCATCGACGAGGACGCTTGATACTGCCGTCCTGCGTGAAGCGGTGATTGCGGGCCTCAACCGAGCCTCGGGCAGGGCGAAGGAAGGATGCGCCTGATCGAGGTACCAGCCGAAGCTACGGTCGATCAACGGCTGACGAGCCATGAGCCGAAGCACGGACGTGAGTAGCCGAGGCGGCAGCGCAGGAATTGTCCGCTGGAGGACACCCGCGATCGCGAAGGCACGCGCGTGTCCGGCGCTGAACGATGCATAGCGCTCAAGGGCGGCAGCCCTCGAGCTTCGCTGCTCGAGCACGGCCGTCAGCTCCCGACCACAAGCGATGCCGAAGTAGAAGGCCGTCCGAATGCCCTCACCTGATAGGGGGAAGCAGTGACCGGCTGAGTCGCCAACAAAGAAGATCGAGTCCTCAACGGCGGGCCGCAGGCGGTGAGGGAACCAATTGCCCTGGTACCGAACCGTCTCAAGGTCCAGACGCTCTGCCAACTGGTCGGTCGGTCGGCGCACATGGCCAGCGGGCGCGTACGAGGCTACCCCCACGCGCGCCTCGCCGGCGGCAGGTACCCGCCAGCCGTAGCCGCGTTGCACGAGCGAGCGCTCAATCCAAACTTCGAGATCCTCACTCTGACCGTGTGGATGAACCTCGAGGCCCCGCGAGAGCGGTGCCGCGGGAGGTTGGTACCCGCTCCGACTGAGCACGCGCCGCCACCCCAAGGCGTCAACCACAAGTGGCGCCTTAAGCACGCCACGGTCAGTGATAACTGAGATCCCTTCCGCGGCAAGCGTCCCTTCGTCCGGCACGCGCCCCTTGACCGTGGCCGTCTGAAACCGAGATCCGCTCTGTTCATACAAGAGCTGACACAGATGGCGGTAGTCAAACGCCGACCAGCTCCACGGCAGCCGGTAGCGCACTGAGCCGTGGGGCGTCGTGAACCGCATGTGTGGGATCTCCTGCCGGATTGAGTCGCTCAAGCCGAGCGCGTGGAGCCACGGCGTCGGTGCCGCGCACGCCGAGGTCGCGCGCTCGCCCAGCTCGTATCGATCGACGATGAGCACCGAGGCGCCGCAGCCCGCAAGCTCGCGCGCCACAGCCAAGCCGGCAAAACTGGCGCCACAAATGAGCACATCGACCGTTGTTCCGTCGAGCGCATGACGTTCGGCGCCCCGAGCCGTGGCTCGCATGGTCATTTGACCAACCAGTGCCCGATGCCGATGGGCGCGCTCGTCATCGGCGCACGCGGAGGCCGCGGGGTTGGCGTTCACGCTGGCCGGTGGTCGACAACGCGGCGATGGCGACGGCCCCCAGCTGCCACGGAGGCACCCGGACGCGATGCCGGAGAACGTCAAAGCCGAGCGACTCGACTCGATCTAGCACGCGCTCGTAAACCGAGCGGGCTAGTCGAACCCCTGGGCGGACCGCAGGATCGAGGACGTCGTCGAGAATTGCGGTGGTTGCGAACACCTGGCGAGCCCTAGTCACCTCCAGCGCCAGGAGGGCTCTGAGCCCGTCGGTCATCCGCTGCGCCGCGATGTCCTGAACTGTCACACCAAGGCGAGCCCGATCCTCGACAGGTAAATACACTCGATCCAGCTCATAGTCCTCACTCACGTCACGAATGAAGTTAGTAAGCTGAAAAGCTGTGCCGAGCTTAGCCACAGTCGGGTGGAGCTCGGAGGGAACGCCGAGCAGCGGCGCCATGATGAGTCCCACCGCCCCCGCGCTCCCGCGCATGTAGGTGTCAAGTTCCGCCCGCGTGGCCACACGGACAGGACCGCAATCGACACGCATAGAGTCCATGTAAACGGACAGCTCGGAAAGCGGTAAGTTGTGCCGGCGGCCGGCGTCCACCAATGCCGCGATCACCGGATGCCGCGAGCGGCCGGTCGCCACGCCCTCTTCAAGCACTTCCTGCCACCGGTCCAGCGCGACCCGGCGCGCAGCCGGATCCGGCGGACGATTGGGCCCGTCAACGAGCTGATCTGCGCCGCGGACGAATCCATAAAGAGCGTGCACCGCGGGACGCACCTCTCGGGGGAGGCGCATCGTGGCGCAGTAATAGGTGGGATCGTACCGGCGTTGCATCCGCCTGCAGTTCCTGTAGGCCGAACGCAGATAGGGATCGTGGACCCCCTCTGCATTCGTCATTCCGCCAAACGAAACCGGACGTGTCATCACTCAACCACCACCGCAGCCCGCCAGCCGGCACTGCGCCCGGACTTATCGTCACACCTCGTGATCGTCGCCAAGCCCCCGCACCTCAAACCCGAGCTCACGCAGCTTCCCAGCGGTCGTCGACAGCCCGCCGAAATCAGAATCAGCAAGCGGCCCGATCTCTGGGTACTGATGCCCGTGCGCCGCGCCGAGCAGAGCCTCGGCAGGGTACAGCCGCCCATCGATCACCACCACACACTTCCCTGGCGGCCCGAAGTCATACTCGTACAGAAACGCCTCTTCGCCGAGCGCGTCGAATTCTCGTGCTGCAGCTCGTACGGCCTCCGGGGAAGTAACGTCAGCGATGGTCATCATCAACGATCATCTGCGATGCACGGAGCTTACCCATCTGCCTCCGGAAGCGGGCACATTCTTAGCGGTCGCAGACAGATGCAGCGTGCTCCGAACGGCCCCGGTCGGCGACTACGCACCCCGACTGTGCGCTTACGGCACCGCGACCGCGGTAGGCGCCCGGTCCGCACGGGTAGCCGTGTGGCCTGGTTCTCCCTCGCCGCCGCATCGAGCCGGGCATTCGGTCCTCCCGCACGCGCTCCGACGTTCCTCACCGCCGGAATTCGGCTATCTCCCTCACCAAAGCGGGTCCGCCCTTCGGCGCGGTGGAGCTTTCCTCTGGCTGAACGCGCCGGGACGTAGACCGGGGGGCGCGGTGCGCGATGTCGAAAGGAGGTGGCTGTTGTGAGCGATAGGTTCCGTTGGGCACGGCCACGGGAACGCTTGGCGCGTTGGGCGCTCAGGCCCCACTAGCTGGTCGGGCTCGCGGTCCAGCTGACGGTTTCGCCGGCGCTGCTGTGCTTGAAGTGGGAGGAGACCGTCCCCTTTGCGCGGCCGCTTCCGAGGAACCGTCCCGTGACGGTGTCGGTGCCTTCTGAAGAGTGCGACCCGGGCGGGAAGTACAGCTGTAGCGTCACCTTGAACGTTCCGTTGCTGGTGATCCGCGCTGAACCCGGGCCCCCACTGGCGACGCCGCCGCAGCCACCGTTGCAGTGGAATGGGGTGTCGACCGTGAGGTGGGTCACCTTCTTGCCGTTTGCCGAGACTTTGAACGCGATTCCTTCGGTCGGGCGTCCCTTGTAGGTGCCGGAATACGACGCGGCGCCGATCGCGTTGGACGCCCACGTCACGCCCGCGCTTGCCAACACAACAGCCGCGGCGATCAATCCGACGTTCCGAAGTCGCGCCCCGAGCTTGTTAGGAGAGTGCATACCAAAACCCCCAGTCTGTCTTTTGCATCCGCGCTGCCCCGCGCGCGGAAACTATATCGGTCAGCACGTAGCGTCCACGGGATGCGTCTTGCGGCGCGACGGCACGGGGAGCGGCGAGCCGGCCGGACGATCACATCCGTCTCCTAGCCGGCGCCTACGTCAGCGATCGCTTCGGCGAGGTCGACGATGATTCGTTGACGGCGACGTTGCGACCCTCGGCCTCAGACGTTGGGCCGAAGGGATCTCAGCCCATCTACCGGAAGCTTTCTCGGGCGTCGAGGCCCGTGCTGAATCAGGGATAGCCGGGCGGGACCCCTCGGGGCATGGTTCACCATGATCCCATGGTGTTGTCCTTGACACCATCGCGCCGCTAGACGGTCGATGGTGTCAACACGCGACCCCATGGGGGCCTGGCAGACGGACCTGGTCGCAGGAATCGTTACGTGCCAGTTGCTGACCAATCTCGTAAGCGAGGAGCCTGCAATGATCGCCCAGACACTGACGACCTGCGGCATGGCCGAGGCGAATGGCGCCCGCCATGAGTACGTGTATCCCACCGTACGTTGCCTGTCACTCGGGACCGCGCACCCGTCCGAAGAGGCGTGGTCGCTCTCCAGGGACAGCCGCATCCTCTCGGGCGCAACGCACATCCGCACGCGCAGCAAGGGGCGCGCGCGCGGCAGACTCGCTCTAGTCAGGACCGCGGAGCGGTCGCCGCAAGTTCCGCGCGCCGAGGGCGAGGCGGAACGCTCGCGCCGGTTTGAGAAGCTCCAAAGGCGGATGTCAACTGTCGAGGCTGCGGCTCGCGCCGGGCGCGCGCGCTCGGTCGTGGTCGTGCCGTCGCGGACCATCGATGACTGGCATCAACTACCCGCCGTGAGCCCAGCTTTCGAAGAGCGGCTGCTGTATTCGCTGCTTGAGCTGCGGGATCCCAACCTGTGGATGACGTATGTGACCTCCTCGCCAATCGCTCCGTCAATCATCGACTACTACCTGTCGATGCTTCCGCGCCGGATCCGCCGGGATGCGCGCTCGCGCCTGACGCTCGTTGCGATCGCAGAAGCCACTGGACGGCCGCTCAGCGAGAAGCTGCTCTCACGCCCCCGGGTGCTCGCGCGAATTCGACGTTCGATCGCTCACCCCGACGCCTGCTACCTGTCGCCGTATATCACCACGCCAGTGGAGCGTGATGTCGCGCTGGCGTTGGACACTCCGATATACGCCGCCGACCCGCGCCTTTCGTACCTGGGTACGAAGAGCGGCGGCCGAGCGGTGTTCGCCCAGGCCGGCGTCCCGCACCCGGCAGGCGCCGACGGGATCACGAGCGTCGTGACCGCAGTCAGCGCGATCAAGGCGCTGCGCGCGGCCAAGCCGTGTATCAGCCGCGTCGTGCTCAAGCTGAATGAGGGTGTCTCAGGTGACGGGAATGCGATCGTCGACCTGACTGGGCTGCCCGAACCTGGCGCCGCGGACGAATCCGAGTGCGTCGCACACCGGGTGGCCAGCCTTGCGCCTGAGGCTACGGAAGTCACAGCAGCTGCGTTTCTCTCGCAGCTCGCCGTGACCGGCGGTGTGATCGAGGAATGGATCGAAGGGCTGGAGGTTCGGAGCCCCAGCGTTCAGCTTCGTGTTACGCCGTTCGGGGAGGTCGAGTTGCTCTCCACCCACGACCAGATCCTCGGCGGTCCCAGTGGGCAAAGCTACCTTGGTTGCCGGTTCCCAGCCATGCCCGCGTATGCGTTGGCGATCAGCGCCCATGCACAGTGCGTCGGAGAGCGTCTTGCCGAACAAGGTGTGATCGGCCGGTTCGCGATCGACTTCGTCGTGACGCGCGACCACAGCGGCCAATGGCACCCATTCGCGATCGAGCTCAACCTTCGGAAGGGCGGCACTACCCACCCATACGAGACGCTGGCCAATCTAACCGAGGGTACGTACGACGGTGAGAGCGCGACCTTCACCTCCCGCCGTGGGCAGCAGAAGTGCTACGTCGCGACCGACCATCTCGAGGGACCGCAACTCCGGATCCTTGGGCGAGACGGCATGCTCTCTCTCGTCCGTCGCGGCGACCTCGGCTTCGATCGGATGCGCCACAACGGCGTCGTGTTCCATATGCTCAGCTCAGTAGACACGCTCGGCCGCGCCGGATACACAGCGATCGCCGACACTGCCGATGAGGCCGACGCATTGAGCCGCAAAGTGGAGGAGAAGCTGATGAGGCAACCCAAGCCAGACGTCCGCGCCGCCAACCACCGATTCCGCTCTCCTAAGAGCGCTCTTCTTCCATCCGCTGCCGCCGTTCGCAACCCCTCGCTGGCCGCAAGCTGACGCAACTGCTTACTCGACACAGCCTCAAAGGCTGGCCCTCGTTCATTCCCACCCGCGGTTGCACGCCGCCGGCGATGACGCCGCTTGACGTGCATCTCGTTGGTCTTGCGGGCGATCTCGGCCAGGCCTCAGGCGAGGGCTCGGCCGTAGTTGGCGTTAGCGGCGGCGGAACGCGGCGGTCAGCGAGTTCGTGCCGAACTCCCACATGTTGTCCTCGATGTTGACGGTGACGCCGGGGGCGACGATCTGGTCGATGTTGTCGAGCACGTCGGTTGGTAGTTCTATTCCGTCGGCTGCGAGGTAGGCGTCGAGATGGTCCATGGTGCGCGGGCCGATGATCGCTGAGGTAACCGCGGGATGGCTGATCACGAACGCGACCGCCATTTGGATCAGCGTGATCCCGGTCTCCTCGGCGAGCGAGGCGAGCGCGTCCGCGGCGTCGAGCTTTGCGGCGTTGGCGGGGTTGGTTGCGTCATAGCGACCGGCGAAGCGTTGCGCGCGGGCGGCCGAACCCGGCCCCGTGACGTCGTGCCCCTTGCGGTACTTGCCCGACAGCCAGCCGCCCGCGAGCGGGCTGTAGCTCATGACGCCGATCCCGTGTCGCTGGCAGGTCGGCAGTACGTCGTACTCGATCGCCCGGGTCAGCAGGTTGTAGGGCGGCTGCTCGCTGCGGAATCGCCCGTGGCCGCGCCGGTCCGCGGTCCAGTCGGCCTCGACGATCTGGCCGGCCGGCAGCTTTGATGCGCCGAACGCGCGGATCTTGCCCGACTGGACCAGGTCGGTCAACGCGCCCAGGGTCTCGTCGATGTCGGTGTTCGGATCGGGGACCCCCACCTGGTACAGGTCGATCCATTCGGTCTGCAGCCGCCGCAGCGAACCCGCGACCGCTTCGCTGAGCCACCGTCGCGACGCGCCCCGGTGGTTGGGATCGGCGTCGAACGGGACGCCCGTCTTGACTGCGAGCACGACGCCCTCGCGCCGCCCGCCCGCGAGTGCCTTGCCGAGAATCTCTTCCGATTCGCCCCCGGAGTACCCGTCGGCGGTGTCGACGAAGTTAATCCCGGCGTCGAGCGCCTTGTGGATGATCCGAACGCAGTCGTCGTGCTCGCGGTTTCCGAACGCGCCGAACATCATCGCGCCGAGGCACATCTGGCTGACATAGACGCCGGTGCGTCCAAGGACTCGGTATTCCATCGACAGTCTCCTTCCGATGCCCGCCGCAGGGGCGCGGCGTGAGATAAAGTTGTCCGCGAAGCGGAGAGCCTCTCCGCTTTAGATCGACTGTACCGGATAGCCTGTCCATTTAGAAGGCCGTGACGACCGATCCCACTTCGACAGCGCCAGCAAGGCGCGCGGACGCCCAGCGCAACCGAGCGAAGATCCTTGCGGTCGCGCGCGCCGCTTTTGCCGAGCGCGACGCGGAGATCTCGATGGCCGAAATCGCCCGCCGCGCCGACGTCGGGATGGCGACGCTCTACCGCAACTTCCCAGGCCGTCGCGAGCTCCTCGAGGCGCTCTACGCCGACGACGTCGACGCGATCTGCGAAGCCGCCCGGGGCTACAACGACGAAACGCCCGGGGCGGCGCTGCGCAATTGGCTATCGCAAGCGTTCGCCTTCTTCACCAGCAAGCGTCAGGTCGCGGCCGAGTTGCTCAAGCACACGCAGAACGACAGTCGATTCTTCAACGACAATCGCAGCCGCGTGCTCGCCGCCGGCCGCCCATTGCTGGCCGCCGCCCAGGAAACGCATGAAGCCCGCAGCGATCTCACGATCGACCAGATCCTTGAGATGATCGCCGCGATCGCTCATATTCAGCGCGACCCGAGCTACCTCGAGCCGATCCTCCAGACCACGCTCGACGGACTACGACCAACAACGAGCAGCCCACACTTGACGGCGCTCGGTCGACCGATAACTCGCTGAATTGTCGGCGTCACGACGGAGCCCATCGTCCGCACCTGTTGCGAGTGAGCGGGCCGGCCCGATAGATCGGGCCGGCCTGCAACCCTTCAACTGTTCACATCGGATCCGAGCGGCTCAGCGCACTTGGAACGCGCACCGGAGCACTCCTTCTGGCTGTGGCCGTGCCTAGTAGTGATCACCAATGTGTAAGCAAAGCCGAGCGGGCTGCGGGCTCGCTCCGCGGTGCTTCGGCGCGACCGATCGCCGGCGTTCGAACGGGCGTGTTCCCTGGTCGGCGTAGCCTGTGCGTGATGGCTCAGCTCCGGAATCCTGAAGCCTCCCATTGGGGTTGCTCTCGGCGCGCGGGGGGGTTGGCTACCCCGGGTTGCTCAACGGGCGTCTCTAGTCGGTGATGTCCGAAGTTGCCGTCGCCAGCGCCGCACGGCGCCTCGCTGGGGCACTTCTCGATGAAGTCGAGCGGCTTGCCGAGCGCAGCGTTGCACGAATGCAGGAGGTCCTCCCGTCCTATGCCAAGTTGCCCGCGGACGCACTAATCCCGGTGACCTTGGCCGACATGCGCAACCTGCTCGAGACGGTCTGCGATCCGCACCCGGATCACGGGAGCGCCGAGAACCGTTTCCGGCACGCCGGCGAAACGCGGCTGAGTCTGGACATAGCGCCAGACGAGATGCTTCAGGCATGGCGAATCGCGCTGGAAGTCTTCCGCGAGGAGGCGCATTCGATCGCCAAGACCCTCGGTGTGCGCGACGCTGCGCTCCTCGAGTTTGTGGAGGCGACGATTAAGTGCGGGGATATCGCGATGCGGACATCAGCCTCGGCGTACCGCAAGGATGAGATTCGCGAGTTGGAGCGGCTCGCTGCCGAGCAAGCAGCCCTCCGCCGGCTCGCGACATTCCTGGTGCGGCAGGGTTCTGCGAGCGACGTATTCGACAAGGTAGCCGAGGAGCTCAGCCGACTGCTGGCGGTCACCACGGTGCGGATGGTGCGCTTTGAAGAAGACGAGACGGCGACGCTCGTCGCGGCACGGGAGACCAGGGGGGCGCTGTTAGCAGTTGGCACGAACATGTCACTTCCGAGAGGAAGCGTTATCGACCGGATATTCCACACCGGCCAGCCCGCGCGGGTAGACGACTACTCGCAGGTCGAGGGTCCCATCGGCGATATTCTGCGTGGCGAGGGCTTAGGCTGGGCGGCCGGCGGCCCAATCGTCGTTGACGGACGCCTATGGGGCGCGATGGTGGTGAGCTCCCCGTTTCCCGAGCGTTGGTCTGACATCGAAAATCGTGTGGCACAGTTCGCCGAGCTTGTCTCGACGGCGATCTCGAATATCGAGTCGCGAGCTGAGGTCGAACGACTCGCCTCCAAGCAGGCCGCGCTCCGTCGCGTGGCCGAGCTGATCGCTAGGCAGGCACCTTCGCACGAGGTGTTCGCTCGCGTCACCGAGGAGCTCAGCCTGCTTCTTGAGGTCACGATCGTGCGCATGCTCAGATTCGAGCCGGACGGCACCACCACGATCCTGGCCACTCACGGCGTGACCGACGACCGAATACCCCCGGGCACCAACATGCCGATGCCGGAGGGAAGCGTCGTCGAACGGGTGTTTCGCACCGGCCGCGCCGCGCGACTGGACGATTTCGCAGAGGTCCAAGGTCCGATCGGCGCGATCATGCGCGAGCAGGGCGCGCGTGCCGGGGTTGGGGGTCCCATTACCGTCGATGGCCGTCTTTGGGGAGCGATGGCGGTCGGGGCGGCGAGCGCCCAGGCGTTACCGCCGGGCACCGAAGACCGCGTCGCGGAGTTTGCCGAGCTTGTGTCCACGGCGATCTCAAACGTGGAGTCCCGAGCGAGCGTCGAGCGGCTTGCGGCCGAGCAGTCAGCACTGCGCCGCGTGGCCGTATTGGTCGCGCGTCACGCCCCGGCCGTGGAGGTGTTCGCGCTCGTGACACAGGAGCTCAGCCGATTGCTCGGAGTCGACCTGGTCCGGACGATCCGGTTCGAGCCCGACGGTAGCGCCACGGTCTTGGCGTCGACTGGTTCTAGCGAGGAGCGGATGCCGCCGGGCACCAATATGCCTGTCGCGCCCGGAGGCATGCTCGACCAGGTGCTTCGCACCGGCCGACCATCCCGATACGAAGACTATTCCAAGGTCGGCGGTGCGACCGCTGCCATCTTGCGCGAAGAGGGGATCCGCTGCGCGGTCGGGGGCCCGATCCTCGTGGACGGGCGGCTGTGGGGCGCGATGGTGGCAACTGCCCGAAACCCCGAGGCGTTGCCGTCCGGGAGCGAAGACCGCGTCGCGCAGTTTGCCGAGCTCGCGTCCACGGCGATCTCGAATATCGAGGCACGAGCAGCGCTCGAGCGGCTGGCGGCCGAGCAGTCCGCGCTTCGACGCGTGGCGACGCTAGTCGCCAAGGAGCACCCTCCTGATGACCTGTTCGCGACCATGGCCGCGGAGCTTGGGGTTCTGCTGGAAGTCGACGCATCCGCGATCTTGCGATACGAGGCCGACGGCACCGCGACGGTGGTGGCCGGCTGGGGGGACAACGGGATCACTCTCCCGCGCGGCGTGCGCTTCCCGGTCGCCGGGGACAAGCTCGCCGGCGAGGGACGATCCGGCGGCGCGCGCGAGCGCGAGGAGAACTCCGAGGATGCGACCGAGGCGACCGTGGCTATCGTGCGCGAGCTCGGTTTCCGTTCGGGCGTGGCCAGCCCGATCGTCGTGGAAGGAGCGGCGTGGGGGGCGATCGCCGTCCTGTCGTATCGACCAGAGCGGCTCCCGCGAGACACGGCGGCGCGGCTTACCGAGTTCACCCGCTACGCGGGCATGGCCGTGGCCAATGCGAAGAGCCGGTCTGATCTCGCCGAGTCCCGGGCGCGGATCGTGCGGGCGGGTGACGAGGCGCGCCGGCGCTTCGAACGCGACCTACATGACGGTGCCCAGCAGCAGCTCGTTTCGCTCGGACTCGAACTGCGCGCGGCCGAGGCGACCGTCCCGCCCGAGTTGGGCGACCTGCGGCCGCGGCTCGCCCGGCTCGGGACTGGCATGAATAATGCGCTCGAGGGGCTGCGGGAGTTATCGCGGGGCATCCATCCGGCCGTGCTCTCGGAGGGGGGACTGGCTGCGGCGCTCAGGTCGCTGGCACGACGCGCAGCGGTACCGGTTGACCTGAGTCTGGACCTTGGCACCGAACGCTTCGAGGAGCCCGTCGAGGTGACCGCCTACTACCTTACGTCCGAGGCGCTGACCAACACCGCCAAGCATGCCCACGCATCGCGGGCGCAGATCAGCGCAAGGCGAAATGACGGCTGGCTCGAGCTGATTATCAGAGATGATGGACGGGGTGGCGCAGAGGCTTCTGGCGGGTCTGGGCTCACCGGACTGGTCGACCGAGTCGAGGCCATCGGCGGCACGATCCACATCGAAAGCGGCGCCGGCCGTGGGACGGCGATCAAGGTGAAGCTGCCGATCGACTCCCGCCGCACCTGAGAATCCCGATCACGCAAAGGGTGGGCGCTGCGGCTGGCGTAGATCGAATCTTATCGACGTGGCGGGGGTTGCTAGGGGACGATTTCAGAGCGACCAGGCCGAGTCCGATCTCGCGACCCGTGTGACCGCACGCCGCAGTTCCCGCGGCGCCGATGACAACCGCGTGACCGTGCTCGGTTCGCGCAGCGCTGGCCGACCGCTGTGAGAGCGGTCGGCCAGCGACGTAGCGCGGCGCGGCTACCGGGGTGGGAACTGCGAGCCGGGAGCGTTGGGCTCAAGCGCCGCGGTGGGCGCCGTGGCGGTGTAGCCGATCACGGCACAGTCGATGTCGACCCCGACCGAGCCGTACGGCTGAGGCTGGCCGGTGGCCGGGTCGACGCCGGTCAGTAGGTCGGGTCGGTCGGCCGCCAGGTTGAGCACGGTGTTCTCGTCGATCTGCCTGGTGTCCAGGCCCGCTTGGATTGCCTTCGGGGTCCAGAGACCGAGTTGCGCGTCCCATAGAGGGCTGTAGGCATCGGCGTGGCGCGGGTCTGCCAGTGTCGGGAAGTCCCCGAAGACGTTGAGCAGGTCGCCGCCGTGCCTGAGCGCATTGATCATTGCGGTGTTACTCAGTGACGCGTTGTCGCTTACGTAACCGTCGAGCGCGAGGTGCTGGAACCCTTGCGCGTTCGGGTTGCCAGCGCCGGTCTGGCCGTTGATGAAGCCAAACAGGCGCTCCCGGGCCGAGCCCAGGAAATCATCGCCACCGTTGTACGAGGCGTCGTTGAGCGCGGGCACGTATGTCGAGCGTTCGAGTACCGCTGTCAGCGGCTGCCCGGCGTCTGTGCTCAAATACACGATCGGTTCTCCCGAATCGAACCCCTTGACGAATAGCATGTCGACCCAGGACTCGTTGAACCTTCCCGGAGGGGACGGCTGAGCGCCGATGTGGATCCCCACCACGCGATCGGCGACATCGGTGTGGCCCTCAATGTCGAATGGCCCGTCGCCGGTCGCGACGATCGGCGCGTTGTAGATCGTGTCCGATCCGGCGATCCTGATGAACGGGCTGTAGCCCGGCCCGGCGACCGCGCCGGGCTGGAACTTCGCCAGCGGGAAGCCTGTCGGTCCCGGCACCGCGATCCGTGTCGGGCTGAAGTCCGGGGCGCCCTGGAAGTGGATCACTGCCGGCCCGAACGGGTTCTCCGTGGGCGACGGGTTGTCCTCGGTGACGGTCTGCACACACGCTGGGCACCCGATCGCCATGTTCGCGAGCTTCGGCGCGAAATTGACGCCCAGGTCGTCCGCCGCCCCCGAGGTGGATGCGTCCTCCAGGATGTACCAGACCGTCTCAGTCTTACTCGGGTCGCCCGGGACGGGCGCGGTCCCGGGATAAATCGGGAGGCGGACCGTCTCGTTGCTGAGGTTAACATCGATCGCGCTCGGCAAGGTGAGCTTATCCGCCGGCAGGAAGCCGCTTAACTGCCCAAGCCCTGTAGCGGAGCCCTGGTTCTGGCCGTCGCGTCGTTTCTGATTGTGGTGATGCTTGGGTGCAGCTGCCGCCGACCCTGCGAGCTGAACCGCCACGAAGCCCAATGCAAGCACGCCGATCACCCCTAACAACGCGGGCCTGCGTGCGATTAGTGATGTCAATCTTGTGCGCATTAGCGATATCTCCTTGTGCCTTCTTGTCGTTAGTTGTTCCGAGGAGTCCCCTTTGAGCACGCCGGCAGTGCGAGCTGTGCCTTGTCAGTGCCGCGCCGGCGGCGGCGTCTTACGTCGCGCTGACAAGCGATCTGGGCGCACGCAAGCACATTGGTGTGTGCACGCCACAAGCGGTGTGCGCCTACACCTCAGTGAAGAGCAGACAGGAGGCCCTGCATCAGCGGCTCGGAGGCCGATCAAAGCCCGTACTGGCGCCGCAATTTATCGTGGGGCGAGGTAAGACGCCGGTGGCAATACGGACAGACGTTTCAACTGGCACTGCATTTAGATTCGAAAGGTCGGTAAATGAGATACAAGACCGCCAATATCGATGGAGTCGAGCTGTTCTACCGCGAGGCTGGCGAGGTCGGCAACCCGAAGATCGCTCTGTTCGGTGGTTTCCCTTCGTCCTCTCACCAATGGCGAGAGCTCCTACCGGCACTAGCGGCTGAAGGGTTTCACCTCGTTTCCCCCGACTATCCCGGCTTCGGGCACACCGCGGTCCCCGACGGTTTCGCCTTCACCTTTGATCGCGTCTCAGAGGTGATCGAAGCGTGGCTGGCGGAGATCGGCTTTACCCGGTTTGGTATGTACCACCAGGACTACGGCGGTCCGATCGGCAACCGGATCGTCGGCCGCAACCCCGAATGGCTCGAGTGGCAGATCGTCCAGAACTCAAACGCGTACGAGGAGGGTTTCACCGAGACGTGGGACGGAATCCGCTTTCAGCTCTGGAAGCAGCGGACGAAGGAGACCGAGGACGCGCTCCGTCCGTTCTTAGAGACCGCGGGGATCAAGTCGATCTACCTCGCTGGTCATCGCGACCCGGAGCTAATCAGCCCCGACAACTGGACGATCGATAATGCGTTTCTCGACCTTCCGGGTCGGCGCGAAATCCAGCTCGATCTGCTCGAGAACTACAAGACGAATCCCCCGCTGTACGCGACATGGCAGCAGTTCATGCGTGACCACCAGCCCAAGACCCTCATCTTCTGGGGTCAAGGGGACGTGTTCTTCACGCCTGCGGGAGGCGAGGCATATCTCCGCGACCTGCCCGACGCCGAAATGCACCGGCTCGAAGCCGGGCACTTCGCCGTGGAGGATCACGTCGTCGAGATCGCAACCACCATCGCGCGCTTCTATCGCGACAAGGTGGCCAGCCACTGACGTGCGTGGCCCTGACCGCAGGAAAGGCAGCGCCGGTGTGCAAGGGCAAGATGGGACAGAAAGCGTTCGACGCTTCGCGCGGTGAGGCGCGTGTCGGTGCCTCGGACCTCTTCCTTCGAGCCCGAAGCGCGCAGACTTCGCGATCCGGCCAGACCCCAGCGACAAGAAGCGAACTGCGCCCGTGGCCGACGCGGCGCCTATGAGGAGCGTGTTTCACGACGGCGAGCAGTCCGTGCAGCTCCGTGCCGGCGTCTTCGAACAGGCCGCCCGGCTTGGACCGCAGATGATTCACCGGGCCCTTGACCGGCATTTCGCAGGGTTCCTCGCAAGCCAAGCGATCATCTACATCGCCGCGAGCACACCGGGCGCGGTCTGGGTGTCGGGCCTGTTCGGGACACCCGGCTTTGCGCGGGCCACATCGCCTACCACGGTGAATGTGCAGGCGCAGCTCGATCCGGTCGATCCGCTGAGCGCGGCCACCGAAACCGGAATGGCCGCGGTCGGACTGCTCGTGCTCGAGCCGATGACGCGGGGACGTATCCGCATCAACGGTCTTGCACATCGCACCGAATTCGGCCTCGAGATCGAGCTGGCCGAGGCGTTCGGGAACTGCCCGAAGTACATTCAGCGGCGTCATCCCATCAAGCTCGCGGATGAGCTCAGCGCGGACGCCAAGACCGTCCGGCGGGCATCCTCCCTCGATACCTCCGAACGGCTGCTGATCGCGAGCGCCGACACCTTCATCGTCGGCAGTCGGCATCCCACACGGGGCGCCGATGCGTCGCACCGCGGCGGGCAGCCGGGATTCGTCGTGGTCTCCCATGACGGTTCGGCGTTGACTTTCCCGGACTATCAAGGGAACAACATGTTCCAGACGCTTGGAAATCTGACCGCTGATCCGGCGATCGGTCTCCTGTTTGTGGACTGGAGTTCCGGACGCACCCTCCAGCTCACGGGGACCGCTGAAGTCGTATGGGACCCGGCTCGCGTCGCCATCTGGCCGAGGGCAGAGCGACTTCTCGACGTCCAGATCGCCGACGTCGTCAATCGGCCCGACGGGCTGCCCCTGATTTGGGAGCTGGATGAGGCGCACCGACTCAACCCAGACGTTCCGCACACGGGCTCGGCGCTGGCCTCTCGGCACCGGTGATCCGAGCGAACGTCAGCGGGATCCCGCTGCGGCATTCGAGCGCTTGGGCCGGCCCGGTCGGCCGAATCGGTCCTCGGCCACCAATGCGTGATCACGAGTCCAGAAATGTCAGCACTGCGAGCACGCGCCGATGATCGTCATCGGTCTCCGACAGCGGCAACTTCGCGAAGATCCTCTGGACATGTTTGTGCACCGTGGCCTCGGTCACGCACAGCCGGCGTCCGATTCCGCCGTTTGAGCGCCCTTCGGCCATCAGTTTGAGGACCTCACGCTCTCGCGGTGTAAGGTCGCTGAGAGGCCCTTCGGCGCGGCGGGCGGAGACGAGCTCGCGCACCAGGGCGGGGTCGATCACCGAGCCACCCTTGCCGACTCGCTCGAGCGCATCCAGAAAGTCCGCCACCTCGGTCACCCTGCTTTTCAGCAGGTATCCAACGCGCCGGCCATCGGAGAGCAGATCGAGCGCCGGAGCCACCTCCACGTGCGCGGATAAAACCAGGATGCCCATCTCCGGGAATTCCGCGCGGATCGTCTGTGCGGCGTCCAGACCCTCGGTGGTATGGGTTGGGGGCATGCGAACGTCGATGACGACGACGTCAGGAACCTGCTCACGGACGAGCGCTATTAGCCCGTGCACATCGCCGGCTAGGCCGACGACCTCGAACGGCGAGCGTTCAAGCAGACTTGCGACACCCTCGCGCAACAGGACGTCGTCGTCGGCGATGACAACACGGACGTTCTCCACGTCAAGCGCCGGCCTGCCTCATTCAAACGCCCTCACTGTCGTCCTCTCCCTTCCGCTCGACCTCGCAGTCAACGCGACGGGCCAAAAGCTTCATCGGTCAGCGAAACTTAAGTGGCCCGGAGCAAGCGGTTCTTACCAACCCCCAACCCCCAAGCTCCGCAGCAGATGTCGGTGTCCCACGCCCCTGGCGGCGCACAACGTATGGCCCGAGCCCCCAGCGAGCCTAGGCAGGCGGAGCTCGGACCTTGGAGGACGGAGCCGCTCGAACCGTCGCCGGTCACTCTTTGTGGTCGTGGTGGATCAGATGCTCAACCCGCTCGAGGAGCGACTCGTGTTTCCCCTCTCCGGAAGCTTCGCCCATCGTCGGGTTCTCCTCCATCGCGGGCTCACCCATCGTGGGCGCCTCAGCCATCATCGGGTCTTCGCCCATCGTCGGCTCACCCATGGTCGGCTCGCCCATCGTGGGCGCCTCGGCCATCATCGGGTCTTCGCCCATCGCTGGGTCACCCATCGTCGGCGCCATCTCCTGTTTGTCCATTGACTCAGCCATCAGAACTCTCCTGTGGTAGTAGGCGGCACGTTGCGTCGGGCACCCACCAAGTGCGCCCTGACATGGGGTTAGTCTCGTGTTGCGGCCAGGTCTTACCTAAGCCGACACGCCAGGGAGCGTCGGAGGCGCGTCAAAGCCTCAGGGTTCCTCTTCGCTTCTGGCACGTGCACCTCAGACGCCCTGCCCAATCGGCAGGCGGACGCGAATCGTCGTCGCCAACTCCGGCCGACTGTCGATGAGGATCCTGCCGCCAAGCGCCTCGACTCGATCGGCTAGCCCGATGAGACCGGTTCCGTTGTCAGGTTGGGCGCCACCGACGCCGTCGTCGCAGACGCTCAGCTCGAGCCAGCGACCAGCCTGTTTGGCGACGATGTCGATGTGCGACGTGTGGGCGTGCTTGGCGGTGTTGGCGAGCGCCGCCGAGGTGACGTAGTAGGCGGCCACCTCCACGGGCCATCGAATCGTTCGTGGTCCGAGATCGCCGTCGAGACAAGCTCGGCCCTTAGCAACGCCGCCTGCTCGGCCGCCAGGATGGCTAGCGCCTCGCCTTCAGTACACGTATCCACGGAGCGTAATGCCCGGTCCCCACTGTTCACTCTTCTCACCGTCAGGAATCGCTCCGGTGGAACTCGCTCGGCAGGAGCCGGTAGATCGCCTCTGCGGACAAACCCGCTTTTGGGACGAAGCCGATAGCAGGACTCGCCACGATCAGATCCGCGAACTCGGACTCGTCGTGTGTCGAGATGAGGATGCTGTATGACCCCATGCTTTGGAGGGCTGGTTGCAGGATGCGGGCGAGGTCGAAGCCGCTCTCCCGTCCCAAGTCGATGTCGAGGAGAACCACGTCGGGAGTGTGGGCCTCGACGGCCCGTTTGGCCTCCTCTCCGTTGGTCGCGACGCCGACAACAGCGATTCCCTCACCCTCGAGGAGCTCGCTCGCTGCACTCAGCACGAGGGTGCTGTCGTCGACGATCACGCAACGCACACTCACGGCGTCACGCAGCCGCGCAAAGCTCCGTCTGCCTGGCTCCAATGTCACCGACGCGCGCTCCGCCCACGGGGTGTCCGGCGGCCGCCAGACGCGTGCGCAGGCGTTGCCTTGCGTCGAACAGGTTCTTGTAGATCGCGTTGCGATTTGTCCGCAGCTCGAGCGCGAGCACGTCAATCGGTACATCGTTGAGCGCGACGGCGACGAACACGGTGCGCTGGCGATCGCCGAGCTCGCCAATAGCGGCAGACAGCACCTCAAGTTGGGCACGCTGTTCGAGATGGTCCTCGGGTCGCGCCTGGTTCAGACACACGAGATCGTCCCAGTCGGGCTCCTCCGCAGGCGGCTGGTGGCGCCGCCACGCGTGACCGGCCACCTGGCTGGCGACCTCATAGACCGCGAACTTGTACGCCCAGGTAGTGAAGCGGCACATTCCGCGAAACCGATCGAGTTTCCCGAGAACCTCGATCAGCGCGTCGTTCGCGGCCTGCTGGGCCAGGTCCTCGAACTCGGGGCCGCTGATCGAGAACAACATGCGGCGCCGGCGCGTGAGCTCCACAACAGCCACTCGCCGTAAGAAATCGTGCAGCGCCGCCATCGTCTCGTTGTACCTCGGGTGCCCCTCGCGGAGCTGCTCTTTCCATCGGCGGGTCTCAGTATCTCTTACCGGCGCTGGCTCGGGCTGACTTTCCGTACCGTCGGATCCGTACCTCTCGGTGATCGCACTTGGACGGTGCGTTTTCCGCTGTGTAGGCATGCAGGCATGGTGCACGCGAAATGCACTCTTGTCTGCCCCGCCAACACGGATCTTCGCGTACGCCCTGACTGGTACGCAGCGGTCGCGCAGTCGCTTCATCCCGTCGGCCCGAACCGCTCGGTGCGGATCATCTCCGGCGGATGCCCTAGTCCCACAAGCAGCTCGGCGGCCTGCTCGACAAACGCGGTCGGACCGCAGATGTACACCTTCGGCATCGCCGCTAGAGCAGGCCCGACAGCCTCGAGCATCTCCCGATCGATGCGCCGCGCGAATCCGTCCCATCCCGGCGGCGGTCGGCGCGTGAATGTCTGGGTAATCGTCACGCCGCCCGCGGCACCGAGCGCCCGGAGCTCGTCCTGGTAGAGCACGTCTTCGACTGAGCGCGCGGACAAAAGCAGATGGACCTCGGTGGTGCCCGCCGTCGCTTGCCGATGGCGAACCATCGCCATCAGCGGCACGAGACCCGAGCCGCCCGCTATCAACAACAGCGGGCCGCCATCCTCGGTACGCCAGTTGAAGTAGCCACCGAACGGTCCCCGTATCTCGATCTGGTCTCCCACCAGCAACACATCGTTCATGAATGGAGACACTTCACCGTCCGGGATCCTGTCGACCGTGATTGCGACCCCGTAATCCTCGGGAGCCGACGCAATCGAATAGGAGCGTTCTGCCTGGTATCCGTCCTCCGCGGTCAGCCGCAGGTCTACGTGCTGTCCGGCGACGTGCCGGGGCCAGCCGGGTATATCGAAGACGATCGTCTTCGCGTGACCGGTCTCCACTTGCAGCTTCGCCACCGTGGCTGGACGCCAGACCACGCTCGCGGGGGGAGCACCTTCCGCTGCTCGCTTGTCTGTCGAACTGCTGCCGGACGCGTGTCCGTCTGATAGCCGTAGCCGTCCGAGGAGTTGTGCGGCGCGATGGCGGACGACGCTCAGTCGCCCGTGTATCTCTGCTCTTTCCATGGGTCTCCGTAGATGTGGTAGCCGTGCTGCTCCCAAAAGCCGGGCGCGTCGTGGTCGCGGAGCATGAGGCCTCGGACCCACTTCGCGCTCTTCCAGAAGTACAGGTGCGGTACCAGCAGTCGTGCCGGCCCGCCGTGCTCAGGGGGTAGCGGCGCGCCGTCGTACTCGTAGACGATCCACGCTCGGTCGCCGGTGACGTCCGCGATTGGCAGGTTCGTTGAGTACCCGCCGTCACAGGTGGCCAGGACGTGCGTCGCGCTGGTCTGGACCGCGGCGAGGAGGGTGTCGATCGATACCCCCTTCCAGTGAGTGTCGAGCTTCGACCATTTCGTCACGCAGTGGATGTCGACGGTCGGCTTCTGCGCGGGCAGCGCCAACAGCTCCTCCCATGTCCACGAGGCCGGCCGGTCGACGGCACCCGTGATTTTGAAAGTCCACTCGTGAAGCGGCGTGTGCGGCGTCGGGCCCGCGGAGAGCACCGGGAAGTCCGTTCTGACCTGCTGACCCGGTGGCAGTCTCGCAGCGTCGAGGTGCTCGTGAGGCCGTCCGTGAAAGCCGCGTGTTATCGGCGACATGTCGTTCTCCTTGTCCGCTTTGCAGCCAGAGGCCGCTTCCCGCGCGCTGGGCTGAATCCGGTACGGCTAGAAGACGTCCAATCCGGCAACCCGATGCGACTAATCACTTTCACGCGGCTCCTTCGCAGGTTGATCGTCCTGTCCGTTTGCGCGGAGATGAGACCCGAGTCTTACCCGTCCACGTCGAGACTCAGTTTTGGGTCGGCGCGGCGCGGGCGATCCACACCCCCGCGCCGCGCCGTGAGCGATCCCCGGCAACCCGATCCACATAAGAGTTGCCTTGATTGCGGCCTCCCACGGGTATCGCTACGCGGCGGTGCTCGTCCGGCGCAAGCCCCCAGCAGCCCAATCGCAGCCCGGAGACGATTTAGCAGGGCGGCGCGCGCGATCAGAAGGCGTTACGAGTAAGAAGACCGAGCCCCGTCCTCACCTACCTCACGAACGTCAAACGGGCATGACACGGTGGGTTGAGCTTCGGGCGCTGCCTGTGGTGGTGCGCCGAGGCTTAGGACATCGCGAGTGTGCCTGTCACCGATCGGAGACGAGATGAGCGACATGGTTGAGGCGCCGGAGATGGAAGAGACCACCGAGGCGCCGACGATGGCCGAGGTAGCGAAGGGCACCATGAAAGCGGTCAGTCAGGACAAGCTTGGCGGTCCCGATGTGCTCAGGGTGGTCAGCCTCCCTGCCCCTGAGCCCGCAGTTAGCCAGATCCTGATTCGGGTACACGCGGCCGGTGTGAATCCGATCGACGGCGTTAATCGCCAGACCGGCGCATTTGTCGGTAAGCCGCCGTTCGTGCTCGGCTGGGACGTTTCGGGTACGGTGGAGGCGATCGGCCTGGGCGTGACCCTCTACAAGCCGGGTGACGAGGTTTTCGGAATGCTGCCGTTTCCGCAGGGTCACGGGGCATACGCCGAATACGTCGCCGGTCCGACCCGCGTGTTCGTCCCTAAGCCGGATCGCATTGACCATGTTAAGGCGGCCGCGATCCCGATGGTCGGGCTGACTGCCTGGCAGGCACTGGTGGACACTGCCCGCGTCGCTGAAGGCAGCCGCGTCGCGATCACCGGCGCCGCTGGCGGAATCGGGCATCTTGCGGTTCAGATCGCGAAGGCCCGGGGCGCGCACGTGACCGCGTTGGCGTCTGCTGCGGACCTCGAGTTCGTGCGCTCGCTGGGCGCCGATGAAGCGGTTGATTACGAAGGTGTTGACTTCGCCACGGCCGTCGGCGAGCAGGACGTCGTCCTGGACGTGGTCGGCGGCGACTACCCCACGCAGGCCCTTGATGTGCTGCAGCCGGGAGGGATTCTGGTGTCGACGCAGCCGCCGAGCCTGCCGCCGGTCGCCGCGCCCGCGGCCGAGCGCGGCATCCGCCTCGCCGGCATCGTCGCCGAAGCCGATCAAGTCGGGATGTTTGAGTTGGCCGCGCTGGCCGCCGCCGGCAAGCTCGTACCGACGATTGCCGCCACTTTCCCGATCGAGCAGGCCGGCGCGGCGTCGGCGTTGGCCGACGTGGCGGCGGTGGGCGGTCGCTTCCCGCTGGCAGAGGGTGGCGCCAGCAAGTCTGGGAAGCATGGTCCGGGCAAGGTCGTGCTTACGATCATCTGATCACCAGACCTGTCTCCTCTCCGGATTTGGTCCAGCACACGGCCGCGCAACGATTGCCTGAGCTCGTCGGGCAGGCTGTCGTTGCCGCGCCGGTGCTGGCAGGGAGCCACCCAAGCACTACTTGCGCGATGCCGAGACCGGACGAAGCCGGAACCTTGATCACTCCCTTGAGCCGCTCGCTGGGCCCGCCACCTCTGTGCAGCGGGTCGAGGGCGCTTCCGCACAGGTCTGCTTGGGCTCAGTCGGCTCGTCATCGGGATTGCGTTCTGGACGGACGGACAGGAAGGCCAACTGCACACTCGCGATCACCAGGTACAGGACGGTGGCGGCGAACGGTCCGAGCAGCCATAGCAGCCATCCTGGTATCGCGCTCATGGCGGCGACGGCCGCAACGACGGCTCCTAACGCGACCCAATCGAGCACTCCCGCCAGTACCCGGTCCTGGCGGCGGTCGATGGGCCTGGCGTGGCCGAGCACCCCAATTGCGAGGAGTCCGAGCAGGTTGAATCCCGCAATCGCGCCGGCTACGAACAGCAGCGTGTCGCCAAAGCTTGGCGTTCCGTGCGAGCGCAGCAGCACGGCGCCGCAGCTCCAAATCGCCAGCATATGGCCATACGGAGCAGCGGTCGCAGGGATGATCGTTGCCAATGAGGAGCGCAAGCCGTAGTTGGCGTGGGTGTGGCGCTCGGTCGTGACACCACCGAGATCTTCCGGGAGGCGATCGTGATGCTCAGGAGGCACTAGCTCATCAACAGGCTGGCATTAGCCATCCGTCCACGGGTCCCTGCGCCTAGCGAAAGGCGACCAGGATTCAGAGGTTGCAAGCCTCGGTGCATCAACCGGTGAAACTCGCCCGCCGTCTCACGAGTTGCGCGTACACGTGCGCAGCTGCGTCTTCACCATCCAGTGCCGCGGTGTAGGCCGAGTGCGCGAGTTCTTCCTGTACTCGCTCCGCGCTGGACCAGTTCTGATACGCGGCCCAGACCGCCGTACACGAGAAGCGCCACTCGGCATAAGCGACCGTTGCGTCGGCCGGCGGCCCCCACTGCTCTTGCCAGACCGGTCGCCCATTCCCACTCATGGTTACTCATCCTCTGTCATTCGTCGGCCGTCTGTCACTGACTCATGTGAGGACATCGGAGTGCCCGACGGTGCCGTTTCTTACCTGTTATGCCGGGCAGTGCCGCAGCGCGGCTCGACGAAACCGGTACGGGACGCTTGGACGAGGCCCGACCGATGTCCGAGTAGGGAAGACTGACCTGTTAGCGACCACTTACGAGGATAAGCAGCTGTTCTAGAGGCGCACTGCATCGACTGGGGGCTTGGGCGGCGAGTGACTTGTCGTCGTGCGAATCGGGAGTGTAACTACAAACAACGAAGGACGGTCGGCATCACCGTAAGCTAGGGCTGACCGCTCGCTCGCGCACCGGACGACAGGTCTCGGCTGGGGGCTCACCCCCAGCCGAGACGCGCTGGCGTCGCTGAGACGGACCGGCAAGTCATTGACGCTGACGGTCACAAAGGCCTTGCCTTGACGCTCGGTCAACCGGCTGATCGCCCGTACAGCGCCGCTCGTGCCACCCTCGAAATCACCGGAGCCAAAGCGTGCGCCCGTGGCGATTCATAAGCGGCGCCCAAGATCGCTTTCGGAGGGTAAAGCCGTTCCCTCCAGGCCAGGTCGTTGGCCCTGCGGTGCTCGCCGTCAGCCGTCCGCCGTCGGCAGCTTCTTACGGCTGCCCGTGAACCGAACGACCTCCGCGGGATCGACCTGGAATGTGATCTCCCTGACCGGGAACCGAGCGAGATCCGTATCGGATATCGCCCCCTTGAAGTGGAGCTTCATCGTTCCCCGGCAAGCAGGATGGACCCGGTCCATGTCCCATACGACGTGGAGGCCGTCAGGCTCCAGTGACAGCGTCGCGGGTCCGTCAGCCTGCATGTCATAGGCCACATCGACCGCCTTACCTGCGCGAGTCGCCCCAATCACACGCCGGTCGGTCACGACGAACGCCCCTAAGTAGAGCTGCTTGGAGCCCCCAGACGTGAGCCCTGGAACATGGCCCGAGAAGGTTTGCACGGCGCGGATCCCTTCAGTCTCGAACAAGACCTGTTCGCCGGCGAACTCCGCGCGGATCGCTCCAGGCATCTTGCCGGCCCCGAATAGGCGATACAGCAGACCGCCCGCCACAACGCAATTATGCCGCGCCTATCCGACCACACGTGTATCAGGCTACGAGCATCCGGAAGAGCTCGGCCGCCTCCTCGGGCGCTAGCTCGAGCGCCGGCTCTCCGATGCTCACCTCGATTTTGCTCACGTCTGGGACGACGCTTGGCGCGAGCGTGTCGAATAGCCACACGCGTCGCTCCTCGGCGATGCGGAATGCGCGCTCCCGGATGGTTTCGACGTCGCCTCGTGCGTGGATGTGAAAGAGCGGCGTTTGCGGCGGATCGGGGACTACGTTGAGTCCGGAGACCTGACGCAGCGCCGCAGCCAGTGCGCGGGCGTGCTCGAGAAATCGCGGCATCTGAGGGACCAGCTCGTCGAGCCCCCGCTGCGCTGCCGCCGCAAACGGAAACAGGTTCCACAGTGTCCCGCCGTGACGGTGTTGCCACACGCGCGCCTCGCCGATGAAATCTTCCGGCCCGGCGAGGACGCTGCCGGCCACGCCGCCGAGGGCCTTGTACAGCGAGACGTAGACCGTGTCGAACAGCCCGGCGATCTCAGCGTGCGAGCGGTCGTAGTAAGGCGCCGACTCCCAGATGCGCGCGCCGTCGAGGTGGGTCGCGATCCCCCGATCGCGTGCCCACTGGACCTGCGCCACGAGCTCCTCCCACTCCGGAAGCCGCCCGCCGATTTCCCTTTGTGGCAGCTCGATCAGCAGCGCCCCGATCGAGGCGCGCGATGCCTCGAGATCATCGAGCACGATCAAGCGGTCGCGCTGACCGATCAGCTCAGCCTTCAGACCATGGAGATGCGCGTGTGCGCTCTGCTCGTGCAGCTCGAGGTGACAGGTCGGATGAAACGCGACTGTGTCGCGCCCGCGGCGATCGCAGTGGATGCGCAAAGCGATCTGCTGCGCCATCGTGCCGCTGGGGATCAGCGCCGCAGCCGGCTTACCCAACAAGTCGGCCATACGGCGTTCGAACGTCTCGACGAATCCGCCTGCGCCGTAGCGGTCCGGCCGGGCGTCCGCGGGCAGAGCCGCCGCTGCCGTTGCAAGCACGACCGCAGCAGAAGCGGGGCGCCGATGATCCAGCCACCGATCGCATCGCCACATGGCGTCGCGCCACTCACGTTCAGTCACCACCGAGTCCACCTCATTTGGCCCGCGCCGACGTCGATGTCCTGACTACCAGTTTCGGCTCCAACCGGATGTGCTGGCGTTCGGACGGAATCTCCCCCGCCACGCGGTCGAGCAACAGCTCGACGCCCAGCTGCGCCAGCTGCTCGACGGGCTGGGCAATCGTCGTCAGTCCGATCCGGTGGAGCCCGGCTACGCGCGAGCCGTCGAAGCCGACGACCGACACGTCGTCGGGAACACGCCAGCCGGATGATTCGAGTTGTTCGATCAACGCGATCGCAACGTTGTCGTTCGTGGCGACGACGGCATCCGGCAGGCCGCGCCGCTTGAAGAACTCGACAAAGTTCTCGGGGGCATCGCCGCCTTGGCCGCCGGTGCCGTGCATCACCCAGTCGGGATGGAACTCCAAGCCGTGGCGCAGCAGCGCCCGGTGGAACCCCTCGAGTCGTATCCGGCGCGTCGTGCTCTCGACCCGCTCGTCGGTGACATAGGCGATCCGACCATGACCAAGCCGAGCGAGATGGCCGACGCCAAGCTCCAGCCCGGCCGCGTCGTCGACCGCGACGCAATCCGCGTAATCGTCCCAGCAGCTCACCATGACAACGGGGACCTGCTCGGTCACGAGCTGGGCCATCAGCCGCCGGTCGCCGCTGTACTGAAGCATCGCGATCCCGGCCACCCGCTGCTCGAGCAGCGTGTCAACCTTGGCCGCCTCATCCTCGGGGTTGCGGCTGGTCGTGCAGACGAGGCTCGTGAACCGCCGCTCTGAAGCGCACTGCTCGATCCGCTCGAGCAATTCGGCCTCGAACGCGTTGCCGAGATTGCCGGCGATCAGGCCGAGGGCGTCGGTGCGCTGGCGCACGAGGCTGCGGGCCGACGCGTTGGGGCGGTAGCCGAGCGTCTCGATCGCCATAAGCACCCTGGACCGAGTCGCCGCCGAAACGCTGCCCGTTCCACGCACGACGTTCGAGACGGTGGCCTTCGAGACCCCGCTGAGCGACGCCACGTCAATGATGGTGGGACGCCGAGCCGACATAGAACGTTCTATAAGCGGTGGCCGCCGCACGTGCGTTGCATGCCCGGAAGGAAAGCACATCGCGCGACGAAATAGTGCTTGACATGGCTTTGACCGCGTGCGAGTATGCCCGCGCTCCGGCCTAGTAGAACGTTTCACCTATGGACGCTGCCCCACCGCTGGCCCTCCTCACCGACGCGCTCGGACAGATGCCGCTCCAGGATGTCCTCGAGTGGTGCGCAACCCGCGGCTTAGCGGGTGTTGAGCTCGGCGTCGGCGCGTACTCGCCGGCTCCCCACATCGCGCGCGGAGAGCTCCTGGCCAACCCCGCCGCGCGCCGCGACCTGCTGCGCGGCGTGAGCGAAGCCGAGCTCGAGATCGTTGCCCTGAACGCATCCGGCAACCCGCTGCACCCGGTCCCCGACATCGCTGCGGAGCACGCGCAGGCGCTACGCGACGCGGTCAGCCTCGCCCATCAGCTCCGCGTCGAGCGTGTCGTCGCGATGAGCGGCTGCCCCGGCGGACCGGGATCGAACGGCAGCGGCTCGTGGCCGCTGTTCGCGGGAGGCGCGTGGCTGCCGGATATGGAGGGACTTTGGCCGCAACAGTTCGAGCGCTCGATCGCGCCGTTCTGGCGCGAGCTCTCACGGTGGGCGAAGGACACGGCGCCGGACGTGCTCATCTGCCTGGAGCTTCATCCCGGCACATCGATCTACAACGCGGAGTCGTTCGCTTGCCTGCGCGAGGTCACCGGCGAAAACATCGCGGTCAACCTCGATCCGAGCCACTTCTGGTGGCAGGGCATCGACCCGATCGCGACGATCGAACGGCTTGGCCCCGCGGTTGGCTTCGTCCACGGCAAAGACACCAAACTGCACCCTGACCGGATCGCGATGCACGGCGTGCTCGACTTCCGGTGGCCGTCGGAGCCGGAGACCATGCCGTGGCACTTCTGTGCTGTTGGCGGCGGCCGGCCAGTGTCCGAATGGGCGGCGCTCATCCGTGCCCTGGCCGACCACGGATACCACGGCTCGATCTCGATCGAGCACGAAGACCCAAACCTCGGGCCCGAGGCGGGAATCGAGGCCTCGATCTCCGGCCTCAGAGCCGCGAGCGAAGCGATCACGGCAGCTCGTGGCGAGACCGACCAACCTGGCGACCAGGTCGCCCGCACCCTTCCCCTCGCAGCAAAGGAGAGTTTGACGCGATGACCAGCACACCTACCGGCCATTGGCGATTCTGGGCTATCGCGGCGACGGTCGCGGTCGTCGCGGTGGTCGCCGCTGGATGCGGTTCCACCAGCTCTGGGTCGCCCTCGACAGGTGCCTCGGGCTCGAGCACATCGCAGTCGACCAGCAGCAGTGTCACGCCGACCGGCGGCGCAGCCGCTCCCGCCAAGCCCGGCGGGACCATCACGATCGGTCTGCCCGCCGGCGCCATCGACCATCTGGAGCCAACGCTCTGGTACTACGCGACGACGTGGGAGATTGCGAACACGACCTGCGTTCCGATGCTGACGTTCCCCCCCACGTCGGGCGCTGCCGGGGTCAAGCCGGTCGGGGGTGTTGCGGACCTCCCGAAAGTCTCCGACGGCGGCAAGGTTTACACCTTCACGATGAAGCCCGGCATCGAGTTTGCCAATGGACAACCGATCACCGGGCAGGTCATGGCGTACACGTTCACCCGGATGTTCTCACCGAAGCTGGCCTCGCCCGGGGACGGGTTCTTCAATGTCATCCAGGGCGCCCCGGCGGTGATCGCCGGCAAGGCGTCGACCGTCAGCGGGATCAAGGCCACCACGAACACGATCACGTTCACCCTGACCGCGCCGACCGCGTCGTTCCTGTACCGCATGACACTGCCGTTCGCGTGCCCGGTCCCGCTCGGCACGCCGGCGAAGGCGCTTGAAAACGGCTCTGCGTTGCTGTCGGGTCCCTACTACGTCAAGTCCTACACGCCGCAGCAGTCGATCGTGCTCGCCCGCAACCCGCACTGGAACGCGGCGGAACTCGGCAACCTCCAGACGTCCGATCAGATCAACCTCCAGATCGGCGTCGACGCCAGCCAGGCCGCTTCCCTGATCCGAGCGGGCCAGCTCGCGACCTACGGCGCGCCGATGGCGCCGACCGATGCGCTCCAGGCGATCAACGATCCCACCGTGAAGGGCCGCGTGTTCGTTGACCCGCTCCCCGCGACCACATACCTGTGGATCAACAACACGGTCCCGCCACTCAACAACCCCAAGGTCCGACAGGCGATCAACACCGCGATCAATCGCCTCGCGATTCAGCGCGTGTGGGGCGGCCCCAGCCAGGGGGTGCCGACGGAGCAGATCCTGCCGCCGACCATGCCCGGTTACGTGAAGGCGAACAACTACCCGGTCGAGGGGGACGTCGCGGCGGCCAAGGCTCTGATGAAGGCGGCCGGGGTCACGACCCCGGTGAGCCTCACGCTGCGAACGCTGAGCGATCAGCCTGGATACGCACAGGTGGCCCAGGTGATCCAGGCGGACCTGGCGCCGATCGGGATCAAAGTAAACATCACGACCGCCCCTGACTCCGTCAACGGCGGGGTGATCAGCGTCCCGAAGAACCACGTCCCGATGGGAATAAACACATGGACGCAGGACTACCCATACCCGGACGACTTCTTCAACCCGCTGCTCGACGGCAACAACATCACGTCGACGGGCAACAACAACTACGCGAGTTACAACAACCCGACCGTCAACAAGCAAATCGAGAGCCTCGACACGAAGGCCACCTCGGAGCAGTGGAACGCGCTCGACAAGCAGATCATCTCGGGCGACGCCCCGTGGGCACCATTGCTGAATCCGACTCGCGTGACGCTGTTCGCCAGCGACATCTGCGGCGCGATCATCCAACCGGTGTACCTGGTTGAGTTCGCCACCCTCGGAAAGTGCAGCTGAACACCCGGCACGCATTAGCGTAACCCAGGACATGCCGACAGGCGATCGTACGGATCACCAGCAGCGGGACGCGGCGGGCGTCCCGCTGCTGGCAGTCCGAGACTTGTCGGTCGACATCGACAGCGAGGACGGCGTGGTCCATGCCGTGGACCACGTGAGCTGGTCGGTGAGGCGGGGCGAAGTGCTCGGCATCGTCGGGGAGTCGGGATCGGGAAAGTCAGTCAGCTGCCTTTCGCTCGTAGGACTCTTGCCTCAGAAGCGCACCACGGTCACGGGCTCCGCCGTGTTCGATGGCGTCGAACTGCTGGAGCGCTCCGAGGAGCAACTCGACTCGATCCGAGGCGGGCAGATCGCAATGATCTTCCAGGACCCGCTGACCTCGCTGCACCCGCTGATGTCGGTCGGCGCGCAACTGCTGGAGGCGGTCAAGCTCCACCAGAAGATGGCGAAGGCCGATGCGAGGGCGCTTGCTGTCGAGATGCTGGCCAGGGTCGGCATCCCGGATCCCGCCCACCGCATGAAGGCGTATCCCCACGAACTTTCCGGCGGTATGCGCCAGCGCGTGATGATCGCGATGGCGCTGATCAACGATCCGGCGGTTCTCATCGCCGACGAGGCCACGACCGCGCTCGACGTCACTACTCAGGCCCAGATCCTCGATCTCCTTCGGGACCTGTGCGCGCGCGCCAACTCGGCGATCGTGCTGATCACCCATGACCTCGGCGTGGTGGCCGAGGTCTGCGACCACGTAGTCGTCATGTACGCCGGCCGGGTCGCGGAGTCCGGAACCGTCGAGGCGGTGCTCGAGCGTCCGAGCCACCCCTACACGTGGGGCCTGCTGGGGTCGATGCCAAGCGTCGATGCCAAGGCGGCTCGCGCGCGAACGATCGGCGGCACTCCCCCGTCGCTGCTGGGTCCGCCCAGCGGGTGCCGCTTCCATCCCCGCTGTCCCTACGTGATGGACGTGTGCCGTCAGGAGATCCCGCCGCTGCGGGGGTCCCCCGACGGCGACGACACCCACGCCACCGCATGTCACCTTAACGTGGCCCGGCTTCGCCAGGGCGCCGAACAAGCGTCCGTCCTCTCCACGGTCCAGTGGTGACGGTCGAACAGCATCGCAACGGTAACCCGGCTCTATTGAGCGTGACCGGGCTTGTCAAGGACTTCCCGGTCGGGAAGGGACTGTTCGGCACGCGAGGCGTCGTCCATGCTGTGCAGGGAGTGTCGTTCTCGCTGAGCGCGGGCGAGACGCTGGCGGTGGTCGGCGAATCGGGGTGCGGGAAGAGCACGCTGGCGCGGTGCGTGCTTCGTCTGCTGACCCCTACTGCGGGCAAGATCATGTTCGAGGGCATCGACATAACCGACGCCCCGGCGAGCCAACTCCGGCCCCTGCGCCGCGATGCGGCGATGGTGTTCCAGGACCCATTCGGTTCGCTCAACCCCCGCCTTCGAGCCGCATCGATCGTCGGCGAACCGCTGCGCGAGGCGCGCGCCGGCTCAAGAAGTGACATCGAGGCAAGGGTCCGGGAGCTGTTCACCGAGGTGGGGTTGAACCCGGAGCACCTCAGCCGCTTTCCACACGAGTTCTCCGGCGGCCAACGTCAGCGGATCGGGATCGCAAGGGCGCTCGCGCTTCACCCCAAGCTGCTCGTCTGCGACGAGCCGGTGTCCGCGCTCGACGTCTCGGCTCAGGCACAGATCCTCAACCTGCTCGGCGATTTGCGCGACGAATTGCACCTTTCGTATCTGTTCATCACCCACAACCTCGACATCGTGCGACGGTTCTGCGACCGGGTGCTCGTCATGTACCTGGGTCGGGTGATGGAGACGGCCACAGTCACCGAGCTGTTCGCCGCTCCGCGCCACCCATACACGGCTGCGCTTTTGGCCGCGACCCCTATCCCGAACCCGCGTCTGACGCGCGCCCGCGGTCGAACACCGCTGACCGGGGACCCGCCGAGCCCCATGTCCCCACCGACCGGTTGCCCGTTCCATCCCCGCTGTCCCCGCGCCCAGCAGCGCTGCCGCGACGAGGTCCCGCCGCTGACGCCGAGCGGCGGGTCGCACAGCTTCGCGTGTCACTTCCCGCTCGAGTCCGCCGCGTCGCGATGAGTATCTCAACAGGACAGAACGCCGCACTCGGTGACGACGTCACCGTCGACCCGGCGCTCGGTGTCAGCTTCCGCGCCCGCTTCATGCGACGCCTGCTGGCCGACAAGGCGACGATCGTGGCCGCGGCGTTTCTGATCGTCCTGCTTCTGCTGGCGACGATCGGCGCGCCGATCGCCGCCGCACTGACAGGTCACGGACCCAACCAGCAATTCTTCAACGGGCTGAATCTCAACGGCATCCCGCTGTCTCCGCTCAGTCACGAGATCGGGAACAACGGCCAGCCCGACCCGCACGGCGCGTTCTTCATCCTCGGAACCGACCGGCTAGGGCGGGACATGCTCGTCCGCCTCCTCTACGGTGCACGGGCCACGCTCGCGGTGGGTATCGGCGCCACGGCGGTTGCGCTGTTCATCGGCCTGATGCTGGGAATGATCGCCGGCTACTTCGGGGGCAAGCTCGACGCCGTGATCTCGCGAGGAATCGAGACCGCGATGGCGTTCCCATCGATGCTGTTCGCGATCGGCCTCGCAGCGGTGCTGGGCGCCGGGCTGATCAACTCGATCATCGTCATCGCGCTGTTCAGCTGGTACTACCCGGCGCGAATCGTCCGCAACGCCGTCCTGGCGCTGCGTGGCGAGCAATTCGTCGAGGCGGCGCGGTCGATCGGGCTCGGTCACTTCACGATCATGCGCCGGCACCTGCTTCCGCAGCTGACCGCGCCCCTGATCGTCTATGCGACCGGGGTCGTGGCGCTGAACATCCTGTTCGAGGCGGGCCTGTCGTATCTCGGTCTCGGCGTGCGACCCCCGACCCCCGACTGGGGACAGATGATCGCCGACGGGGTCACCAGCGATCTTTACCGCCAGCAGATCTGGGTCGCACTGATTCCGGGCCTGGCGCTGGTGTTCACCACGCTGGCGTTCAACCAACTCGGCGACGGGCTCCGCGACGCGTTCGCCGTGAGAGGGTCGATCCGATGAAGTTCGTCGTACGGCGGCTCTTGATCGCGGTGGGACAAGTGTTGCTGGTAACGCTCCTGGCCTACCTGCTGTTCTACGTCATCTCGGCCGCGACTGGGGCCAGCCCGGCGCAGCGGGTCGCCGGTCACGCCGCGACCCCCGCCCAGATCGCTCGCGTCGCCCATCTCCTCGGTACCGACAAGCCGTTCTACGTGCAGTACGTCAACTTCCTGGGCCACATCATCCACGGCAACTTCGGCTACTCGTTCCTGCAGCGGCGACCGGTTACCCAAATCATCCTGCCCGCCGCCTACGTGAGCATGTCACTGATCGCGGTCTCGGTCGTGTTGTGGATCCTGATGGCGGTCCCGATCGGACTGATCGCCGCGCTTCACCCCCGCACGTTCACCGACCGGTTCCTGACGATCTGCGCCCAGGTCGCGATCGCCACTCCGGTCTTCTGGCTGGCGCCGATCCTCTCCTACCTGCTCGCGTTCGAGCCCAACCAGGGCCGATTTCTCGGTATTTCGCTGGGCACGAGCGTCAACGTGTTCCCGATCGAGGGCTGGGTGTCATTGACGTCGAACCCGTGGCAGTGGCTGCACCACCTTCTGTTACCCGGTCTCGCGCTGGCACTCGGGTTCACCGGGTTCTACGCCCGTTTCGTCAGAGCGCTCGTGCTGGAACAACTCGACGAGGACTACGTGCGCACCGCGCGATCAAAGGGGGCTGGACGACCACGGATCCTGCGCGCGCACATCGGGCGGGTTGTCGCGCCGTCGATCATTACGCTGCTCGGGCTCGACGTGGGCGCTGCGATCGGGGCGGTGCTGTTCGTGGAGCTGATCTTCGGTCTGCCCGGGCTCGGGTACGTCGCCGTCAACTCAATTCAGAACCTCGACTACCCGGTAACCGTGGGCGTCGTGACGTTCACGGGGCTCCTGACCGTGGGCGCGATGACTCTCGCTGATCTGGCGGTCGCCGCACTCGATCCGCGCATTCGCCGCCCGACGACATGACACTCGCGGCCGACATGCTGGGGGCAGCTCACTTCACGCCCGAGACCGTGGCCGGCGGCCTGGTGCGGGCCGAAGTCACGGCCGCCGCCGGCGATGTCTGGTGGCTCGAACACAGCTACGACGCGGGGCACTCCTACGTCATGCGTGCCCGGTTTGGAGACACACCACGCCGCGTGACCCCGGAGTCAGTCGACGTGGGCACGCTTGCGTGGGAGTACGGCGGGGGCTCGTACCTTGTCACCACTCACGGGTCCGTGGTGTACAGCGACCGCGAGGATCAGCGTCTGTACCGGGTGGCGCCCGGCGGCACGCCGATGCCGCTGACCCCGCCCCCGCCAAGCCCGCGGGCCGATCGGTTCGCCGACGGATCGGCAAACCTCGACGGCCGATGGGCGGCGTACGTCCGCGAGTCCCACCGCGCCGATGAGCCGGTTCGCCACGAACTCGTGGCGGTCAGCCTCGACGAGTCGTGGACGCCCCGCGTACTGACCGCCGGCGACGACTTCTACGCCTCGCCGCGGATCAGTCCCGACGGATCAAAGCTTGCCTGGCTGAGCTGGTCCAAGCCGCAGATGCCGTGGGACGGCACCGAGCTGTGGCTGGCGGACATTCGCGCCGATCTCAGCCTGGCCGACCCGAGGCGGATCGCGGGAGCGGCCACGGAGTCGGTTCTGACGCCACTGTGGTCGCCGGGGGGGACGCTGCACTGGACCTCGGACGTGTCGGGCTGGTGGAATCTGTACGCGCTGCGCGACTCGGCGCCGGAGCCGGTGTGTCCTGACGGCGCCGAGTACGCCGTCCCGCCGTGGCAGTACGGACGCCGTGGCTACGGCTTTCTGGCCGATGGGTCGATCGCCGCAGTCCGGATCCGCGATGCGGTGTACGAGCTGGTGCGGGTCGACCCCGCGCGCGGGACAGCCGAACCGCTCACGCGACAGTTCACCTCCATAACCGACGGGCACGTCTCGTGTGACGGTATGACCGTGGCCTTCGCCGGCGCCTCGCCAACGACCGGGTCAGCCGTCGTGTCGGCGGACGCGCGAGACGGCCGACTCGTCACCGTTGCCGCCGACGAGCCGTCGTGGGATCCGAGCGTCGTCTCGGGCGGGACACCGCTCACCGTCACCGCCGAGGACGGCGCCGAGGTGCACGGCTTCTGGTACCCACCCGTCCCAGGTGGGGATGGTCGGCCGCCGCTCATCCTGCACCTGCACGGAGGTCCCACGGACAGCGCACGGCTGGCGTTCGACGCCGAGTTCCAGATGTGGACCAGCCGTGGGTTCGCGGTGCTTGATCTCAACTACAGCGGCAGCACCGGCTTCGGCTCCGCCTACCGGCATCGCCTCGACGGGCAGTGGGGCGACCGCGACTTCGGCGACTGTCTGGCCGCCGTTGCCCATCTCACGGGAGAGCGGATGGTGGATCCCGAGCATGTGTTCGTCCGGGGCGCCAGCGCCGGCGGTTACCTCACGCTGCGGTGTATCACTGGATCCAGTGCATTCGCCGGGGGAATGTGCCGATGCGGGATATCGGATCTGGCGCTGTGGCGCGAGGACGCCCACGATTTTGAGTCGCGCTACACGGACATGTTGGTCGGTCCGCCGTCGCGAATCGATTTGTATCGGCGCCGATCACCGGCCCGAAATGTCGGATCCCATGCCGCGCCGTTGCTGCTGGTGCACGGGCTCGCCGACAGGGTCGTGCCGCCTGAGCACGCCGAGCTGATGGCAGCGTCCTACCGCGAGGCTACGCGACCCTGCGCGCTGGAGCTGCTGCGGGACGAGCCCCACGAGCTGCGGCGCAGGGAGAGCCGCAAGCGGTGGCTGGAGGCCGAACTTGACTTCGTCGCGGCGTGCTCCCGGGGGAGCACCGCTGCGGCTGATAGATACGCGACCGGAAGGAGTGCGCTTGACTGACCAGATAAGGGTGGGAGTCGTGGGGTGTGGGCTGATTGCCCAGGTGATGCATCTTCACTATCTCGACGAGCTCTCAGACGAGTTCGAGCTCGTCGCCGTCTGCGACATCTCCGAGGAGGTCGCGGTCGCGTGCGCGAAGCGCTTCGGCGCGCGCACTGTGCACACGCGCTGGCAGGAGCTACTCGAGCAGCCGCTCGACGCGGTCCTCGTGCTGACCTCGGGCAATCATGCGCCCGTCGCGATCGGGGCCGCACAGGCTGGCAAGCACGTGTTCGTGGAGAAGCCGATGGCGCTTTCCAGCGAGCATGGAGCGCGGGTGCTGGACGCCGCCGAGACGGCCGGCGTGCGGCTCATGGTGGGCATGATGAAGCGCTACGACCCGGCGTACGAGCGGCTCGTGGCGCTGCTCCCCGACTGGCGGTCCGATCTGCGTCTGGTCCAAGTGACGACGCTGGAGTCGCCGCTCGGTCCCTATGTCTCTCACTACCCGCTGGTCACGGCGGGCGATGTCCCCGCCGAGGTTCTCGATGAGTTACGGCGAAGCGACGAGGAGGCCATCGATTCCGTCGCGACCGACGCGGAGACCCGCTTCTGCTACCGCTGGATCTTGCTCGATTGCCTAGTGCACGAGTTCAACGCGTTGCGCGGCGCGCTCGGCGAGCCGAGCGAGGTCGTGTCCGCGCAGCTGTCCCGGACGTGCGTGTCCGTCAACCTGCGCTTCGGTGACACCGAGTGTCACCTGTCCTGGGTCGATCTCCCCGGGATCGCGCGCTACAAGCAGGAGTTCGCGTTCTACGCGCCGGAGCAGCGCCTCACTCTGGAACTGCCGTCGCCGTTCTTGCGCAGCGCGCCCAGCCGGCTGGTCGTCGAGGGCGGCGAGACCGGTGCCGCGAGTAGTTGGGAGCGTGAGGAGGTGGTCTCTTACGACGAGGCGTTCAAGCGGGAGCTCCGCGAGTTCGCAGATTGCGTGCGCACCGGCCGGGAGCCACGAACTCCGGGCGTGGACGGACTCGCGGATCTGCGGCTGTGTGAGGCGGTGGCGCGCGCCAACGAAGGCGTGGACGTGGCGCTCGCGGGCTCGGCGGTGGGCGAGCGATGATCAGCGACAACGGAATCGTGCTGGCGAACGCGCCGGTCAGCTACGGCGCGTTCGAGATCACGGTCGGCATCGACCCGAACGTGCCGGACCCGCTTACGCTGCTCGACTGGGTCCACTCCGCTGGATACGACGGCGTCGATCTGGGTCCACTCGGTTACCTCGGCGACGTCGAGACGCTGTCAGCGCGGCTGGCCGAGCGCGAACTCGGTCTCGTCGGCGGCTATCTCGAGCTGCCGTTCTCGGAGCCGGACAGAATCGGGGGCGAACTGGCGAACCTCGACGCCCTGCTCGACATCTTCGACACGGTCTCGGGACAGGGGCTCGCCCCGAAGCCGACACTCGCGGACGCCGGCTCCGAGATTCGCTCGCGCTACCCCGGCCGCGCTGCGCTCGATCGGAGCGTCGGGCTCGACGATGCCGGGTGGGCGCGCTTTGCGGACGGGCTCGCCACGGCGGTGGCGCGCTGCCGCGAACGAGGCTACGACCCGACCTTCCACCACCACACCGCGACCTACATCGAGGCCCAGTGGGAGATCGAGCGGCTGCTCGAGGTCTCCGACGTCGGGCTGTGCCTGGACACCGGGCATCTGCTGCTTGGACGCGGCGACCCGATCACGGCGATCCGCGATTGGGCGGATCGGATCAATCACGTGCACCTGAAGGACGCGCGTCTGGACCGGCTCGAGGAGATCGTCGCCGAGGCCGCGCCCGTGCAGGAGATCTGGCGCCGGAAGGCGTTCTGTGCGCTCGGCGACGGTGACATCGACATCGAGCGCGTTCTCGGATCGCTCGCCGAGATCGGTTACTCGGGATGGCTCGTGGTCGAGCAGGATGTGCTCCCGGACCCCGCCAACCCCAACCAACCGGCAGAGGACCAGCGCCGCAACCGGGAGTACCTGCGCGGCCGTGGCCTCTGAGCAGTGGGCGATCGCTCTCGTCGGAGCCGGGCGTATGGGCTCCGTTCACCTCGACGCGCTCCGGCGCGCCGAGGGCGTGCACCTGGCCGGCGTGGTCGAGCCGTTCGAGCCTGCACGCGCGCGTGTGGCGCAGAATGGGCTCGCGACGTACGAGTCGGTCGACGAGCTGCTTGCCGGCTCGGTCCCCGACGGCGTGTTGATCGCGACGCCGTCCGATCAGCACTCGCAGCTGGTGTCCCGGTTCGCGGCCGCGGGCGTGGCGGTCCTGTGCGAGAAGCCGGTTGGAGTCAGCGTCGACCAGGCCCGCGAGGCAGCTGCGGCCGCCGACGGCCGAATCCCCTTCCAGGTCGGCTACTGGCGCCGATTCGTGCCCGAGCTCCGGGCGCTCAGGCAGCGGATCGCAGCGGGAGAGCTTGGCGAGATCATCCAGCTGTGTAGCTATCAGTGGGACCACGAACTGCCGACGGAGGTGTTCCGGGTCCACAGCGGCGGGATCGCCGTCGACATGGGAGTCCACGAGTTCGATCAGGCGAGGTGGCTGCTCGGCCAGGAGTTCGAGGTGATCCGGGCGACCGCGGCCGGCGCGAGCCCGGACCGTGCCGGGGACGACCCCGATCACGCGACGATCCTCGCCTCGATGTCCGCTGGGACCGCGGTAGTCGTCTCACTCGGGCGGCGCTTCCCCCACGAGGACTCGTGCTGGCTCGAGGTGTGGGGGACCGACGGCCACGAACGGATCGAGTTCATGTGGGACACGGATGGCCAGCGGGTGTTCGAGGACGCGATGGTCCGCCAAGCGGAGGCGTTCGCACGCCTGCTGGGAGGGGCGCCGCCCGAAGGCGCCGGCGCCGACGACGCCGTGGTCGCGCTCACCATCGCCACGCAGGCGGCGACCGCACTCAAGGCGAGCGGCGACCGCGGGCCGCTGCCGGGCCTCTGAGCGTCGTCTGACTATCCCCGATACAGGTGGTGCCGCCCGATTGCATGTGTTGGGACGCCAATCGTCAGAGGCCGAGGGTCAAAGCCCAGCGCCTCGTCGACGGCCAGCAGCTCGCTGACCTCGAGCCGCCCGCCGATCGCCCGAGACGCTGTGGATCGACCACGGTCGTCTGTTCGACGAGCACGGGCGGCGGGCCCGCGCTCGCCAGACGCGCCGTGGATGCGCGAGCGATTGTGGGCTGCCGGCCGGCTAGCTCTCGGCGAGCTGGCGCAGCACGTCGACCGCGGCCCGGAGGGTTGCTTGCTCTTCCGGCGAGAGCTTGTCGGCGATCGCGCGGGCGAGCCAGCCGTCCCGGGCGGCGCGGTCGGCGTGAAGCCGCGCGAGGCCTTCATCGGTGAGCTCGACCAACGCCCGCCTCCGATCGTCGGGGTCGGGGCGACGGGTCACGAACCCGTCGGCCTCGAGATCGCCGACGGTCTGAGCCATCGACTGCGGACGCACGCGCTCCGCGACCGCGAGGTCGCTGACGCTGCTGGACCCGCATCGCTCGAGCCGTCCAAGCACGGACGCCTGCGAGAGCGGGAGGCGGTTTTCCACGCGCAGCCGGCGGGTCAGCTGGCCTAAGACGACCCGGAGGTCGCTGGCGACGTGGGCTGGGTTGGTCTTGGTCGGCATACGTTCGCAGAGTATAGGGCCGCCCTCGGCAGGCAAACTGCACAGTTTGCCTGTACAATCTCTGAACGTGGACAAGGACCGCTACAAGTGGATCGCGTTGTCGAATGCCACGCTGGCCGTTCTCTTCTCGACGCTCGATGCGTCGATCACGCTGATCGCGATGCCGGACATCTTCCGCGGCATCAAGCTCGATCCGCTGGTGCCCGCGAACAGCTTCTACCTGCTGTGGATGATCCTCGGCTACATGGTCGTGGTGAGCGTCCTCGTGGTGAGCCTGGGGCGGCTGGGCGACATGTTCGGCCGGGTGCGCATCTACACCCTCGGGTTCGTGATCTACACGGTCGCGTCGCTGATGCTCACGATCGACTGGATGACCGGCCGGCCCGGGGCGATCTACCTAATCGTGTTCCGGATCGTCCAGGGAATCGGCGGAGCGTGCCTGCTCGCGAACGCGGCGGCGATCATCACCGATGCGTTCCCGGCCAACCAGCGTGGGATGGCGCTGGGGTTCAACAACATCATGGGGGTTGCCGGCACGTTCATCGGCCTCGTGCTCGGAGGCCTGCTCGCACCGATCAGCTGGCGGCTGGTGTTCCTGATCTCGGTCCCGGTCGGCATCTTCGGGACCGTGTGGGCGTATCGGAAGCTCGAGGAGCGCTCGGAGCCGAGGCCTCGCCCGGTCGACTGGCTCGGCAATCTGACCTTCGCCGCCGGGCTGATCTGCCTGATGGTCGCGGTGACCTACGGGATCCGCCCGTACGGCGGCCACGCGACAAGCTGGAGCAGTCCGAAGGTGCTCGGGCTGTTCGCCGCCGCGATCGCGCTCCTGGTCGCGTTCGTGATCACCGAGTACCGAGTCCCAGATCCGATGTTCCGACTGCCGCTGTTCCGGATTCGAGCCTTTAGCTTCGGGACAATTTCCACCTTCCTGTCCGCGGTGGCGCGTGGCGGCTTGATGTTCATCCTGATCATCTGGCTACAGGGGATCTGGCTGCCCCAGCACGGGTACGACTTCACCAAGACACCGCTGTACGCCGGCCTCTACATGATGCCCCTCACGATCGGGCTGCTCTGCGCCGGCCCGCTCTCCGGGCATCTGTCAGACCGGTTCGGCGCGCGCTGGTTCGCGACCGGCGGGATGCTCGCGTGCGCGCTGAGCTTCGTGTTACTGCTGCTCTTGCCGACCAACTTCGAGTACCCGCTGTTTGCGGCGATACTGGCGCTGATGGGGGTGTCGATGGGGATGTTCGCCTCCCCCAACCGGGCGGCGGTGATGAACAGCCTGCCACGCGGCGATCGCGGCGTCGGCGGGGCGATGAACCAGACCTTCCAGAACTCCGCCCAGGTCCTCTCGATCGGGATCTTCTTCACGCTGATGATCATCGGCCTGGCCGCCACTCTGCCTTCGGCGATGGCCACCGGACTCGAGGCCCACGGCGTGTCCGCGGCGACCGCCACCCAGGTCGCGCATCTGCCGCCGGTCTCGATCCTGTTCGCCGCATTCCTCGGTTACAACCCGATCCAGCACCTCCTCGGCGCGCACGCACTGGCGATGCTCACGCCCCAGAACCGATCGCTTCTGATCGGGCACTCTTTCTTCCCGAACCTCATCTCGGCTCCCTTCCGGAGCGGGCTCCATGAGGCGTTCGCGTTCGCGATCATCGCCTGCCTCGTGGCAGCCGCCGCGTCACTGATGCGAGGCGGGCGCTACTACGACGCCGAAGAGCCACGCCCATATCTCCACAGAGGGCGCGCACTGGCCCGGCACCGCCGCGCCCCCCAGCCAGAGAAGCAGCCCGCCGGCTAGCGGGTTAGGAAGATCCGAGCCAGCCGCTGGCCAACGGCGGCCAGATCGCCGCGACCTCGTCAAAGCTCCCGGGAGCGCACTCCGTAGCGTCGTCGCCTGAGTTTGCGAAGACGGGCGCGATCAGCATCGACATGATCTTCCAAGCGCCGTTCTCCTTGGCGTACTCCTCGGTGTAATAGCCACCCGTCCGCCCCCAGTCGCGTTGCGTGTACTGCCACAGGCCGCGAGCGCTGTCCGGTCCGGTGATCTCGACGATCGAGCCGTGAACGGTGTGGAGGGTCTTGACCGTCCCGACCGTCGCCACGACGCTCGCCACCCACTCGTCGGTACCGACCAACTGTGGCGCCGCCGAATCGCTTCCGCGGACGCCGCCGCCGAGCCGTGCGCTGTCGGCAAATCAGCTCCGGTAGAGCTTCCAGTCCTTGCCGTCGAGGCCCAGGCAGTACCGCATCTTCAGCTGCCGTATCGCCTCGATCTCCAGCAGGTCCTCGAGCCGCGTCGGGACCACCGCGATTCCTCCTACGGGGTGAACATCTGCGCGTCTGGGCTGAGTGGGATTTCCGCCATGCGGACGTAGCTGCGGTGCGAGAAGCGCCACTCTCCGTCTGCTCGCGTGCAGGTGTCGTAGTACAGGCCGATCGCCATCCGTTTGGCGCCGTCGGGCAGTACCGCGAAATCGGTGTGAAACCACCTGCACGTCGCGGTGTCGCCGAGCACGTCGACGGTCCCGTTGTTGATCGTCTGAAGCACCCAGGGGATGCCGGCCATCAATGGCTGCCAGTACGCCATTATCGCCTCGCGCCCCACGTACCGGTTACCTCGGATCTCCCACACCCCCTCCGGTGTCCACGTGGCTGCATACGCCTCCGCGTCGCGCCGGTTGACAGCGTCGGCATAGCGCTCGACCAAGGCCCGGATTTCGGAGTAGGCATGGTCCATGACGTGTTGCCCCTTTCGCGCGAGAGTGACTAGAAGGCGAGCACGAGCCTGCCGCGGAGCCCAGAAGCTTCAAGTCGCGCGTGTGCGTCCGCCGCGCGATCCGGTGGAAACGTCTCGGCGACGCGCAGACTCAGCGCTCCGTCCTCGACGGACCGGGCAAGGGATCGGAGTTTCTCGGACTCGGTCCCGTACGCGCGCACGCTGATCAGCTCGGTGGAAATGCCACGTTCGGGCTCGCCGACGAAACCGCGCACGCAGATGATGCGCCCACCGTCGCGTACGGCAGGCAGAACTCCGCCGCCGATCAACGCCCCGTCGACCACCGCGTCGACGCCGCCTCCCGTCAAGTCACGAACCGCCGCCGCGAAGTCGTCGCCACGCGGGACGAATTCGTCCGCGCCAAACCGCCGTACGAGGTCTTCGTCATCCTCCCGAGAAATCGCGATGACACGGATTCCCTCGCTCGACGCCAACTGGACGACGTAACCACCGACCGCCCCGGCCGCGCCCGTCACCGCGAGCGTTTGTCGACGCGCCAAACCGAGACGGTCGACCGCCAGCCGTGCGGTCAGGCCGTTCATCGGGAGCGTCGCCGCCTCGGCCATCGATGCGCCGCTCGGGATATCGACCACCGACCGGGCGTCGACGACAACCTGCTCGGCATGCGCTCCCCGCCCGTTCGGTATGAACGCGGTTATCCCCATCACCGCCGCGCCTGCCTCCCAGCCCGCGTCCGGCCCGACGGCGTCAATCGTGCCTGCGAACTCTAGTCCCGCGACGTATGGAGGCTCGGCCGCGATGTGCGCCGCGACGCCACCGGCGCGGAACAAGGTATCCGCCGGGTTCACGGTCGCCGCCTCGACCCGGACGCGCACCTGCCCCGCCTCCGGCGTCAGGTCAGGTAACTCGACCATCTCGAGTACCTGCGGCGGCCCGTACCGATTGAAGGCCGAGGCGCGCACCGGCCAATTCTAACAAGCGATTGGTCGATTGTGTCGCACGGCACCTGACCGGAGACACAGACGGCTTCGCTCTACGCTCAGGTTGAGGCATGTCTGGATGATCACTCCCACACCAGCCCGACACCAAGAGCGCGACGGGCGGTTTGCTCCGTCGCCGACCGGGCCGCTGCACCTGGGCAGCCTGCGCACCGCGCTCGTGGCATGGCTGTTCGCGCGCTCGCAGTCGTCGCGGTTCCTGGTGCGGATCGAGGATCTCGACCCGCAGCGCTCACGCCCAGAGTTCGAACGTCAGCAGCTCGACGATCTCCGGGCGCTCGGGCTAGATTGGGATGACACGCCGGTCCGGCAGTCCGAGCGCATGTCGTTATACGAGGACGCCCTCGCGCGGCTCGAGGCGCAGGGGCGCCTATATCCCTGCTTCTGCACGCGGGCGGAGATCCGCGAGGCGGCCTCGGCACCTCACGGCGCGCTGCCCGAGGGCAGCTACCCGGGCACGTGCTGCGCGCTGAGTGAACCTGAGCGCGAGCGCCGGCTTTCGGCCGGCCGGCCATTTGCGCTCCGCGTGCGCGCCGGGTCCGAGCGCGTCGAGTTCGACGACCGGCTGCACGGGTGGTGCGGCGTCGTCGTCGACGACTTCGTCGTGCGGCGTGCCGACGGCGTGCCCGCATATCAGCTCGCGGTCGTGGTCGACGACGCGGCGCAGGGAGTGGGAGAGGTCGTGCGGGGCGACGATCTCATCGATTCGACCCCGCGTCAGATCCTGCTTGCGCGGTTGCTCGGGCTGCCGGTGCCGCGTTACGCGCACGTCCCGCTCGTGTTCGGGAAAGATGGCGCGCGGATGGCCAAGCGCGGCCGCCCGCCTGCCCTCTCCGACCGGGACGAGCCACCCGCCATGACCCTTGCTCTGCTCGCGCACTCGCTCGGCCTGGCGCTCGAGCGCGAGCGGGTGCAGCGGCCCGCCGAGCTCCTAGCCGAGTTCGACCCCGGACGGCTTCCCCGAGAGCCGTGCGTGCTCGGCTGATCCGGCCTCCGCGATCCGCCGCAACAGCGCGAGCTGACGCCGGCCGTAATCGGCGTGCGGGGACGACTCAGAGTGGCCGAGGCGCTCGAGCGAGACGCGCAGTCGCCCGATGTCCGGGCGCTCGCCGGCGTCAAGGCGCTCCCGGACGTACGCGACCACGGGCTTCGCCCCGCGCCGGCGGTTGCAGCTTCGGCAGGCGACGGCCAGGTTCTCGGGAATTCCGCGACCGCCACGGGTCTTCGGGAGCAGGTGCTCGACCGTCAGATCCCCGAGCCATGAGACACGCCCGCACCACACACAGCTCGCGCCATCCCTTGAGATCACGCTGCGGAGCGTCACGACCCTGACTGTACGATGTCGGCGGACTAGTCCAAGACCTGACTAGTCAGCTGCGGGCTACGTCGCACCCACGCGAGCTTCGCGATCGGCCCACTCGCGCTCGCGCAGGGCGAATTTCTGGACCTTGCCGGTTGAGGTTTTCGGAAGCGGACCGAACTCGATTGCGTCGGGGCACTTATAGTGAGCGAGGCGCTGACGGCAGAACGCGATCATCTCGTCGGCGCTCGCACGGGCCCCGCTGTTCAGGGTGACGAACGCCTTCGGTCGCTCGCCCCAACGCTCGTGCGGAATCCCGATCACCGCGCACTCGAGAACGGCCGGGTGAGCGCAAATGGTCTGCTCGACCTCGATGCTCGAGATGTTCTCGCCGCCGGAGATGATGATGTCCTTGCTGCGATCGCGCAGCTCGATGTTGCCGTCGGGGTGCCAGACGGCTAGATCGCCAGAGTGGAACCATCCTCCGCGAAACGCGGTCTCGGTCGCCGACTCGTCTCCCAGGTAGCCGCTCATCAAGTTGTTGCCGCGCATCACCACCTCGCCAATCGTCTGGGCGTCCCGGGGAACATCACGCATGTCCTCGTCGACGACCCGAATCAGGTCGGCCGATGGGTACGCCTGCCCCTGGCGCGCGAGCAGCTGGGCCCGTTGCTCGACCGGGAGTTCCTGCCATCCCGCTTGAACTGGGCAAACCGTGATCGGACCGTAGGTCTCGGTCAGGCCGTAAACGTGCACGATCCGGAAGTTGAGCTCCTCCATGCGAGCCAGCAGCGTCGGCGATGGTGGCGATGCGGCAACCATTGCGGTCACTTGACGCTCCAAGCGGTGCGCGCTGGGATGGTTGATGATCATCAGCTGGACGGTGGGCGCGCCGTTGTAGTGGGTCACCCCCTCCTCGTGGATCAGCCGCCAAATCAGGTCGGGATCGACGGCGCGCAACGCCACGTGCGTTGCCCCGACCGCGGTTACCGCCCACGGGAAGCACCAGCCGTTGCAGTGAAACATCGGTAGCGTCCATAAGTACACGGACTCAGGGCTCATCCCCGCGACGATCACCTCGCTCAGCGCATTGAGATACGCGCCACGGTAGGTGTACTGAACCCCCTTTGGCTGTCCGGTGGTACCCGAGGTGTAATTAATCGAGAGTGTCTCCTCTTCATCCTCGAGCCAGCTATCCGGCGTTTCGGCGGATGCACCGGCCAGGAACTGCTCGTACTGGCTGTCGCTTGCGCCGCGATCACAGCGGATGACGGTGACATCGGACAGCGCCGGCGAGCCGACTAGTGACTCGAGCTCGGCGTCCAGCAGCAGGAAGCGGGCACCGCTGTGCTTGAGAATGTACCCCACCTCTGAGCCGGCCAGCCGATTGTTGATCGCCACGAGGATCCCGCCCGCCGCCGGAACCCCGAAGTGTGCCTCCAGCATCGGCGCGGAGTTCAAGAGGACCGCCGCGACGCGGTCACCTTTACGCAGCCCCGCCAGTCTCAGCGCGTTGGCCAGCCGCCATGAGCGCTCCGCCAGTTGACGGTACGTATAGCGGGACTCTCCATCCACCACCGCAATCTTCTCGGGATAGACGTAGGCAGCTCGACGGAGGAAATCAACCGGGTTCAGCTCCGTGCGAAACACCTTCCCCGTCACGGCATCGGGAGCCGGCAGACCCTCCGTGTCAACAAGCGCATCGGTCATGCCGTCCTCCTCGGAAAATCGAACCTCGTGCGTCTACCAAGCGGCGGCGTCAACGGCCCCCACAGGGTCGATTATCTCCGCCCGAACGTGAGGAACGCAAGGCGACTCAAGGGGGAGTGGCTCCTTCGGCCGATTCGGGTGCCCTCCAGCTCGGCCGGCGCAACCGGTAGAGCAGGAGCGGCGGGACGACACCGACCCCGAGGACTCCTACCAGCAGCGCGGTCGCGTACGCCGGCGTGCTGACTTGTCCGAGCTGGCTCGGCGGTAGGAGGCCGATGGCACAGGCTGCGACAGACGCAATGGTGCCCACGACGCAGATGGCCATCAGCGCAGGTGCCCGGTAGCCGCGCTGGTGGTCGGGCTCACGGCTGCGCAGTTTGGCGGCAGCCACGAACATCAGGACGTACATGATCAGGTACACCTCGGTGGCGAGGGCGGCGAAGACCCAATAGGCGCGCGATACGGTCGGGACCAGCGCGTAGAGCAGGCCGATCAGCGTGATGACGATCCCCTGGGCGACGAGGATGCGGAGCTGCACCCCGTTCGTGTTGAGCTGCTGGAAGTAGCGGGGCAGATAGCCACGCTCGCGTCCGATGGCGACCAGGCCGGTCGATGGTCCCGTGAGCCAGTCGAGCAGCCCGCTGAGGGACGCGACCACCAGACCCACGGCGATGATCGGCTGAACGAAGCCGAGGCCGAAGTGGTGCAGCAAGCTTTTGAATGCCTGCATGACCCCGGCCGTGAAGCTGATGTGCGCCGCGGGGACCGCGATCGCGATCGCCAGCGTGGGCAAGATGAACACCAGGAGAATCAGGACCACCGCCACCAGTACGGCCTTGGGGAACTCGCGCGGTGCGTCGCGGAGATCGTCGACATGAACCGCATTGACCTCGACACCCGCGTAAGTGAAGAACCCGTTGACGACCAGCACGATGCTCGTCAATCCGTGCCACGGCGGTAACACGTGGTGTCCGTTCAGCGGAGCGGCCGAGGCGTTGCCCTGCAGCAGGTACACCGCGGCGAGCACGACCAGCAGCAGCCCGGGGATCAAGGTCCCGATCAGGATCCCCCAGGAGGCGAGTTTGTCGGCGGCGACGACGCCTCTGGCCGATACGAACACCGCACCCCAGAAGAGGACGATGATCACGATCGTGGTGTAAAGACCGCTGTGAGCCAGGCCAGGGGCGAACACGTACGCCAGTGTGCTTGCGACATAAGCGAGCACCGCCGGGTAGTAGAAGGTCGTCTGGGCGAACTGGCACCACACCGCGGCAAACCCCATACCGGGAGAGATACCTTCACTGACCCAGTTGTAGATGCCGCCCCTCCAGCCTGAGGCGAGCTCGGCCGACACGAGCGCGGCGGGCACGAGGAACACGACCGCGGGAATGACATACAACGCGACTGAAGCGAGACCCAACACCGCCGTCGCCGGAGCCGAGCCGAGATCTCCGACCGACCCGAGGATCAGCAGGGCCATCGCGAACCAGGCGATCGTTGCCCTGGACCCGCGGGAGGCGACGGCCGCCTCCCGAGTTCGGTTCACGACGCGTCCGGTTTCTTTCCCGTCGGCTTCCAGCCGTGCCGAACGCCCTCCAAGAGCCGACGCTGGCGTTCGGCCCGCTCCTTGGTGGTGTGGCGGGAGTAGACCTTTCCGGTCTCTCGATCTACGACTTGGTACGCCCCGTCTGTCTTTATAACGCTGTAGGGCACCTAACTTCCCTTCCCGGTCCGCAAGGTCGCTTGCTGACGCCATTAGACCATGTCCACGGTCGCGACCTGATGTCTTGGCTCTTGCGGGGCCGGGAGCGATACGTTCGAGGGCGTGGCGGTCTTCGGTGTCCTGACTCCGGCGCTCGAGGAGCCGAAGGTTCCGGTCCCCACATGGATCGCTCACCAGGCCGAGTTGCTGCGCGATGCGGCACGCCGCGGTGTCCCGGCAGCGGACGCCTTCCTGCGATTCGCCGGGCTCGTTCCCGAGCATCCGGGCGGTGGGGTAGGCGGAGTGCGTCTACCGGAGGCGCTGCGCGCGTTCCGCCAGCGTCTTAGCTCGTTCGCGCTGCTGCCTGGCGCGGCTTGGGGCGAGGTCCGCTCGTTCCTGTATCGCGAGCGCGGCCACCCCGTTTCCGGACGTTTGCAGTGTCTTGGAGCTCTCGAGCATGCGAGCGGCCGCGGCGTCGTGCAGGTCCGCGGTGCCGAGGTGCAGCGCTCCGGTCGCTTGGTATACCGTCGCGGGATCGTGCTGCTGACGGGCAAGCGCGGCGCCGACGTGGTCTCCGAACCACTGCATGAGCTCGAGATCCTGGGAGGCCGGGCGATGGGGGCGTCGGTAGTGAGTGGAGATGACTCCGAGCAGGCGACCGGCTGGGTCAAGCAGCGGTGTTGATTGAACGGCTCGGAATCTAGAGGCAGCCGCGATCGCCCGGTGTGGCGCGAACACAGCGTCCCGGTTGACGTCGGCGATCACCATCTGCGAGCGTTGCTGCGCCGCGCGGCCGCACGCGGAGCTGTCGTCCTCGACGATCGCGAAGTACTCGAGGAACTCTCGACCGAACCCGTATTGGGAGGCGATCCTCAGGCCGCCTTTCGCCAAGTTCATGAGCTGGACGTTCCCGAAGTCCCCGCCGATCAGGGAGATCGCACCTTCGAGCGCCCGCTCGAGCAGCGATTCGAGGTGCGGTGAGTCGTACAAGACCTCGGTCAAAGCGTGCATGCGGCGGATCGCCCTCGGCTCGTCCAGCATCAGACGAGCTTCGTCCAGCGCCGAGACGGCGCCCGCCGCCGGCGGGACAGTGCAGGCTGGTAGCTTCTCTACCGAACAAAGAGTTGGGAGCGCGAAGGTCGCCGGATCGTGGCTGAGATCCGTTTTTGTAGTGCGCCGGACGGGGCACGTCTCGCTTACGCGACGCACGGGCATGGCCCGCCGTTGGTGAGGGTTGCGACCTGGCTGACTCATCTCGAGCTCGATTGGGCAAGCTCCGTCTGGAGTCATTGGCTTGATCGGCTCGGAGAGGCGCACACGGTTCTGCGATACGACGAGCGGGGCTGCGGACTGTCGGAGCTCGGAGCCGAGGAGCTGTGCGTGGAGACGTGGGTCGGGGATCTGGAGGCGGTGATCGACGCCGCTGGGTTCGAGAACTTGGCGCTGCTGGGGGTTTCGCAAGGGGCGGCGATCGCGGTGGCGTATGCAGCGCGGCACCCAGCTCGAATCTCGGATCTCGTCCTGTACGGGGGCTACGCGCGCGGCCGGCGAGTACGCGGGCAGGAGCCGGAGGAAGAAGCCTTGATCGCCGCGATTCGCGCCGGCTGGGCCAGCGACGAGCCGGCGTACCGTCACCTGTTCAGCATGCTGTTTCTCCCGCGCGGCACACCTGAACAGATGGAGTGGTACGACGAACTCCTCCGGACCACTACCACGATGGAAACGGCCGTTAGGTTGTTCACGGCCCGCGGTGCGGTCGATGTCGTAGAGGCTGCGCGGGCGGTGGACACTCGGACGCTCGTGATCCACGCGCGCGACGACCGGGTGGTGCCGGTTGACGAAGGCCGCTTGCTGGCGTCGCTGATACCGGATGCGCGCCTGGTCGTGCTCGACTCTGCGAACCACATCCTCCTTGCCGACGAGCCGGCGTGGGAGCGGTTCCTCCACGAGTTCCGCGAGTTCGTCGGTGCGCGAAGCACTCCCGCCGCCGCCGGGCCGTTGGACGGCCTCAGCCGGCGCGAGCTCGAGGTGCTTGAACTGGTGGCAGGCGGGTTGACCAACGAGGCGATCGCCGAGCGGCTGTTCCTGAGCGTCCGCACGGTCGAGCGCCATCTTTCAACTATCTACGCAAAGCTGCGTCTTTCGGGCAAGGCGGCTCGCGCTGCCGCTGCGGTGTGGTTTATCGAGAAGGGAACCGCGGCGATCCGACAGACGCGCTGAATCGGACTGCGTGCATACCGTCGCGCGCGGGGTGAACGGATACGTGCTGGCGCCGATGGCAAACGCGAGCGCCAAGCCTAGGATCGCACGCACTGTTGTTCGAGTGGCCTATGGAGGCCTCGAGGGGGTTACCAAAATGACGCGCGATGTGGCAATCGACGTGGCGCAGGCGACAGCGATCGAGCCGGTACGGGGTTACGACGTCCGCGGCGGTGGCGGCGCGACGCTCCGTGCCCACGAGTGGGGCCGCCCGGACGGTCCAGCGATCCTGTTCGTCAACGGCTGGTCTCAATGTGACATGTGCTGGGACGCTCAGGTTCGCAGCCCGCTGGCGGACCGCTTCCGCATGGTGACGTTCGACAACCGCGGGCACGGTATGTCGGACAAGCCCCTCGATCTGGCCGCTTACTCCGACGAGCGACTCTGGGCCGACGACCTCGCAGCGATCATCGAGCAGACCGACCTTGACCGCCCGGTCCTCGTCGCGTGGTCGTATGGCGGCTTCATCGTCGCCGACTACCTCCGCGTCTACGGAGATGCAGCGATCGCCGGCATCGACCTGGTCGGCGCGGCAGTGCTCCTGCGACCGCCTTCGTTCGATCACATCGGTCCCGGGTTCCTCGACAACGCGCTGGACGCGTCAGCCCCGGACCTCCGGGCGAACATCGCTGCGATCCAACGCTTCCTGCGCTCGTGCACCGCCAGGCCGCTGCCCGAAGAGCTGTGGAGCGCTGCGCTGTGCTGGAACATGGCGGTCGCGGCAGAAATCCGGGGGGCGCTGATCGCGCGCCAACTCGACGGTACGGACGTCTACTCGCGCCTATCCGTGCCTGTCCTGGTCACCCACGGGCGCCGGGACATGATCGTCCTTCCGTCGATGGCCGAGCACGTGATCGGGCACTGCAACACCGCGGTTGCCTCCTGGTATGACGGCGTCGGCCATATGCCCTTCATCGAAGACGCCGAGCGGTTCAACCTCGAACTGGCCGCGTTCGTGGACCGTGGGAGCCAATAGCGCTCGCCCCACCAGGTTAGGATCCCGTGACACGTGCGGCCCGGCGATGCGATCGGCTTCGTGGGACTCGGGAACATGGGCGAGCCGATGTCGGCCCGGCTTGGCGCTGCGGGCTTTCGCGTCACGGCGTTCGACATCGATGCCCGCGCGCGAGAGCGCGCCGCGGGGACCGTTGGCGTCGATGTGGTGCCCACGGTCTCGGGCGTGGCGAAGGGCGCGGGAGCGGTCATCCTCATCCTCCCGAACTCGCGTGTGGTTCGACAGGTCGTGCTGGACGAAGGGCTGCTCGAGGCGATCGAGCCCGGCTCGCTGGTGATCGACATGAGCTCCTCGGATGCGTCAGACACGCGCGCGCTGGCTGGGCGCCTCGCGGCGCGGGGCCTGCGGTTCCTCGACGCCCCGGTGTCCGGGGGCGTCGTCGGCGCCCGGGCGGGCACGTTGACGATCATGGTCGGGGGCGCAAAGAGCGACCTGGCGGACTGCCGGCCGGCGCTGGACGCGCTCGGCAACGAAGTGATCCACGTCGGCGACCTCGGCGCCGGGCACGCGGTCAAGGCGCTCAACAACTTGCTGTCCGCGACCAGCTTGCTGGCGAGCAGCGAGGTGCTGGCCACGGCAATCGAGTTCGGCCTCGATCCGGAGGTCGTCCTCGACGCGGTCAACCGGTCAAGCGGCAAGTCGTGGTCGACCGAACTGAAGCTTCCGAAGTACGTACTGACGGGGGCGTTCGACTCTGGCTTCGGGCTGGGCCTGATGCTCAAGGACATGCGGATCGCCACCAGCCTCGCGCGACGGATGGGGACTCCCGCGCTACTCGGCGAGGCCGTCGCTGAGTATTGGGCGCAGGCGGCCGACGCGCTGGGCGAAGACGCGGACCACACCGAGATCGCCAGGTGGGTGGAGAAGCGGCGCGAGACGGGGCGACGGCCGAGCGTGAGCGAACCCGAACCTACAAGAACGGAGGACAACCCATGAAGATCATCCAGGGTCGCGCCGCCGGCAGCGAGTCTGAGCGGCGCTCGGCCACATTTACGGGCGAAGTGTGGGGAGACCCGATGCTCGCGCCGACCGAGGGAGTCACGATCAACAACGTGTTCTTCGCCCCGCGAGCGCGGACTCACTGGCACACGCACAAGGGCGGCCAGATTCTGATGGTCACCTACGGCCAGGGAAAGATCCGAGCCGATGGCGGCGACGAGCAGCGCATCCGCCCCGGCGACACCGTGTGGATTTCGCCGGGTGAGCGTCACTGGCACGGAGCGGGAGAGACGACGTGCATGGCGCATGTGGCGATCTCGCTCGGGGGTCACGAGTGGCTCGAGCCGGTGACCGACGAGGAGTACCAGGGAAGCGATGGCGACGGAACCGTCTGAGACGGGCGGCATCCGGGGCTGATTGAGTCGCTCCGCTCCGGGTAGCGGTGGTTCGCCAACCGGAGGAGGAGCGAATTGATGAGGTATGGAGTCGTTGCGCGAGGATTGGTACTGGCCGCCACGATTGCACTCGCTGTGCCCGCCGCAGGCGCGGGAGCCGTGACGGGTGTCGCGCCCGGCGCGCCGGGTGCGCGTGCCCTGTGGACGGCCGGCAACAAGGATGGCTTCGGCACCTCCACGACGTTGGCCAGCAAGGTCTGGTACACGCTGAACAGCGGCGAGCTGACCGAGGTCTACTACCCAAATCTGAGCACGCCGGCGGTGCGCGACCTGCAGTTAATCGTCACCGACGGGAAGTCTTGGGTGGAGCGGGAGACCGACGGCACCACCCGTGCGCTTAAGCTCACCGATCCGCGCAGTCTCTCCTACGAGCAGATCAACACGGACCCGCAAGGACGGTTCCGGATCACCAAGACTTACACGACTGACCCGGGCCGGTCGGTGCTGTTGATGCGAGTGCACTTCGAGTCGCTGACCAAAGAGCCACTGCATCTGTACGTGTACTACGACCCCAGTCTGTCGGGCAACGGCGACGATAACTCGGGTTCGACCGCCGGCCGCGCGCTGGTCGCCTCGTCCGCCGATTCGGGCAGCGCGCTCGTCTCCTCGCCGGCGTTCACCGAGACCTCGAACGGCTACCTGGGCACCAGCGACGGCTGGACCGATCTGAGTAGCCACTACGCCATGGACTGGAATCACACCTCGGCGCCCGACGGGAACGTCGTGCAGACCGGCGCGATGCAACTGACCGGCAAGCCCGGCAGCCAGGACGCGACGATCGCGCTGGGCTTCGGGACCACGTCCTCGGCGGCGCTTCAGAGCGCAAACGCCTCGCTTGGTCGCGGCTTCGACGCGGTCGAGCGCGCGTACCGGTCCGGCTGGCACCAGTACCTCGCCGGCCACCCGAGCCCGCGGAGCGTCGCCGGCCACGAGGAGTTGTACGACGTGTCGCTGATGGTGCTGGGCGCCTCGGAGGACAAGACGTATCGCGGCGCGTTCATCGCCTCTCCGACGATGGCCTGGGTCTGGGGCCGGCTCCCCGGCTACAACGGCCCGTACCACCTCGTTTGGTCGAGAGACCTGTACGAGATGGCCACCGCCGAGATCGCGGCCGGTTATCGCACGGCGGCCGCACGTGCCCTCAACTACCTCTGGACCCGTCAGCAGGAGCCTAACGGCTGCTTCCCGCAGAACTCGAACGTGGACGGAACGCCCGTGTGGACGGGCCTCCAGCTCGACGAGGTCGCGGACCCGATCCTGCTCGCGTGGCAGCTCGGGCACACCGACGCGACGACCTGGAGCCACGTCGAGCGCGCCGCAGGGTGCATCCTCGCCAACGGCTCCGTCACACAGGAGCGCTGGGAGAACGAGATCGGCTATTCGCCTTCGAGCATCGCCGCCGAGATCGCCGGCCTCGTGTGCGCCGCGCAGATCGCCCAGGACAACGGCGACGGCGCGGCGGCAGCGCAGTACCGGGCGACGGCGGATGACTGGCGCTCGCAGCTCGAACACTGGACCGTGACCACGAACGGACCGCTGTCTCCATCTCCGTACTTCTTGCGACTCACGGTCGACGGCAACGCGAACGCCGGAACTACCTACACGATCTCCGACGGCGGCCCCACGGTCGACCAGCGGACGGTCGTGGACCCGAGCTTCCTCGAACTGGTCCGGCTCGGCGTGGTGCGTGCGGACAACCCCGCGATCCTGTCGACCCTGCCGGTGGTCGATCGCGAGCTCGGTGTCGACACCCCGAACGGAGAGTTCTGGCACCGCTACAACTACGACGGCTACGGCGAGTCGCTTACCGGCGGGCCGTTCGGAAACAACGACGGTGTCGGACGCCTGTGGCCGATCTTCGCAGGCGAGCGCGGAGAGTACGAGCTCGCCGCGGGCGAGCTCTCCGGGAACGTCGCGGCGGCCCGAGCCGCGGCGATGAAACGCCTGGATGCGATGGCGAACACGGCAAACGACGGACTCATGCTCCCCGAGCAGGTGTGGGATGACAATCCGCCGGCCGGCACCGACGGTCGTCTCCCCGGGACCGGCACGGGCTCCGCGACCCCGCTCGGCTGGACCCACGCCCAGTTCATTCGGCTCGCGTGGTCGATCGACGCCGGGCGCCCGGTCGAGCAACCAGACCTGGTCAGCTGCCGCTACGGCGGCGCGTGCCCGAGTGGTACGCCATGAAGCCGACGTAGCGCAATCCGAACGTCGGCAGGCGCCCGGTGCCCTAACGTCCGCCGGATGCTGACCTTTTCGGGGATGTCGCTCGACCGCGCGGTGACGGAGCGGCTCGATCCGATCTGGGTGGCCGGACGCCTCGAGGATCCGGCCAGCCGAGCGGTGGTGGCGAGTGCCGACGGTGTGCTCGTCACCGGGGTCTCGCCGGTATCGCTGCTGCGCGTGCCGGTTCCGGCTCACGCCGACGGCGCGGCGGGCGGGGCGGGGCCGGTGATGCTCGGACTCGAGGACGGCGTTGCGCTGTTCGCTGTCGACTTCGACGCGCAACCGCTCGATGCGCGACGGCGCCTGAGCGAGCAAGGCCGGATCGCGACGTTACGCAAGGCCGGAAGGGTGCTCGCGCGGGACGAGGCCGGTCTCGCCGCCTACCTCGTCGCCCTTCTCAACTGGCATCGCCGCCACCGGTTCTGCCCGGCATGCGGAGCCTCCCTCCGGGTCGCCGATGCCGGGTTCTCGCGCGCGTGTGCAGCCTGCAGCACGCAGCATTTCCCACGCACGGACCCGGCCGTGATCGTGCTCGTCGAACACGACGGCCGGGCGTTGCTGGGTCGGCAGGCCGGCTGGCCCGCCGGGCAGTATTCGGTGCTTGCGGGGTTCGTGGGACCTGGCGAGTCGCTCGAGGAGGCAGTCATCCGCGAGGTCAGAGAGGAGTCGGGGATCACGGTGCATGACCCGCGCTTCGTCGGCTCCCAACCGTGGCCGTTCCCGTTGTCGGTGATGCTCGGTTTCGAAGCACGTGCCGACGGCGGCGAGCCCGCTCCGCGCGATGGCGAGCTCGAGGACGTCCGATGGTTCACCCGTGAGGAGGTCGGCGAGGGCCTCGCGGGCCGGAGCTCCCAGCTGGTGCTGCCACATGGCATTTCAATCTCGTATTTCCTCGTCGAGCGCTGGTTCCGCCGGGGCGCCGCAGGCGTGTCGGAGGATCGTCCCTGACGGAGCCGAGGTTAATTCAGCGGTTAGTTTCCGCCGCCGCAGACGCCTCAACACACAGGAGGTAATGGCTCGATCAAAGGAGAGCAGCGGTGGGAAGGATCGTGATCAGCACAAACGTCACTCTGGACGGAGTGGTCCAGGACCCCGACGGCACGGAAGGCTTCGGTCTTGGCGGCTGGTTCGCCCAGTTTGGAGGCAAGGACCTCGATCACTGGGCGGAGGTGGAGTTCGAGGAGGCGCTCGGCACCGAGGCGTTGCTGTTGGGTCGGCGCACCGATGAATGGTTCGCCGAGCGGTGGCTGTCCCGAAGCGGTGAGTGGGTGGACAAGCTGAACAGCCTGCCCAAGTACGTGGTGTCCTCGTCGCTCGACCATGCCCGCTGGAGCAACGGGACGGTCTTGGGCGGCGACGTGGTCGGCGAAGTGTCGAAGCTCAAGCAGGAACTGGAGGGCGAAATCGTCGTCTACGCCAGCTATCAGCTTGCGCGAACCCTGATCGATAACGACGTGGTCGACGAGCTGCGTCTGGTCGTCTTCCCGGTCGTACTCGGGGCCGGCGAGCGACTCTTTGGTGAGACCGGCGACTCGAAGCCGATGCGCCTCGTCGATGTGGCGACGCTCGGCGAAGGTCTCGCCCGCCTCACCTACGAGACCGTGCGGTAGGCCTCGCGAGCGCCCGTGCTCAGGCGGTGGCGGTGACGATCTGGAACGCAAGCGGCGCGTCGATGCGCCCATCGTCGCGCGTGATCGGCGCGAGCCGCCGTTCGATCGCCTCCCAGGCGGCATCAAACGAGTCCGCCGGTACGCCGGAGAACACGAGCGCCTCGTCGTCGACGATCGTCTCGCGATCGACGGTCACGGCCAGGTCGTACGGGGTGGCGGTTATCTCGCGCCAGCCGCTCTCCTTGAGGGTCCCGGCGGTGTGCTCCGGGTCGGCCAGGCTGAAAGGGTGCGTCGGGCTTTTGCCGGGCGGCGGCGGTGGCGGTGGCACGAACCCAGCGAGTGCCGGAAACGGCAGCCAGGGGTTGAGTTCGGGAGCGCGCCAGCAGGCGAACCCGAGACGACCACCCGCGACAAGCTGGCGGCGGATGTTCGCGAACGCGGTCTCGGGCTCGTCGAAGAACATGACCCCGAACTGGCTGATCGCAGCATCGAATGGCTCGCCCGGCACCGTCTCCTGCTGCAGATCGGCGACGACGAACGAAACGTTTGTCGCCCTGCGCTCCTCGGCGCGCCGGCGGGCGAGCTCGACAAGCGGAGCCGAGATGTCCGCGCCCACGACGGTCCCGTCCCCGACGATTCGAGCGGCCGCGAGCGCGACGACGCCGCCGCCCGTGCCGATGTCAAGCACCTTCTCGGTCGACTGCAAGTGCACATGGCCGAGCAGCACATCAGTGACCGCCGTGGTCAACCGCTCGCGCTTCGGCCACGCCGCCGCCCACGCACGATCGTTCCAGCGGCGGCGCTCGGTCTCGTTCGACTCGGTCGCGGACATGTAGCCGGTGAGCTTATTGCAGTGTCGACTCCCATCCGGTCGCCCGATAAGCTGCCGCCCGTCCGCGAGGCCCGCCACGCCGGGCACCGGCACCGTCCACTGCGCCGCAACGTTAGACCGAAGCTGATCTTGCCCGTGCTCGATCCATCGCCAACCGCCGTCTACCGCGGCAAGTTCACCGCCGAGCAGGCCACCCGACTTCTGTGGCGGGCCGGGTTCGGCCCGCGTCCGGGTGACGCGGAGCGGCTGGCGAAGCTCGGGATGGAAGCAGCCGTGGCCTCACTGACGCGACCGCAGGGAACGGCCCGGCTGGTCGGCGCCGCCCCGCACGACGATCACGGCCAGCCGCTCGACCCGATCAACACGTGGGGGGACGACCACTGCTGGTGGTTGGACCGGATGGTCCGCTCGAACCAGCAGCTGATCGAACGGATGACCCTGATCTGGCACAGCTGGTTCGCGACCTCCGAGGAAGCTTCCAACGCGCAGCTGATGATCAAGCAGAACTGGATGATGCGCCGCCACGCGCTCGGCAACTTCCACCAGTTGCTGCTCGGCGTCACCGTCGACCCGGCGATGCTGCTGTGGCTGAATGGCAACACGAACGACAAGGACAGCCCCAACGAGAACTATGGTCGCGAGATGCTGGAGCTGTTCACGCTGGGCGCCGACCGTGGGTATGACCAGCGCGACGTACACCAGAACGCCCGGGCGCTGACCGGGTGGACCAACGACTGGAACGACCAGGGCCCCTCCAACTTCCGGTTCGATCCGAGCCTCCACGACTACGGGGTCAAGCGAATCTTCGGCCATCATGGCCGGTTCGGCTGGCGCGACAGCTGCCGGCTCGCGGTCACACACCCCGACCATCCGTCGTTCCTGGTAGACAAGCTGTGGGGGTATTTCGTGGGCGCGAAGATCCCCCGCGCCACCGCCCACGCACTCGAGCGTGCCTACACGCGTAGCGGATACGAGATCAGGCCGCTGGTCGAGGCGATCCTCCGGCATCCGCTGTTCTACGACGGGCCACGCCTGGTGATCCCACCCGTGGTGTGGACCGCCGGGTTGCTGCGCGGCAGCCGCCAGACGATCACGACCACGAGCTGGGCGTGGATCGCCCAGCTCACCGGGCAGGTGCTGTTCCAGCCGCCAAACGTGTCTGGCTGGAACTACGCCCAGTGGCTCGATACGTCGCGGTGGGCGGGTCGATTGGAGGCGGTGAACGTTGCGCTGCAGAACCACGTGCTCGATGGGAAGACGTATCCGTATGGCATCACCGAGACCGCGGTCGAGGCCTACAAGCACGCGATCGACTTCTGGGGCGGGCACGCGCTTTCCAGTACCGCGCGGCACAACCTGATCGCGCTTGGCCGGCAGATCGCTCGCGGCCAGACTCACGACTGGGAGCAGATCTCGTTCCGCCAACTCCGGCAGAACGCCCTGCGCGTCCTGATCCCGATGACGCCAGACTGGATGACCGCGTGAGCGCCGGCCCCGGTCCGCGGGTGCCATCGGGCCCGACGCGTGGTGTCCCGCGCGCGCCCGAGGGGCACTGCGACGGGTTTTCGCGCGCGCAGGCCATCCGCCGCGTGCTCGCCGGCAAGCCGCCCGTCGCCCGCGAGTGGGATCCTCGGATGCCGCTGCCCGCGGGCGTGGGCATCGATCGCCGGCGATTTCTGGCCGGCGCCGCCGGTGGCCTGCTGACCGTGTATGGCGCCGGCCGGCTCGGCCTGACGGATCGGATGCTCGGCGACGGGATCGCGCGGGCTGCCGCGCTCCAGCCCGCGGGCAGTCCGATCCTCGTGTCGCTGTTCATGCAGGGCGGCGTGGACGGGCTGTCGCTGCTGGCGCCGGCCGGGGACCCGCTGTACGTGAAACTGCGGCCGACGCTGGCGGTCGCGGCGGGCTCGGGCGCGCCGCTGCGCGAGGATCCGAGCCTCACATGGCATCCGTCCGCGAGCTCGTTCGCCCAGCTGCACGACGCCGGCAAGGTGGCGGTGTTCCCCGGGATCGGCTACGCCGATCCGGACATGTCGCACTTCACCTCTCGCCACTACTGGGAGGTCGGCGCGACCGACACTTCGCTGCTGACCGGCTGGATGGGGCGCTACCTGGACGTGGCCGGCGACACCACCAACCCGTTCCAGGGCCTGTCGATGGACGGCCAGATCAACCCGACGCTCGCCACCGCCAAGAACCCGACGGCCGCGATCGATCAACCGAACAGCTTTGCCGTGTGGCTCAGCGGCGTGTGGGGGGACGCGCTCGGCTGGGCGCTCGACTCGGCGTCCTCACTCGGCGATACGCAGCGCCATTCGCGTGATCCGGCGATTGCCCAGGTCGCGGGCGCGGCCTCGGAGGTGGGGATCGTCCGCCGGACGCTCGCGCCGTTCGCGCCCACGAACGGCAATCTGCGCCGCGACGCCGCCACGAGCACGAACCCCGGCGCCGCCTACGGGAGCTCCGTCACCTACCCGACGGCCGCAACCGGCGACCTGCCGGATCGCCTCGCGGGCCTGGCGGCGATGATCGCGGCCGGCATCCCGCTCCGATGCGTCGCGCTGACGACCGATACCCAGTTCGACACCCACTCGGGCCAGGAGACGACATTCGACTCCGGGGTCAAGCTGGTCGCCGACTCGCTGGCGTCATTCCAGGCCGACCTAGAGGCGCGCGGGGTCGACGGCCGCGTGCTGGTGCACGTGTGGTCGGAGTTCGGTCGCCGCGCTCAGGAGAACGGTTCCGATGGCACCGATCACGGCGCCGCCGGCACGTCGCTGCTGATCGGAAGCCGCGTGAACGGCGGAATGATCGGCGAGTTCGCCCCGCTCAATCAGCTCGACGCCAATGGCAACCAGCAGGAGAACGTCGACTTCCGCGGCGTCTACTGCTCACTGCTCGAGCAGTGGTTCGGTCAGGACGCCGGCGCCGTGATCCCCGGCGCCGCCGGCTTTCCGCGCTACCAGCTATTGACATGAGACGCCTGCTCGCATCGTCGCTGTGTGCCCTCGCGGCCGCCCTGCCGACCGGCGGCGTCGCGCTCGCGGCGCGGACGCCGGCGCCGGCCCACCTACTCGTGTACGCGCAGGAGTGGTCGTTGTGGCCGTCGCGCACCTCGGTCCCCGCCGGCACCGTGATCGTGCAGCTGTGGAACCGCGGGCAGGATGCGCACGATCTCCGGATCCGGAGGCTGAGCGCCCGCGGCCAGATGATCGGGCCGGTGCTGGGCGGCGTCAGGATCACACTCTCGGGCCACATCAGCCAGGCGACCTGGCATCTCAGCTCTGGCCGGTACGAGCTCTACTGCTCGATGCCGGGTCACCTGAAGATGGGCATGCATGCCCGGCTCACCGTGACGCGGCCCTGACCGTCGCCGATCGCCGCCGCCGGGGCGTCGCCGGCGGTCACGCGCGCGCCAGTTCGGCGTTGGCCCGCTCGAGCACGGTCGTCAGGACGCGACCCGCGGCGGCGAGGTCCTCGGCCGGGAGGTCGCCCCACATCCGGTCGGTGATCTCCACGACCGATGCACGCATTCGCCTTTGCAGCTCACTGCCGGCGTCGGTGACCCGGACGGGTGACCCCGCGACATCGGGCGCTGCGAGCAGCCCTGCGGCGGCCAGTTCGTCGACGCGAGCGCGCGCCTCCGGTTCGGTGATCTTGATCGCCTCGGCTAAGCGGCTGACGAACGCGGAGGGATCGAGCGCTCCGCCGCTTGTGACCGCGAGCGTGAGGGTGATCCACTGGTGCTCGGTGAGGCCGGTCCCGGCGAGCAGCCGGTCGAGGATCGCGTTGAGCGTCTTCTCGGTCTGGCCGATGAGCTGAGTGCTGAATGTTGGGCCAGTCGACATCGTCCTGACGTCCTTTCGTTGGTTGCATAAACGTTGGTAGACCCAACGATATCAAAATCCGTTGGCATCACCAACGTTGGTCGGCCCAAGCTATAGTCCGCGCCGCGATGGCAGCCGGCGACGAGCGCTCCGGATACAACCCACCTGACCGCCTCCGGCGCCTCCCGAGCTGGCTGGCCAGCGAGCTCGCGCACAGGGGTCAAGCGCTGGTCGCGGAGGCGCTCGCGCAGGAAGGTGTGCGCCGGCAGCACTTCGCGGTGCTGACCTCGCTCGCCGAGCAGGGCGCGGCCAGCCAGGCCGACCTCGGGCGGCGGCTGTCGATCGACCGCAGCGACCTGCACGCGCTGCTCGCCGAGATGGAACGAGACGGACTCGTGGCGCGCGTCCGCGACGCCGCGGACCGCCGCCGCAATGTCGTCACGCTCACCTCGGCAGGCGAGGCGGCGCTCGCGCGTCTCGATGAGCGGGTCGATTCAGCACAGAAAGCCCTGCTGGAGCCGCTGTCAGCCACGGAGCGCCGCAAGGTGATCAGACTGCTCGAGCGGGTCGTATCGCACCCGTCTTAGGCTTAGGCCATCGCCGCGTTGGCTCAGACCTGCGCCTCCTCCGCCTCTCCTGCGAGCGCGTAGCGGATCGTCCCGCGGTCGTAGATCGGGACGACCAGACCGCACTGGATCAGGGCCGCGAGATCGCGGGCGAGCTCCGCCTCGAACTCACCGCTCGGCGGAGCGACCGGGACCCGGCGCGCAGTTCGATCAGCCCAGGATTTCGATGCTGGGGGAGGAGATGGCCAGGCGCGGCCGGCGTGCGGGGTGGGGGTTCCCGACATTTGCGTTCCTTTCCTCATACGCGGGATCTACGGATCAGTGCGTATGAGATCGAACGGCCCGGACGGAACTTTCCGGGTGGTCGATCCCGCCCGGCCTCGCGTCTTCGCGAGACCCCGCAAATTGGCCAGTTTGCGGGCAAAATCGCCGCTCAGTGCGGGATGTTCGTGCCCGATCGACGGCCTTTCCCACAGCAACGTTGCGGTTATCCACAACGCGGTGCCACGTATGAACATCCTCTCCACAGGTCATCCTGACGGCGCACATGGCCCCTCGTGTAGAACCGCTTCGACCGATGACCAGACGCTACTCAGCACCCTCTGCGCGACTACTGCGCGCCGTCGCCGCCGAACGCGGCGAGCTGGAGCGGCGGCGAGACGGCCTATTCGAGCGGCGTCGCCGAGTGCAGGCGGAGCTCGATGAGATCGAGGCATCTCTGGCCGAGCTGGATGAGCGGCTGATGCTGATCGGCCGCCTCGCCGACCAGGACCCCCCAGCCGACCGGGCGCCCGCCGACGCTGACCACGAGGACCCGGACGCGGAACCGGGGTCCATTCTGCGAGGGCCGGCGATCCGCGAGGCGGCGGTGAGAGTCCTCCTGGCGCATCCGCGCCGGCCCGAGGCGCTCCACTATCGAGACTGGTTCAACCTCCTGAGTGAGGCGGGCTACTCGGTCGCGGGGAAGGATCCGGTGGCCGTGTTCCTGACTCAGCTGTCTCGCTCACCGGTGGTGCGTCGTGGCACCCAGAGCGGCGTCTACGAGCTCGAGCGCCAGGCGCCGGCGCGCCTCCGCGGCCGGCTGCAGGATCTTCAGTCGCAGCTCCGCGAGCTGACCACGACCGCCGCCAGCGAGACGACCGACCTGAGCTCGATCCGCACCCTCCGCACGGCTCTGAACATCGAGATCGGCAAGGTCGAGAAGGCGCTCGAGGAGGCCGAGGAGGCGCTGCGCAAAGGTCCCGAGGCCCCCGGCGTCGTCGCAACAGGCTGACGCTCCGCCTCCGAGGACGGACGCCTACGAGTAACGGTCGATCAGGCCGCTGAGGATGTCGGTCAGCCCAGCCAGCCGGCGCGGCACGCTTCCCTTGGCGGTCTCGAGCACGTGCCCGCGCGCGAAGATGATGTACTCGGTTGACGGGTTGGTGCCGAATGCGGGCGTCCCCTGAGTGGCCGCGGCGATCGCCACCAGATGCCTCAGTTGCCCGAGCTCGCGCGACCCGATCTGGAACGGCTGGTGGACCACCCCCGTCCACTCGCCGATGAACTCGCCCACCTGGCCGGTGCCGTCGGTGCGGATCACGACCGTCTCGTAGGTGGCGCCGTCGATCCGCCGCATCGAGACCAGCTGTGGAGCGTGCGACACGACGGCCGTGCGGGCGGCGGGACGCGGCTGTGGCGTCCTGCGGCTTCCCCCACAGCCCGCGAGCGCAACGGCAACCGCGGCCGCCGTCGTCAGCAGCGCCAGATTGCCGACGGCTCTCCCCATACCAGGATGCTACGCCGCCGCCGGTTAGGCTTCCCGGACGAGCGACCCTGGAGGTGTAGCTGTGACGGACGACATCCTCGAAGAGGCGCGCCGGCAGGTGCTGGCGCAGGGCATCGGGCTCAGCCGGGAGCAGGTCCTGGCCGTGCTCGAGCTACCCGACGACCGTGTGCCCGACGCACTCGCGCTCGCCCACGAGGTACGGATGCGCTGGTGCGGTCCCGAGGTCGAGGTCGAGGGGATCGTCTCCGTGAAGACCGGCGGCTGCCCCGAGGACTGTCACTTCTGCTCGCAGTCGGGCCGGTTCGACACCCCGGTCCGCGCCGCCCGCCTGGACATCCCGTCGCTGGTCGAGGCGGCCCGGGAGACGGCGGCGACCGGCGCCACCGAGTTCTGCATCGTCGCCGCCGTGCGGGGGCCCGACGCCCGGCTGATGGCGCAGGTCAAAGACGGCGTGGCGGCGATCAAGGAGGCGGTCGAAATCAACGTCGCCTGCTCGCTCGGCATCCTCACGCGCGCGCAAGCCGAAGAGCTGCGCGACCTTGGCGTGCACCGCTACAACCACAATCTCGAAACGGCTCGCTCGCACTTCCCGCAGGTCGTCACCACGCACACCTGGGAAGAACGCTGGGAGACGTTGGCGCTCGTGCGGGAGATGGGCATGGAGGTCTGCTGCGGCGGCATCATCGGGATGGGGGAGTCGCTCGATCAGCGTGCCGAGTTTGCCGGCGAGCTCGGCGAGCTCGATCCCGACGAGGTTCCATTGAATTTCCTTGACCCCAGGCCCGGCACGCCGTTCGGCGACCTCGATGCGCCCAGCGCGATAGACGCGCTGCGGGCTATCGCGGCGTTCCGCCTCGCGCTGCCGAGAACCGTGCTCAGATTCGCCGGGGGGCGCGAGCTCACGCTCGGCGACCTCGGCACGCGACAGGGCGTCCTCGGCGGCATCAACGCGCTGATCGTCGGCAACTACCTGACGACCCTCGGGCGCTCTCCTCACGAGGACCTCGATTTGCTCGCCGAGCTGAAGATGCCGGTCAAGGAGCTCTCGAACACGCTGTGAAGCACTGCGCTGGTTGCGGCCGGCCCGCCGACGTAGGGGATCACTCCGCGTGCGAAGCGCGGCAACGGGCGACGGACCCGCCGCGCTTCTGCACCAACTGCGGGCGCAAGCTGGTCGTCCAGGTGCTCCCGACCACGTGGCGGGCGCATTGCGTCAAGTGTGGAGAGGTCACCAACGCCTGACGTTCGGGGTGGCATCATCGGCCGATGGCCAAAGAAAAGTCACCAGCGCCCGTCCCCGAGCAGGCCGAGAAGATCAAGTGGCGCGACGACGTCGCGCCTCATGACTACGACGCCGCCGAGGCCTACCTCTCGCTCAAGCTCGACAGCGACGCCTTAAGGAAGGCCATCAAGCGGCTGCGCAAGGCGCCGATCACGCGACGGCGCGCGAACGACATCCTCCGTGCGGCCGGGCTGACCGCGGCACCGCTCGACGATCCGGGCATCATGAAGGATCTGATCAAGGTGATGCAGGGCACGCGTCTGAGCCCCGTTCTCGTGATCAGCGACGGCACAAGTGCCGACATCGCCGACGGGTACCACCGAGTGTCACTTGTGTACCGGATCGACCCGTACGACGAGATCCCGATGAAGCTGGCGTAGCGTCCGCACCTACCGGCGAGTCGGGACGGTCAGGTAGTGGTGGCCCTGGCGGTGGCTTCCCGGCACGAGCAACTTGTCGATGTCCTCGAGCAGCTGTTCATCGTGTTGCGTGATCCGCGTGTGCTGTCGTTCGTGCTCCTCCCAGGAACTGACCAGGAACGTCTCGAGGTAGCGACCGGGCGTGGCCTGGTCGAGAAACAGGCGCCACTCCATCGCACCGGTTCGCTGCCGGGCGTGCTTGAGCCGATCCGCGTATGCGAGGAACGCGTCTTCTGAGCCGGGGGCGACGTCGTAGCTCGCGGTGACGAAAACCTGACCGACGGTGCCCTCGGGCACGACCGGGAGCGGCATCGCATTGGCCGGCGTGACGTCGATCTCGCCCGGCTTGGGAAGGGACAGGCGGAACGTCGCCGCGGCTCCGACCGCGAGCCCGCCGGCAAGCACGACGAGTCCGGTCGAGAGTGACGTCGCCTGGGCGACCGCCCCGAGCGTGAGCGCGCCGGTGCCGGTGGCCCCCTGGAACGCGACCGTGTAGAACGCCATCCCGCGGGCCTTGACCCAGCTAGGCAGCGTCGACTGGAACGACGCATTGAGCAGACCAAGCGCGAGGATCCACCCCATGCCCGATAGGACGAGGAGCGCGCCGTCGAGCACCGCGGCGTGCGAGACGGCGAGCACAAGTGAGCAAACGATGATCGCCGCGGCGCAGGCCACCATCAGCACGCGGGGCGACAGCGCGCCGCGGATCGCCGGAGAGAAGGTCGCGCCGAGCAGCGCCCCGATCCCGACCGCCCCCAGCAGGAGCCCGTACCCGCCCGATCCCAGCCCGAGCGTGTGCCGAGCCACGAGCGGGAGGAGCGCCCACACGCCGCTGGCGAAGAAGCCGAACGCTGCTGCCCGGATCATGATCGCGAGCAGCGCCGGGGAGTTACGGACGAACCGGCCGCCGGCGCGCGTCGCCGACCGAACGTGCTCGCGGGGGAGCGCGAGGACCCGCGCCGGCACGGACACCATCGCGACCACTCCGATCACCGCCAGGAATGACGCCGCGTTGACGAAGAACACCAGCGCGGCGCTCGTGGCGGCGAGCAACAGGCCCCCAATCGCCGGCCCGATCGCGCGGGCCAGGTTCTGGTTGACCGATCCCAGCGCGATCGCCTGCGGGCGCTCGGACGGCGGGACGAGCTCGGGCTGGAGCGTCTGAGCGATCGGTCCCGTCAGTCCCTGCCCGACGCCCACGCCGCACAGCAGGATCAGCAGTACGGCCGGTGTCACCAGGCCGGCGAGATCGAGCGCGCCCAGCGCGGCCGCCGAGACGAGCATCACCGCCTGACCGGCGACGATCAGCTTCTTGCGATCGAGCAGGTCGCCCAGGACGCCGCCGGGCACGGCGAGGAGCAGCACCGGGAGGTTCGTCGCCTGAATCGCCCCGACCAGAAACGCAGAGGTCGTCAGCGTCGTCATGACCCATTGGGCCGCGACGGTCTGCATCCAGCTGCCGACGTTCGACGTGAGGTTCGCGAGCCACCAGCGCCGGAAGTCCTTGAAGCGGAGCGGGCTCCATCCCGATTCGCGCTCGGCCGGCGGAGCTGCCGGCTCGGCGACCCGGTCGGTCACTCGAGCTCGAACTGATCGAGATTGATCCGCGTCTCCCCGCGGATGTCGACGACGACGAATACCACCTGGCCACAATGCCGGCACCGGACGACTGCTCCCGGCGCCTGGCCGTAGACCCGGAGCTCGGCTATCAGGGCCACCGTCCCGCAGTGGCGACACGCTCCCGACGCGGTCGTCATCTCGCGGCCGAACAGATTGAACAGGTCCCCGGCGATCGAGTTGCCGTCAAGTGGCTGAATGGCGACCACAACCCCGGTCATGTCCCGACGCTACCACGCGGAGGTCGGCCGGGACAGCCGCTCGCCGGAAGTGACGTCTCCCGCTGCTCGTAGCGTGTCGGGCCACATGGAGCTTGGCGGCGCCTCGGCAGTTCCCGCACCTCGCCCGCTCTCCGAGCAGGCGGCAGCGAGCATCCGCCACCCCCTGTCTCTCACGCTACTTGCGCTGACCTTCTCGACGGGCACCGTCGACGCCGTCAGCTACCTCGGCCTTGGTCACGTGTTCACCGCGAACATGACCGGCAACGTCGTCCTACTCGGATTCGGAATCGCGAAGGCCGGCGGACTCCCGATCGTCGCGCCGATCGTCTCGCTGGCCGCGTTCATGGTCGGGTCCGGCGCCGGGGGCGCAGTCGCGCGCCGGCTCGCGCACCGGCATCCGACGCACCTCGGGTATGCGCTCGGGCTGGAGACGGCCTTGCTCGCGTGCGCGGCGATCCTGGCGGCCGCGGCCAACCCCCATCCCTCGACCTTCGCCGGCGATGCGACGATCGCGCTCATGGCGGCGGCGATGGGGATCCGTAACGCAACCGTGCGGCGCCTCGCGGTTCCCGACCTGACGACGACCGTGTTGACGATGACGATCACGGCGCTCGCGGCCGAATCCACGGTCGCCGGCGGGTCGGGGAAGGGCAGCGTGAGGCGCACGTCGGCGATCGTCGCGATGCTCGCGGGCGCCGTCGCCGGCGCTGTCATGCTCAGGACCGGGCCCACGCTCCCGCTCGCGTTTGCGGCCGCGCTCGCGCTGGCGACTTGCGTGGGGTATCTGTTCGTGCAACGGCGCGGGTCGTGAGACACTGGGCCGCCCGATCTCACATTCCGCCGTCCCTCGTCGTTTCTATCCTCGATGACGATGCTGCTGTTTGACACGACGATCGGAACGTGCGGCGTGAAGTGGTCCGAGGCCGGGATCACCGAGATCGTCATGCCGCACAGCCGGGGACTGACGGGCGAGCGGCGCGAGACCTCGAACGGTGTGCCCGAGGCGATCCGGGAAGCGGTCGCGGGCATGGTGGCCTTGCTCGACGGCGAGCGGCCGGACCTGCGCTGGGTCGCGCTCGATGATCGCCACGTGGATACATTCCGCCGACAGGTCTACGCCGCGACCCGCGAGATCGGTCCGGGCTCGACCGCGAGTTACGGCGACGTCGCCCGGGCGATCGGCGAGCCGAGCGCCGCGCGGGAGGTGGGCGTCGCGCTCGCCCAGAACCCGTGTCCGATCATCGTCCCGTGTCATCGCGTGCTCGCGTCGACCGGCGCGCTCCACGGGTTCTCGGCTCCGGGCGGGATCGCCACCAAGCGCCGGATGCTCGAGATCGAAGGAGCGCCTGGGTTCGGGCAGGAAGCGCTGTTCGCGTAACAGCGCGCGCGAGTACGATTCTCGTTCGGTGTTCGACTTCGTGTTGAAGCCTGTCCGGTCTGTCGTTCGGGCCGCGAACCAGGACGCGCTCAGGCCGCTCGTTCAAACCGAGCACGAGACGCTGGAGGCCGTGGAGGCGCTTGAGCGGGCGACCGCGTCGATCGAGCGCCACGTCGAGGTGATCGAGACGCTCGCCACGTCGGTCGGTCCGCTGACCGAATCGGTCGACCGGCTCACCGACACGATGCAGGACCTGGTGAAGATGCTCGGACCGCTCGCCGGCGCGGAACACGAGATGCAACGCGCCGAGCAGGGGGTCGAGGAGGCCGAGCACTTCCTCGGCTTCCGCCGTCACAAGAAGCCGGCCGAGCCCGAAGCGGGCGCGACGGAGACGTAGCGCGCGCGTCTGAATCGATGCGCAAACCGGGCGCGGACGCTGGTCGGGGACTGATCGGGGCGGCGCCGGCGGATGTCCGCGTCACGGTGATCTCCGGTCCTCGCCGCCCGACGCTGAGGCAGGAGATCGCGGCCCGACGCCCGCGCGTCGGTGACCGCGTCATTGCGGGGCTCATCGTTGTGGCGATTGCTGCCGCCGCGGTGGGCGGATTCGCTCTCGGGAGCGCCCCGGCGCGTGTCGCGTCGGCGTCGGCGGGGTGCGTAAGTGTCGGGGTCGCGTTTCACGATCCGAGGTTCGGGCGCGCGAGCTTCGATCGCAGATTTCCGTGCCTCGGTGGACTCGTCACGCCGGTCCGCCCGCCCGCCTGGTTCGCGATGCGCCGTCATACGTAGGCGGCGTCGTAGGATCCGCTTCTCGACGTCGTCGATCACGGAGGAGCGGACGCGGGCCCTGGCGCGACTCGCCGTCCGCATCGGGGCGAACGTCGCCGCCGGGCAGGATGTGGTTGTCCTCGCCTTCGACACCGAGCACGCGGCACTGGCACGTGAGGTCGGCGACGCCGCCTACCGAGCGGGTGCCAACTATGTGAGCGTCCTGTACTGGGACCAGCATGTGAAACGGTCGCGGTTGCGGCACGCCGATCCTGAGTCGCTGGGATACACGCCGGGATGGTGGTACCGACACATCGACGATTTGATCGAGCAGCGTGGCGCGCACATCGTCCTGTGGGGCGATTCCAACCCCGGGCTGCTTGACGACGCCGATCCCGCCCGCGCCGGCCGCGACACGATGCCACTGACCGGCGCGATGCACGCCGCGCACGGCGGTGGCGAGGTGAACTGGACGATCGTCCCGGCGCTGTCGACGCGCGCTCCGATCCCACGGGCCCGGCATGGATCTCAAGGTTGGCCTGATGCGCGGCGCGCGCTGGTTCTGACGCGCTCCGCTCCATGCTCGAGTCGGGCGCGAATGCGGGCCGTCTCGGAGAGGTGGCGCTCGTCGACGGGACCTCGCCGGTGGGGCGCAGCGGACGGGTGTTCAGCGACATTCTCCTCGACGAGAACGCCACCTGCCACATCGCACTGGGCAACGGCTATCCATTCACCGTGCCCGACCTTCCCGGCGACGCCGGCGGTCGTGCCGACCGCGGCTTCAACTTGTCGGGTATCCATCAGGACGCGATGATCGGGGGTCCCGAGATCGCCGTCGACGGACTCGACGCCGACGGCAACGCGACCCCGATCCTCCGCGACGACGTCTGGGTCCTCTGAACCGACGCCGCCGCGGAGCAGGGGTGCGACGCCGCGAGGCTAGCTGCGCGGCTTCGCCGGCAGGAGCCGGGTCAGGACTGCCACCCCAACCAGCAGCGCGCCGAGCTCGGCCAGGCTCAGCTCGAGCGCGTGCGCAGAGCCGCCGTGCAACGCGCCGAAGAAGATCACGCCAGTGATCGCCACGCCGAGCGCGCCGCCGATGTTCTGAACGGTGGTGACGGCACCGGAGGCGCCGCCGGCATGCCGTGTGTCGACGCTCGACAGGATCGTCGTGGTCAGCGGAACCAGCAGCAGGCCCATACCGGCGCCGATCAGTACCAGGCCCGGCACGAGCTCGACGATCGAGCCGCCGACGCCGACGTTAGCCACCGCGGCGAGCAGCAGTCCGTGCCCGGACGCGAGCACGAGCGCGCCGATAGTGAGCAGCCGCCGTCCGAAGCGCATCACGAGCGCGGGCGCCTGAGCCGACGCCGCCACGTACGCGACGGCCATGATCGTGAACACGAGCCCCGCATCCAGCGCGCTGAGGCCACGGCCCTGCTGGAGGTAAAGCGCGAGCACGAGGAAGAACGACGCCTGCCCGCACCAGAACACGAGCTGGGTCAGCAGTCCGGCGCTGAACGAGCGCGCCCGGAACATCGCCGGCGGGAGCAGCGGCTCGCCGCCACGCCGGGCAAGACCGCGCTGCTGGGAGGCGAACCCGAGTAGCAGCAGCGGCGCCACGGCGAGCGAGATCCACGTCCACGCCGGCCAGCCGTGCTGGCGGCCTTCGACGAGCGGCAGCACAACCGCGGTCAGCCCGGCGGTGAGGAGCAGCGTCCCGAGCGGATCCAGGCCGGGGAGGCGCTCGGAGCGGGACTCGGGCACCAGCCGCGGGGCCAGCGCCAGCGCCGCGATGCCGACCGGCACATTGATCAGAAAGCACGCGCGCCATCCCGAACCGGCGACGTCGGCCTGGATCAGGCCGCCGCCGATCAACTGTCCGCACGCCGCGGCCAGGCCCATCACGAGCCCGTAGATCCCGAGCGCGCGCGGAAGATCCGCCCCGCTGTAGCTCACGTTGATGATCGACAGGACGTTGGGCATGACCAAGGCCGCGCCGACGCCCTGGGCCAGCCGTGCGGCCACCAACATGCTCGGGCGGCCGGCAGCGCCGCACGCGGCGGACGCCAGCGTGAACACCCCGAGCCCGATCGAGAACATCCGCCGGCGACCGATCCGGTCGCCGAGTCGCGCCGCGGTGATCAGGAACACCGCCGAGGTCAGAGCGAATCCGGCGACGACCCACTCGATCGCGCCGGTGCCCGCGTGCAGGTCACGCTGCATCGAGGGCAGCGCGACGTTGACGATGAAGAAGTCGAGAACGACCATGAAGGTGCCGGTCAGCAGAACCGGAAGCGCCGCCCAGCGGCTGTCCTGCGCAGGTAAAGGGCGGCCGCCCGCCGCGACCGCCAGAGTGGATGAATTGGGTTGCGTAGTCATGCCGGCCACGGTGACGGCCGGCGCGCGCACTGTCGATTACCCGGTAGGTAGTGCCGTTACCTCGCTGGTAAGCGCTGAGCCCGGGTCGTGCACCGCTGAGAGCCGCTACGGTGAGCGCCTTGAGCGTTTACGTGGACAACGCGTTTGCGGTCGGCGACTGGGGGCGATGGAGCGGCGGTGGCCACCTCCAGGCCGACACGGTCGATGAGCTACACGAGTTCGCGGAGCGCCTAGGCCTGCGCCGGGAGTGGTTTCAGTGCAAGGCGGGGCGCCCGGAGAACGACCACTACGACCTGGGGGGGACCGGGCGCCAGCGGGCGCTCGCGCTCGGGGCGATCGACGAGGACAGAGCCGCCGGGACGCACCGACGCCAGTCGATCCGACGCGCGCGCCAGGGAAGGGCGAGCGCGACGGCGTTCTGAGTCGGCTCAGTCGGCGACTCCCAATCCCCAGCCGCCGTCGATCACGATCTCCTGTCCGGTGATGTACTCGCATGCCGGCGAGGCCAAGAACAGGGCCAGCGTCTTGATGTCGTCCGGGAAACCGACGCGATGCATCGGAATGTCCTTGGCGAGCGCCGCCTGCACGTCGGGGTTGTGGGCGTGGCCGCCACCGATGTTCGTGACGAAGAAGCCCGGCGCGATCGCGTTCACGGTGATGCCGTGGGCGGCCAGTTCGAGCGCGAGCATGTGCATCAGGTGTCTCGCCCCGGCCTTTGCCGCCATGTAGGCCGAGCCGATCGCCGGCTCGGTCTTGGTCGCGGCGAGCGACGTGGTCACGATGATGCGACCGAAGCGGCGTGGGCGCATGTGGCGCGCCGCCGCCCGGGAGGTGGCGAAGATCCCGGTCAGGTTGATGTCGATCACGCGGTTCCAGCGCTCGTCGGCGTAGCGCTCGATCGCGCCTTCCTCGACACGCGGCCGCTGACCGCCGGCCCACGCCCCGACGAAGCCGACGCCGGGATCGATGCCGGCGTTGGCGAAGGCGACGTCGAGCCGGCCGTACGTCTCGGCCGCCTCGTCGATCACGCGATCGAGGACGGCATGGTCGGTCACGTCCGCGACCGCGCCGCGCACATCTAGTCCGTCGCCCTGGAGCCGCTCCGACTGCGACGCGACCGCGTCGGCGTCGACGTCGATCAGCGTCACCCGGGCGCCGTGCGCGGCGAGCACCTCACCGTAGGCAAGGCCCAGGCCGCTGGCACCGCCGGTGACGATCACGCCAAAGCCGGCCACGTCGAACCTCGAGGAAACGTTCACTGTTGTTACTCCTGTGATCTTGTTGGCCGCGGCAGCCTATATGGCTCTCGGGTATGGTCGATCGGAGCGTATGGCTCGGCTTCCATACCTCGACCCCGACGACGCGGAGCCGCACGTCGCCGCCGTGCTGCGCAGGTCGCCCGGCCTCGGCATCTTCCGGATGGTCGCCAACGCCCAGGGAACGTTCCCGTCGTGGATGCGGTTCGGGGGGACGCTGTTCGACGGCGACGAGTTCGACCATCTCCTGCGCGAGCTCGCGATCATGCGCGTCGCCGCGATGACCCCGGGCGCCGAGTACGAGTGGGTCCAGCATGCCGCGATCACGCTCGCCGTGGGTGGGTCGCAGGAGCAGCTCGACGCGATCGGGCGGGGCGCCCTCGACGCGGCCGTGCTCGGCGACGACGGGCGCCTCGTCGTGCGGTTCACAACCCAGGTCGTGCGCGATGCCACCCCCGACGACGAGACGTTCGCCGCGATGACCGAGCGCTTCACGCCGCGCGAGATCATGCATCTGCTGCTGGTGATCGGGCAGTACATGATGCTCGGCCGGATCATGGCCACGACGCGGCTCGACCTCGAGCCGGCGCTGGCCGGCGAGCTGCTCGAGAGCGCGAGCGACGCGAAGGCCAAGCGCGCGGCGCAGCCCGACCCGGAGTGACGGGCGGTCAGACGGCGGTCGGAGGGTTGAGCCGGGACGGCTCGATCAGGTGCCAGCGCGGGGGCATGGCTTCGGATTGCTCATGGACCCCGTCGACCGCGATTCGGACGACGCGTTCGGCGCCCGGCCAAGCGTCGACCTCGGCCTGGTCCCACACGATCTCCGCGCGCCCGGTCAGCTGGAGCGCCGTGCCGGTCTCCCAGTCGACGAACAGCAGTCCCGCGTGGGGGTCGACGGTCAGGTTGCCGAGGGTCTGGAACATGCGATTGCCGGGGTAGTCGGGGAATGCGAGCTCGCGTCCGTCGCCCGAGACCCGGACGAACCCGGGCCGACCGCCGCGATGCGACGTGTCCGCCCCGCGTTCGGGGTGCGCGCTCGCCACGAAGAATGTGTCGGCGCGGGCGACCAGCTCTACCTGGTGCGGATCGAGTGCATTCCCGACTCTGTACCTAGGTACGGCGGCGCTCTCGAGCCGCCCCGTCGCCAGACGGCGCTGGATGAACTTCGGGCAGTTGCCGAATGCCTCCTCCACCGTGAGCACGATGCCCTCAGGGGTGCGCTCGGCCACGCCGTTCAGGCGGATCCTCAGTCGCGTTGCGGGCTCTATCGCGAGCACGCCGATCCGGGCCCGTACGAGCGCGGCTTCGAGGGGGCTTCCGGCCGGTGGATCGGCCGCGAGGACGACCCGGCGGTCATCGAGAACGCGGGCAAAGCCGACCTCGCCGGCGAGAGGCGAAGCCCACACTCGCTCGTCGCCGTCCGCGCCTCCGATCACCACGAACTGCTGGCGGGCCAGAAACTGGCCGAACTCGGGCGGAATTGACGCCGTGATGTTGTGGCGAGCGACCTGTGCAGCCACCCGCTCGACCCCGGCCCGTCGTTGCACCTCCAGCTCGCCCTCGTGGAACATTTGTTTAGTGATCATTCAAAAATCTGGGCTGAGGGAGGCGGCCAGCGTGGCCGCCTTCCGATGGATCATAACAGAACGATCGCTCAACAACCGCCGGCCTCGGTCGTGAGGGCGCGTCAGCCCGGGCTGTGAGTGAAGTCGAGCGTCCGCTGGGCGGCCTTCTCGACCGCAATCACGAAGCACACTCGCTCCGGCCCGCGGCGCGGGAACGGCGCGCCGGTGTACTTTTGGGAGAGCACGTCCATGTGGACGCAATCCGGGTCGGGACGCACCTCAACAACGCGGCCCTGGATCGCGGCCATCCGGTAGGGATTCTCGAGGTCGGTGACCGACATCGCGACGCGAGGGTCGCGGCGCATGTCCCTCGCCTTCCAGATCGCGTCGGAGGTGCAGACGAGGATGTGATCGCCCTCGACGCCGACCCACACGACCCAGTTCCGCGGCGAGCCGTCCGCGCGCAGCGTCGAGAGGTGCACGTAGTTGGGGGCGTCGAGCAGCTCTCGTACGCCCGGGGGTATCGGAATCGCCACGTCTGTCACCTCACTCGATATCGGCGAACGCGCCGTCAACGATCGTCTCGAGCACCTTGCGCCCCGGGTCCGTCTTGCCGACGACCATCAGTCCCATCCCCGTCGCCATCAGCTGGGTCGCCTTGGCGCGCGGGTTCACCTCGGCGCGGATCTCGCCCCGGCGCTTGGCGTTCCGGAGCGCGCGCTCGGCGTTTCGCTCCAGCCGCGCCATGTGCCCGCGCACGAGCTCCCCGACCTCGGAGTCCTCGGCCGCGAGCTCGACTGCGGAGTTCACCATCAGGCACCCCGCCCGTCCCTCGGGCGTGGTGAGGTCGGTGACCAGGCCGTCGAAGTACGCGCGAAGCTCGGGCAGGCCGGCGCCGGGACGCTCGAGCGCGCCCAGTTTCTCGGGGACGACCAGCTTGGAGTAGCGCTGAAGGGTCTCCAGGAACAGGCCCCGCTTGCCCCCGGGGAACGCGTTGTAGAGGCTGCCCGGTCGCACGCCGGTCGCCTGCACCAGATCGTCGACCGAGGTGTCGCGGTAGCCGTGCTCCCAGAACTCGTGCATCGAGCGCTCGAGCACTTCGTCTGGATCGAATTGGCGAGGTCTTGCCATCGAGCCCGAGCATAGCCGAACGACTGCTCAAAAATGGCCGGCGGTAAGGTCGGCGGATGCAGCTGCGCGTGGCCCGTCACACCGAGCGCCTCGACGAGCTCGTCCGTTTCTACCGCGACGGCCTTGGCCTGACCGAGATCGGGGGGTTCAGCGATCACGACGGCTACGACGGCGTGTTCCTCGAGGTCCCGGGCACGGGCGCTCACCTCGAGCTCACGGCCGGGGGCGGTCACGGTGCTCCCGTGCCGCATCCCGAGTCGCTGCTCGTGCTCTACCTCGGCGATGAGGAAGCGGTCCGGGCCACGTCTGAGCGGCTCGGGGTCGAGCCGGTAGCCCCGGCCAACTCATATTGGGGCGAGCACGGCGCGACGTTCGAGGATCCCGACGGCTTCCGCGTCGTGCTCGTGCCCGAGTCGTGGGGACCGGTTCAGACGCCGCGTGGTCCCCTCGGCGGTTGAGCCGCGATAGCTTGCCCGCCGTGCCCGCCCCGCTCGCCGACCAGACATGGGTCCTGACCGGCGCGGCGGGCCGGATCGGTACCAGCGTGCGGTCGACGCTCGCCGAGGAGGTCGGGCTCCTGCGGCTCATCGATCGGGTGCCGGTGACGCCGGAGTACGACGGCGAGGAGTCACTCGTCGCGGATTTGCGCGAGCGCGCGGCCGCGATCGAGGCGATCGCCGGCGCCGACGGCGTGCTGCACCTTGGCGGCCTCTCCGACGAGGCGCCGTTCGACGATCTGTGCGCGGTCAACATCCTCGGCACCTACAACGTTGTTGAGGCGGCGCGGCTCGCCGGCGTCGCCCGGTTCGTCTACGCCAGCAGCAATCGGGTCACGGGGTTCTATCCCGCGAGCACGGTCGTCGGCCCCGCCGTCCCGACTCGCCCAGACAGTCTGTACGCCGTCAGCAAGGTCGCGGGGGAGGCCCTGGGAAGCCTGTATGCGGAAAAGTTCGGCCTGTCGTTCGTGTCGGTTCGCATCGCCAGCTTCGAGGACGCGCCGAGCGAGCGGCGACACCTCAGCACGTGGCTGAGTCCGCGCGACTGCGCGTCCGCGTTGTTGGCCGCGATGAGCGCCCCCGGAGTGAAATATGCGGCGTTCTACGCGGTGTCGGCCAACACGCGCGGCTGGTGGGACCTCACCCCCGGCTACCGGCTCGGGTTCCGGCCGGTGGATAACGCCGAGGACTACGCGAGCGTGATCGACGCCGGGCCGGCGCTGCCGCCGGATTACCCGCAGGGCGGAAGCAACGCTTCACCCGAGCACACCCTGCCCTACCTCTAGGGTCGGAGCCCGCGCTCAGGCGAGGATGTTGACGAGCGAGCGCTCCTGGTCGAGCGCCATCCGCAGCACAGCGACGCTGGCCTGCTCGGCGACGGTCCCGGCCGACCCGCTAGCTCCATCGCCACCTGAGGACCCGACGCTCCCCGCGGCTTGGGCGGCGGCACCGAACATCGACTGCGCGGCGGCGAGCCCGCCGAGATTCCCGCTGATTCCTCCAATGCTCATGCGCCCTGAATCGGATCGATCGGTTCCGGCACGCAGCAGCGGGCCCGCCACTCGGCCAATGTCGTAGCCGACCGCTCAGGCTTCGGCGATCATGACCGTCGCGCCGCCGGTCGCGAACGTCCCCACGTCGGCGCCCGCCGCCGCTCCCTCCGGGCTCCCCAACGCCGCCTGCATCTGGGCGGCGTCGTCGAACGACAGCTCCGCGAGGTAGTAACGCGGGGGCGCGCTCCCGTCCGGCGTTCCGACCACCTTCCCGAACTCGAAGCGCCGCAGGTTCGGGATCTTCTCCACGAGCGGGACGTGCGTGCTCGCGTAGTGCGCGTCGAACGCCGCGGGATCCTCCGGCTGACCGTACATAACCACGAATTTCACCATCGGTTCCTCCTTGTTGGCTGGCGACGGTCGAGCCTACCTGCTCGCCAGCACCGCATCTTGCGACATGAAGGCCTAATCACAGCCGCGCGTCAGCAAGCGCAGGCTCGCGCGCCGGGGCCTCCTCGGTGTTCGTGGCGCCGTCGATCGCCCCGGCCCGGAGAATCTGTGCGGCCAGGCCGGCGGCGAGCACGGCGAACGCGGTGCCGATGATGAACGCGATCCGGTAGCCACCGACGAGCGCCGCTAGGCGCGGGCTTCCCGCCGAGAGCAGGTGGCTCGTCCGCGACGCGGCAACGCTCGCGAGGATTGCGAGTCCGAGCGCGCCTCCCATCATGAACGACGTGTTGACGATCCCCGAGGCCAGGCCCGCCTCGCTCGGCTCGACGTCGCCCATCGCCGCCATCAGCAGCGGGTTGAAGGCTGCGCCGGCGCCGAACCCGAGCAGGATCATGCTCGGCAACAGGCTGTCCAGGTAGTGGCCGTGCACGGGTGCGCGAGCCAGCAGCGCGAGCCCGACCGCCGCGAGGCTGAGCCCGCCGACCAGCGGGCGCTTGATGCCGAGCCTCATCACGAGCTTCGCAGACAGGCCGAGCGACAGGCAGGCCATGATCAGGTTCGCGGGCAGGAACGCGAGGCCGACCTGAAGAGGGCTGTACCCGAGGACCAGCTGTAGGTACAGCGCCGACAGAAAGAACCATGCGAACATCGCCGCCGCCCAGAGGACGCCGACCACGTTGGCGGTCGCGAGGTTCCGCCGCCGGAACAGCCCGAGCGGCATCAGCGGCGAGCACACGCGCGACTCGACCACGAGGAACGCCACCAACACGTTGACGAGGAAGATCCAGTGCCAGGTGAGCAGGTCGGTCAGGATGCCCCCGAGCAGCACGCCGAGCGAGCCGCCGCCCGCGGCCACGAAGCCGAATACGCCCATCGCCTTCACGCGCTCGGCGGGCTCGACGAACAGCGAGACGATCAGCGACAGCGACACGGCGGACACGATCGCGCCGCCGAATCCCTGAACCGCCCGCGCGGCGACCAGCATGCCTCGCGTCGTGGACAGCCCGCAGGCCAGCGATGCCAGCGTGAACAGAATGATCCCGCCGATGAACAGGCGGCGGTGACCGAAGTGGTCGCCCAACCGGCCGCCGAGCAGAAGAAAGCCGCCGAACGTGAGCATGTACGCGTTCACGACCCAAGCGAGCGACGTCTGGGAGAAGTGGAGGCTGCCCCGGATCGAGGGAAGGGCGACGTTCACGATCGTCGTGTCGAGGACGATCATCAGCGAGCCCATGCAGGGCAGCACGAGCGCGATCCAGCGCTGTCGGCTATCGGAGGTCACGGTCGGCTCCTTTCGGCAGGTCGGCGTCGGTCTTCACGCGGGTAAGACCTCCGCCGCGCCGAAGACTCATCGCCGGCCCTAGGATGACGACCGGAAGGCTGGTGCGAGACCCCGACTGAGCGTACGCTGTTCCCGTGGAAGGGGGTCGAATCCACGTGCCGTTAGACGGCCATCTCGACCTCGTCGTGATCGGTGCCTCGGCCGGTGGCGTCGAGGTCTTGACACGGGTTGTGCAGGGCTCGCCCGCCGACTTGCGCTCCGCGATCTGCATGGCTCTCCACGTCGCGCCGGATAGCACGGGCATGCCCGCGCACATCCTCGGTCGTGCGGGAGCGCTCCCATGCCGTCCGGCGCGCGACGGTGAGTGGCTTCGTCAAGGCGTGTTCCTGGTCGCCGCGCCCGACCACCATCATCTGGGCCAGAGCGAGGGCGCCGCGTGAACGCCAGCAAGGCGGATACGACGCTCGAGGCGCTGCTCGAGTTCGTGAGGCACACTCGCGGGTTCGACTTCACCGGATACAAACGGTCGACGATCCAGCGGAGAGTCGCGAAGCGCATGTCGGCGGTGGGGGCGGAGCGCTACGACGACTACGTCGACCATCTCGCGCTCCACCCCGAGGAGTTCGCGGAGCTGTTCAACACCTTGCTGATCAACACCACGGGCTTCTTCCGCGATCCTCAGGCTTGGGAGTACCTCGCGACCGAGATCGCCCCGCAGCTGCTGGCGGCACGCGGGCCCGACGCGCCGCTCCGGGTCTGGTGCGCCGGCTGCGCGTCGGGCGAGGAGCCGTACACGATCGCGATGGTGCTCGCGCGCGCAATAGGGGATCCGAGCTTCCGGGAGCGGGTGAAGATCTACGCCACCGACATCGACGAACAGGCGCTGGATCAAGCCCGCCGCGGCGCATACTTGCCGCGCCAGATCGAGGACGTGCCCCACGATGCGCTCGACCGGTTCTTCGAGCGCACCGACCAGCGTTACGTGTTTCGAAAGGACCTTCGACGGTCCGTGATCTTCGGGCGCAACGACCTGGTCCAGGACGCGCCAATCTCGCGCATCGATCTGCTCGTGTGCCGCAACACGCTCATGTACTTCAACGCCGAGATGCAGTCGCGGATTCTGCGGCGCTTCCACTTCGGGCTCGATGACGACGGGTACCTGCTGCTCGGCAAGTCCGAGATGCTTATCACGCACACTGATCTGTTCGCGCCGGTCGAGCTCAAGCGCCGCGTGTTCCGGAAGGTGATCAAACCGACGCTCCGCGATCGCGTACGTGTGCTCGCCACCGGCGGTTCGGGTGGCCGTCCGCTTGCCGAGGCCGACAAGCTGCGGAAGGCAGCCTTCGACATCGTCGGCGCCGCGCAGATCGTGCTCGACCACGAGCGCGCGATGATCATGGCCAATGATGCGGCACGCAGGCTGTTCGGCCTTGGAATCACCGACTTCGGCCGCCCGATTCAGGATCTCGAGCTCTCCTATCGTCCGGTCGAGCTCCGCAGCCACCTCGACTCGCTCGACCGCGACACGCGTCCATCCGAGATCAGGGCCGTTCACTGGCGGACGTCCGATGGCGACCGCGTCTTCGACATCCGCATGACGCCGCTCGTGAGCGACGGGGTGGCGATGGGGACCAGCATTACCTACATCGACGTGACCGAGGCGCACCGCCTGGAGGACCAGCTGACGGGCTCGAAGCGGGAGCTCGAGCAGGCGTATGCGGAGTTGCAATCGACGGTCGAGGAGCTCGAGACGACCAACGAGGAGCTCGAGACGACGAACGAGTTGCTCGAGACGATGAACACGGAGCTCGAGTCGACGAACGAGGAGCTCGAGACGATGAACGAGGAGCTCCAGTCGTCCAACGAGGAGCTCGAGACGATGAACGCGGAGCTCCGGCACCGCACCGAGGAGCTCAACGATGTAAACGCGTTCCTCGAAACGATCCTGACCACGATCGGGCTGGCAGTCGCTGTGCTCGACCGCAACCAGCGCGTGCAGATCTGGAACGGCCAGGCCAGGGAGCTGTGGGGCCTGACGTCTGCCGAGGCGGAGGACGAGCATCTGGCGGCGCTCGAGATCGGCCTGCCGGTCGCCAAGCTGCGTCAGCAGATTGGCGACACGCTAACGGGGCGTTCTCAACGCGAGGAGGTGGTCGTCGAAGCAACCAACCAGCGAGGCAGGGCGTTCACGTGTCGCGTCACGTTGCTTCCGGTTGGGGGGGGCGGCGACGGCGCCGCCTCCGGGGTGATCATGATGATGGAGGACGTCGCCTGGTCAGCGCCTCCTGAGTGATCCGCTGACGCGTGGCATTTATGCGTACACGAGCCATCCGGATCCGCCGTAACTGATCGTAGGTCCGCTGCCGACGCTGCTGGTGCTGCTCGCGCAGCTGGCGCACCGTGTCTCTCAGATCCTCATACAGGATGGCGGGATCGGGCGCGGGCTTGGGCGGCTCCGCCCACCGCGACACCGAGATGCCGGCGAACTCTGACGCGAGTACCCTACGCGCGGAGACGGCCTCGGGCGGCGGTTCCAAGAGCAACCAGCCGGAATCCTGATGGACGATCGCGCCCTCCTGGGTGAGCTTACGGAGGGCGAGAGTCACGGTCGGACGCCGTGCCCCGACCATCGCGCCGAGGGTCTCATGTGTCAGCGCGAGCGGCAACCGGACGCCACCGGGTGTGACTTGTCCCCACGTCTGGGCGAGCAACCACATGATCGCGAGCACTCGCTGGTCGACGCGCGGCAGCTGACAGATCACCAGCTGTCCGGTGAGTCGTTGCACCTGATCGGCGATGCACTCGTATAGCGCCGAGATCACCCGGGGCGCACGATGCGCGATCGCGAGGAAGTCGTCGCCCAGGGTCACGAGACGAAGCCGACCCGGAGCCTGGAACCCGACGCGCTCGAGCCACGGAGGTGATCCAGCGCCAGGCTGGAGAAGGAGATCCCCCGGCCCGAGCAGCTGAACTCCGGTGTGCTCGCCGATCTGCAGGGACTGCACGACTATCCCGTCCACCACGCTGGCCGCGAATGCGTTGCGAGTGACGAGCAGCGGCTCGAGGTCGAGCGGTCCGGGGGCCACCTCGATTACCGGCAGCGCGGTCTCGCTGAACTCGGCGCGCTCATCCGGAGCTAGGTGGCGCGTAAGCTCGAGCTGCGCATCGAGCAACCGGACATGGTCTTTGGGAGGCATCAACGTCGGAGCGCGTGAGACGTGAGATTCGCCCGACGACATCACGGGAACATGCCAAGTATGAATGATCGGGAGTTGGTGGATCGCGCTAGGGTCCGCGAACCGCGTGCGCGAGAGCGCGAGGCGCGGGCGCTCGCTCATGAGCGTGTCGCGACGCAGCGCGTGCAAGAGGCGACGACGCCCGAGTCAGCCGAGCATCTTCGTCGGGAGGCGGAGGCCCACCGCATCGCACCAGGGCCGCACCACCGGGCGATCGAGGTTCAGGCGCAACACGGCAAGCATCACGAGTCTCGGCTCCTACGGCCCCGCTTGGGGCTCGCTCGACGTCGGCGTTGCCTCCGCCACCGGTTCGAGCGTGAACACTTCGATCGCCACGTCGTGGCTCGTGTCGATGCCGCTCACGAACGCCACCGTGCGCCGGCCGAGCGCCTCCTCGACGACCGCGCGGAACTGATCCTCGAGCGCGTAGGTGAAGAACAGCCGAGCCTCGCGTAGCCGCTGGTGCTCTCCCATCGTCACCAGGTTGCGCTCGGGCACCGTCAGACTGGCTTCGAGAACGACCACGAGCGTGTCGGGACCCGCGAATTGCGCGCGGGCCTTCGTCGGACCGCGACCGAACGCCTCCTTGTAGAGGCCCACCATCGCGTTCGATATCTCCAGCATCGGACTCCGGTCGTGTATTCCGACGCCCCCGCTTGGGTCCGCTTGAAGGGTTCTCTCTGCGATTTGCTCTTCCATGTTTTGTCTTATCGTGCTCACGTCCGTGCCTGTGGCGACGACGCCGTTGACTGATCAATCTAAGTCCGGTCCAGGCGAGCGACAAGCAACCGGTTGAAAACCAACCGCGGCGCAACTACCGCCCGAGGGTACCCCGGAGCCGCGCCGACGCCGCCTACCATCAGTACCATCGGGGCCCTCCGGGCGGTTAGCTCAGCTGGTAGAGCGCCTGCCTTACAAGCAGGAGGTCACTGGTTCGAGCCCAGTACCGCCCATCGCCGAATTGCCTGGAAGTAGGAGGCTTCTGGTCCTTGGCGACCAGCCCCGTGATCTGCGGACGACCGGGGTGGAAGCGTGTTGGAAGCCATTGTGGGCTCAAGGGGCGTGGCCCCCGGCGTGCTCGCAGCGCCGCAGCCAATCCGCGTCCGGTTCGCAGGACGAGCTCGGGCGGGCGAGTCCCGAAGGAGAAGATGTATTGAGTGAGCGATCCCCCTCCGCTACCCGTCGTACAAGTCCGATCCGGTGACGGCCTGGACGGCCGTCGCCGGATCGGACTTAATCCCGCGGAAGGCGACGTTGGAACTGTGGATCCTCCACGCGAACCAGGCGACGCGTCGCTTGCCACGCAGCCGGACGAGGGCCTCGATACCGTGCTCGGAGAGGGCGTTGCTGCTGCCGATCGTTGCCGCCAACAGATCGGCGGCTAATTCGCGCACTCGCGCCGATCGCCAATGCGATCTGGCGGCGTTGACGCCCGCGGCGCCCGAATGCGATCGTGGCGCCGGCCTGGGCGGCGTGATCGCGTTCGTGGCAAAGGTATGACGCCGCCCCAGGCGTCGAGACGATCGCTTCGCCGGACACCTCGGTTAGCGTTTGCAGGAACCAAGCTAACACGGACTCCTCCGGTTGAGGAATGGCAGTCAAGACGGCCCTACTTTCATCGCGCGGCTCCCGTCGTCCGGAAGGGAAAGTGCGCTGCCTGGATAGCTTGTCGCCGCTTCGTTTTGCCTTGAAGACCGCCGAGTCGGCGACAAGCTTCTCAGTTGCGTCCTAACCGAGAGCCTCGACAAACGACGATCAGGTCATGCGGGGCGACTCCTCCCCCGGTCAGTCGACACTATCGGTCAGCTGGCTCGGCTCGCTCGACTAACGCTCGCGCCCGACCGGCGGTGCTATGGGAGCGCTGGGCTGAGTCGCGGAAATCTCGAAATGAGCGACCTTCCGCTGGCGCTGAGGCCTGCTGCCGTCAGCGCCGCCGCTTATCGGCCGTGGCGACGCTCGGATTGGCAGGGGTGAGGTTCGCTGGCGCGTCTACGAGTCGGAAGAGCGCAGGCTCCCGACTTTCGTCCACAAGACCGCCGAGTCAGACATGACCCGGGATATTGTCAGGCCCTCCGTGTTGTAGACGAGCGAGATCGCCGGCTTCCTTGTTCGTCCACGACGGCGGCTTCTCGCTCATCCTGCGGGATTTGGCCTAGCTGCTGGCTCGAGGTGGGCGTGTAGGAAATCTCCGGCGTTGACGAGGGCCGCTTCAGCCTCGTCGAGAATGCCCGCGAAGGCTTGAAAGACGTGCGGGACGCCGGGTGTCACTTCCAGTCGGACTTCTACGTCGGCCTCCGCTGCTGCCGCGGCAAGCCGGGTTGCGTCGGCGAGCAGCACCTCGTGCGAGCCGGACTGAATCAATAGCGGCGCAAGGCCCCTCAAGTCTGCGAACAGCGGGCTGATCGCTCCGGCCGCCGGATCGCGCGCGCCGGCGTAGTCGCCGGCGCGGCGCCGGAGCCCGTCGGATGTGACCGCGGGATCAACCGCTGCCTTGGTCTGCGTGGTTGCGCCCGACAGGGTTAGGTCGACCCACGGCGAGAAAAGAACCGCAGCGGTCGGCTGAGGCAGCCCGGCCTCGCGAGCGGCGATCAGCACGCCGACGACGAGTCCAGCGCCGGCTGATTCCCCGGCGACCGCAATTCGTGCCGGCGCGACTCCGGAGTCCAAGAGCCCGCGATAGGCGGCCAGACCGTCGTCGACGCCAGCGGGGAAAGGGTGCTCGGGAGCGAGCCGGTAATCGACCGAGACTGACCTTGCGTGAGCCCGGCGGGCGAGTTCCGACGCGAGGCCGGCGCCCGCGCGGGCTGAGCCCATCGCGAATGCACCGCCGTGCAGGTAAAAGATGAGGGCGTCTGGATTGTTGCCGCTGAAACCGATGTCGACCACGGCGATCCCGCCTAGCGTCCGGTCGGCGAGGGTGACGTCGTCGGCAAGCGGTGCTTGACGCATGAGCTCCTCAACAAGTGGCCGCTGTACGTCGAGATCCCCGCCCAGATCGAGTGGCAATTCGCGCAAAAGTGCGTCGAGGGCCGTCTTCTGGTCTTGGCTCATTGAGGCTCCTTACCGGGATTGGTTGGTTCAGCGGCTGACGACAGATCGCGGAGCCGTCACGCGCTCACCGCGCCCGCCCAGCTGAGGGCGGAGCCGGCGATGTCGATAAGCGCGGCGTGAACGGCCACTGGATCGCTGGCCCGTCGCGCCGCCGCGAGCGTTCTCAGGCTTCGGGCCAAGTCCTCCACGCCCGGGTCACGCCCCGAGGCTGAGATCCGCGCCACCGTATGCCGGTTCTGAAGCCGCTCGGACGCGCGGTCGTCGTGCTGTGTGCCCGCAGCGCGTGGCATCAGGCCCGCGGCCGAGGCGGCGTTTGCGAACGATCCGAAATGCTTCGCTACGGTTCGGGCGCTCGGCCAGTCGCCCTGCAGGTACCGGGCGATGCGCCAGTCCTGCCCGAGGCGACGGGCTCGAGCAGGGTCCCAGTCGGCCATGGTCGGCAGGTCGCCGTACCGCTTCGTCCAGGCCACGAACGCGTCGGTGATCGCGGTTGGACCGGAAAGGTTCGCGCGGATACGGGCCGGCGCCCGGCGGGGCGTGCGGCCGGCCGCGGCTATGGCCGCGTTGAAGCTCCCAAATCGTGCCTGCACGACCTTGGTGGTGGGCCATTCACCGCTGTAGAAGCGCTCGGCTCGCCACTCTTGCCCGAGTCGCGTAGCGCGAGATGGCTCCCAGTCGGTCGTCGTCGGGGGTGCCCCGAATTGGGCCGACCACGAAAGGATCGCAGCCGTTATCTGTTCGCATGTGTAGGGCCCGGTCCGTCGCCTGCCACGCGTCGGTCGACGACGGGCTTGCTGTCGGCCGACTGCGAACTTCGCCCCGACCGATCGGAATTCCTCGGACACGGGCACCGCCCGCTCGGCCGGATTTGCGTTCACCGGCTGGCGACGGACGCCGACATGGGCCGCTTGGCGTCCGGATCCGACGCTGAATCGATGCGGAGTACGACCCGCCCCAGATGAGCGCGGGAATCGAGATGATCGTCGGCGAGGGCGGCGTCGCTGAGGCGAAACTCGCGGCCGATGACCGGACGGAGCGCGTCTGCGGCGGCGAGTTCGACGAGCCTCTCCATGTCAGCTTTCGCGCCCTGAACGTAGAAGAGCAGGCTCGCGTGGTTGCGGTAAAGCGATCGGATGTTGATCGTTACCTCGAAGCCGGAGGTCCCGCCCGAACAGACCAGACGTCCTGCGCGCGCGAGGGACTCGAGTGTGGTGGGTAGGGTCGCCGAGCCCGCGTTGTCAAACGCCACCGACACGCCAGTGCCGCCCGTGGCCTCTTTTACTGCGGCCCCCCAATCGGGGTCCTTGTAGTTCAACACCAGGTCCGCTCCCAGCGCGGCAAGGTGTTCCCGCTTCCATTCCTGGCCGGTGAGTGCGATCACGCGCGCCCCGAAGTTGCGTGCGATCTGGATGGCGGCTACGCCGCAGTCCCCGCCGGCGCCGGTCACGAGCACCGTGTCGTCGGCAGTGATCGCCGCGCGTTCGACCAGACCGTGCCATGTCGTGGTGTACGCGACTCCGAGCGCGGCGGCGGTCTCGAACGAAACCTGATCGGGCAGGTGGACGAGTTGTGTTACCGGGACGGGAACGTACTCGGCGCGACCGCCTCTCGTTTGCACGCCGAACAGCCGAGAGTCGCGGCAGTAGTTCTCGCCGGCCCCGGCGTGGCAGAAGTCGCACTCGCCGCACGCGATGACGGGGTACACGGCGACGCGATCGCCGATCGAGAATGTGTCCACGCCTGGGCCGAGCTCGGCGATCACGCCGGCCGGATCGATCCCACCGATGTGCGGCATGGGCACCTGGCCCATCGAGAATCCCCGGCGTCGCGTCTCGATGTCGGGGCCGTGGTTTACCGACACCGCGTGGACCGCGACGAGAGCCTCTCCGGGAGCCGGGCGGGGAGTCGGCACGTCCGCGTACTCCAGCACTCCGCTGTCGCCGTGGCTGTTGAAAATGATGGCCTTCAAGTCTGCTCCTCCGCTTTGCCGAAAGAGGTTTCGGTCGTCTCGATTGAAAACTCTATCGAGTTATAGTACCGTGCTCCCTCGCCCGTCAAGTCAATCATTGGGCATTAGCAAGATTCTACATAGAGATTGACCTTCGATCGCGGTTCAACTAAATGAGGAGAAGCGCATGTCGCTGACATCCGAGGCAGGCCTGGTCGGTGAGGCCGACCGGAAAATGACGTGGTACGAGGAGTTCTTCGCGGCTCTCGATGCCAAAGACATCACGGTCCTCGATCGTCTGTGCACGCCCGATACCCGTGTGCAGTTCGCCAATCATGACCCGGTCGAGGGAAGGGACGCCGTGCGCGAGGTGATGCTCCACTTCTGGGGCACGATCGGCGGTATGAGCCACGCGTTCACAAACGCGTTCGAGGCCGGGGACCAGACGCTGCTCGAGTCGGACGTGACCTACACGCGCCTCGATGGCAGCTCGGTCGTGATCAAGGCCGGGACGGTCGTTCGTCGCCGCGATGGCCTGGTCGCGGACCAGCACATCTACGTCGACCTCGGACCGCTGTTCGCCGGCGAGACAGCGCAGCCCACTGAGGGGAGGGCGTCGTGATCGAGTACTCGACCCCGAAGATTCTCGCCAACCCGCCCGGGGAGGACATTCGTCTCTCGCGTGAGCAGATCTGGCACGCGTTTGAGTGGAAGGCCGAGTACCCGACCCTGTTCGTAAAGCCGATCAAGCAGGCTCGCGTGCTCGAGACATTCGACGACGGGATCCTGCGCGAGATCGTCCACGAGGACCCCGACGCCGAGCCGGAGGTCCTGCATGAGCGGGTGTTCTACGAGCCGATGGAGCGGATGACGTTCCTGCGCTTGAACGGACGCGTTTTGGGCCAGATCATCAACGCGATCGAGGAGGACGAGGACGGCGAGCTCACGGTCCGGTTCATGTTCACGCTCGCGATTGACGGCGCCGACCACGGAGGCGCGGAGGAGCGCGTCTACCAGGAGAAGTTCGCCGATGGTTACGTGTTTGCCGTCAACCAGCTGCTCGAGATGACGCGCGAGGCGGTGCGCACGGGCCTCGATCCAACGGCTGAGCTGGCCGCGGCGCGCGCGGCCGGCGTTGGAGCCTGACCCACGGTTTGCGGGGACCCCCTCGACCGCGAGGAGGTCCCCGACCGACCGCGCTCGTGCCCTGCGTCAGGCGCGGGTGAGCCCGCCGTCGATGACGAGCGTTTGCCCGGTGATGAACTCGGCATCGTCGGAGAACAGGAATGAGATCGCGCCGGCGAGGTCCTCCGGGAGCCCGGTGCGCTTCACTGCCTGGTGCTCGACGACCATGTCGAACAGGCCGAGCTCGTCGTGGATTCCCTTGCTCGTTCCGTCAGAGCGGATCAGCCCTGGCGCGATCGCGTTTACGGTTACGCCGTCCGGCCCGACCTCCGCGGCGAGCGCACGGATAAAGCCGATGATGCCGCCCTTACTCGCGACGTAGTGCAGGCTGCCCGGGCTGCCGGCGTGGAACATGGCGGAAGAGATCCCGACGATGCGCCCCCACCGTTGTTCACGCATATGGGGCAGGAACGCCTGTGAGAGGAGGAACATTGAGTCGAGGTTGACTGCGAAGACACGCCGCCATTCTTCGAAGGTGATCTGGTCGTGTGCGCCCATCGGATAAATGCCCGCGTTGTGCAGCAGGATGTCCGCTCCTCCGAGGCCGGCGACCGCGCTGGCGAGTTCGGCGACGCTCGTCGGGTCGCAGACGTCGCAATCGACTGCGGAAGCAGAGCCACCGGCGGCCTCGATCTGAGTTCGAACGTCGTCGGCCGGCGCAATATCCGCGATCACGACATGGGCTCCTTCGCCGGCGAGGCGCTCTGCGTACGCTCGGCCGATGCCTTGGGCCGCCCCGGTGATGACCGCGAGGCGGCCATTGTGGCGGTCCGGAATGACGCGCCCGGCAGCGGCTTGCTGCGATCGGGGAACCGTCTGTTGTTGGGTGTGTTGGCTAACGCTCATAGACAATACTCTATAGAGTTTATCTCGCATCTGCAAGTCACAGCAATCGATAAGCTAGGACTTCACCTGAGAGCCCTTCCGCTTTGCCGATTTCCTCTGTAGAGTAATGCCCGTGACTCGCGTCGACACACAAGCCCGCTCTGCGCCGGACGCTCCCGCGCGCGACGCGAGCATCAGCAACACGGAGGACGTCTACACGCGTCTGCGGGAGATGCTCTTGAACGGGGAGATTCCACCCGGCACGGTTCTGTCGCAGGTGAAGTTCGCGCGTGACCTGGGCGTCAGCACCACCCCGCTGCGCGAGGCGATGCGTCTGCTGCAGGCCGAGGGGCTGCTGATCGCCGAGCACAACCGCCGAGCGCGCGTCGCGCCGCTCGATCCAGAAGACATCGATGCGGTGTACGGCAGCCGGATCCTGGTCGAGGCGCTCGCGATTCGCCTCACCGTCCCCGGGTTGGCCGCGGAGGACCTTGCTCAGTTACGGAGCGACCTCGAGGCGATGGCGGCAGCCGGGCACGAGCAAGACATCCGAGCGTGGGAGCCGGTCCACCGCGCTTTTCATCGGCGGCTGATCAGCGGCTGTGACGCGGCGCTGGCGCGTGTGATCGATCCGGTCGTCGACCGTAGCGAGCGCTACCGGCGTACGAGCATGTTCGGCGCACCGTCCCGCACCTGGGAGATCGGGAATGACGAGCATGAGTCGATCGTCGCGGCCTGCGAGGCGCGGGATGCCGAGCTGGCCGCGGCGCTGCTCGCGCGTCACCTCGCGCGCTCGGCGCTCACGGTTCTCACGAAGATCGCTCCTGAGAAGGAGCCGGTGGCCGTCCGCACGGCGCTCCAGATGGTTCAGGGCGCGGGCAAGTAGAGGTCGCGACTACGGCTCGGCGACGACCGGGTTGACCAGGCGGCCAAGACCGCTGATCTCGACCACGACGTTGTCGCCCGGCGAGAGGAACACCTGGGGGTCGCGCCGGTAGCCCACACCCCCCGGTGTACCGGTGAGGATGACGTCACCCGGCATCAACGTGACCAGTTCGGAGACCCGGCTGACCAGCGTCGGAACGTCGAACATGAGCTGCTCGGTGCTGGCCCGCTGCAGAACTTCACCGTTCAGCGTCAACGAGATGTCGAGCGCTTGTGCATCGCCCACCTCGTCGGGCGTCACGAGCCACGGTCCCAGCGGCGTGGAGGCCTCCCAGACCTTTCCTTGAAGCCATTGGTGCGTCTTGTATTGGTAGTCGCGCATCGTCACGTCGTTGGCGATGGTGTATCCGGCGATGTGGCGTGTCGCGTCCTCAGCCGCGATCCGCCGCCCGGCCCGGCCGATCACAACCGCCATCTCGCCTTCGTAGTCGACCTGTGCGGACTCGGAGGGCAACACGATCGGATCGCGGGGGCCGGTCAGCGTTTCGACGAACTTCGTGAACAGAACCGGGTACTCGGGGAGTTGTCGCCCGGTCTCGCCGACGTGATCGAGGTAGTTCAGCCCGACACAGATGATCTTTCCCGGACGAGGTATAACCGGTCGCAGCGTCACCTCGGCGAGTGGCACTGAACGTGTGTGGTCCAGCGCGGGGTCCGCGAGCAGCGAGCTCGGCGTCACGGCCCCGAGCTCGCCGATTCCGGTCAGCGGGATCGCTCGGTCGCCGTCGATCGCGGCGGCGAAACTCCGACCAGCATGGGAGCAGGAAGCGAAGCGCATATCCTCGTGACCCTCTACGCGACGCTACGCCAGAGCGGTAGCTGGCCTCCCCAGAGATTGATCGTCTTCGGCTCCGCGTTCCAGATCCGCGGCTCGTAATGGGCCCGGTCGTCGAAGAAGCGCTCCATCTCGGCGGACAGTTCGATGTGGTTGCCGTCTGGATCATCGAAGAACAGGAACAGGTTGTTTCCGGGACCGTGGCGGCCGGGGCCCCACTGCACGACGATGCCGAGGTCGGTGATCCGATCGGCCCAGACCTTGAAGTCGCCCCAGGAATCGAGATCGAACGAGTAGTGGTCGAGACCAGCGCTGCGGCCGACGTCCACGATCGCGACTGAGTGGTGCTCGACGTTGGACCGCAGCCAGGCGAACACCCCGCCCATCCGATCTGTGAGACGGAAGCCGAGCCGAAGATAGAACTCGATCATCGGCTCGATGTTCCCGGTGGCAAGCGTCGCGTGCTGGATCCGCACCGGGCGACGCCCGGGGTCGGCGGCGTGCTCGCCGGCGCGCGACACGCCACCGTGTAGATGTACGGCGTTTCCGTCCGGATCGTGAACGCAAAGCGTCGCGCCATCGTCGAGCTCCTGAAGCTCGATACCGCGTGTCTGTAGACGTTCGGCGAGCGCCAGCTGATCTTCTACGTCACCGATTTCGAGGCCGAAATGATCGAGGCCCTTCGGTCCCTCTAGAAGCTCAAGCGCGTGATGCCCCTGGCCCCAGCCGAGACGAACTCCTGGCTCGTCACCGCGGCTCGGTTCGGATATCAGACCCATCGTCGTCACGTAGAACCGCGTCATCGCCTCAACATCCGGAGTACGGAGGGCGACGTGCGACAGGCTAGTGCGCGTGAGCTTGGCATCGCTCGCACCGAAGCGACCGCGCGACTTCACCGACGGTGAGGTTGTGTCTTGGCACGTCATGCGAGGAAGTCCTCCGGCGAGCCCGGGCCCCATTGGTTGGCCGACGACGGGTCCGGGACCCAGCGCTTGGGCCGTTGCGGATGATCCTCGTGCCACGGCCGGGGTTCGAAGTAGCCGAGCTCCTCACTCGCGATTCGGTCGAGGTCGCAGAAGAACTCGACGATGTTTCCGTCGGGGTCGGCGTGATAAATGAACATGTTGTGCCCGATGCCATGGCGCCCAGGACCCCAGACGAGCCTGACACCGCGCGCCGCGAGCGCGTCGCACGCCGTCAGTAGAGCGGCGCCGTCGGTGAGCTCGAACGCGAAGTGGTGCAACTGGCCCGGCCGGGAGGCGTTGACGAAGTTCACCGTGTGGTGGTCGGTGTTGCAGCGGAGGAACACGAAGAAGTCGCCCATCCAGTCCGACCAGCGAAAGCCGAGCGCGGATTCGTAGAACTCCGTCAGCATGGCGGCGTCGCGCGTGCGGGACGCGATATGACCGATCTTGTTGGGGACCACACCGGTCGTGGCAGGCGGTGTCGCAGCCCGGCTCTGATCAACCAGGCACAGTTGCAGCAGGTTGCCCTCCGCGTCGTGGACCTCGTGCACGCGACCGAAGCCGGGCTGTGGCGAATCGTTTGATGACACCTCGACGCCCTGCGCCGCCAGCCGCCCCAGCAGCTCCTCCTCGTGTGGGGCCGAGACCTCGAAGCCCACGTGATCAAGTCCGGGCGTGGCGTGCGGCCTGAGCTCCAGAGCGGGGCCGTGGCCGCCGCTGGCGAGGAACACCACGCCAGCATCCTCGTCGTACGGCGAGAGCCCGATCACCTCCGTGTAATAGGAGCGGAGTCGCTGGACATCCGGGGTGCGCAGGGCGACGTGTGAGAGACGGATCACGGGACTGATCATGCGGGGGCTCCTTGGGATGGCTTGACGATCAGTGTTTCGAGGCGACCCAGACCAGTGATCTCAACGGTCACTGTGTCGCCGGCCTTCAGGAACTGCTGTGGCACCGCACCGAACCCGACACCCGCGGGGGTCCCCGTGGCGATTACGTCCCCGGGCTCCAACGTCATGATCCCGGAAAGGTGCTCGAGGATCGCCGCCACGCCGAAGATCATCTCCGCGGTGTTGGAGTCCTGCTTGAGCTCGCCGTTCACCCAGCAGCGGATTGGAAGGTCCTGTGGGTCTCGGACGAACTCCTTGGGAGTGACGAGCGGCCCTATCGGCGAGAAGCCGTCGTATGCCTTCATCATCACCCAGTCGATCCCAGGCTCCCGCGTCGTGGCGATCCAGTCCCGCGCGGACAGGTCGTTGTAGACGGTGTAGCCGGCGACGGCATCGAGCACGGCTGGGCCGCGACCACGGTGCAATGGCGCACCGATCACCACCGCCAGCTCGGCTTCCCAGTCGACCATCTTCGGGCCAACCGGCAGGCTGACCGCGCCTCCGGAGGGCACCAGTCCCGTGGACACCGGCTTGAAGAACGAATACGGGAACTCGGGAGCTCGTGGGGTGCCCATCTCGCGCAGGTGGTCGTGGTAGTTGACACCTACACAGATCAGCTTCGAGGGCCGGACCGGCACCAGCCAGCGCTCGGGCTCAATCGCAGTCGCTCGTCCGGAAACCTGAGCGACTGACCGCACGAGGATCGGGTGCCAGCGCGCCCAGTCGACGAACAACGCGTCGAGGCGGTCCGGCACCGGCGAGCCGGCGGGGAGCAGATCGCGCAGGCGATAGACGCCCGAGTCGAGCAACAGAACGACCGCGGGCTCGCCGTCCACCTGGGCGGCGGCCAGCTTGAAGGTGCGGGCTCCGTTCGAAGCTCCGTTAGCGAACTCTGTCGACATTATCACTCCGAATCGGGCTCGATGTACTGGGCATGGCCAGTAAAACTCTATCGAGATATTGCGCCAACTGCAAGACAGAGCTCAAAATCACTCAAGCACTGGCGCAATTTAGCTTGACAACTCTATAGAGAATGTCCTAGTCTCCTGGACCGGCGCGGCTGAGCTTCCGTATCAAGGAGTCTTCGAAACTCCATAGAGAGGCTCACGAACGCGAACGCGACGTGCAAGCACGAGGGAGACATGAGCGAAATCGAAACGAGACCCAATCCGATGTGGGGGACTGGTCCGATGAACGACACAACCCAGCCTCTGAGCCCGGTACCGATCGCGGTGGCAGAGCACAAGCCGGCTGAGCGGGCGCGTCGCGCGTTGCGGCGCATCGTCCACCACGAGGAGTTCGGCATCACCGCGGTCCTTTTAGCGCTGGTGCTGCTGATCGGCGTGTTTCACCCGAATTCTCTCTCGCGCGAGGCTCTGATCAGCACGGCTCTCGCCGCCAGCATCGTTGCCTTGATCGCGTACGGCATGGTGTTCCTCATCGCCATGACCGAGATCGATCTGTCGGTCGGTTCGATCTTCGGCTTCAGCGCACTCGTCAGCGCCGAGCTGATGGCGCACGGCATGTCCCCGTGGCTGGCGTTGGTGACGGGTCCGCTCACCGGTATCGCGCTCGAGGCGGCCAACGGATTCGTGGCGAACACGTTCCGGATCCCCGTGATCATCGTGACGCTCGGGACGCTGACGCTGTACGCGGGTCTCGCCACCGTGATCACGAATTCACAGGCCGTGACCGGGCTTCCGCTGAACAGCAGCTTTTTCAAAGTGCTCGGCGGGAACGTGCTCGGAATCCCGTTCTCGGTCTGGGTCGTCGTCGTCGTGGGCGTCCTTCTGACGGTCGTGTTCCGACGTACGCCATTTGGCGCGCGGGTCCGCGCGATCGGCTCCAACGCGACCGCCGCGCGGTTCTCTGGGATTCGGGTCGGCCGGACGCGGCTGCAGGCTCTGATGCTCGTCGGCGCGCTTTGCGGGTTGGCAGCCGTTTTGAGCCTCGCCTACCAGGAGGGCGCGGATCCGACGCTCGGTCAGGGTCTCGAGCTGCAGGTGATCGCCGCGACGATCATCGGCGGCACCGCAGTGACCGGAGGTGCGGGGACCGTCCCCGGCGCTCTGATCGGCGCGCTGATCATCGCCACGATCAACGGCGGCCTGGTCTATTTCTCGATCGGCCCTAGCTGGAGCGGCGTGGTCACCGGTGCCACGGTCGTGATTGCTGTGAGCGCCGACGGGGTGCTTCGCCGTCGTCGTGCCGCCCGCCTGGCACGCGCCGGAGCGTGACTGGCATGTATGAGGCACGCGACATCACCAAGCGCTACGGCGCGGTCACGGCACTTGAAGGAGTGTCGATGCGGATCGATCCGGGTGAGGTTCATGCGCTGCTCGGCGCCAACGGCGCCGGTAAGTCGACCCTGATGAAAGTCCTGGCCGGGGCCGACCGTCCATCGATGGGCGGGTTGTACCTCGAGGGCCGGCCGATCGAGTTTCACGACACCGGCGCGGCTGTCGATCACGGCATCGCGTGGGTGGCACAGGAGTTGACGGTGTTCGGCGAACTCGACGTACTCGAGAATCTGTTCCTCACCCGGGAGCCGCGCCACGGCCCGCTGATCAGTCGCCGCGACATGCGTGCGCGTGCGCGGCCGTTTCTGCGGATGGTCGGACTGGACGAGGAGCTGTCCGGACCGCTCGGTCTGTTGCGCCTCGGCGAGCGCCAGCGGGTTGAGATCTGCCGCGCGCTGCTGCGTGAGCCTCGGGTTCTGATTCTGGACGAGCCGACCTCCGCGCTCGATGCCGCTGAGACACGCCGGCTGTTCGACGTGGTGCGGGACCTACGGGCCGCCGGCGTCGCGGTGATCCTGGTGTCGCACTTCCTCGAGGACGTGTTCGCGCTCGCAGACAAGATCACCGTGCTGCGCGACGGGCACGTAGTCGTCGACGCCGCGCCGCAGGAGCAGCTTAGCCCGCGAACAGCGATCGACGCGATGCTCGGCGACCGTGCCCCGCAGGCCTTGGTGCCGCACGCTCCGCGACGGCGGACGGCCACGACGGGCCGCGCTGTCTCGGACGGCTTGCAGCTACGGGGCGTGACGGTCGCGGGCCTGCTTGACGACGTCAGCCTCGATGTCTCCCGAGGCGAGATCGTCGCGGTGGCAGGCCTCGAAGGATCCGGCGCCGCCGCTTTGCTGAATGTGATCTACGGACAGATGCGTCCCGACGCCGGGACGATTGTTCTGCCCGGCGGATGCGCCGCCCCCCACGACATCGCCTCGGCCGTGCGCGCCGGCGTCGCGTTCGTTCCGTCGGACCGCGGCGGTATGGGGTTGTTCGCCGACCAGAGCGTGCGGGACAACATCGGCGCCGTGCGGACGCTCGCGCTTGCGGCCGACCGTGTGCTCGTCCGCAAACGGGAATTGAACGACCGGGCGCTAATGCGGGTCGATCAGCTCCAGGTCGTTCCCGCACGAGTCGATGTCCCGGTACGCGCGCTGTCTGGCGGCAACCAGCAGAAGGTGGTGTTCGCCAAATGGCTCGAGGCCAGTCCGACGGTGTACCTGCTCGACGATCCGACGCGAGGCGTGGATGTCCACACCCGCGCGCAGATGCACCAGGTCATCCGCGGGCTCGCTGACGAAGGCGCCATCGTCCTGATCGCATCCAGTGACCTCGACGAGCTCTGTGAGGTCGCCGACCGAGCCGTCGTCTTCTTTCACGGACGCATCGTCGAGGAGATCCGGCGCGACCTCGACCCGCATTTGCTCCTAGAAGCCATCAACACCGGCGTCGTCGCGACGCCCTAACACACGAATGAAGGGACCCGGAATGTACCTGCATCACCGGCCGGCTCCTCGGCGCCTCGCTGCCCTGTGTGCCGTCTGCATAGGGACGGTCGCCGGCCTTGCCGCCTGCGGATCGACCTCGAGCTCGAGCACCTCGGCGAGCGCAAGCACCCAACTGGCCGCGGCTTCGGCGTCAACAACCTCGGCCTCAACAACCTCCGGCACGGGCAAGCCTGTCCACCTGGCGATGGAGCTGATCGTCACGGGCCTGCCGTTCGAGGCCGAAACTCAGGCGGGAGCCGAGGCCGCCGCGAAACAGTTCGGAGCCACGCTCAACGTCAGCGCGCCGACGACCTTCGATCCGGCGACCGCGATCTCACAGGTCAGCAGCGCGATCTCGCAGGGCGCAAACGGTGTCGCGATCGCCGACGAGCCGGCCTCGTTGTGGACGCGCGCCCTCACCAACGCCTCAACCCAGACGCACGGCAACACGGTGACCTTCAACGCGGTGCCGGCGGCGGGCACGGTCAAGACCTATGTCGGGAACAACGACCTCGCGCTCGGGCAGGTACTTGCAGCGGCGACGATCAAGGCGGCCCATCTCGGTCCGGGAACCACGGGTCAGGTGATCATCAGTAACTGCAACCCGACATCCTCGCCGCTGGCGGTGACAGTCAAGGGACTGGTTCAGACCGTGCACCAGATGCTCCCGAAGGCGACGGTCGAGCCACCGTTCAACTCGCAGATCACCCCATCGGCGAACTTCACCGCATGGCGGCAGGAGATCAGCGCCCATCCGTCGGCGGTGCTCGCGCTCGGCTCGTGCGACCAGGATGGTGACTCCATGATCAAGGCCAAGCAAGCCGCCGGTGGAAAGTTCGCGATCGGTGCAACGGACCTAGACCCGCTCGTCCTGCAGGGGATCGCCAACGGCACGGTCGCCGCAGCGCTGGCACAGGACTGGTACGTCGAGGGGTACACGGCAATTCGTCTCCTGATCAACTCCGTTCGCAACGGGACCCCACCGCCCGCGGGCTGGATCCAGCCAGGAACGGTCACGGTGACCAAGGCGAACGTGGCCCAGCTAGAAGCGAGGGACGCATCGGCCGCCGGCATGGCCGGGTTCTATAAGCCAGTCATCGCCAAGCTTTGGAGCAGCATGTCTCCAGCGACGCAGTCCCTGTCCGCCGCACAAGCGATCGGATGACGATCGTCGGCCGTCGGCGCGTCCGATCACCGCCTCTCCCTCGCGGTGATCGGACACCGGCGGCTGACGACTCAAGGCACATCGGGCCGATGAGGGCTGATCGGCGGTCCACAACACGAAGGAGGAGCCGTGCGGCTGGCAGGCAAGCGAGTATTGATCACCGGGACCGGGACGACTGGCGGGCAGGGGGCCGCCGCTCAGGCGCTGTTCGCGCGCGAGGGCGCTCGCGTGATCGGGTGCGACGTCAAGGAAGGAGCGGCCGAGGAAACGGCCGAGCAACTGCGTGCGGACGGCCTCGACGTGTCGGGAACGACCGTCGACCTGACCGATCCCGCAGCCGCCGAGCAATGGATCGAGGACAGCGCCGCCAGCCTCGGCGGGATCGACGTGCTTTACAACAACGCCGCCAAAGCGCGCTTCGCTCCATTCGCCGACATGACGCTCGAGCTGTGGCGAGACGTGATCCAGGGTGAGCTCGACGTAATCTTCCACACGACGAGCCCCGCCTGGAGGCATCTCAAGCAATCCGGCGGCGCATCGATCATCAACACCGCGTCGATGTCCGGGGTACGCGGCATCTCACCGCTGGGGCAGGCAGCGCATGCCGCCGCCAAGGGCGGCGTGATCGCGCTCACGAAGACGCTCGCCGCCGAGGGCGCACCCGACGGCATTCGCGCGAACGCGATCTCCCCAGGTTTGGTCAAGACGCCATCCACCGATGCATTCGTTGGAGACGAGCTCCGGACCTTCCAGATGAACATGCATCTCATCCGCCGTCCGGGTCTCGGTGACGACATCGCCTACCTCGCCGTGTATCTGGCCTCGGATGAATCCAGCTGGGTGACCGGCCAGAACTATTCGATCGACGGAGGCGTGACCGCGGGCTTCCGCTGATCCGCCCTATCACGAGAGCAAAGGACAAACATGGACAACCAGACCTTGGGACGGCTTGCCGACCGCGCGGACATCATCGACGTGGTCACCGCGTTCGCCGTTGCCCTCGACACCCGCAACTGGCAGCTGCTGCGCAGCTGCCTCGCCGATCCGGTCGAAGTCGACTACCCCGACAGCGTCGGCGTTGCGGTCTTCGCTGCCGATGATCTCGTCGCGACCGCACAGAGGTTCTTCGGCCGTCTGGACGCCACGCTGCACATCAGCGCCAACCACCAGATCACGATCGACGGTGACCGCGCGACGTGCGTGTCGAGTCTCTTAGCCGCCCATTTTCTCGCCGGCGCGGGTGACGAGCCGGTTCAGCGCCAGGTGGGTTACTACACCAACCACCTCGAGCGCCTGGATCGCTGGCGCATCCGGCGCACCGAGCAGCACCAGGCATGGACCGAGGGCAACGCCGCCGTGTTCGCGCATGCCGCGGGGGCGTTTGCATGACTCGCGGGCTGCCGGGCCTGCGGGGCACTGAGCACATCTCGTTCAGCGTCCCCGACCTCGATCAGGCAATCGCCTTCTTCTGCGATGTGCTTGGGTGCGAGTACTTCTACCCGCTGGGGCCATTCCGGGATCCCGCAGGCACCTGGTTCTCTGACAATTTCCGTCTTCACCCGCGGACCGAGGTGACCCGCGGCTGCGTGGTGCGCTGTGGCAACGGCTCGAACCTCGAGATCTTCGAGTTCAAGGCTCCCGGGCAGCGGCGGGAGATGCCGCGAATGAGCGATTGGGGTGGCATGCACCTTGCGTTCTACGTCGATGACGTGGACGCCGCCACGACCTACTTGGCCGCGCACGGCATCGATGTTCTCGGCGGCAAGAAACCCGGGATCGGCCCTGAGTCCGGAGACGGAGCGACGTTCGGTCATTTCTACTCACCGTGGGGCATGTTGCTCGAACTGGTGAGCTTCCCGAACGGCAAGACGTACATGGAGGGACTGGACCGCGTGCTTTGGCGACCGCACGTATCCGGAGCACCGGTTCGATGAGCGACTCGGACAAGCTCGACACGCTGTGGAGCGCACACGAGATCCGGCAACTGGCTTACCGGTTCGCCCAGGCACACGACAGCCGCGACATGTCGGAGTTGGAGCGGATCTTTGTCGGCGCCGATGAACCACTCGCATTCCCGGATTTCAATCTCGCAAACGTCCGCTCGACGCTGCCGGCGTACTGGCGGGTGGCGGGACCGACGATGCTGTTCGTCACAAACCACATCGTCAATCTGACCGACCGCAATCACGCAGCCGGCAGCGTCTACTGCCTGGCCAAGCTCGACATC
>Ga0335076_10000040_pt1 | contig 107426 bp, 100 predicted proteins | sample Lox_Sample_25_FD_206717 | JGI IMG/M metagenome (GOLD analysis project Ga0335076, IMG submission 206717) | Soil microbial communities from Loxahatchee National Wildlife Refuge, Florida, United States - Lox_Sample_2.5 | ecosystem: Environmental > Terrestrial > Soil > Wetlands | place: USA... | reverse complement strand
CAGACGGCCAAGCGATGGATAGTACGATGATCAAGACGACGGCCGCCGACAGCAGGCCCACATGCAAGATGAACTGCCGGGATAGCGGAAGACGCGTTGTGACCAGATGGGAATAGACATATCCCGCGAGCAGCAGCAGTTGGAAAACGAGCATGCTGGTCGTCCAAACCGCAGCCGAGCCACCGAACCACGGCAGGATGTGCTTGTTGACGATGAGCTGGACCTGAAAAAGGAGAAAGGCGCTGAGGAAAGAAGTCGCCGCGAATAGCAGCAGCGGCGTTGTGGCCTCCGCAGCGGCTGCGTACTTCTCGGCTACAGTCGGGTGATCATTGGTCTCCGTGCTCATGTCGACTCCCGGACCGGGAGTCTTGGTAGTATCCCAGAAAAAGCGGCCGAAGATTGTGAGGGCAGTCACAAAGCTGCCCTGGTGCTCCGGAGAACGGTTTTTTTCAGGGCAAACCTGAGCTACTGGTGCGCCTGCACGACGCTGGCCTCGTCGAGGTGGTGTGCAGCAGATACGGCCGCGGCTTCCTGGATCTGCTGGGAACGGTCCCACTCCTGCCGCAGCACCATGGCCTTGACGCGGAAACGCGATTCGCGGCGCGCGTCGTCCACGCGGATCAGCAACTCGTTGTTGCGGAAATGAAAGCGCGTGGTTTCCGCCAGCGGCACAAGTTGGTCCGCGTTCCTGCCGATGATCACATACACGACCGTGTCCGCAACCAGAACGTATTCGGGGCAGAGTTCGCCAGTCGGGGCGCGGTTGGTGCCGGATAGGGCGTCCATCAACGGGTGCGGCGAGCCAATGCAGTCGGCCATCCGCATGCGGACGATGGTGCCCTGGTCTCGAGCCTTACTTTCAGCGGACAGCGCAACCGGGAGCACACAGACAAGAACAAGCAGCAGGAATCGTTTCATTGCGTTCATTCCTCGGGGTTGGTGGGGTAATAGTATCCACACCGGCAATGGAACTGCAGGCTGAGATCGTGAGTGGGAAGAATGCGGACCGGATGAAACCCGGCCGCGTGGTTGGGCAGCTTGTAGGTAACCGTATAAGTCGCGTGAAAGTCCTCCACAACCGCCTGGAGTAACCGGGCCAATCCCGCCTCGACGGGAAAGTAGCGTCCTCCGGTGTTTGCGGCCAGGCCGCGCAGCACCAGGGTGCCGGGAGAAGAATGCGGCTGCGGGCTGAGGTCCACGCTGTAGATGGCGATTTCCTGCGCCAAGGCGGACTGCGTCGCGTCAGACAGGGACTTCAAGCTGATGGTATCCGCGCCGTCGGAAAAAAGAATCAGAATCTTTCGGGTGTGCACGTCGCCGCGACGTGCCAGCAGATTCGACGCGAAAGCGATGCTGTCGTACAGAGGAGTGACACCGCCCCTTGGGGCCACGGGGAAACGCGTCTCTGCATTCATGGAGCGGCAGTTGTCCTCGCATACCGCGGTCGGCTTCGCATCCTGAAAGGAGACGACAGAAAAGCCCTCGTCCGGGACGCCAGTTGTCCGGTTCACGAGTTGATCGACACCAGCCAGTTCCTGCCGAAATTCGGTGGCCACCGAGGTGCTCACATCCACCAGCACGGCGATCTCAAGGCGAGCGTAGTCGGAGCGGCTGAAGCTGCGGAAGTTGCGGACGACCAGATCCCGGTCCACGATCGCGAAATCGTCCGGCCGTACAGCCGCGACATTGTTGTGCTGGTCGACGGCAGAAAAGTTGATCCGCACTTCGGCAACCTTGGAACGGATCGTCAAGGTTCCTGGGCTGTCATGGGTTTGCGAAAATACGGCGCAAGCGGAGCCAAGGCAGTAGATTGGGAGTCGGAGGAGGCGCCACGGGACTTTTCCGAAGATTCTTGCCACAAAGGGTAGATCGGCCCTTTGTGCAGAACTTTAGGCCTGCGGCCATCCAGCGCGTTACGCTTGTCATCCCCCCTAGGTGCCCGTGGCGTTGCCTTGGGGCGGTGGCATGCGGATTTGGTTCCGAATCCCTACTGCGAGAGGGGTTTCGCCTGCGTTCCCGGCTTGACCGTTGTGTGCTTTTTTGCCTCGGCGATCATCTGCTCGACTTTTTCCTTGCCTTCATAGTTCGGGTTGGTAGCCAGGAGTTTTTCCCAATCTGCTACCGCGCCCTCGATATCCATCTTTGCTTGCCACTTCACAAGACCCCGGTTGAAGAGGGTATTGGGCTTGTTCGGTTCGTCGCTCAACGCCTTGTTGAACTCGGCAATCGCGGTGTCGGCGTCGCCCATGTACCAGTATGCGGTCGCCATATCGGTGCGTACGTTGGCGTCGGCGGGTTTGGTTTTGAGCGCGCGGGCGTAGTACTCCACGGCGACCGGATATTGCTGCGCGTCGTAGTAGAAGTTGCCGACATTGACCAGCAGTTCCGGGTTGGTCGGGTCCGACTTGAGCTTGTCGATCAGCGGAGCGGCCTGGGTATCGGCCATCTTACGCAAGTCGGCCGGGGATGGTGCCTGCGCTGTACTGGCACCCGCCGGGGCAGGCGCTGATGCGCTGGCCGAGTCCGGACCGGCTGTGGCTGGACTCTGCGATCCGCGAATGAACCAGCCCCCGGCAATTCCCACCAGCAGGCAGATGACCGCCAATGTGTATGCCTGCACGCTTGTCCATTGCTCGATCGAAGTTCGATTCGTATCCGTCATTACTCCGCACTCCTTCCAATCTCGATTCGGCCGGCCGCCGCTAACTCTTGCCCTGCTTGCCGACGTCGGCAATCAACTTCTGCACTGCCGCCTTGCGGTCGGCGCTCAATTGCGGGTTGGACTTCAGCAACTGTTGCCAGGCGGCGAGCGCTCCCTTGCCATCCTGTTTCCCCTGCCACTTGATCATGCCCAGGTTGAACAGAGAGTTGGCGTCTTTGGGGTTGTATTGCAGCGACTGTTGCAGTTGACTGATGGCGCCGTCCACATCGCCTTCGTAGTACAGGCACGAAGCCAGGTCAGTACGGACGGCGACGTTCTTGGGATCTGCCTGCAGCGCCTTGTCGTAGTACGCAGCCGCTTCCTTGAACTGGTGAGTCGCCCGATAAATGGTACCGATCTGGTTCAGCAGAGCGCTGTTGTTGGGATCGCCCTTCAGTTTTTCCAGCAGTGGCGCCGCCTTCTGGTCTGCCATCTGCTTCATTTGTTCCAGGCTCGGCCTGATATGGACTGCCGGGGTGGACGGCTGGGCGTTCGCGGCAGGCGACGCGGGCGTCGCCGGGGATTGCGATCCGCGAAACAGATAGCCGACCGCCGTTCCTACGACAAGGCAGATGACGGCCATGGCATAGACTTGCTTTGCCTTCCAGACGGACCTCGCCGTTGGTCCTGCGATGGGCTCATTCGCCATTGCCCGATCCCCCTGTTTGGAATGCGCTTGATCCGCCCGCGGAACGTCAAGTTCCGGACAACGCGGTCCCCGGGGAAAGCGGTTCGACCCGCTCTGCCCTTGCCAAGTTATCCTAAAGGCAATGGAAAAGGAGGGGCAGCATTCCATGTCACGAGGGCATGTGATGGCGATCACATCGAAGACGGGCGAGCACAGATCGTCGCGAGTTCCTGAGGCCGCTTGGGACGGGAGTGGAGGGGCACAACAGAAAGCGGCGGGAAAAATTTAAAGGGCCGTGACATTGGTTATGCTCTAGCTGCCAGCTTCTGCGAGGAAGCCAACAGCGTGGAGACATGCACCGTCACAGCCCCCGATGCGACCACTGCTTTCGCAGTTCCGAACCCCGGCTTACCCTCGCAGGACAGTCGGTTTTTTCAGGTCCGGCAGTTCGCCGAGTTGCCCCGGCTCACCCATCGCTCAGCTTACTTCGGACCGGCCACGTTTTATTTTGGCCAACCCTTTCAGCCATCGACGCGAGCAACCCTAAGCGCATCGGGCATAAATGTCAATGCCGCATTTCGGTGCAATTGAAGAAAATAATAGACTTGCCGATGAATGTTACAAGTTCATGAATTGCAAATGGTTGCTCCGTGGGCAAAGAATTTCGGCCCGGTTTTGCACAGCATCTTGCACAGACTGCTCAGGGAGGTTACGGCCGATGTTCTGTGGAAAGTAATCTTCTTGACGCGGTTGGCTCTGCTCCCGCATGGTGTAGGAAACAACTTTGGCGATGTCAGTATTCGTAGCTCATGTAGACGGCGGTTCGCTGGGCAATCCAGGGCCGTCGGGTATTGGAATCGTGATTGCCCCCCCGGAAGGCACGCCGATCCGGATCTCCAAGTGGATCGGACATCAAGACAACAATGTGGCGGAGTACATTGCGTTGCTGGAGGCGCTACAGTGCGCGTTGAACCTCAATGCAGAAGCTTTGCAGGTGTACTCGGATTCGCAGGTGGTGGTGCGACAGATGCGCGGGGAGTACCAATGCCGCAGTCCGCGCCTGTATTCGCTGCATTGGATCTGTCGTAAGCTGGCCCGGTCGCTGAGGTTCTCCATCCATCACGTGCCGCGCGAGAACAACGCTGAAGCCAACCGCTTGGCCAACGATGCCGCTCGGCAGCGGGGATCGCTGGGATAGATTGTTTCGCCGAAGAGAACCGGCGCTGCTTTCGAAGCTACTTCTGCGATTTCTGCATCCAGTTCCATGCGCTTGACACGATATTTGTCAGATCGCGCGTGGCTTTCCACCCCAAGACCTGCTGAGCTCGCGCCGGGTCGGCCACTAGCGCCGGTGGATCTCCGGGACGCCGAGGTGCGATCTTTCTCCTCACCGGGCGGCCCGTGGTCTTTTCGGCCGCCTGGATGACCTCCATCACCGAATTACCGGTGCCCGTGCCGAGATTAAGAGCGAGGGAGTCTCCACCCTTCTCTAAGTGCTGCAGGGCACGCACGTGGGCATCGGCGAGATCGTTGACGTGGATGTAGTCGCGCACGCAGGTGCCATCGGGCGTGGAATAGTCGGTGCCGAAGACGTTGAGTTCGGGGCCCGCTTGCGTGGCCGCGAGCGCAAGCGGGATCAAATGCGTTTCCGGATCGTGCAATTCGCCGATCTCGCCGCTGTCATCGGCGCCAGCGGCATTGAAGTAGCGCAGGCGGGCGGAGCGCAGACCGTAAGCGCGGTCGTAGGCCTCGAGGGCGTACTCGAAAAACAGTTTTGAAGATCCATATGGATTCACGGGCTGGCGCGGATTATCTTCCGTGATCGGAACCCTCTGCGGTTCGCCGTACACGGCGCAAGTCGACGAGAAGACGAAACGGCGAATGCCGGCTTCGAGCGTGGCATTCAGCAGGTTGAGACCGGCCTCGACGTTGTTCCGAAAATACTTGCGCGGATTCTGGACCGACTCTCCGACATACGCGTGAGCCGCGAAGTGCATGACCGCATCGACGCGCGCGAGGGCCGGCTTCAGTCTGGCGGAATCGCCCATATCGCCTTCGACCAGCTCAAATCCCCGCGCCAGACGGCGATGACCGGTGCAGAGATTATCGTAAACGATGACTTCGTATCCGGAGCGCCGCAGTGCGCGCGCCGCATGACTGCCGATGTAACCCGCTCCGCCTACTACCAGGATGGCCAAGTTTTTCCTGCCCCTCAGATATTTGGGTCGACGAACGACTGACGTCTGATCCATTTGATCGGATCGAAACATGTTCTGGCAAGCAGCGGGCCAGGGGGCAGCCGCGGTTCGCGGTGCCCGATGCGCTAAAATAGAGGCATTCTGCATGCCTGCCGACAAGATTCTGGTCGTGGATGACGAGCGTCTGGTGCGCTGGTCCCTGCGCCAGAAATGCGAAGAATGGGGCTATCAGGTCATGGAAGCGGAGGCCGGAGAGCCTGGCCTGAAACTGGCCCAGCACGAGTCGCCCGACTTGGTGCTTCTCGACGTGCGCCTGCCCGACATCAGCGGACTGCAGGTTCTCGAGCAACTGAAGAAGAGCGGTGACGCCCGCGCCGTGATCATGATTACCGCCGACCCGCAGCTCGACGACGTCAAAGTCGCGCTCAAGCTGGGCGCGTATGACTTCGTCGGCAAGCCGCTCGATTTTGAGGAACTGCACGTCACCATCAAGAACGCCCTGGAGACGTCGAAGCTGCGTTCTGAGGTGAAGTCACTCCGCGGCGAAGTGCGGCGGGGCGCCGGCTACCACGAGATTGTTTCCAGCTCGCCGAAGATGACCGAGCTGATGAATTTTGTGCGCAAGGTGGCGTCGAGCGAAGCGACCACCATCCTGATCCAGGGAGAGAGCGGCACCGGCAAGGACCTGATCGCCAAAGCCATTCACTACGAAAGCACTCGCCAGGAGCGGCCTTTCGTGGCCATCAACTGCTCCGCGATTCCGGAAACCCTAATGGAAGCCGAGCTCTTTGGCCACGAGAAGGGCGCCTTCACGGACGCCAAGCAGATGAAGAAGGGCCTGTTCGAGATGGCGGATGGGGGAACGCTGTTCCTCGATGAAATCGGCGAACTCTCGCCTCTGCTGCAGGCCAAGCTGTTGCGCGTGCTCGAAGACCAGGTGATCCGCCGGGTCGGCGGAGTGCGCGACATGCAGGTGAACGTGCGAGTCATTGCCGCGTCAAACCGCGACCTGGAGAAGGCGGTTCGCGAGGGACACTTCCGGCAGGACCTGTACTATCGCCTGGCGATCATCGCGATTTTCATTCCGGCGCTGCGGGAGCGAAAGGAAGACATTCTTCCCCTGGTCAGCTTCTTCATCGAGCGCTACAACCAGCGCTTTCGCAAGGCAGTGCGCGGTATTACGGACGAAACCCGCCGTCTTCTGCAACAGCACAACTGGCCCGGAAATGTCCGGGAACTCAAGAACTCGATTGAGCGCGCGATGATTCTCGAGGACGAACCCTTGTTGCGTCCGGTGTACCTGCCGTTCTCTGTGAGCGAGGCAAACGCCGGCCTGACTGCGTTCGAACGCACGGCTGCGCACGATAATGGACAGGCGTTGTCGAACGGCCGGTTCCTGCCCCGCCTGTACATCCCCGAAGGCGGCACGTCGCTAGAAGAAGTGGAACGTGCGATGGTGGAACTGGCCATGAAGCAGGCCAACAATAAACAAACCCATGCCGCCCGATTACTCGACATCAGCCGCGACGCCCTGCGCTACAAGCTGAAAAAGTTCGGGCTCATGCCGGGCGACGAACCCGAAGCGGCGGAAGAGCCGAGAGAAGTTGGCTGAGGGTGGAGGGATGCGTTCCTGAGGGTAATGCTGCTGCGGTGTGACTGGTGTAGAATCTGAGAGTCAACCCCACGCTGCCGCTCGGCAGCGGTTCCGATCGGGACGTAGCGCAGCCTGGTAGCGCACTTGCTTGGGGTGCAAGGGGTCGCGAGTTCAAATCTCGCCGTCCCGACCATTCTAAACACAGCACTCAAGCGAGTTGATGCGATGCTGTCCTGCTGGCCTCCCAGCCATACACTCGCGTGCTCGTGCTGCTTGGATTTCCGCCTGCTAACGACAGTCAACTCCCGGATTGCCCGTCAACGGCTCAGAATCCGAAGAATGGGGTTCGAACTTTGTACTGCAAGTAAGACTCGCCGAACCGGATTTCCAGCTCGCGTTCTTCATAGAAGCGCACGAAAAGGACCCAGGCCGGTGCGAGCCATAGGATTGTCCACAGAAGCGCATGCAGCGATTGGAGCCACACGGCGCCGGCGATAGCGCACAGCAATCCATAAAACCCCATAGGGTTCCGGCACCGTGAGTAAAGCCAATGAGTGGCGACTTTCCTGCTCTGCGCCGCCGCGAAAGGCAGCCCGAGACCTCCGAATGCCAAATTGACCACCGTCAACGTCGCCAGAGCCCCCGTGATTCGGACCGCGAGGAGACTGATCTCTTTCGGGAATGGAATACGAACAATCGGATAGGCTTGCGTGAAGCGGAAAGCGACAATGAGCCCGCATCCCAGCAGGACAGCTTCCGCGAAGTGAACCATGAGGGACACCGCAGCGGCCCGCTCGATGGTCGGACCACGGTCGAGCAGCCTTCGCCCGCAAAGCGCGACGAGTGGAACTAATGCGATGCCTACCCATACCACTACGATCGACCAGAAGAACGAGAAGTTCCGATGGGCGGTCAACAGCCAGCAACACCAGACGACGGCGATGCCCGCCAGCTTCAGGCCGAGCATCCAAGCGCGCTTCATGAGCCCTACTTAACACGATTGCCCGCATCCGAGTCAGTGATGCAACGCATACTGAGTGGCCCCCGTATGCAGGAAGCCGTTACACTTACTGACTCACGCGATGAGACACGACCACAAGGCATGTCCGCTATGCGGTGCACCTATCGAGAAAACTGCCAGAGGTGGCAGACGTAAATACTCATGCCAGCACTGCGGAGCGACCATCAACAGGTTGCTAACCTGCAACCGCTGCGGCACGAAGCGGGTGTGGCAAGGCAAGAAGCGGGCAGCCTGTGGGGGCTGCGGGGTACCCTACGCCCGTCAGTTTGCGAGAGTTCGAAAATCGTCTGCTTAGGGACGACCGTTTCTCCTACTATCCTCGCCGCAGGCGCACCTTGACTGCAGGCTCACTTCAGTATTCTAACCCGTGCGCGACGCGAGTGTTCCGAACGAGTCCGGAGGCAGTTCTATCGTTGCTGCTCGATCCGGCAGTTGCACCTGGACCATCTGCGCGTGTGGCAGTTCGTTTCGTACCAGGACCACCACCGTACCGTCGGGGTTGAGGAACGCCAGCGCGTCGTCGCAGGTGCCAGCCGTCTCGAGACGTTTGGCGCCCACATCCACGAAGTGCGTCAGGTGTTTGAGCAGGTAGTAGTCGGGATTGTAGCGAAACGTCTTGGCCTCGGTATCCACGCTGACCAATGAGTTCTGCGCCCATCCCCAGGTACTCATCCCGCCTTTTTCGGTGGAGATATTCCAGTACAGGTAGGCGCGCACGCCGCTGCGAAAATAGTGCTTCATCAATTGCCAGCAGTAGCCCGTGTAGGTCCAGCTGTTGGAACCGTCGCCGCACTCCTGCTCCGATTGGAAAATCGGCAGAGCCGGGAATTCACGATGGAGTGCCGGCAAGGCGTTCTTGCCCGCCCACTGCACGCCAACGCCTTTGACATAGCGCGCGGCCTCTTTATCGTCCATGACGGTCTTAAGCATTTGCGGGTTTCCACGCTCCAGCGTGCCGAAGAAAACATCCACTCCGAGCTTTTCCATTTCCGGACCAAGGTAGCGAAGGAAACGGGCGAGGCCTTGCGGCGTCCAGGTGCAACTGGGGAAGCTCTGCGCGGAGTTGAACTCATTCTGCGGCATCACCATGCCCACGCGGATTCCTTCCGCCCGATAGGCTTCGATAAACCGGGCAAAATACTTCGCGTAGGACTCGAAGTAACGGGACTCCTGGATGAACATGTCCTCGCCTTCGTGGCCAATCTGGTCGGGACGAATTCCGTTCTCCTTCTGACCTGGATACGCGTCTCGTTCCGCGTAGAAGTGATTCCGCTTCATCCAACTCGGAGGGCTCCATGGAGAGGCCCAGATACGCAATTTCGGTTGGTGTCGCAAAGCCGCCTGAATAAACGGGATCAGCGTCTTCCGATCATGCTCAATGCTGAAGTGTTTCAGTTCGAAGTCGCCGTCGGTTTCGTCGTGTGTGTAGGCTTCGGTGGCAAAATCGTTCGCGCCGATCGGCATGCGGCAGTAGGTAAAGCGCGCTCCGGCAGCGGGGTCAAACAGTTCGTGCAAAACGCTTTCGCGGTCGGCTTCGCTGAGTGCCTGGAGAGACGTCCAGCCGCGTTCGTTAAAGCATCCGCCAAAGCCCTCCATGCCTTGCCCGGATGATTCCACCGTCCGGGCGGGATCGAGGTTGAGGTTGAGCGTGTAGAAGCTGAACGCCGGTTTAAAGATCGCGCCGTTCTGCCAGGCGGCGGCTTCAGTCGTGGCTACAAATGTGAGCCGATCGTCCTTCAGTGGCTCAGGAGGAGGCAACTGTGCTACGGCGACCCATTCGCCCGCTGCGCCTGCAAGCGCCGCGCCCGCGGCCAGTTTCATGCTCCCATGGATCAGTCTACGCCGACTCCAAAGTTTGGTTGCCATACATTGGCCCTCAGTCGGAACCGTGACCTTTGACGGCGCAATTATAGAGAGCTTTCGGCGAGAGCACTATCAGCCGCCCACTCTGGGGCGCGAAACTCTGGCGTGAGTTTCCCTCAGGAATGTCGTATGCTGTTTTCCTGCTTATGACCGTCGCCCGCTAATCCGGCCTCTGTTGTTCTGGCGATTTTCGCGCACCGGTCTGCGCGTTCGCCTCGACTCCCGTCTCCGACAACAGAAAGGACTATCCAATGCACTTCGTGGATCGGGCTTTGGCCCGCCGTTTTGAGTCTGCGGAAGAGATGCCGCAGGTCTATCACGCGCAGTGGTGTGAGATGAATCAGCCTTCGGTTGGCGCCGCTGTCGAAGAGATCGCAGGTGGCCATATGATCTTCGCCGGACTCGGCTCTCCCATTGGACGGGCTGTCGGGATGGGATTTGCAACTTCGGTGACCGAAGCCGACTTCGATCAGCTCGAAGCCTTTTACTTTTCGCGTAAGGCGCCGTCGCAAACGGACTACTGTCCGCTGACCGACATCAGCCTGCTTGAAATCGCCAGGAAACGCGGGTACACGATTGCGGAACTCAACAACGTATTGGCGCGCAAAATTGATGCGGGTGAGAAATTCCCGCTTCCGCCCGGCACATTTACGATCCGCCCGAGTGCGCCGGAAGAAGGGCCAGCTTTCAGCAGCATCCTGCGACGTTGCTTTTTTCCGAACGGCGGCGAGCCACAAGGCTTCGACAACATGCTGCTGCCCATGTTCTCCTTTCCCGGCAGTCTGACTTTCGTCGCGGAGATCGATGGGCACCTTGTGGCGACGGGCGCGGGTCTCAGGATCGCCGGGCACCGGATCGTGGGCTTGTACGGCGCCGGCACTCTGAAGGAGAACCGTGGCCGAGGCCTGCAAACAGCAATGCTTCAGACGCGGATGCGAGTGGCAGCGGAATCAGGGTGCGAGTACGCGGTCATCGTGACGCAGGGTGGCACCACTTCGCAGCGCAACGCGGAGAGACTGGGATTCCGCGTGGCCTACAGCAAGGCAACGCTGATCAAAGAATACAAACCATAACGTCGTGAAGACGGTGCGGGGCGGGCAATCGTCTCGGCCCCGCGCTATGATTTCGATATGCCCGACGTCGACTGGATCCGCAATCTATGCTTGTCCTTTGCGGACGCGACCGAGAACATCCAGTGGGGCGACGATCTCTGCTTCAAGATTCGTGGGAAGATATTCGCTACCGTGGTTCTCTCGGATGGCAAGTTCCCGCGTGCTTGCTTCAAATGCACGCCGGAGAAGTTCCAGGAACTCTTGGAGATCGAGGGCATCTCTCCGGCTCCGTATGTTGGACGATACAAGTGGGTCCTGCTCAGGGATACCAACGTGCTCCCCGCCGATGAGCTGGAGACCTTGCTGCGCAAGTCCTACGAAATGGTTGTGGCGAACGCGCCGAAGAAGACTGCCCGTGAGAAGGCGCCCCAAGCGGTGCGGGCGAAGCGACTCCGTCGAAAATAGCACGACAGTTTGACTCACTCATTCGCGGTGGGCTAGCCTCATAGGTTCGTTTGCTCACGACGGAATGTGCCCGGTTGCTGTCGCTACCGGGCGTGGGCGCCCGGCTCTCCATCGCATGCGAATTCAATACAGGCTGGCGATTGTTACCTGGCTGTTAGCGTCGGCCGCGACCGGCATCGCGGCACCACTGCGCCCCATGCATGCCCAGCACGCGATGGTCACAAGCGGGCACGAACTGGCGTCGCGCGCCGGGGTGGAGATGATGCAAACCGGCGGCAACGCCGTGGACGCCGCAGTCGCAACTGGATTTGCGTTGGCTGTCGTTCATCCCCAGGCCGGCAACCTTGGCGGCGGCGGGTTCCTTCTGCTGCGCAAGGCGAACGGCGAAGTCCACTTCATCGACTTTCGCGAAAAGGCGCCGGCGGCTGCGACTGAGAACATGTATCTCGACGCGCAGGGGAACGTGATCCCCGACGCCAGCACAGTTGGTTACAAGTCGATCGGTGTTCCCGGGTCGGTTGCGGGCCTGGTTTACGCGGAAAAGAAATACGGCAAGCTATCGCTCGACAAGGTCCTCGCTCCGGCGATCCGGCTGGCGCGCGAAGGTTTTGCGCTTGCCTGGGAAGATACCGAAGACCTGAAGGATGAGGATCTCGCTAAATTCGCCGAATCGAAGCGCATCTTCCAGCGCGATGGAAATTACTATCACGCTGGCGAAGCCCTGAAACAGCCCGAACTGGCGCGCACGCTGGAGAGGATTGCGAAGAATCCTGACGATTTCTACCACGGCGCCATGGCGCGTGAACTGGCGGCGGCAATTCAGAAGGGCGGCGGGCTCATCACCGCGGCCGACCTCGCCGCCTACGAGGTCAGAGAGCGCGAGCCGATTCGCGGAACTTATCGCGGCTACGACATCATCAGCGCGCCGCCCCCGTCTTCGGGCGGAGTTGCACTTACTGAAATTCTCAATATTCTCGAAGGCTACGATCTCGCCAAGCTGGGCAATCGTTCAGCGGCCGCGATTCACCTCACCGCCGAGGCATTTCGTCGCACCTTCTATGACCGGGCAGAATTCATGGGTGATCCGGATTTTTCGAAAATCCCCGTGCCGCAGCTCATCGACAAGCGTTATGCCGAGGCGTGGCGCGAGTCGATCGACCCGAACCACGCCAGCGTGAGCAAAGACCTGAAACGTCCGGCCAACTTCAACGAACTGGAGCGAGTTGCGCACCTGCAACGGGTGGTCTTCCGCGAACCCGAGAACACTACGCATTACTCGGTGGTGGATGGCGAGGGCAACGCAGTCGCGGTCACCACAACACTGAATGACACCCTCGGATCGCGGGTCACGGCCGAAGGTCTGGGCTTCCTGCTCAACGACGAGATGGACGACTTTGCCTCGAAGCAAGGCGTCCCGAACGCGTACGGGTTGATCCAGGGCCCGGCCAACGCGATCGGGCCAGGCAAGCGGCCGCTGTCGGCGATGACGCCGACCATTGTTCTGAAAGACGGCAAGCTGTTCCTGGTACTGGGATCGCCCGGCGGGCCAACCATCATTACCACGGTGGCCAATATCCTGATGGGTGTCGTGGATTTCGGACTTGATATTCAGGAAGCGGTCAATGCACCAAGGTTTCATCATCAGTGGCTCCCCGATGCAATTGCTGTAGAAGATCGCCTCTCTCCCGATACAATGAACGTACTGCGTTCTAAAGGACACACATTGAACGTCGGACACTTTTGGGGCGATGGCGAGTGCATCATGGTCGACCCCAAGACCGGCGAACGCCTGGGTGCGAGCGACGGACGCAATAACGGGAAGGCGGTGGGTTACTGATGCTGCGGGCAGTGTCTACCTACGTCTATGTCAAGGAACGGCTGCATCCGGGCCTGCTCGATGAGTTGGTGAAAGCCGGCGCCCAGGCGATCGAGATTTTCGCCGCGCGACAGCACTTCGACTACGCCAACCGGAAGCAGCATATCCGCGAAATTGCTGACTGGTTCCGCTCCACCGGCATCCCGTTGAACTCGGTCCATGCGCCGCTTTTTGCCGATTACGAGTGGGGACGGACCGGTTCCCCGCCGGTCAACATCGCTTCGACCGATCGCGCCGGGCGAATCGAAGCCATGGATGAAATCAAGCGTGCCCTGGAAATCGCTGAGCAGATTCCGTTTCGGTTTCTGGTGCAGCACATTGGCACGCCCGGCGAATCGTTTGACGATAAGAAGTTCGAGTCGGCCATGACTTCGGTTGAGCATCTGCGCGCGTTCGCCAAACCGCTCGGAGTGAGGGTGCTGGTGGAGAATATTCCCAACGAACTCTCGACACCGGAGAAGCTGGTGGAGTTTATCCACACGTCACGCTTCGAAGATGTTGGGGTGTGCTTCGATTGTGGGCACGCGCATATGATGGGCGGCGTTGCCGGGGCGTTTGAAACTGTGAAGAAGCACATCTGCTCCACCCACGTGCACGACAACGACAAGCTCAAAGACTCACACTTGTGGCCTGGGAATGGCACCATCGACTGGAAAGAGACGATGGAACTGCTCCGCACCGCTCCGCAGGCGCCGCCGCTGCTGCTGGAAATTGAGGGCGAGGAGAAGAAGAATCCCGGCGCGGATGTGACGGCGACGTTCAATAAGCTGGAAGACAGCTGAGAGGTCAGAGGTAAGAGGTCAGATTGCAGAAATGAAAAGCGCTGGCGAGTTCATTCAAACCTCTGCAATCTGACCTCTGCCCTCTGACCTCCCCGTTCAGCGTCCTCCGCGGTGTAAGGGTTTGATCTTATGTCTGCACCTATCAGTACGATTGCAGAAATTGGCAAGCATGACGGCCAGGCGGTCACGATCCGCGGCTGGCTTTACAACCTCCGCGAAAGCGGCAAGCTCCTGTTTCCGCAGTTTCGCGACGGTTCCGGCGTCATTCAGGGCGTTGTGCCCAAGAACGCTGTTCCGCCCGAAGTCTTCGACGCGATCAAGGGTTTGACGCAGGAGTCGAGCGTGATCGTCGAAGGCAAAGTGCGCGCCGACAAGCGGGCGCCTGGCGGCTACGAACTCGACGTTTCGAACGTACAGGTGGTGCAGCGCGTGTCCGAGTCCGACCCGTATCCGATCACGCCGAAAGAGCACGGCACGGATTTCCTGATGGAGCACCGCCATCTCTGGGTTCGTTCCACGCGCCAGGCGGCGATCCTACGTGTTCGCGCCGAGATTATTCGCGCCGCCCGCGACTTCTTTGACAGCCGTGGATTTACGCTGACCGATCCGCCCATCATCACTCCGGCCGCTTGCGAAGGCACGACCACGCTCTTTCCCGTGGACTATTTCGAAGAGCAGGCGTATCTGACCCAATCCGGCCAGCTTTACATCGAAGCGACGGCGATGGCGCTGGGCAAGGTGTATTCGTTCGGCCCAACCTTCCGCGCGGAGAAATCGAAAACGCGGCGCCATCTCACTGAGTTCTGGATGGTCGAGCCTGAGGTTGCCTACGCCACACTTGACGACGTGATGGAACTCGCGGAGGGCCTGCTCACGCACCTGGTGAAGCGCTGCCTGGAACACCGTCGCTCCGACCTGCAGACGATCGGGCGCGACATCAGCAAGCTGGAAAAAGTTGATGCCCCGTTTCCGCGCATCACCTATGACGAAGCGGTGCAGAAGCTTCAAGAAGGCCACGCTCAGGGCAAGCTCGAAAACAAGTTTGAGTACGGCGGAGACCTGGGCTCACCCGACGAAACGTATCTTTCCTCGCAGTATGACCGGCCGGTAATGGTGCATCGCTATCCGGCGAGCGTGAAGGCGTTCTATATGGAGCCGGACCCGCAGCGGCCGGAGTTGGCGTTGTGCGTCGATGTGCTGGCGCCGGAAGGTTACGGCGAAATCATCGGCGGATCACAGCGTATGGCATCGCATGAACTGCTGCTCAAGCGCATTCACGACCACAATCTGCCGGAGGAAGCCTTCAAGTGGTATCTTGACCTCCGCAAGTATGGCAGCGTACCTCACGGCGGCTTCGGAATGGGCATCGAGCGAGCGGTCGCGTGGATCTGCGGGCTCGAACACGTAAGGGAGACCATTCCGTTCCCGAGAATGCTGTATCGCCTGTACCCGTAATGTCAGTTGCCGGCCGCCAACTCAGTGGAAGTCTTCAGGCTGGACCTGGTGTGACTGGCAGCCGGCAACTGGGAACTGACAACTGATTCATGGCACACACCACTCGAGCATCGTTCAGCAGCATCACCCCGCGCCAGATTCGTGTCATTGGTGTCCCCCTCGATCTTGGCCAATCGCGGCGCGGCGTTGACATGGGTCCGTCAGCGGTCCGTGTGGCCGGGCTTGAAGCGCGCCTTGAAGGCATCGGCCACCAGGTCGAAGACGCCGGCAACATCGCCGTCGCCATTCCGGAACAGAAGAAGGAAGGGGCCGCACACGCCAAATATCTGAAGGAGATTACGGCCACATGCACCAAGGCTGCCGAGCTTGTGTTGAAGACGCTCGAATCGGGCAAGGTGCCAGTTGTTCTGGGCGGAGACCACTCGATTGCTGCGGGAACGGTCTCCGGAGTCGCGGAATTTTATCGGCGGCAGAACCAGAAGATCGGTCTGATCTGGATCGACGCTCACACCGACATGAATACGCCCGACTCTTCGCCGAGCGGCAACGTGCATGGCATGCCATTGGCATCGCTCATGGGACTACCTCCGCACGAACTCGGCAGGATATTCGACTTCTCGCCGAAAGTGCAGCCTGAAAACTGCGTTCTGGTCGGCATTCGCGATGTCGACAACTTCGAGAAAGAAAATATTCGTAAAGCGGGCGTTGAAGTCTTCACCATGCGCGACATCGACGAGCGCGGCATGCGGGCGGTGATGGAAGAAGCCCTGCGCATGGCTGGACGCGGCACTGCCGGCTATCACGTGTCGCTCGACATGGACTGGATTGATCCTGAAGACGCGCCCGGCGTTGGAACGCCCGTGTGGGGCGGCGCGACGTACCGCGAGGCGCACCTGGCCATGGAGATCATCGCCGACCATGGCCGCATGCTAAGTTTCGAGATCGTCGAAGTGAACCCGGTCATCGACGAGCGCAACCAGACCGCCGACCTGGCCGTGGAACTGGCGCTGTCAGCGTTCGGAAAGAAAATCCTGTAGAGGGCTTGACCACAGAGGTCGGAGGGGGAATCTTGATGTTCTCAGTGCTCCCTGTGACCCCTGTGGTCAAGAACTTTCTGACTGCACCCGCGAAAAAGCAAACGGCGGAGCGATAACTCGCCCCGCCGTTATGGTTTCGGATCGAATTGTAACTTACTGCGTCTTCGTCTTCACTGCGTCCCCGACCTTGAAGCCCGTCCCGGAGACCACCGAACACACCGCGGAAACATCGTCTACATCAGTAGCTTTCACGACACCGATCGGCGTACTCATGCGGCGTAGAACCTTGCCGGTTGCGGGGTCTTTGATCTCCTTGCTTACCCGCTCGACCGTCAGTTCGTCGCCGACTTTTATCCCCGCTTTGCCGCCAACGTTCAAGACGATCATCCCGCTATCGACGGCGGCGACCAGCCCCTCAACTACGATCGTGCGCGCGACCAGCTTGTCTTTGCCGGCGATGACGCCTGCGCTCATCTGCTCGACCGCGGCTTTGGTAGCTTCGCCAATGATCGTGTTTTGGAAGTCGCTGCTGCCGAAATCCACCGCCCCGCCGCCCCAACCGTGCCAGTTGCCACCGCCGCCGAGCATCGAAGTGCTCGATCGCGACGATTCGCCCTTGCCCTCGGCTACGGCCAGAATTTCACCAGTGTCGATGTCGACAATACGCGCGTCGAGACCGACGATGGCCTTGGTGTTCGAGTGCTTGAACCCGCCCAAGCCAAAGCCTCCGAGGCCTCCGCCTCCACCGCCCACGCCGGTTTTCTTGGTATCGTTGCCGAACTGGGTGATACTGCCCACGATGATGGCATCCACGCCAAGCAACTTGCCGATCTTGGCCGCCGAATTCGGGTTAGCGCGATCGCTGTTAGAGAAGTTCTGCTCGGCCAGAATCTTGTCCATAGCCTTACGCTCGATCACTGAATACGTACCGTCCTTGACCAGATATTTGACCAGCAAGTCCGAGATGCCTTTGCCGATGTCCACATCCTGCCCGAAGATTGCGGCCACGCCGCCATGCACGGTCGCGTAGTCAAAGTCGAAAATCGCAACGCGCTTCTTGCGCGGCGCAGGAGTGGTCTGCGCCAGCGCACCGATACATGAGATAGCCGCGAGACACACAAGAACTGTCCCGAACACAACCTTTTTCATAGATGATCCGCCTTCTGGGATTTCGGGGAAGACACTTCGGGGAGTCTGCCTTCCCCTTGACGTAAAGAGGCTAACCGCGCCTCTGGCAGCTGTCAACACTACAAATGGAGCATTTTGGAACGGTCCGGGGTCGGTTTTTCATCGCCGCTCCGCAGGGCAGTACCAATGGTGAGATTGACGGCAATCCGCTACCGCGGCCACACTGAATTGACATGGCAAAACTTCGGGTAGGCATTCTGTTTGGCGGACGCAGCGGGGAGCATGAAGTGTCGCTGCTATCAGCGGCGTCGGTACTGAAAGCAATTGATCGGGCAAAGTATGACGTTGTGCCCATCGGCATCACTAAGGAAGGGCATTGGCTCACGGCTGAGCATGCCGAGCGGCTGCTGCAGGGCAAGCCGGCTGATGAAGGTAAGCGCCTGCGAGCGGGCGATCCTGAATGCACGCCAGGGGCGGCCGTTCTGGCCAAAGGCGAAGCGGTGATCGTGCCCCCTGAGCCGGCTCACCGCGAAGCCGGTCTGGCCCCGCTGCAGACTGAAGCGGGGGCGCTGCGTCGCGCTGCGGATCGAGCGATCAACGTCGATGTGATCTTCCCCGTGCTGCACGGAACCTTCGGCGAAGACGGAACCATCCAGGGACTGCTCGAACTGGCCGACATCGCCTACGTCGGCGCCGGCGTGCTTGGCTCTGCCGCCGGCATGGATAAAGACGTCATGAAGTCGCTGTTCCGCGACGCCGGGCTGCCGATTGTAAAACATGTCACCGTACTGCGCGGCCAGTGGGAACGCGAGCCGAAGAAAGTCCAGAAGCTGGTCGAGAGCAAGCTGAAATACCCGGTATTTGTGAAGCCGGCGAACCTGGGATCATCGGTCGGTATTTCCAAAGCGCACGACCGCAACGAACTCGGTCCGGCCATGAACGAAGCCGCCAAGTTCGATCGCAAAATCGTCATTGAGGAAGGCGTGGGCGGGAAGAGGCAAAAAGCTCGGGAGATCGAGTGCTCCGTGCTGGGCAACGACGATCCCAAGGCGTCGGTCGCAGGCGAGATCGTACCGTGCAAGGAGTTCTACGACTACGACGCTAAGTATCTGGACGAAGGATCTGAGTTGGTAATCCCCGCCAAGATCACGAAAGCGGAGATGAAAGAAGTGCAGGCCCTGGCGATCGCAGCGTTCACAGCGGTCGACTGTTCCGGGTTAGCGCGCATCGACTTCCTGATGGAACCAAAGTCGCGCAAGATCTACCTCAACGAGATCAACACCATGCCCGGGTTTACCGCCATCAGCATGTATCCCAAGCTCTGGGCGGCGTCGGGCGTGTCGTATGCGGAACTCATCGACAGGCTGATTCAATTGGGCATCGAGCGGCACGAGGACAAGAAGCGGAATCAATACAGCCGTTAGGGCTTGCCGCCTCGCTCAACGATCAGCTTCATGACCGCTCGATTCACCCAGCCCTGATCGTGAAACCTCTCGCCCCATGCCAGCGGTGTGACGTCGCGGTATTCGTGCATGGTTTCATCGGCGACGAAGCGAAGCCGTTTTCGCAGTGAGGCTCTTACATTGGGATCAGCGCCGTGGCCCAGGAGCAGACGAGCAAAGGCGGCGTCTCCTTGGCGTCCACATCGATTAGGCTGCGACACAACGCAGCCGAAGAGCGGCGTATGACTGCCGAAGCCGTCTGCGTCGACTGCGGCTTTGACGTTCACATCCGCTCCCTGCTCGATCAGCCAGCGGGCGATCTCGATCTCGTCGAAGTCCACGCAGATGTGCAGCAGCGTTGTCCCCGCCAGCGGCGTGCCATGCAGGGCGAGCGACTGATCGGTACTGCAGCCCAACTCGGACGGATAGATTTCCTCGTGCGGGAAGGTACGAGTCAGGAGATGCGGATCGCGGCGCAGGTGCGCTTCGAGCAGATCGATCCGGCCCCGGTGGACCGCCATGGGCGGCGTATCGGGAAGAGAAACTCCCTTTTCAACCATGAGTTCGAGGCAGCCATGCTTCCCTTTCGGAGTCCGGCAATAAGTTTGTAGGAGTAAGCCGATGGGCGCGAGGCGGTCGCCGTGCTCGTCCGCGAACTCGGCCCCGAGTTCGAATAACAGCGATAATCCCGCAGGATTCAACGTCTCGCACGGCCCCATGACGGACCCGGCGAGCGGACGCGCTCCCATCGCATGGAGCCGTCGCGCGGTTTCGATTTGCCCCTGCAGACACGCCCGGTCGAAGGCATGCTGTACGTCTGTCGCGCCGAGATCGCGCAGCATCTGGATGATCGCGTCCTGCCCGACGTTGGCGGCATACGACATCGGCGGGCCCCAGTTGCTGTCGGCAAGACCGCGCGCGGCTTCGTGGAGCAGCCGCGGATCCTTCACCACCAGCGCGCGCACAGATTCCACATCTCCCCGCCAGATCGCATCCGTCATCTTGCACGCGGTCACAAGGCGTGGCCAGCTCGGCAGCCCATAGCTGCGAGCCAGCGCAAGTTGTGCGTCGGCGAGCTTAGCTTGGCCGGGATTGATTGTTTCAGGATGATGTTTTTGCAACTCGTTGACCGCAGTTGCATCTCCCTTCCGCGCCGCGCGCAGAAGATCTTTAGCCTGATGTTTGAGTTGTTCAAGGTTGGGACGGACGGGAAAGTGGCGATCGAAGAAACGACGACCAGTCATGACGGACCTCCTTCTAGGTCAGGCCCGGAATCCGCTGGGTCGGGCAAAGGAGGTTCGCGTGGAACCTGAATTTTCAGAACATCAATCAGGTGGACTCAGTCCTGCCCGCGGATGGGTGGCGTCCTGTACGCCCACAAGAGAGTATAGCCTACGATATTGATCGTGTGCCTCCGCCAAGGGCCGCCCCGGCTGGGGATTTCCGCTTGACTCGGGCTGCCGCCAACGATAGGCTCGGCGGATCGAAAGTAAACGAAAGTTTAAGTAATCATTAGGAACTACCGTCCCCGAACACTTGCCCGCGGCAAACCGTCGCCAGGGAACAGGCCATGAAGATTCCACCGATTCGTATCGCGTACATCGGGCTCCTCTTTCTACTGGCGTCAGCGGCTGCCTTCGGCGCGACCTACTATGTCTCCACTTCGGGCAACAACGCCAATAGCGGACTGAGTCCGAGCGCAGCCTGGAGGAACGTGCAATACGCGGCCGATCATGTCGCTGCGGGCGATACGGTGAACCTTCTCGGCGGCGTTTACAACGAGTACGTAAACATTCCATCGTCCGGGTCTGCAACCGCCGGCTACATTACCTTCCAGAGCTATGCCGGGCAGACCGCCATCATCGATGGAACCGGCCTCGGAGTGCCAAACGGCCAATATGGGCTGATCAACATCAGCAGCCAGAGCTACGTCGCTATCCAGGGACTCGAGATCCGGAACTACAAAACTTCGAGCACAAAAAATGTGCCCATCGGGATTTACGTGACGGGAACGGGCAGCCATCTAAGTTTGCTGAACAACCACATCCACCACATTCAGACGACCGCGAGCGGCTGCAACGCCAATGCCTTCGGAGTGGCTTTCTACGGCGACAAAGCGCCGGGTTCATTGCACCACATCACGGTGAGCGGCAACGAACTCAACCATATGAAGACGGGTTGCAGCGAGACTCTGACATTCAACGGAAATATTGATCACTTCACGGTCACGGACAACTTATTGCACGACAACAACAACATTGCGATTGGCGCGATTGGGTTTGAGGGCACCTCGCCGAAGTCGGCATACGATCAGGCGCGAAACGGGTTCATCGCGCAAAACACGATCTACAACATCAGTTCCAAAGGGAATCCCGCATACCCTGCCAGTTGCTGGTGCGCCGATGGGATTTATGTGGATGGCGGCACAAACATTGTCGTGGAACGAAACCTCATCCACCATGTTGACATCGGTGTCGAGGTTGCGAGTGAGCACAACGGAAGGGTGTCCAGCTTCGTGACTGTGCGGACTAATCTCGTGTACTTCGGAAACTCGGCCGGGATCTCGATTGGCGGATACGCAAACAGAGTGGGTGGTTCCGATCACGTCACCATCGTGAACAACACTCTGTACAAGAACGACCACAAGAATACGGGCAGCGGAGAATTTCAGATTCAGTTCCACGCCACCAACAATGTTTTCGAGAACAATATTGTGTACGCGAGTTCGCAGGGACTGGTCGTGAATAATTTCACCAAATCAACCGCGAATCCGGCTGTCGCGGACTACAACCTCTACTACTCGCCACTCGCCGCGGGCAGCGCAAGCTTCGTCTGGACAGGGAAAACCTACAAGGGGCTTACCGCATACCAATCATCCACCGGCCAGGATTCCCATTCGAACTATATTGATCCGCTGTTTGTGGATGGAACAACACCCGATCTGCATGTCCAACCCAACTCCCGGGCAGTGAATTCCGGGTTCGATGGCGGGCCCGGCGTGGAGGGAACGCTGGATTTTGCCGGCAATCCGCGCGTTCAAGGATCGAACATTGATATCGGCGCATACGAGCAGTAGGGGTTAAGCAAGATTCGCCGTAACCGGGAGGCGCGAGCATTCTCGGGCGCCTTTGTTAAGATTGAATGGCGCACCGGGTCAAACCGCTGCCTATATGCAAATCGGGTGAGCGCCCAAAACGTCGGGAGAGAGCGAGCAAATGTCTCAGAATCACTACACCACCAAGACCAAACGTAGACAGAAGAACAAGAAACGCAAGGATCCCTCAGCCGCCACGATGGCGAAAATTCGCCAACTGGAAGCGGCTGACAAGAAGAAGTAAGCAAGCGGGGAAGACCGCCCCTCTTGACAGACCGCCCGGTCGGTCCTAATATTTATACCCAAGTCCGCTCTTCGGAGTGGACCTGAATTTCATGCAGAGTGGCTGAGGGACGAGCCCAAGGACGCCACGGCAACCGGATCCGGATCATATATCCCGATTGACAGGTGCCAACTCTCGCCCGGTAACGGGGACCATGAGATTCGGGAAAGCGAAACGTTCGCACCTCCCGAGCCTCTTTTCCTACCCGGAAAAGGGGTTTTGTCGTAGATGGGGAAATTTTCCCCGGCTCGTCCCACAGTCCACAGAAAGCGCAGTTGCGGAATGTCGACGAGCACCTACCATCTTCGCTGCCGCGAATGCGGCAAGACTTGGGGCAATCAGCCGCGCAGTATCTGCGAAGATTGCTTCTCTCCCCTCGAAGTCGCGTACGACTACGATTCCATCCGTCCGCTGGTTTCGCATGAGTTGTTCGCCTCGCGTGCGCCCAATATCTGGCGCTACCGCGAGTTGCTGCCGCTGCCGGCGGGGTATCAGCCCTCCCTCCCCGTTGGATTTACTCCGCTGGTCAGCGCGCCGCGCCTCGGCGAACAGATCGGTTCGCGCAATCTGTTTCTCAAGAACGACGCCGTCTGCCTGCCGACGTTGAGCTTCAAGGATCGTGTTGTCGCCGTGGCGCTGGCCAACGCACGCAGCTTCGGATTCGATACCGTCGCGTGTTCGTCCACGGGAAATCTCGCGAACTCGGTCGCAGCGCAAGCGGCGCGAGAAGGCTTCAAGGCGTGGATCTTCATCCCGTCCGATCTGGAGCCGGCGAAGATTCTCGGCACGCAGGTCTTCGGAGCACAACTTGTTCCCATCAGCGGCAACTATGACCAGGTGAACCGCCTGTGCTCTCAGATCGCCGACGAGCGCCGCTGGGGATTCGTCAACGTCAACCTGCGTCCGTATTACGCCGAGGGCTCGAAGACGGTAGGCTACGAAATTGCCGAGCAACTCGGCTGGCGGCTTCCCGACAACGTTGTCGTGCCCATGGCCGGCGGATCGCTCATCACCAAGATCAAGAAGGCGTTCGACGAACTCATTCAGCTCGGCTTGGTGGCGCCGAAAGATGTGAAGTTCTTCGGCGCACAGGCAACCGGCTGCTCGCCGATCTCGACCGCGGTCAAACAATATTCGGGCGAGATCGAGCCGCAGCGTCCCACGACGATTGCACGCTCCCTCGCCATCGGCAATCCTGCCGACGGCCACTATGCGATCAAGGCAATCACCGGCAGCGGTGGCTGGTCGGAAGATATCTCTGACGCCGACGTTGTCGCTTCGATCCAGCAGCTCGCCGCGAGCGAAGGCATTTTTACCGAGACTGCAGGTGGCGTAACCGTGGGCACGGCTCGCAAGCTGATCCGTCAGGACCGCATCCTGCCCGACGAGACTACCGTGCTTTGCATCACTGGCAACGGCCTGAAGACCACCGACGTTCTGACGGGCAAATATCAGGCGGAGATTCCGATTGCACCGAAAATACGGGATTTCGAAAAGTTCCTAGAGAGCAAGCTGAGCGCGGCCGGCATACCCGCAGCAAGCGCCGGTGCAAGATCCGAACACGTTCACAATTTTGATGGCAAGAAACCGGTGCTGCCCTTGCCTGACGAAACGGCGGCAATATCAGCGGAGGCTTAGATGAGTATCACTGTTCAGATCCCAACTCCATTGCGCCGGCTCACTGCCGGCGCGCCGAATATTACTTGCGACGCAACCAATCTGCCCGAGCTTTTCTCGGTCCTCGACACGCAGTTTCCCGACCTCAAGCCGCATCTTCGCGATGAAGCTGGGCAGACACGCCGGTTTCTGAATGTCTACGTGAATGAGGAGGACATCCGCTTTCTCGGCGGCAACACCTACGCTTTTCAGGACGGAGATGAAGTTCTGCTTGTGCCCTCGATTGCAGGGGGCTCACGGTAGGGTTGCCGAGACAGCGGAACGAGCCCTCAGGAATACAGCGGTCGTGGTCGGGATTCAACCGTAGTACTCTCCGAGGGCCGTCTCCGGTTATTTCCCTGCGGTTTTGCAGGTCTTCGATACCATCTTGACGCTTTTTACGTCCAGCGACGATGAAGCGCCGCCCGAAGCACCAGCGGAAGCGCCGGTGCTCGAACCACCCGCACCCGCCGCCGCTCCCGCATTCGAAGCTGACGTCGTGCCCTTGATCTTCACTTCGTGGCCCACGTGCTCAGAGAGTTTCGAGGTGTCACCCGTTAGGGTGTAGGTCATGCCCGCATCGTCGGTCAAGGTGAAGCTGCTGCCGGAACCCTGTAGGCAGCCCTCAACGCTGGTTTCGCCAGCAGCGGCGGCGCCAGTTTGAGCGGAAGTGCCTTGACTTGGATCGGAACTGGGCGACTGCGTCTGGGCTTGGAGCCAAGCCGCGCAAGCCAGCAGTATGAGACAGAGGGTAAGCGTTTTCAACATGTTGTAGCCTCCTTTGACGAGTGACCATGCTTAGATTGCGAAGGCCTGACCACGGGTTGCCGGGGGCGAGCAGGCCTTACGTCTTGCGCAATCTCAATCCGTGCGGTACAATCTAACTAACTAGTTAATTAAGTATGCCTGCACCTGTTCAGTCCCGCCTTGGTACCCGCGGCCAGCCGGAAGAGAGCCGTGGCGCTATCCTCAAAGCCGCCATCAGAGAGTTCGCGGAGTATGGCATCGCCGGTGCGCGCACCGACGCCATTGCCAAGGCCGCCCGCGTCAACAAAGCACTGCTCTACTACTACTTCACCGACAAAGAAGCGATCTATGAGGCGGTGCTCGATCACGTCTTCAGCGGACTGCGGGACACGGTCGTTCCCGTTTTGGAGGGCGACGCCCCGCCACGTCAGAAATTGCTGAACTATCTGGGCGCCTACTTCGATTACATCGCTGCCAATCCCCGTTTTCCGCGGGTCGTGCAGGGTGAATGGATTCGCACCGGCACCGAACGCACTCCGCAGATGCAGCGCATTGCGAAGGAGTATTTCCGACCGATCTATCAGAAGTTGGGCGAAGTACTGGCGCAGGGGATTGCCGCTGGAGAATTTCGCCCGGTCGATCCCATGCATTTCATCCCGTCGATGGTGGCGATCATCGTTTTCTACTTCAGCGCCGCGCCGGTCATCAAATCACTGATGAAGATCGATCCGCTGGCGCCGGAGCGCATCGCCGAACGCCGCGCTTTTGTTCTCGATTTCATTTCGGCGGCTCTATTCACGAAGCCGCTGGCAGCCGGAGACCGTGCATGAGTGTCCGCAACAAATTCCTGATCCTGCTCAGCGTTATCGTCCTGATTGCCGGTACCTACTACTTCTTCTCCACTCCAGGAGGCAACGACCTGGTGCTGGTCGGCACCGTGGATTCCAACCAGGTTGTCGTCAGCCCGCAGATTGGCGGGCGCATCGCAAAGTTGCTGGTGGAGGAAGGAACTCAGGTCAGGCAGGGGGACCTGATTGCCATCCTCGACGCTTCAGAACTGGAGGCTCAAGAGCGGGCTGCCGCCGCGACCATCGCCAGCTTGAAGTCGAAAGTCAACGAGAGCCAATACACGCAGCAGGCGACGAAAGGTTCCACCTCGAGCGACGTAGCCAACGCACAAGCCAGGCTGCAATCCTCGCGAGCGCAGCTGGCACAAGCGGAAGCGACACTCACGCGCGTCGAGAGCGATAGCCGTCGCATCATTGGGCTGGCGGAAGCCGGGGTCGCCTCGGAAATGGAAAAAGTGCAGGCCGAAGCAAATCTCAAAGCGCAGCAGGCCAGCGTTCAGGCGCTCAAAGATCAGGTTCACGCGACGCAGGCCGATCTGGATGCCGCCATAGCCCGTACCAACCAGGCGAGTGCGGCCCAGAGCACTGTGGCTTCGACGCGAGGGCAACTCGCCAATGCCGAAGCCCAGCTGAAAGAAGCTGAAGTGCGTCTCGGATATATGAAAATCTATGCTCCCGTCACCGGAACAGTGCTGGTGAGGGCCGCGCGGGAAGGCGAAGTTCTCACAGCGGGCCAGGCGATCGTTACCGTCGTCGACCTGAGCGATACCTGGGTGCGGGCAGCGATTCCCGAAACTGATTCCGATCACATCGGCCTGGGCGATACGCTCCGCGTGCGATTGCCGGGCGGAACCGTCACGCAGGGCAAGGTATTTTACAAGGCAGCGGAAGCTGACTTTGCCACGCAGCGCGACGTTGGCCGCAGAAAACGTGATATCCGCACCATCGTGTTGAAGGTGCGCCTCGACAATCCCAAGGGCGCCTACGTGCCAGGCATGACGGCCGAAGTGCTGGTTTCCCCGGAGGACATCAAGGGAACCGCGCCGAAGAATGCGCAAGCTGCGGGGAAGCCATGAGTGCGCCCGGCAACGCAAACGGCGGCGCGCTGCCCGTTTCGGAAATCATCGAGAAAAGCGCAATCGCTGCGGACGCCCCCAATGCCATCGAGGTCTCGCACATCGTCAAGAAGTACGGAGATTTCACCGCCGTTGACGACGTATCTTTCCAGGTGAAAGAAGGCGAAATCTTCGGCCTGCTCGGGCCGAACGGCGCCGGGAAGTCAACGCTGATCCGCATGATGACCACGCTCATTCCCATCACCGCGGGATCAGCGCACATTGCCGGACACGACGTGGCCAAGGAAGCCGACGCGGCACGGCGCACCTTCGGCGTGATTCCTCAGGCCATGACCAGCGACCTTGATCTCACGGTGGAAGAGAACCTCAGCATCTACGCCAAGCTCTACGACGTTCCCGCGAAGCAGCGCAAAAAGGCGATCGACGAGTTGTTGGAAACGGTTGATCTCAATAAGTGGCGCGATGCTCAGACTAAAACTCTCTCTGGCGGCATGCGGCGTCGGCTGGAAATCGCCCGCGGCCTCGTTCACAGTCCGAAAATCTTTTTCCTGGACGAGCCAACGACCGGTCTCGATCCCGTGTCGCGTGTCGCGGTCTGGGAGATGCTCAACAGCATCAAGTCGAAGCGCAAGCTCACTGTTCTAATCACGACGCACTACATGGACGAAGCCGACCGCCTCTGCAACCGCATCGCAATCGTGGACCACGGCAAGCTGGTGGCGCTGGATACGCCCGAAGCGTTGAAGGCCAGTGTTCCGGGTTCGAATGTCATCGAGGTACAGTTCGATCATCCACCCGAAGATTGGGAACAGCGGCTGCGCGCGCTGCCCAACGTGACGTCCGTCCAGAACGAAGGTTCCGGCATGTACCGCGTGTTGACCGATAACGGTTCGCGCACCACCACCGCGCTGGTAGAGATGGCGGTTGAGGCCGGGGTCCAGGTGCGGACCCTGACCGTCCAGAACACCACGCTGGACGATGTCTTCGTCCACTACACGGGCCGCCAGTTGCGCGACGAGCTGGTCAAAGCGCACGCGTTCGTCATGCCACCGCGACCGGGATTGCAACCATGAATCGAATGATGGCGATTATCGAGCGCGAAATGCGCAAGTTTTTCCGCTCTCCGGCGCTGATGATGGTGTCGATGATCTTCCCGCTCGTCCAGTTGATCGTGCTGGGCAATGCCTTTGGGGGCAAGATTCGCGATGCCAAACTCGGGATCGTCGATGAAGACCATGGCACGCAGGCCATCCGGATCAAGGAAGCGTTCGACGCCGTCCGTGCCAACTCGCGGACGTTCATTCCGGTTCCATATGACAACGAGGTCCAAGCGCGCGAAGATGTGCGCAACGGCAAGATCCAGGGTGCGGTCATCATTCCGCCGCAGTACTCGGCCCGAGTGTACGAGAAGAATCGCCCGCGCATCGCGTTGATCGTCGATAACAGCGACAACTTCATGAGCTCCACCATGCAGGAGAAGCTAACCGGCGTCACCGCTGCACTGAACGAGCCCGACATTGAACCCCGCTTGCTGCAAAAGACTGCGCTCGATGTCGTGGAACTCTATCCCTACATCGAGTACATGAAGTACCTGCTGCCCGGTTCGATTGCGCTCGCCATGTTCGTCTCGGTGATGATCGGCGGAGGCATGCTTTACATCGACGACAAAGCCCGAGGCATTCACGAGGGCTATCTGGTCACGCCCATCACGAAGGCGGAACTCGTCTTCGGGCTGACCGGAGCTGGCGCGATCAAAGCGGTAATGACAGGAATCGTCATCACACTCATCGGTTCACTCATGGCCGGTGTTGGAACCGTTTTCAGCATTCCAACGGCGATCGGGCTCATTTTGATGATCTTGTCGGTTTCGCTCGCCTTCAACGGCATGATGTTCCTCATGATGGTGCGCGTCGAAGATCCACTCGTGCCGCGAGCCATTTTCGGAATTCTCAATACGCTGCTTTTCTTTCCCAGTGGCTCGATCTATCCAGTGCAGGCATTTCCGGCTTGGCTGCGCGCCATCGCCAAAGTGGACCCGTTCACCTATGCGGTCCACGGCTTCAAAGCGCTTTTGCTGAAGGAGAGCGGCCTGATCGCAGTGGTTCCCGACATGGTCTACCTGACGATCTTTGCCATCGCAACGCTGGTGCTCGCAGTACCGCTATTCAAGCGAACATTGTGAAGTCTGGTCGCAGTGGCCAGCGGACTAGACCAGGGTTGGTTTTCGGATTGCGATTGAACTGTCTACTCGCGGAACGAACGCGGTGCCCTGCGAGGTTTCCGCCCGGAGCCGGAACACAAGATTTGTGTAAGACGCTTGGGATTTCAGTCGCAGCCAGATCATCGGTCCGACTCGCTCGGCTTGCACATCGTCCGCGCCCACTCTGGTGATGTAGCTCAGGCTGATGCGGCTCATTTCCGCGATATCGCGGACCGGGCCAAACTCCACTTCCTGGGGACGCGGTTGCTGCCGCAAACGCTCCAGTTGCCAGGCGATATCCCTGCGCCCGCCGACACAGGGCTGCGTACGGCAACCGATGATTCTCTCAATGGCGTAGAGCGCGGCGTGATCGGACCGCTGCCCGCAGGCCAGATACAGCGTTTGCGTGCTCTGGGCGAATTGCAGCGGCAGCATCTGGAAAGCCTCGAGGATCGCGAGCGGAATCCGGCTGAACGCGGGGATCGATGACGTCTCGAGCGACGATGCGACCGGGCAACCCCATTGCAGACCCAGCGCCGACGTGACGTCCTGCTCGGTCGCGAAGCCCAGTTTTTCGATCCATTCTCCGATGGTGCCGTACCGCGCCCTTCGCTGCGCATCGAGCGCGGCTACCACTTCGCTGTATCTCAGGCGTCCGCGGGCCACCATCAGCAGCCCCAGGGGAATGCGGCTGGATGGCGGCGCCTTCGGTGTCGATCGCTCCAGGCGCTTCAACTGTTCGCTCATAGCGGTCTCAACGCACTCCGGCTGGCAGTAGTACATTCCTTGCAGAAAAACACCGGTTTGTCTTCGCCATACCCGCTGCCAGAGCGACCGTGTCCCTGCGCACGACAGCAACCCGCACACGGGCTCTTTCCCGCTCCAGCGTTTACCGATCGCGTTTCGCCAAATCAACGGCCTGACTGAATCTTGCATGCAACCATCCTTCACATGGGAGGTCGGGGATCGAGAACCTGGGTCACGCGCAGTCCATACTTGCCGTCGACGACGACCACCTCACCCTGTGCGATGGTCCGGCCGTCCAGGAGCAAGTCGACGGGTGAGTTGACATTACTGTCAAGCTCCACGACGATGCCCGCGCTCAGGGCGAGAATGTCGCGCAGCACCATGCGGCGGCTGCCGAAACGGAGTTTGACTTCCAGTCCAACATCCATCAATCGCTGATAACTGGCCGCTTCCGGCGGGAGCGCGGTCACCGGCGCGACGGTCCCTGGAGCCGGTTCCGGTTGCGCCTCTGCGCGCGGCTTGAGCACTGACGCCAGCTCCGTGCTGATCTGGATTTCGATGACCACGGGTGTTCCCGCCTCGTCGCGCGTGCGGAGATACAGCGTGTTCGCGCCAGACCAGGCCGGGGCCGACGCCGCGGCAGCCAATTGAAACTGCACCTCTCCGCCAACCGAGGCGCCCAGGGCCGTCGCCGCCTGGCCGGCAATCTGCCGTAGGAGCTCTTCCAAAGCTTCTTTGTGTTCGCTCGACGGCTCGCTGGCAGGTTCCGTCTCTCCCAGGAACTTCTGTGCCAGCCGCATTGCGGAGTCCGCTGCCAGCCTCAGCACCATTTCGCCGCGGAGGGCTCCGCCCGCCACCACCGTGTAACACAGATCGGAGTCGGCCGCCGCTAAAGGATCGGCAGAAAGCTCGAAAGCCATCGCCTGTCCTGAAACTTGTGACAGGACCTGCTCCACACATGTTCTCCAAGTCTCCATCCAGGAGCGGATTTCAGGGGCAAGTTCTGGCATCTCGGTCATCGTTCACCTGTAGTCGGGAAGTTCTCCATCGCCAGCACACGGGCGGCGCGCCGGTTGTTTACCCGTGCCGGCATTGCCGTGCCCAGGCGCACGTGGTCCACCAGCAAGTCGGCGGGTGAGGTCGCGCTTCTGGGGAAGTCGAGCGTTGTATCCGCCGTCAAGTCTGCCACCGCCCGTAGCGCCACCGGCAGAGCCGGAGTGGAAAGTTCCACCTCGAATGGACAATCCAGCAGTTTCTTCTGGAGTCTGAGCCGCGCTTCCGCCGGGCTGCGCGGCCGCTGATAACTCATGTCGGCGGAAATCTTTCGCAGCAGCGCGTTGGAGACGATGGCTGGAACCGCCAGATTCAACGTGCCACGCGTTTCCGCCATCTTGATCTCGAAACTCAGGCATAAACACTTTTCTTCCGGAACCATGAGGCGCTCGGCCTGCGAAGTCTGCAGGTGCTGTCCGAAGTTGAATTCGAGCGCGATGGCGCTCCACGCCGCCTGCAACTCCCGGAAAATGATCCGGATAATGTTCTCCAGCACCTGTTCTTCGATTTCGGTTGCCGGGCGCCCCAAGTCGCCGCCTTTTCCTTCGCCCCCGAGCAGCAGATCGATCACTGGAAACGCAACCGCCAGGTCCAGTTGCAGGACCGCCGTGGTCTCGACCGGAGCGAGATTGCAGGATGCCAGGTAGGAACTCTCCGGGACACGCTGTAGAAATTCGCGGTAGGTCAGATGCTCTGCTGAAACCAGGCTGCAATCGAACACAATGCGCAGGTAGGCGCCAATTGAATGGGTGAGGTTACGAGCGAACCCTTCATGAAGCTGGTTGATCGCCCGCATCTGCTCGCGCCCGATCTGCCCGGCCTGGCGAATGTCCCACGGGTGCACCAGCGGCTGGCCGCCCTTGGCGCCCCCGCCGCGAGCGGCTTGCACCATCGCATCGATTTCTTCCTGGTTCAGTACCTTGTCCATCTTGTCATCCCTAGCTCGAACCTGCCGCCTGTGCCCGGTCCGCGAGGCTCGACGGCGCCAGCAGTGCATTCAGCCGTGCCCGAAGTCGTACCATGGCCAGCGAGTGAATCTGCGACACGCGCGACTCTCCGATGCCCAGCACCTCACCCACTTCCTTCATCGTGAGTTCTTCGTAGTAATAGAGCGAAAGCACGCGCTGCTCTTTGTCGGCCAGTTCGCCGATGGCCTGTGTCAGCAGCCCCTTCATTTCCGATCGCAAACAGAAGAAGAACGGGGTCTCTTCCGGCGGGCCCGCTACGCGGTCAGTGAGATCTTCTTCTTTGCCGTCATGCGGAGATTCCACTCTCAGGCTGCCCAGCTCCAGTCCATCGAGTTCCGCCAGCAGCGACTGCAGTTCGCGCAACTCGAGCCCGAGATCGCGCGCCAGTTCGTTTTCTGTGGGAACCCGGCCCAGTTTGCCGGACAGCTGGCTGTAGGCCTGTTCGACCATGCGTCCTTTGCGCCGCAATTCGCGCGGGCTCCAATCGAGTTCGCGCAGGCTGTCGAGGATCGCGCCGCGGATACGGAACTTGGCGTACGAGCTGAACTGCACATGCTTGGATTCGTCAAATTTGCTGAAGGCATCGATCAACCCCAAGACGCCGGCATGTACCAGATCTTCGAGCGGCACGTGGCGTGGCAGCCGCTCGTGAATGCGCCGCGCGATGTAGCGTACCTGGGGCAGTTGCTCCATCAATGCGCGCTCCCGCTCGGCATCGGTTTGCACGCCGGTATAGGCCTGCACAGGATGCTTGGTCATGAACCGTGCTTTCTTCGCCGAGCGGCGTTTTCAGTCCTCGCTCAGCGCACCGTACCCAGCGACTGCACTGGAACCATGGGAGGGATTTCCAGAGGAGACAGCACCACCACCTTGGGAAGGAAGGGTTCAAGCAGACGGCGCAGGTGAAATCGCGCCGGGGTCGAGCACAAGAGGACAGGAGCGGTTTGCGCCACTTGCTCTCCGGCAAGTTGACGCAGGCTGTCGAGAATTCGTCGGACAAATGAGGGCTGCAGGCCCGCGCTGGTTGTCTGCGGCATCTGCGGGCTGAAGGCGCGCGTCAGTTCTTCTTCGATCCCGTGATCGAGCGTAAGCACGCGCAGGCCGCCGTCGTCGGAAAGTAGCGGCCGCACCAGAGCCCGGCCCAGTGCTTGCCGCACAATCTCCACCAGCAAGACGGGGTTCTTGTTGATCGCGCCGGCGTCGAGTAGCGCCTCAAGGATTGTCGACAGGTCGCGGATCGACACTTGTTCGCGCAGCAGTTGTTGCAACACTTTCTGTACTTCTCCTAGGCTCAACGTCTTCGGAACAAGCTCCTCGACTAGCTTGGGATGGCTTTCCCCGAGCCGGTCGAGCAGGCGTTTGCTTTCCTGCCGGGTGAGCAGTTCATAGGCGTGTTGCCGGATCAATTCGGCAAGGTGCGTCGCCAGTACCGAGGTCTGGTCGACCACCGCATACCCGGACGCCAGCGCCTGAGACTCGAGTGCGCGCGGAATCCAGACCGCTGCCACGCCAAAGGCAGGTTCTTTTGTCGGCGTCCCAGCAAGCGGAGGCGGGCTGAACTCGGAACTGATCGCCAGCACCTGCTCTTCGAGCATCTCCCAGCGCGCGATCTCGACACCGCGCATCGAGATCACGTACTCGCGCGGCTTCAGTCGCACGTTGTCGGTGATATGAATCGGCGGCACGATGAAGCCCAACTGCAGCGCGAGATTGTTGCGCAGCGCTTTGACGCGTCCCAGCAACTGGCCGCCTTGTTGCGCGTCGACCAGCGGCACCAGGCCGTAGCCCACTTCGAGACTCAGTTCATCGAGCTTGAGCAGGTCTTCGAGCGTTTCCGCCTTCGCCGCCTTCTTGTCTTTTTCCGCAACCCCGGCGGCTGGTTCGGCCGAGTCTTTGCCCTTGGGCAAGCGCCAGGCAAGCGCTCCTACAATCGCTGCCAGAACGAGGAACGAGAATTTTGGCAGGCCCGGGATCGTCGCCAGCACCAGCATCACGCCCGCGGCAATCAGCAACGTGCGCCGCCGAGACAATAGTTGCGCCCCCAGATCGGCCGACAGCGTCACATTCGACGACGCTCGTGTCACCACCATGCCGCCGGCCATCGAAACCAAGAGCGACGGGATCATCGTGACCAGCCCATCGCCCACCGTCAGCACGGTGTACGTTTTGAGCGCCTCGCGGAAGGGGATGTCGAGTTGAAAAACTCCAATCAGAAATCCGGCGACGATGTTGATGGCGGTAATCAGAATAGTCGCAATGGAGTCGCGCTGGTTGAAGCGCGCCGCCCCGTCCATGGCACCGTAGAATTCCGCCTCGCGCGCAATCTGCTCGCGACGCGCCCGCGCCTGGTTCTCGTCGATCAAACCGGCGTTCAGGTCGGCATCGATCGCCATCTGCTTGCCGGGCAAGGCGTCGAGAGTGAAACGTGCGGTGACTTCCGCGGTCCGCACCGAACCGTGGCTGACCACGATGTACTGAATCGCAATCAAGGCGATGAACAGCACGAAGCCGACGACATAGTTGCCGCCCACGACAAACTGCCCAAACGCCTCAATGACCTTTCCCGCTGCACCCGCGCCCTCATTGCCATGCAGCAAAATCCGCCGGCTGGAAGCGAGATTCAGCGACAGACGGAAGAGGGTCAGGAGCAGGAGGAGACTGGGGAAGACCGAGAACTGCGTGGGCCGCAGGATCTGGATGGCCGAGAGCAGCACCAGCACCGATGCCGTAATACTGGTCGCCAGCAGCAGGTCGAGCAGAAACGACGGCAGCGGCACCAGCATGACAAACACCAGGCTGACCGCTGCGACAGGCACAATCCAGTCCGAAAGCGGACTGCGCGCGGGCGCCGTGATGGTTGCGTCGGCCATCGATTAGCGTCCTCCTATGGCGGCCATGGCGCGGGACTGGGCGCGATAGATTGCGGCCAGCACTTCGGCAATGACGGTGTAGAGCTTCGGCGGTACGCTCTGCCCGACTTCGACGGAGCGATAGAGAACGTGCGCCAGTGGCGGGTTCTCCACCGTCGGAATTCCATGCCAGCGCGCCACCTGCTTGATTTCCGCCGCCAGCAGATTGCGTCCCTTGGCGACCACGACCGGAGCCGGCGTCAGGGGGTTGTACTCAAGCGCGATTGCATATTCGGTAGGGTTCGTGATCACAACAGCGGCGCGCTTGGTATCTTCGAGCATCTTGCGCCGCCGCACCTGGCGCTGCAGCCGCCGGATACGCGCTTTCACCGTCGGATTGCCTTCCGTCTCTTTGAACTCGTCGACCAGTTCCTGGCGGCTCATGCGTAACTCGCTCTCCAGGTGCCGCCGCTCGAACAGGTAATCGATCGCCGCCCATGCCAGCAACACCAGTGACGATTTCCAGGCCACTTCGAACAGCCGGTCGACGGCAAAGCTGAGCACGGCATGCGATGTCCGTCCCGAAAGCGACATCAGCGTCAGCCAGTCGCGCTGCAAGCAGGAGACAGCGATGTAGGCAACGGCCCCTGCCGGCAGCAGCGATTTCAGCAACCCGCGCAACCCCGCGGAGGAAAAAATCTGGCGCAGTTTTGCCTCCGGACTGATGCGCGATGCCGAAGGCAGCAACGACGACGGCGCCAGCACGGCGCCGCCCTGCGCCAGCGACGACGAGATGGCCATCACCCACGCCCCTCCCAGCGCCGCCGCCGTCGCCAGGAAAATTCCGGAATGTGCGATCAAGGGCGGTAGTCCGTCCATGCGCCAGTGCCCGGAGGCCGATCCGTCCAGGCAATCGCGCAGAAACCCGCGCCAGTACCGGGGAAACGCCGTCATCTGATTGGCCAGTAAGTAGGTAGCCGCCAACCCGGCGCAAGCTGCGCTCAGATCGCGGCTGCGCGCAACCTGTCCCTTTTCGCGCGCTTTCTGCCGCCTTCGCGGAGTCGCCTGCTCGGTCTTGTTGTCCTGTGCCATCAGTGTGCGAGTCTCAGAATTCGTTCGGAAGCTTCGAGCGCATGATGGAAACGGCCGTCAAAATAGCGCGGCCACAGGGCTACGGCGCCCGTGAGCAGCGCCAGCCCTACTACGCTCTTCAGCGAGAGGCCGACAAACAGCACCGGCAGGTGCGGCGAAGCTTTCCCCAGAAACCCGAGCGCGACATCGGCGAAAATGGTCGCCACCAGCACGGGCGCCGCAATCTGCACTCCCACCACCCACATGCTTGCCGTGAATTGCCAGAAGGTCCGCATGGCCGGTTCCGACAGCGCAAACGGTCCCGGCGGCAGATACTGAAAGCTTCGTCCCAGCCCGCGCAGCAGCCAATGCGGAACCCGCAGCTGGATGAACAGGAGCAGCACGATCAACTCATGAAACGTCGCCAGCACCGGCGAGTCGGCCTGGCTTTGCGGGTTGATGATGCTGGCCAGCGAATATCCCATCTGGATTCCGAGCACGTTCCCGGCAATGAGCGCCCCGTCGAACAGCAACTGCAGCGTGATTCCCAGTAAAAAGCCGATCAGGACCTCGCCTGCCAGCAGCGATACCAGCGCGGAAGCAGGCAGCGCCGTAGTTGTCGCCGGAACCAGCGGCGCCAGCAGCATGGTGAACACGAAAGCCATTCCGATCTTGATCCGCACCGGCACTGACAGGCTGCCGAGAAACGGCGCGGCGATGAGCATGCCCGTCACGCGCGAGCCCGCGATCATCCACACCGCAATCGTTTGTTCCCAGGAGCTTCCGAACACTCGCCACCTCAGCGCAGAAACGGATGAAAATCCGACCACAGCGCGATCGTGTACAACATCAGCTTGCGCAGCATCCAGGGCAGAAACAGCAGCGCCGCCGCGGCCACCGCGGCCAGACGCGGCACGGCAGAGATGGTCGCGTCCTGCAACGACGTTAATGTCTGCACCACATTCACCAGTAGGCTGACCGCGGTCGCAATCAGCAAGATCGGCGCGCCCAGCCAGAGCGCAATCAGTAGACTGTTCCTTGCCAGCGCCACCACTTGCTCCGTGTCCATCGCATCTCCCCTGCAACGTGTCAGGCAAAACTCCGCATCAGCGATCCGATCAGCATGTTCCATCCGTCGACCACGACAAACAGCAGGATCTTCAGCGGCGTCGAGATCACGACCGGCGGCAACTGCAGCATGCCGACCGATGTCGTAATCGCGGCCACCACCAGGTCAATCACCAGGAAGGGAAGAAACAGGGCCGCGCCAATGCGAAATCCAACCTGCAATTCCGACAGCAAGTAAGCGGGTGCCACGATGCGCATCCCCAGGTCGTCGGGCTTCGCGGGACGCGGCTCGTGCGCCAGATCGACAAACAACGCCAGATCTTTTTCGCGCGTGTACTTCAGCATAAAGTGGCGTAACGGTGCGCTCGATCGCTCGATCGCGCCCATCATCGTGATCTTCCCCGCCTCGAGCGGTATCACCGCGTCGTTGTAGATCGCAGTCCCGACCGGCTGCATGAGAAAAAACGTCAGCAGCAGCGCCAGTCCAATCAGTGTCTGATTGCTGGGCGTGCTCTGCGTGCCCAGAGCCTGCCGCAGGAAGTGAAACACCACCAGCAGCCGCACGAACGGTGTCATCGAGAGCAGAATCGCCGGCAGGATCGTCAGCAGCGTCAGCAGGACAACGATGTTCCAGGGCAGCGACCCGCCCGCGCCCCATCCGCTCCCGGGAAAGCCCGGCTGGGTCTGAGGGCGCGCCCAGAGCGGTCCCGCGCTTAGGACCGAGAGAAGCAACGTGACCTTGCGCGCGATCTGGCGTGCCGTCATCGCAGTTGCTCTCCAGCGGGGTCTGCGTCCGGCAACTCGGCCAGCAGCGTGATCGATCCCGAACTCGCTCCGACCAGGAAGCGCTTGCTTTCACACTGCACCACCGCGACGAACCGCCGCTCGCCCAAAGCGGCTGTCTCTTTCACCAGCAGGGACCGTTGCTTCCGTTGCGCGCGGCACAGTTCGCGGAACCAAACCCATCCTTTCCGCAGCCAGCGTCCTCCCGCGCTCAGGGGAATCGGAATTTCTGTGACTCTGTCCATCTATGCCAGCTCCGTCAGGCGAATCGCCAAATGTCCGTGCACCACTTCGAATTCACACCATGCGATCAGTTCGCCGTTGATCCTCAGGGGAACGTCCTGCCCCACCGTCCAGCGCGTCGCGATCACTCGTCCCCGCGTCAGGTGCACCAGGTCGCCGACCGTGAATCCCGGCACCGGGATCTCGACCGTGAGCGAGCAGGGTAGACTCTCGACCCGCTCCCACGGATCGGCGGCGGCAACCTCCGCTTTCGGACTGGCGGCGGCGGCCATTACATCTGCACCAGGAACTCGGTGAAGTACACGTCCTCGATGCCCAGTTGCGGCGCCCGGTCTCTCAGTGCCTGCAGAAGCCCGGCCTTGAGTTGTTGCTTGCCCTCGGGTCCAAGGAGCTGGTCGGCCCGGGCCGTGCTCAGCACCGACAGAATCGTGTCCCGCACCAGGGCCATGGGGATCTCCTCTTTGTTCCGCGGCAGGGGACGCGACAATCCCAGCGTGATTCCCACCCGCAAGTACGCCCGCTCGCCCGTTCCAGAAAGATTGACGATGAAAGTTTCCAGCGTCAGCGTCGCGCCCGCTCCCGCCGCGCCTTCTGCCGCCTTGGCCGGCCTCTCGGGCTGCAGCCAGAAGTAAACTGCGCCCGCACCCAGCGCTACCACGGCAACAGCAATGAGCACGACGGCCAGTCTGCTCTTCGCTTTCGCCGGTGGCGGTGCGTTGGGTGCGGGACTCTCCTGTGGATCAGGCATGCGGTTGTGATTGCATGCCGCCTGCCGAGGTCGGCGTGAGAACTACTCAAAGGGCTCTAGAGAAAAGCGGAATGAAATCAGGGAATTGCCGAGGTCAATCCTTGTGCATCGGAAAAATCGGCGGTCGACTTTACTCTTGGGCAGCGCGCTCTCATGAGGACGCTCTCATGGATGCCAATCTGGAAGTCGCTGGCCGTTGCGCGCAAGCCCAGCAGCCAGCGACCCGTGACTTGGGACTATCTCTTCAGATTGATCGTCTCCTGCGTGATTTCATCGAACGTCGTTACCGCACGCGCATTTGCCTGGAACCCGCGTTGCGCTACGATCAGCGCGGCAAATTCCTTCGCGATATCCACATTGGAAAGTTCCAGCGCGCCACCCGCCAGACTGCCACGCCCGCCATTGCCCGGTCCGCCGATCACTGCCTGGCCGGATGCCAGCGTCTCGGAGAAGCCGTTGTTTCCTGTGCGCAGCAGGCCTTCGTTGTTGGCGAACGTCGCCAGCGCCAGTTGCCCGAGGATCGCCGTCTTGCCGTTCGAGAACGCGCCCGTAATGATCCCGTCGGCGCCGATGTCGAATTTCACCAGGGTGCCGCTGGAACTGCCATCCTGTTTTGTGGCGGAGTTACTGCTGGGCGAGGCCATCTGGGTGAGGAATCCCACTCCGTTGGCGTCGTAGAGCTTCCACGTGAAGCTCAGATCGTTCGCCCCGTCCACGAAGCCGGTGATGTTGATGTTGGTAACATCGGCAGCAGGCGCGGTCAGATTGCCGTTTCCGTCAAATGTCAGGGAGCCCGTCTTCAGTACCGTCGGATCCACTGCTCCTCCCACATCTGCCGCCGGGATCGAGATCGAATAATCCCAGTTGTTCGTGGCGGTCTTGGTGTAAGTGAACATCAGCACGTGGCTGGCACCCAGCGAATCGTAAATCGTGACCGGAGCAGAGTAGGTGGTTCCGATGGCCGCGTTGGCATCTAGATTGGTGCCGAGTTGCACGTTGGCAGTTGCCGTCGCTGGACTGATGGTCCCAGCTCCCAGCGCCAGCGAGGTCAATCCCTGGCCCGGATTCAGCACGCCATTCACCGCGGGATAGCCCATCACCTGTTGCCCATCGGAAGTCACCAGCAGATTGTTCTTGTCCACCTCGAAGTTGCCGGCTCGCGTGTAGCTCACCACCCCATCCTTCTGGACCACAAAGAAGCCGTCGCCCAGGATCGCAACATCAGTCGCGACGCCGCTTGGATCGACGCTGCCCTGGGTGAATAGAGAGGGAATGGAGCCCACTGCCGTTCCAGCACCCTGTTGAATGGCGTCGCCCGCTCCGGTGGTGCCCAGGGACTGGTAGAACAGGTCGCGGAACAGCACGCGCGAATCCTTGTAGCCGATGGTGTTGAGGTTGGCCAGGTTGTTGGCGATGGTCGAAAGCGCGATCGAACTCGCCGTCAGTCCGGATAGGGGAATGGAAAAGGTGGGCATAGAGACTCCTTATTGGGTGAGAACCTGTTGAAGAATCTGCCGAATTTGCGTCAGTTCGCTCAGCGAATTGAACTGCGCCAGTTGTGCCACGAACTGATTCGGGTCCAGCGGATCAAGCGGGCTCTGCGACTTTAACTGCGCGACCAGCAGCTGCATGAACATGGTGTTCAGGTCCTGGCCGGTGCCGGAACTGGCATTGCTTTTTGCCGTACTCGACGAAGCGGCGGCCTGCTGCTTGGCCCCCGCGAACAACTGCTGAAGCGGTGAAATTTGCATACGTCCTCCTAAACGCGAATGCTGACGCGGCCGTCTTCAAGCCGCCCGATCTGGTTTGAAGCGGCCAATTCCATCGATGCTGTTTCCATAACCGTCTCGGTAACGGCGCCGCCCCACACGTGCGTGCCCGTATGCGAGTGATGCGGCGGCCTCTGCTGATGCGACCCGGTGGATGTCTCCAGACCGCTGCCACTGCTGTGGAGTTCGACCGTGGTCAGGTTCAAGTGATGATCTCGGAGTCCTGATTCGACGTTCTGCACTTCGGTCGTAAACAACTGCGTCAATTCCCGTGTACCGTGAATGGCAACCCCAACCTGGTTCTGATGGACTGCGGTGTAGATCTCCACGGCGCCAAACGCAGCCGTGCGGATGCCCACCCGCATCTGTGCGTCTCCCGTCGCATCTGCTCGCGCTTGTGTGCCTTCTGCGGTGTTCGTCGGCGCCGGAGCAGAGTCGAGGATCTGGTGAGTCTGCGGAAGTTCGCGCGGTCCCGGCGTCGCGATGTGATTCTGTGGAATGCTTGGAACTGGATTCTCAACCGTCAACACAGGGGCAGACTCTTTCACGGTAGCCACTACGGCCGGAACTTCGCGAGCGGGCATGCTCGCCTGCCCAGCCACAAAGGCCGGCTTCCTTTCTGAACTCTCACGAGGGTCCCCTATCGGCGCTGTAGAAGTTGGCGTCCGTTCCACCTTCTCTCCGATTCCGCTCCCGGCGGTGGCTGGGAGAATCTCGGTCATGGCGGCCTTGGCGGCTGGTGTTCCGCTGTGGTTCTCTGGAGTGATCGCCTCTTTGATCCGGACCGCCGCCAGTGAGGGCGTTTCTGTTCGGTCTGGCGGTGTTGCGGACTTCGGCTCCAGCTGCGGTGGCCCCGGCACCGGTTCTGGTACTCCAGTCTGGATGGAAAGAACCTTGTTAAAGAGAATCTTGTTGGCAGGTGCGATACCCGGCGCCGGGGTGCGCTGTTCCTCCTTCGGCTGGGCCGCGGCCGCAACAGCGGTTCCTTTTGCCGACTCTGCGGGCCGGGACACCATCGGGCTGGTCTCGGGCCGCTGGAAGAGTCTCGTAGTCGTACCAACGAACTGTGGCAACTCTTCCAATCCGGCGATCTCGGAATCCGGCTTCGCAGCGGAACCCGGCGATCTCTGGCCGCTGGCCTCTATGCTCTCAGTTTCGGGAACCGGCCGGACTTCGCGTCGCACTGACGCAGTAACCGGGGATTCAATTCCCCGGCACGTGAACTGGTTGCTCATGACAGTCGCGTGTGTCGACGGTTGCACGATGACAGGTGGCGTGACCCCTCCGCGTGTCGCGCTCGAATCAGCTTCGACACTTTGTCCATGGACATCTTGTGCCTGGAGAGGTTCTGCGGGGAGACTTGGCTCTGCCGAGGTTGCAGCCGCAGCCAGTTTCACGTCGGTCGTCATCGCCGAAATGTGATCCGCCACCTCGCTGGCGCCAATAGCTGGAGCTGATGTACTGCCGGCTTTTGCAATCAGTTTCGCCAGAATTGGCTCCGAACCGACCGGGGCGACCAAGCGAACGCTGTTGTTCACCTTCTTGGGTTCTACGCTGCCGCCGGCATCCTGCAAGGGGACCACAGCTTGGTCCACAGTCAGGTCCGTGGTTTTGCTCGGCTTCAACATGATCTGCGGTGGCGCCGGCGGCTGCAAACTCGGAGGAAGCTGAATCGCGGCCAGTAGGCTCGCAGTCGCATCGGCGATTGCAGTGGCGGCAAGTTCACCTTGAGAGCGTGCGTCCGGCCTCAACTCTGAGCTGAGGTCACCGGTTGCTTCCTTGCCCCCGCGGTGCGCCACACGGCCTGCAGGGGATGTCCCCGCCATCGACTCCGCCAGCACCCCGCTAAAACCGCCCGCCGCGGATGCAGCGATTGTGCTCGCATCCGGAGTGGCCTTGGCTAACGGTAAGCTGGGAACTGGCGATGCCTGCATGGCTGCACCGCTGACATACATTGCATTCGGCTCGCCACTATCGAAAATGGAATGTGTGTCGCCGGTTTGCGATCGGCGGCGGTAGCAACGTCAAGCACTTAGAAATATCGAGTCCAGATTCTGCGGAGAATTCAACGATAGACCGGGCAAGACTTGCCTCTTCACCATCGGCAAAATCATCCCGTGCTCTTGCGCCACAACTGGATCAGGTAAGTAGCATCGAGATCACGCTGCTCCCGCCGCAGCGCCTCGATTTGGTGCGCGCGGCGCTGGCGCGCGCGAAGCGTGTCGAGCACCTCGCGCTCCGTGAACGCGCGCTGATAATCCTGCGCAGCCTGCAGACACTTTTCTTGCCGGTCGCGCAAATCGGACTGCAGCTGGACCCGCAGTGCGTGCAGGTTGGTTCGGATGAGCGAAGCGAACTGGAGTTCGACTCCTCGCCGCCCGTCGGCAAGACTAGCCTGATCGGATTGCGCGGCATCGGCCAGAAATTGCTCCAGCCGCGCCAGAGTGTCCTGCGCCTTTGCCACGGCGAGATTCGCTTCTTGCAGTCGCAACGCCTGTTTCCGTTCCATGCTCTGGCGGAGGCGTAACAACGGTGCGAGAGTGAAACGGAATGGCATTCGGCCTCACACGGAAAGGGCCAGCAATCGCTGCAGCGAATCTTGCATGACGACGCCTTCCTGGGCGCCCTGCACCAGGAATTCGCGCAGGGCCGGCATCAGGTCAACGGCGCGATCCAGTTCAGGGTCGCTGTTCTTCTGGTAAGCGCCGATGCGAATCAATTCCTCCGAAGCCTTGTACACCGCCAGCAGGCGGCGAATCTGATTCGCCTTCGCCATGTGATCGGCGGAGACTACGGCCGGCATGATGCGGCTGATGCTGTCGAGAATCGAAATCGGAGGATACTGATTCTGCGCAGCCAGTTTCCGGTCGAGCAGAACATGGCCGTCGAGTAGCGCCCGGGCCGCATCCACCAGCGGATCGTTCTCGTCGTCGCCTTCCATCAGCACCGTGTAGAACCCGGTGATGCTGCCACTGGCAAATGATCCGGCCCGCTCGATCAGGCGCGCTAGCAGCGTGAACACAGAGGGTGTGTATCCCTTGGCGGTCGGCGGCTCGCCCGCCGCCAGCCCGATTTCGCGTTGGGCCATGGCCAGGCGCGTTAGCGAATCGACGACCAGCAAAACATGTTTGCCCAGGGAACAGAAATATTCGGCGATCGTCGTTGCGGCTAGCCCTGCGCGAATCCGCAACAGCGGATCCTGATCGGAAGTAGAAACCACGACCACGGCGCGCCGTCGCCCCTCTTCGCCCAACGCGTTCAGCAGTTCGCCCACTTCGCGTCCGCGCTCGCCAATCAGCCCCAACACTGTCATGTCCGCGCTCGTATTGCGCGCCATGATCCCGATGAGCGTGCTCTTGCCGACTCCACTACCGCCGAAAATCCCGACACGCTGGCCGCGGCCGCAAGTCAGGAAGCCATCGATCGCGCGCACGCCACATCCCAGCACTTCGCGAATCGGCACGCGCTCGAGCGCCAGCGGAGCCTCCCGGTCCAATGCAGAGCGTTCCCGGCACACGGGTGCGATCTCGCCGTCGATGGCAATTCCCGCCCCATCAATCACGCGTCCCATGAGTTGTTCACCGACTCGCAGCGACGGCCGCCGTCCCCACACGACCACCTGATCGCCGTAGCGGATTCCGGTCGGCCTCCGCAGCGCCATCGATAGAACCGTGTGTCCGCGAAATCCGACGATCTCTCCCGGCCAGTGTTGCCCGCGCGAGTCCACAATCTCGCACCCTTCGCCAACCGTACAGAACGGCCCTTCCGACTCGATCAACTGACCGACCACCTGCACAACCTTCCCGCGCCAGCGCAATGCCGACGCGGTCTCCAGATGCTGAAAATATGCCGAAAGCAAGCGGGCCGTCACTTCCCCGGCCTTTCCGCCAGCAGGTCGAGCAATCCCGTTTCAATTTCTTTCAGCTGCGTTTCGAATCCAACCTCGGTGGTGCCTAGCGAAGTCTCAATCCGGCACTCTCCGGCATGTAAGGTGGGCTCTTCGCGCACCTCCGGCACCGGGGTTCCTTCCTGCTGGCAGGCAAAGTAGTGCCGCCACTCGGCCGCCTCGTTCGGATGCACGTGCAGGGTCACCTGGGTGCCGGCGTCAAGTTTCTCCAGCGTGACTCGGACAATCCCCGCCAGCGCATGCGGATCGAGTTGTGCTTCGCGATGCAGGATCTTCCGTGCGATCCCGAGCGCCAGTTGTACGACCTCGCGCTCCACCCGAAGGTAGTAGTTCTGCCTCTCGGCCGCGAACTCCTGCAACGACTGGCCCACGCGTTCCCGTTCGGCCGCGATCGCAGCCGCGAACTCAGCCCGCGCCTGCTGCAGTCCCAGCTGGCGCCCTTGCTCCACTGCCTCGGCTTGCGCGCGCCGCATCCGATCCGCTGCGCCGCCATCGCTGTCACCTCCACTCGCCGATTCCGCCTCGGCGTAGGGAAACGGCGCTGCAGTCGTCTCCTGCGCGTCTCCGACCGGCGCCCGGGCTGCCGCACTAGACGACGTACTCATCCTGCGCCTCCGCCGTCAGCACCAGCTTCCCTTCCGACTCCAGTTTCCGCGCCACTTCGACGATCTCACGCTGCGCCTGATTGACATCCTTCGTGCGCACCGCCCCCAGTACTTCCATGTCTTCCTTCAACATGTCGACGGCGCGGCTCGACATCGACTTGAAAATCAGGTTCTTCAGCTCTTCCGACGCGCCGCGCAGCGCCAGTGCCAGCGTCTTCTTGTCCAACTGGCCGAGCAGTTCACGAATTCCAGCTTCGGGTACTCCAAGCAAGTCTTCGAACGTGAACATCAGGTTGCGGATGCCCAGCGCCATTTTCGGGTCTTCCCGCTCAATGTTCTCGAGAATCCCTTTCCCCACGTTGGGATCCAGCTGATTGAGCAGGTCGGCCGCGCCCTTTAGTCCCGCATAGGCGCGCCGGCTCTGTTCGCCCAGCGCCTCCAGCCGCTTGTGCAGGGAGAGCGAGACTTTTTCCGCCACTTCCGGGGAGAAATGCCGCAGGCCGGCCAGGCGCTTGATTACCTCCGCCCGCGCTTCTTCAGGAAGGCGCAGCAGCAGGGTCGACGATTGCCGCGCGTTCAGATGCGCCATGATCAGTGCCGTCGTCTGTGGGTGCTCGGCTTCGAGAAACTTCGCCAGTTGCTGCGGATCGGCTTTCTGCAGGTTTTCCAGTTGCACCGCGCTCATCTCCACCTCGCGCGAGACCTGGTCGAGAAGCGCCCGCGCGCCGTCTGCTCCAAATGCCTTGACCAGCAGCTTCTGCGCGTATTCGGGACCTCCTTCGGCGAGGTAGCCCTGGGTCAGAGCAAGCCGGTGATACTCTTCCAAAACGGCCATCGCCGACTCCGGCGCCACCCGGTCGAGTTCGGCAATGCGTTGCGTCAGCCTTTGCACATCCCCTTCCGACAGGTTGCGGTAGATATGACTGGCCACCTCTTCCCCCAGCAACACCATCAGGATGGCTGCTTTTTGCAAGCCCTGACTCGGCGCCGCTGTGGCCATCGGTTCTCTCCTACTTGGATTTCTGATCCCGGATCCAGCTCTGCACCAGACGGCTCGCCGCCGCCGGCTCGGTTCGGATCTTCTCCGCCACTTGTTTCTTCAGCAACGCGGCGCGTTTCGCATCCGCGCTGCCCTCGGGCAACTCGAGTCCCACTTCGCCCCCTGCGCCAGCCGCCGCCAGCGCCTGCGATGAGCGCGCCAACTGCGCCGGAATCTGCCGCAGGGCATCGAGTGCCTGCTTCTTCACCGGACGCAGAATCAGCCCGTACACGATCAGGAACATCAGCGTGATGCCGGCATAGCGCAGCACCCCGCCAAACTGCTGCAGGATCCGCCGCAGCCGGTCCCATTTGTCCGGCCCGGCTGGGGTTTCAACCGGAATCGTCTGGAACGACAGATTTTCGATCGCCAGCAGGTCGCCCCGTTGCTCGTCCACTCCAATCGCAGCGCGGGCCAGCTTCTCGATGGCCGTCATTTCTTCCGCTGTCCGCTTGCGCCGCGCGGTCGTCGACTTTCCACCTTGCTGTGGGGTGTCGACGGCGTCATCTATCAATACCGCCGCCGTGATGCGCCGGACGCGTCCAGCGGGCTGCATCACGTGCCGGACATTCTTGCTCACCGCAAACGTCGTGCTCTCCGATTTCGACGATTGATTGTCCAATGCGGGCACAATCGCCGCATTGGGCGTTCCGCTTCCCGGAACATTGGAAGCTGTTCCCGGCACTCCCGCGGGTGCGCCTCCTCCAGCCTGTTCTTCCGACTTTTGCTGCGTCAGCGCAGCCGTCGTCTTCGGATCGTAGACTTCGGAGGTGTCCTCGCTCGTGCTCAGGTCGTAGTCCACATGCACGCTCGCCCGCACATGCTCGGCGCCGACCACTGGCTCGATCGCTCGTACTGCGGCTGCGGCCAGCTCCTCATCCGAATCGTAGGACGAACGTCCGCCCGGGCCGCGCCGCGGCAAGAACGGCGTCGCGGTCTCGCCGTCTACGACTGTTACGTTTTCCGGCCGCAATCCATCCACCGCGCTCGCCACCAGTTGTGGAATCGCCTGTTGTGCGTCGCGGGGCAGGGTGCCTCCGTGCGTTTTCACGATGACCGCCGCCTTGGCTTCATGTTCCTGCTCGCTGAACAGCGACTCGCGCGGCAAGACCAGGTGGACGCGCACCGCCTCGACATCGCTGAGCGTCTGCAGCGTGCGTTCCAGTTCGCCTTCGAGCGCGCGCTGATAGTTCACCTTTTCGCTGAAATCCGAGCCCGCCCAGTTCGGCGTGTCGAACAGTTCGAACCCCATGCGCGCATTGCGCGGCAGCCCCTGCGACGCCGTCTCCAGCCGCGCCGCGTCCAGTTTTTCTGAGGGCACCATGACGCTCGAACCATCGGGCGAGATTTCGTAGGCAATGTTCTTCGCCGCCAGCCGGCTGCCCATCGACTGCGCATCCTGCGGCTTCAGTCCGGAATAGAGCGTCACATATTTTGCTTTATCAAACAGGCCGACAAAAAACCACAGCGTGAGCGCCACCAGCGCGGCGCCGCCCACCATCATGAGCTTCTGCTTCGGGCTCAGCCCGCGCAGAAACTCCTGGATTTGATCAACTCCGGTACTCAATCTGTCCGGCTCCTAGTGAGCATGAACTGCAGAGAGTCTTGGGGACTGGCCGCGGGCTGCGGGCTCCGAGCTGCGAGCGGACACCTTGCCCGAAGCTCGTGGCTCGCGGCTCGAAGCAGTTCGCCTCACTTTTTGCAATCTCCCTCTGGCTCTTCTGCGGCCCCTGCGATCTCCGCGGTTCCAAGGTTCAGAACTGTAGCCGCGACACTTCCTGATAGGCCGCCACGATCTTGTTCCGCACCTGCATCATGAGTTGGAACGAGAGATCGGCCTTTTCCACTGCGATCATGGCGCTATGCAGATCGGCGCCGTTGCCGTTGAGCAACTCCGCAACTTTGCCCTGCGCGTCGCCCTGCATGTCCTCGACCTGGTCCATCGTCTGCTGCAGGGTTTCCAGAAACTTGCTTCCCTCGCTCGGCCGCGCTCGCGACGGGCTCAACTCAGCGGGAAGAATCCGCACCGAAGAAATTGAATTGTTCATCGTTCACCTCCTGAACCCCGCCCTACCGGACCAGGTCCAGCGACTGCTGAATCATTCCCTTGGTTGCCTGAATCGCCGACGCATTCAGTTCATAGGCCCGCACCGCGCCCAGCAGGTCCGTCATCTCTTCAACCGGATCCACTTGCGGATACGCGACGTACCCCTGCTTGTCCGCGTCCGGATGTCCCGGCTCATAGCGCAACACCGGGGAGCGTGTATCGGAGAGAACCGCCGCCACCCGCACCGCCGAAGATGTCTCCCGATGCAGCCCCGCCAACGCGAGCGAAAATCGTGGCATACGTTGCGACTGAAACACCACCATCTGGCGCCGGTACGGACCTCCGCCCGGCGTGCGCGTGGTCTGCGCGTTGGCCATGTTGCTGGTCACCACTTCCGCGCGCTGGCGTTCCGCGCCCAGCGCCGATCCGCTCATTTCCAGCATGCCAAACAGGTTCATCCCGTCCTCCCTTCGTTGATCGCTTCCGACAGCTTCCGGAATTCCGCCCGCAAGAGCTGCACCGCGGTCTGAAAGCGCAACTGGTTTTCGGCCAGCAGCAGCGATTCCCGCTCTACGCTGACGTTGTTTCCGTCCGGACGCTCCAACAACCCGCGCATTTCCCGCGCCACGGGCGTAAACAACGGCTCTTCACCGGACATCGCCCACTGCAATTCGCCCGCAAACGGATGCGTGTCACGCGTCCGGTATCCCGGCGTGTCAACGTTTGCCAGATTCGCAGTGATGACCTGGTGTCGGAACGCGCTCCGGTCGAGCACCCGCTCCAGCCCCCGCATCAGCGGTGTGTCAATCATGGACATAGTTGCTCCTCGGCGGCAGTCCGTATTCCCGGATCTTGTTGCGCACCGTGCGCAGGCTTACGCCCAGCAGTTCCGCCGTCCGGGAACGGTTTCCGCCTGTCGCTTCGAGCGTCATGGCGAGAAGCTGCCGCTCCATTTCCCCCAGCGAAAGCCCGGGTTTCCACTCCAGCCTGCGCACGTTCGCTGGCGGAATCTTTCCGTGATCGAACGCTTCGACGCCAATCTCTCCGCCGCGCGACAAGGCCACCGCCCGCCGGATGAAATTCGCCAGCTCGCGCACATTCCCCGGCCACGCCTGTCGTTCCAATCGCGCCACCAGTTCTTCCGACAAGCGCACGCCATTTCCCGCCGGCGCGTAGAGACGCGCGAAGTGTTCTGCCAGTTCTGCAACGTCGCCGGCACGCTCGCGCAGCGGCGGCAGCGTGAGCGGAATCACATTCAGCCGATAAAAGAGATCTGCCCGGAACTTGCCTTCCGCAACCGCCGCTTCCAGCGGACGGTTCGTCGTCGCAATCACCCGGATATCCACCCGCACCGTCTGGTCCGACCCCAGCTTGTCGAACTCGCGCTCTTGCAGCGCACGCAACAACTTCGGCTGCAGCGGCAACGGCATCTCTCCGACTTCGTCGAGCAACAGCGTTCCTCCATTCGCCATCTCAAACTTTCCCGGACGCGCTCCCACCGCTCCGGTAAACGCGCCTTTGGCATGGCCGAATAACTCGCTTTCGAGCAGCGATTCCGGAAACGCGGTGCAATTCAACGCCACGAACGGCCCTGACTTTCGGCCGCTGAGCCGGTGAATCAGGCGCGCCACCAGTTCCTTCCCGGTGCCGCTCTCGGCTTCGATCAGAATGTCGGCATCGCTTGCCGCCGCCTGCCCTGCCCGCTCCAGAGCCTGCTGCCATACCTGCGACCGACCGATCAGCGCCTCCGTGTCTTTGCTGTCGGCCTGCGCGCGCCGCAACACCTGCTCCACTGCCAGCTCCAGTTTCTCGAAGCACACCGGCTTGACCAGGTAATCGCACGCCCCGTTCTGGATCGCGGTCACCGCATCCGGCACGCAGCCGTACGCCGTCAGCAGGATCACCGCCGTGCGCAGCGATGCCGCCTGTATCTCCCGCATCAGCTCAAAGCCGTCGCGTCCCGGCATGCGCACATCTGTGATGACCAACGGGTGAGTATGTTGCCGGAATTTGCTGAGTGCATCGGCGCCATTCACGGCGACATCCACCTGCCAGCCGCGTTGCAGGAACCGCGCCTCGAGCGCCGCCCGCATCCCCGCGTCATCGTCGACGATGAGAAGCCGTTTCATTCGGCCCCACTCGCCACCGGCAGCCGCAGACGGAATGTAGTCCCGCATCCCGGGCGGCTCTCCACCCCGATGGTTCCTTTATGCTGCTCGACAATCTTGTGGCAGACTGCCAGCCCCAGCCCGCAGCTTCCTGGCCGCGTGCTGAATCCGGCTTGAAAGATGCGTGGCAGATCGTCGGGGGAGATTCCCGGCCCCGTGTCCTCGACGATAATCTCGACCCCGTCAGCCTCCAGGTCCTCACCGCGAATACTCAACCATCCACCGCCTGCCATGAAACGAAACGCGTTCAGCGCCAGGTTGAGCACCACCTGCTCCAGGCGGTGCCGGTCGGCGCGAATCACGATCCCGCGCAGGCCATTGACCACCTGCAATTCGACCCCAGCTTGTTTCGCCAGCGGCAACAGAAACTCGTAGGCCCAATCCAGCAGTTGGCCGATGTCCATCTCGGCGCGCTCCGGCAGAGGAGTGTTGTGCAGGTGGAGCACGTTATTGACGGTAGCCGACAAGGCCCGCAATCCCGCCTGCACGTGTTCGACCCAGCGCTGGTTGTCGCCCTCGAGATTGGCCTCCGCCAGGAGCCCGGCAAACAGTTCCAGGCTCCCCAGCGGATTGCGAATCTCATGCGCCAGCAGCGCCGACATCTCAACCAACGCCTGCTGTCTGCGCAACTGCTCGCGCTCCTGTTCCAGTCTCTTCCCCTCGCTCACGTCGCGCACGATGAACACCGACGTCGAGCGCTCATGATCCTGTTCCAGCCATGCATGACGGACCGCGACCCATGCCGCACCAGTTCCGGCAGGCAAGGAGATCGCAACCTCGCTTTCTTCACCTGTTGCCCGCGCTTGTTCGAGTGCTGCCGTAAGGTGCGGCAGCAAAGAACCCATGTCGTGGAGCCCTGTTCCCAGCAATCGCTCCCCTTCGGGATTGCAGGTCGAAATCTGGCCTCCCGGCTCCATCACCAGCACGCCGCATGGCAGCCCTTCCAGAATCCGCTTCAGCCTCTCGCGAATGCGCTGGTTCTCTGCCAGGCTTTTCGCCAGATCGCGGTTGGTGATCTCTAATTCCTGGCGTAGCTGAATCACCTGCGCCTGCAACAGGCCATAAGTGCGCTCTAAGGAACCCGCTGCTTCTGTGAACGATGCAAACGCCCGCGCCAGGGGGTGATCCCCATCCGGCACCGGATCTCGGGACAGAGGTATCGACGCTGACATAAGACTTCCCCTCCTGCAAAACCTGTGCCAGCCGCAGACCAATTTCGCTTAGATCGCTCTTAAATGTGGAGCGCCGGAAGCGGAGCTTACGGTTGGAGATGTCTGTTGGATGACGCGCCGGTCGCCGTCGCCCGGCCTGCCCAGCTACCATTCCCGGCTGCGCAGGTCCCCATCCGGGATCAGCATGTGTTCCGGGCCAATCAGTCCTGAATCCTCAGCTAGGATCAGCGCGCGCTCGATCACGTTCTGCAGTTCTCGAACGTTGCCTCCCCAGGGATGCGCCTTCAGCAACCGCTCACCCTGCGGCGATAACTCCGGCGCCGGAGGGTGCGAGGAGAACTTCTCCAGGAAATGCCGTGCCAGTTCCGCAATATCGTCCAGCCGTTCACGCAGTGGAGGAATCTCCATCGGGAAAGTGCATAATCGGTAGTAGAGGTCTTCGCGGAATTTTCCCTGCCGCACCAGGGATGGCAAATGCGCATTCGTCGCCGCGATCACCCGTGTGTCGACGCGCACCACCTCGCAACTCCCCAGCCGCTGCAGTTCTTTCTGTTCGAGGAAGCGCAAGAGTTTCGGCTGAAGGCTCAACGGCATCTCGCCGATCTCGTCGAGAAACAGCGTACCCCCGTGTGCCGTCTGAATGCGCCCACCGTACGATTGCATCGCCCCGGTAAATGCTCCGCGCGTGTGGCCAAAAAGTTCCGATTCCAGCAGCGCCTCCGGAATCGCCGCGCAGTTCACCACCACGAAAGCCCTTCCCGCCCGCGGGCTCAGCTTGTGGATCGCCCGCGCCACCACTTCTTTCCCCGACCCCGTCGGCCCGGTGATCAGCACGGTTGTGTCGCGCCGCGCCAGCAGGCGGGCCGCCCGATACACCGGTTGCATGCTGCGTGACTTGCCGATCATGCCCGGCAACGGCGCATGCGGCGGCGAGTTGTCTGCAGCAAACTGGTTGGAAACGCGGTATTCCGCAATCGGTCGGCCCTCGGGCTGCACCTCTTGTTCTCCCGGGGTTGCCGCCTTCGGGCTGGCCTCAGCATCGAGCAGCACGACTTCCATCCCCGGAAATCGCCGCTGGACCGTGTGACTTAGCTCCTCCGCATTCAAGTCCGGCAGCGAGCGGTCAAGATACAGCACCTGCCAGCGTCCACTCTCCAGGTGTCCCAGAGCTTCCGCTCCTCCACTCGCTTGTTCCACTCTCCGGCCGGAAGAGCGCAGACTTTCGAGCACCCTCTGGCGTACTACTGGGCTCGGGCTTGCCACCAGAATATGTTCAGCATGATTCGGCATGAAAGATTGGCTGGTCATGCCGATAGATTTGAAACTGCCCGGATTAGAAAGCGATTAGCAGGAGATTAGAAGCTTCTGATTCAAACCAAACCGTCGTTTCTCGATCGACGGCGTTGACTCTTTACAAGGCAGGCAGTTTCTGCATCACTCGCTTCGTTACCCGGTGTGACAGCTATTTCGGAACAAATACCAGCTCGCCGTTCTCGACCTTCACATCCTTCACGTTATCCGGCAGCTTCAGTTGATCGCGCTGCTCCATCAATTTCTTCTGCAGGGCGTCATTCACCAGCGACACCGGCACGCTCAGATCCCCAAGTTTCACTTCCGTCGCTTCGAACGTCGCGTAACCGTCTTTCGACCCGAGATGTCCTGCAACCGTGAGATACACATCTTTTCCTGCAATCTGGGTCAGAAACTGCCCTCGCAGAGTATCTCCATCCATCGACACCTGGTAGTCCTTGATATTCGGAACCGCACCAGGAAACTCCATCGTTCCACTCGGCGTCGTCGCTGGAGCGCTAGTCGATCCACCGCTGCTCGCGGGCGCCGCCGAGGTCGCGGGCAGCGCACCCGTCGCCTGCGCGATCGCCGCCGTCAACTCGCCCGAACTGAGCCGCACTTCGCTCGCAGGCTCGCCTGAAGATTTCGGCTCTTCCAGTCGGTTCACCTTTTCTTGAAAAGACTGTGCGTTGGCGGCCATCGCCGCCGGAGCCACCGGAGTCGCGACCGGTGCAGGCCTCCGCAACACGAGTACGAGCGTGAAAACCGAAATTGCCAATGTCGCGATGCTGATGATCCGCTGCCACTTCAAGACGCACCTCCACCCTTTCCCGCAATCCTATCCGCAGCCACGGACACAGGCTTAGATAACGGAGGTACCGTGACCGGGAGGCTGCGTTTTCCCTTTTAGGCTGTGTGAGTTAGCGCGAGGTGTGATCGAAACTGCGGTCCGGCAGGAAACGAACTGCGAAATTGACAATGACGGCCAAATCCCTATTCCACGATCGCCAGCACCTCCCCGGCATTCACATTGGCGCCGGCCGCGGCAAGGATCTTCTGGACCACGCCCTTCTTCGGCGACTTGATTTCATTCTGCATCTTCATTGCTTCCACCACTACGATCCCTTGTCCCGCCTCGACTTCCGATTTCTCCGCCACCAGCACTCGCACAACCTTGCCCGGCATGGGCGCGAGCAATTTCTTTGGTCCTTTATCGTCGCCGGTCCCATCTCGCCGCGAGCGCAGCGATCGCGGGTCACGCAACTCGACCCCAAAACGCGTGCTTCCAACCCACATGTGCAGATCGGTGGCTGTTTGTTCCCTCTTGATCTCGTAGGACTGCCCGTCAATCAGGAGAGACATCACATCCGGGCGCGTGACCACCGCGTCGACGCGCAATTCCTGTCCATCGAGCCGGCACTTCCACCCTCCATCGACCTTCTCCAGTTCCAGCCGATGCGGCTTGCCGTCCACTGTGACGTCGTAGACCATTAGCGCAGCGCTTCCGAGCGTCCTTTCTGTTTCCAGTTCGAATCTGCCATCCCCGGCGCTCCCACTGCGGTCCCATTCTTGACCCCACTCGACGCGGGCTGCAGCACCGCAAATAGCCCGGCTGCAATGGCTGCGATCACCGGGCTCGTACTGTCACCAGTCGCATGCTTGCTTTCCCGCGCCAGCAGACGGTCCAGGTAGCCGGTATCGAGTTTTGCCGCCTGAAAATCCGGATCTCGCAGGATTCGCTGGAACAGCGAAATGTTGGTCTTGATCCCAGCCACGAAATACTCATACAGAGCCCGCCGTAGCCGCATCGTGGCCTGCTCCCGATCGGTACCATACCCGATCAGCTTGGCCAGCAGCGGATCGTACTCAATCGGCACCGTCCAGCCCTCGTACATGCCACTATCGCGCCGAATGCCCGGTCCCGACGGCGCCAGCAGCAACGTGATCTTGCCCGGGCTGGGAAAGTAATTGTTGTCTGGGTCTTCCGCATAAATGCGGCACTCGATCGCGTGCCCCCGAATCTTTACCTCTTGTTGAGCGAACGGGAGTTTCTCCCCGTTCGCGATCCGAATCTGCAGATGCACCAGGTCCAGCCCCGTGATCAACTCCGTCACCGGATGCTCGACCTGCAATCGCGTGTTCATTTCGAGGAAGTAGAAGTTTTTCTCCTGATCGACCAGGAACTCGACAGTTCCAGCGTTGGTGTAACGCGCCGCGCGCGCGACCCGCACCGCCACTTCGCCCATACGCCGCCGCATGTCCGCATCCACAATGGGCGACGGCGCCTCCTCCAGCACTTTCTGATGACGACGCTGGATCGAACATTCGCGCTCGCCGAGCCAGACGGTATTCCCGTGCTCATCGGCCAGTACCTGCATCTCGATGTGCCGCGGATTTACGATGGCTTTCTCGATGTACACCTCGCTGTCGCCAAACGACCGTTGCGCTTCGCTCTGCGCCGCTTCCAGAGCTGACCGCAAGTCCGCCCTGGCATGGACGAGGCGCATGCCTTTGCCGCCGCCACCGGCTGCGGCTTTGAGCATCACCGGATAGCCGATCCGCTGCGCGACCTGCTCCGCCTCTTCCGCCGACGCAAGTCCCCGCGATGTGCCGGGCACGAACGGAACCCCGGCCTTTTCCATCTCCTGCCGCGCCCTGGTTTTTGAGCCCATCAATTCCATCGATTCGGGAGTTGGCCCGATGAACTTCACGCCGGCGTCGCCACAGGCGCGCGCAAATTTCGAGTTCTCTGAAAGGAAGCCGTAGCCAGGATGAATCGCTTCGGCTCCGGATCGTTCAGCCACCTCGAGAATCTTGTCCATTCGCAGGTACGACTCTGTGGCTGACGCTGGCCCGATGGCATAGGCCTCGTCCGCCTTGCGCACGTGCAGCGCCGCCCGGTCAACTTCCGAATAGACGGCAACCGTGCGGATACCCATTTCGCGGCACGCGCGGATCACGCGCACCGCAATTTCCCCACGATTGGCGATCAGGATTTTCTTGAACATTGCTATACGCCCGAAATCAAGTCCGCCTGATTGTACCTGCCGGAATGTGCCGAACGCATGTCTCTGCTCAGGCTGAATTGGACCGAATACCGGCCCAAACGATTTCCACCATAAACAGCAATAGCCAGTACACAGCGGCCGCCATCGGCCGCACTGCGTACTGGCTACTGGGTACTCGGTACGATCTACTGTTTCTGGTCCATCACGATGCCGCCTGTGCCCGGCTGTTTCTCCGCCTTGGCCTTTCTGGTGGCCATGTTCTTGTCCAGCCAGTCGTCGGCAGCCTTCAGGTCCGCGGTGCGCGCCTCAGCATCATCGCATTGAATGTCGGCGCGTTCCCGGTACATCAGGTTCATGTACGCCATGGCGTCGTCGTAGTCAGGACGAAGTTGCAGCGCCTTGTTCAGGTTGTCGATTCCGTCCTGAACGATGGCTGTATTCTTGTCACGTAGCGAGGCGCAGACTTTCTTGTCTTTTGCGGGCAGCGAGTCTTCCGGCTTCAGGCCCTCTTTCGCCCGTTCTTCCATGCGAGGTTGATAGGCCTGCGTCCAGTCGATCACAGCGATGGAGTAGTACGGCTCGGGGTCGTTGGGGTCGAGTTCGGAGGCCTTCTTGTTGTATTCCTTGGCCTGATCGAATTTCTTCATGTTCAGGTACAGATAGGCGATCCCTTTTACACTACCGAGATTCTTGGGATCCATCTGCAGAACCTGCTTGTACTGATCAATCGCCTGTTCGGCCATGCGATTGTTGTCCGGCGTGTCCGCGCCCGGAATGTACTGCTGGGCATAGGCAGTTGCCAGATACACCCGGGCATTGATCAGCGAAGGATCAAGGTCGACAGATTCCTGAAAGAAGTTGATGGCTTGTTCATACTTCTGATTCTTGAACGCCTGCACGCCCTTGTTCAGGCGATCGCGTGCCTTCAGCTTATTGCAGCCAGTTCCGAGGAGCAGTACAGAACACGCCGCCAGCACCATCAGCAGCTTCGTTATAGTTTTCATTGCTTTATGAATCTCCCGTGTACGGAGTAGAAGCAACGAGTCGCGAGCTTCGAGCCAGGAGCGAAATAGAGCTCGCTCGCAGCTCGGAGCTCAAGGCTCGAAGCCGATCTTAGTTGCCCGCCTCAATCTTCGCGGTAATCAGCCCGACTTTGTCTACGCCGGCAGAATGCGCAATGTCAATGACGTTGGCCACGTCAGCGAAGGGAATGTTGTCATCCCCCTTCACGAACATGACTTTCTCTGCCCGAGTCTTGAAGATGTCAGTCAGACGTCCCTGCAGATTTTCCCAGGTCGCCTCGTCCTGATTGATCTTCAACGACGGAGTGTTTCCCGGCCCGCGGTCGATCAGTTGCACTACGATCGTTCGATCCGGGGTCGGCGGCGGCGCTTTCTGGTTGGGCGGTGGCGGTTGCGGCACCAGCGCGTCCAGTCCCTTCGGCGTCAGCGGCGTGATCACCATGAAGATGATCAGCAATACCAGCAATACATCAATGAGCGGCGTGACGTTAATGTTCGCGTTTTGCCCTCCGCCACCGCCAAGTGCCATTCCCATAAAAATCTCCTCGACTATTGTCCGCCGGTCGCGCCGGTTGGCGGCGACAGGTTGGACGCCTTTTTCTGATCCGTGAGAAGGCCAAGTTGATCGACGCCCGCTGCGCGAACGTTATCCACGACCTCGACGACCCAACCATACTTGGCTCGCGCATCGGCTTTGATGAAGACGCGCTTGTCCGTCTTGTTGGCCAGGCGATCCTTGATCTTCTGCGTCAGGTCATCCACCTTCGTGGGTTCGGTTCCGAAGAAGACTTTGCCCTCGCGATTCACCGCGACCAGCAGAGCATCTTCCTTGTCCGCATCCGGCATCTGCTCCGGATTATTCACCTTGGCCATGTCCACGCTGACACCTTTCTGCAGCATGGGCGTGATTACCATGAAGATGATCAGCAACACCAGCATCACGTCCACCATGGGCGTGACGTTGATGTCGGAATTGACCTTGGCGCCTTCGTTTCGTTTGCTTAATGCCATAGAGAACCTTTCCTTCGCTCAGCCTGTGCCTTGGTTCCGTCGCTTGGACGAGGAGGAGAGGGCGCCAATTACCCGGCGCCCCTCCGGCAACTCATGTTTGCGACTGCCGTCTCCGCGGCTTTAGGACCGGCGCATGCTCCGGCGCTTCAGGAAGTAGTCGATCAGTTCGCTCGAGGAGTTGTCCATCTCCACGTCGAACGCTTCCACGCGGCCGGTCAGGTAGTTGAACATCATGACGGCAGGAATCGCGACAAACAGTCCGATTGCCGTCGTCACCAGCGCTTCCGAAATACCGCCGGCGACGGCCGCCAGACCGGTAGCTTTTTCCGTCTGGATGCCCTTAAACGCGTTCAGAATGCCGACCACCGTTCCGAACAGCCCCACGAAGGGCGCGGTCGAACCGATTGTCGCCAGACCACCCAGTCCACGCTTCAGTTCCGCGTGCACGATGGCTTCGGTGCGCTCCAGGGCGCGCTTCGACGCTTCGATGGTCTCGCCAGGAATCTCGCCCGGGCTGTCCTGGTGAGCCTTGAACTCCATCAGGCCTGCCGTGACGACCTTCGCCAGATGGCTCTTCTTGTTGCGTTCCGCCACCTTGATGGCTTCGTCAATCTTGCCTTCGCGCAGCGCGCCAGCTACGGCCGGAGCAAACGACCGCGACTGATTGCGTGCCGCATTGAACGCCATCCAGCGATCGATCATCACGCCGATCGACCAGCCCGACATGATGAAGAGAATGATAACCACGACTTTCGCCAGAATTCCCATCTGTTTCCACAGCGAAATCGGGTCCCAACCGACCGCGCCCTCCGATCCTTGCAAGAGCCAGGCGGCGAAAAGATGAATGTTGCAAAGTGCGACTGCTGCTAGGTTCACTACCATGAGTTGCTTTCCTCCTCGGAACTCGTCTGAACTTGCCCCTCAATGCTCTGGTCAGACCCCGGTATAACCGAGGCCAACCGGACCTGGACCCTCCCCTTTCGGGGCTTGGTCCGAGCCCAATCAGTGCTGCAAAGAAAAAACCTGGGCAGAAGCGCCCTCAGGTGCAAGAACCACCAACTTCCCGTCTTGGTACATGGCCGGACGGGGAGGGCCTGCCACGAAACCACCTGCCCGGGTCTAGCCCCCGGACAGCGTGAAGTTCACAACCACCTGCGTTTCCACCGCTACCGGTTCGCCATTCAGCAGATATGGCTTGTACCGCCACTGCTTCACGGCTTCAATCGCCGCCGGCGCCAGCATCGGATGCCCGCTGATCAGCTGCAGGTTTTGAATTGTGCCTTCTTTACTGATTTCAGCCTGAAGTACCACCGTCCCCTGGATGCGAGCTTGCCGCGCCAGCGGAGGATAGTTCGGCTGCACCTTCCGGATCAGCAGACCTGTCGACACGCCCTGTGAAACGCGCACCCGCTGCGGGGTCGCCACCTTGGGTACAGCGACCGGCGTCGAGCTGATAATGCCGCCGATCACGCCGCCCATCTGGCCGCCGGGAACGCCGCCCGGAACGCCACCCATCACCCCAGCTCCCATCGTCGGCGGAGCTTCTTCTTCCTTGATCATCTGGACTTTCTCAGGAATCTTGGTGGGCGTACGCAGTTGTCCATTAATGAGGTCGCTCTGGATCTGCTTGACCACACGCACCGGCGTCGCCGCGGGCGGTGGAGGCGGAGGCGGAGGCGGAGGGGGCGCTACCAGGAAGGTCATGAGCTGGGTTTTCGGCAGTGCGTCCGTGTAAATCAGTGGGATCAGAATCAGCACTCCCAGCAGCATGAACTGACCGAAGAACGAGAGAATTGTTGTGCTCAGCCGCTTGGTTTTCAGCTTTCCGGCTGACTCGATGAGGCTATCTTCAAACATAGGCTTCTCCTACACCAGACCCTACGTAATCTTAGACACCACCCGCATCCTCTTTGCTCCCGCTGTCTTTTTCCCCTGCCTCTCCGGGCAGGTCCCTGATTGTACGCCAGATAAGTCCAATTTACGCCTTCACTTTTTCTTTCCGGTCCGCGCCTGTCCCAACCCGGGCCGGCATCACCACCGGCGGCTTCCCGCGCTCCGAGCGCCACTCCTGATAGGCCACCAGGATCGGCGCCGCAATCGCGATCGACGAATACGTCCCGATCAGGATCCCGATCACCAGCGCGAAGCTGAATCCATGCAGCACTTCGCCACCGAATAAGAACAGAGCAAGCACGGTAAGGAATGTCAGGCCCGCTGTCAAGATGGTTCGGCTCAAAGTCTGGTTGATGCTCTTGTTGACGATGTCCGCCAGCTTCTCCCGCCGCAACAGCTTGATGTTTTCCCGGATCCGGTCAAACACCACGATCGTGTCGTTGTTCGAATACCCGATCAGCGTCAGGATCGCCGCGATCACCGTCAGCGAGATTTCCCAGTTCAACAACGAAAACGCACCCACCGTGATCAGGGTGTCGTGGAACACGGTCAGAACCGCCGCCACGCCGTAGATCAACTCGAAGCGGAACGCCAGGTAAACCAGCATTCCCAGCAACGAATAGAAGGTCGCCAGAAAAGCCTGCTTTTGCAGTTGCTTCCCCACCTGCGGGCCGACGATCTCCACATTCCGCACGCCCAGGTCCGATACGTAGAACCCGTCCTGCAGCGCCTCGAGTGCCGCCCCGTCGGCCGCGCCCTTCAAGTCTGCCATCGACCCCAGCACGCCGCCTCTCTGTTTGTCGCGATAGTCCACGATCGCCTGCGCGATCGCCGTGTAGCGCGTACTGGCATCGGTTCCCAAATGCAGCGGGTCTTTTCCAAGAAGGTAATTCGCGATTGTCAAAGAGCTGGCGTTATTCAGATCCTGCATGATCTGGATCTTGCCCTTGTCCAGCGCCTGTTCGCTCGTTTCCTGAATGTCGAGCGAGATCAGAACTTCGTTGTTGGCCGCCACGCCGTAGGACTGCACCCGTGCGTTCTTCAGTCCCGCACGTTCCAATTCCGTGTGGATCGCGGCCGGATCCGGCGTGTGCGAGTACTTTACATACACCAGCGTCCCGCCGCGGAAGTCCACGCCCAGCGGAATGCCATGCCAGAACAACATGGAGAAGATGCCCGCCAGACTGAAGACCAGCGAAAAGGCGAGAAAATACCACTTTTTCCCGAGAAAATCTATGTTCGTGTTTCTGAAGAATTCCACGTTGCCTGTAATCCCTTCAAATCCGCTGTTCGTCCTTCGCCATTCGCATTTGCCATTGTCCGGTTTTGCGATTCGCGACTAGCGAACGACGATCAGCGTTTCTAAATACTCAATGCTTCTCCGCGCTGCTTCCGGCTCAAAATCCAATCAAAGATTACGCGCGAAACAAAGACAGCGGTAAACAGATTCGCCGCCAGACCAAATACCAGCGTCGTGGCAAATCCGCGCACCGGCCCGGTTCCAAAGATGAACAGGATCGCCGCCGACACGATCGTCGTCACGTGCGTATCCACGATCGTGATCCAGGCGTGGCTGAATCCTTGTTCTACCGCCGAAGGCGGCGTCTTGCCATTTCTCAGTTCTTCCCGGATCCGCTCAAAGATCAGGACGTTCGAATCCACACCCATACCGACGGTGAGGATCACTCCCGCAATCCCGGGCAACGTCAGCACTGCCTTGAAATAACCCATGAAGCCCAGCAGGATGATCAGGTTCAGGATCAGGGCGATGTCCGCGTTGATGCCCGCGCCCTTGTAGTAGACCAGCATGAACAGCAGCACAGCCACCATGCCGACGATTGCCGCCTGTACCCCCGACCGGATCGAGTCCGCGCCCAGCGACGGCCCGACCGTCCGCTCTTCCAGGTACTTGATGCCCGCCGGCAGCGCGCCCGACCGTAGGACCATCGACTGGTCCTTCACTTCCTGTTCGGTAAACCGGCCGTGAATAATCCCCTGGTCCCGGATCGGCTCCTCGATGGAAGCTACCGACTGGACTTTGTTATCCAAAACCACCGCCAGTCGATCTTTCACATGCGCCGATGTGAACGAATAGAACTTCCGCCCACCCTCACCCGTCAGAGTGAAGCTGACCGCCGGCTGGCCTTCCTGGTCACGGGATGGTTGCGCATCGCGCAGGTCGCGTCCACTGATGGCTGAGGCCCGCGAAACCACGTACCACGTCTCTCCGCCATTCTCTCCGCTGGCCCGTGAGTTGCCTGGCAGCAGCACCGTGTCGGGTGGCAGGACGCCGTTGTTCTCTTGCAGCGCCTGATCCCGGCTGGAGTACGGTCCGGCGATCGCCTGCTTGATTTCCAGCATCGCCGTCGACTGCATGATCTCCTTCACCCGCGCCGGATCGTCGACGCCCGGCAACTGCACCAGAATCTGATACTGCCCGAGTCCATGTTCCTGGATGGTCGGTTCGCTCACGCCCAGCTGGTCGATCCGGTTTCTGATCGTCTCGATCGCTTGCGTGACGGCGCGGTTTTTCAATTCCGCCAGCGCCTGCGGTTTCATGCTGACCGTCCACGAGTTCTCCGCACCCGAGTTCAGGTCATACTCAGGCATGCGCTCGCTGACGATTGAGCGCAGATCTGAACTCTGTTCCGGCGGCACGCCCTTGACCACGACCAGATCCGGACGGCTCGCCGGGTCGGGCTTGGTGATCTCGGCGTAGTTGATCTTGCGCGTCCGCATATCTTCCTTCAGCCGCGCGATCACATTGTCCGAATCCACGTTGACGGCATCGTTCACCTGCACCTGCAGAATCAGGTGCGTCCCGCCCTTCAGGTCGAGCCCGAGATGGATGCGGTCCTGAATCGCCGCCAGCAATCCCTTGCCCGACCAACTCTGCGGAACACCAAAGATCCCGGCGACAAATACCAGCGTCACCACCAGGATCACGATCACTTTCCAGGTCTGAGTCTTCATACAAAAATCCGGGCTACGAGCCGCGAGCCACCAGCTCCGGGCAACCGATGCGCGGATTGCTCGCAGCTCGAGGTCCCAAGCTCTCTATTTCCCTTCCTCCGCCGTCGTCACGGTCACCACCGACGCCCGGCTGACTTCCAGTTTCAAATTGTCCGGCGGCACACGTAGCGTGATCGCATCTTCTTTGATGCTCATAATCGTCCCGCGTAAGCCTCCGCTGGTCACAACCTTATCGCCCGCCTTCAACTCGCCCAACATGGCCTGCCACTTCTTCTGCTTCCGCTGTTGCGGCAGAATCAGCAGAAAATAGAAGATGGCAAATATGAACAGCAGGGGTAAGAGCATTGCCAACCCGGAGCCGCCCGGTTGCTGCAGCCATACCGCCAATCCGTCGTTCATTCCCAAGCAAACCATTGTTGCCACCTAATCGATCCTCTAAAACTCCGACGCGCCCAGTCAGGGTCGTACCCACTCCTGCGTTTTCCGCGCACCACTGGCAACTAGACGCGAGCAACCAGAAACTGCCTCTCGGGATTTCTCTTCTCGTAGGCCGGATATCCTTACAATCGAAGGCTTGAACCGGGGTCCAGGGCTACGGTCTCGGCCGACACCGCCCAGAAGAAAACGGGCCCTATCCCCAAGCCAAATAGCATGCCGGACCGTGTACACAGGTGTCAAGGCAAAGCTCGGATTTTCGATCCCGTCGCAGGCGGAGGTTGCTCTGCTCCACAATCCTTCTGGGTACTAGGTACTGGGTACCCTGATCTTCTCCCGTACCCGTCGCATCGTGTCCAAATAAAAGCTGATGTTGTGCACGGTATTCAGCACCTGCGCCAGCAACTCATTCGAAGCGTACAGATGCCGCAAATAAGCACGCGAATACCGCAGGCAGACCCGGCACCCGCAAGCTGGATCGAGCGCGCTTTCATCCTGTGCATATTGCGCCTGCTTGATCGAAACTTTCCCCTCCGACGTAAACAGCAGCCCATGCCGCGCCGCCCGCGTCGGCAACACGCAGTCCATCATGTCGACGCCCATCAGAGCGTACTCAGCAACTTCCTCCGGAGTCCCCACGCCCATCAGGTAGCGCGGCTGGTCGGCGGGAAGATATTCCAAAGTCGACTCCACGATCTCGCGCGTAAGTTCCCGAGGCTCTCCCACGCTGAGCCCGCCAATGGCATATCCGGGAAACCCGATCTCGACTGTCCGCAGAGCCGACTCCCGTCGCAACTCCCGATCCATCCCCCCCTGGATGATGCCAAACAGTGCCTGGGTCGAGTGGTCAGTGGTCAGTGGCCGGTGGTCAGTCTCGACCTCCAACGTATTGTCATCCCGAGCGGAGCGAGGGATCTGCAGTTCCTGACGGCTGACGGCTGATGGCTGACGGCTCCACGGCACTTCCTGCTTATGCCCCTCAAAATACTTCTTGCTGCGCTCCGCCCAGCGCAGCGTCAACTCCATCGACTCTCGCGCCCGCTCCCGCGATGCCGGATACTCCGTGCACTCATCAAACGCCATGATGATGTCGGCGCCCAGCCCGAGCTGCGCCGCCATCGCGCTCTCCGGACTGAAGAAGTGCGACGACCCATCCAGATGCGAACGAAACGTCACGCCCTCTTCCGTGACCTTGCGTAGCTCGTTGAGACTGAAAACCTGGAACCCGCCCGAGTCAGTGAGAATCGCCCGATCCCAAGCCATGAATCGATGCAGCCCGCCCAGCTTTCGGACGGTCTCAACCCCGGGCCGCAGGTAAAGGTGGTAGGTATTCCCTAGCAGAATCTCGACGCCCAACTCTTCGAGGACATCCTGTGGCACACCCTTGACGGTGGCCTGAGTTCCAACGGGCATGAAGACCGGGGTTTCGATCTCGCCGTGGGCCGTCACCAACCTCCCGCGGCGACCCTCGCCACCCTTCCCTTCAATTTGAAATTCCGCGGACACTCACATCGATTCTAAAGGAACTGGGTGCAGAGGACCGCAGCCTGAGCTTCTGCGCAGTGCCTTCATTGACGTTGTTACTCAACCGCCTTATTCTGGGCGCCATGTCGCGCGGCACGAGACAATCACGGCTGCTCATCAAAGTCCTGGTTGTGTTGTTGCTCCACGCTTGGATGATTTCCTCCGCTGAGCCCGTCCGATTTAATCCCGTACCTCGTGAAGTGATCGAAACCCGCCTCAGACAATATGCCGGCACCAACGCCCAGCGTGAGGCGACGCTGAAGCACATGTTTACCGAAGCCGGTTGCGACGACCAACACCTCTCCGAACAGACGGTGAAAGGCTCAAAGCTGCCGAACGTGATCTGTACACTTCCGGGGACGTCCGGCAAAGTGATCATCGTCGGGGCGCATTTCGATCGTGTATCAGAGGGAGACGGCGTAGTCGACAATTGGAGCGGTTCCTCTCTGCTTCCATCGCTGTTCGAAGCGGTAAAACAGATTCCCCGCGAACACACGTTCATCTTTATCGCCTTCACCGACGAGGAACGCGGTGAGGTCGGGTCACACTCCTACGTCCGTCAGATGACGAAGGAACAAGTGTCGGCTACCGATGCGATGGTCAACATGGACACGCTCGGGCTGGCTCCCACCGAAGTCTGGACCAGTCATTCGGACAAGCGTTTGGTCGGTGCGCTTTTCTCCATCGCCGCGCAGCTGAACCTCCCTGTGACCGGAATGAATGTCGACCAGATCGGCAGTAGCGACGGAGAACAATTCGCGGAACGCAAGATTCCTCGCATCACCATCCACTCACTCACCCAGGCGACCTGGAATGCCCGTATTCTGCATACTTCCAGGGACAAAATCTCCGAAATAAAGCTCGACGATTATTACCAGACCTACCACCTGGTGGCAGCCTACATCGCCTTCCTCGATCAGTTCGGTCAATAGAGCCGGCTCTTTCCGGGCTTCACCGGCCGCTCGCCTACTGCTGCGCCGTCCCCGTCACTTCCGTGTTGTTGTCGGTTTGAATCAGGAGCAACTCCTTGCCGCTGTTCACCACGACCGCGTTGAAATTAGCCGGCGCCGGAAATGCGGGAGACGTGATTTGCACTGTGCCTAAGCAATCCGGATTCTCCGTATAGGTCCCCGTGAACTGAACGGCGCTGATGGTCCCGCCCACGCTGACGGTCTCGATGCCGGAAAGATTTCCCTTTCCGTCCAGCTTCACCTGCCCGACGATGGCTTCGATCATCACTGGCGCCGGGAAGATGCTTCCCAGGAAGTTCGTCGCCAGCGTCTGTTTCTTCCCCGGCAGTCCGCAGACGATCGTTCCCCGGGCAATGCCGAAGCCCGGCTGCGCGGTTCCATTGTCGCTTTCAATCATCTGAAAGCCGTGGTGTGCATTGTCGAGAACGATGTTGTAAAGGGCCACGGGAGCAATTTCATTGTTGAGGATCATGGAGCCGGTGCAGTTCGGCGCGATCGAATAGGTGCCCGCAAACACCCCAGTCGAGATCGCTCCGTTCGTGCTCAAGGTCCACGTTCCGGAGACATTTCCCAGGCCGTCGGCGATCATCTGACCAACCAGCGCCTTTGTCGTCGCACCAGCGCCGCCCGGCCTTCCATGAAAGTACCCAAAGGGCCCCACCAAGCTCGCGTTTGTGCAGGCCGCTGATGCCAACTGAGCCGTGAATATGGTTGCGGAAACGAGAAGGGTTATATGAATCGTACGGCAGCGCATGTTGATTCCCCCACTGGAGGCAGCCTTGTCCGGCGATCCCTTCGGAGGCCCAGAGTGGCTACCCGATTGAGGGGATATTGGGCGGGAGAAACAGCCCTGTCAAGTCAAGAAACGTAAAGAGCGCGGACTCAAATGACGGGCCTTTTAACCCTTACAATCTGACCTCTGCAATCGTTCTCACTTCTGTAATCTGACTCCTTACTTCTGACTTCCGTATCCGTTTTTCACCACCGCTCCGCCCTTCATCACAAACTTCACCCGCTCCAGCGTAGTCACATCTGCCAGCGGATCCCCATCCACTGCAATCAGGTCAGCCCACTTGCCGGGCTCAATTGTCCCAATCTTGTCCGACCAGCCCAGCAGGTCAGCATCGTTTACCGTCGCCGATTGGATCGCCTGCAGCGGCGTCAACCCCAGCTTCACCATCACCGCGAACTCGTGCGCGTTCATGCCATGTGGATACACCGCTGCATCCGTGCCGAATCCGACTTTCACGCCCGCGGCAAACGCTCGCGCCACATTCTTTCTCGCAGCGGGCATGACTTCATGGCCCTTGGCAATCAGCTCCGGAGGCGTCCCGATCCGTTCCGCGTTTTCGTAGAACCAATCCATCAGATAGAGCGTCGGCACCAGGTACGTGCCGTTCTTCTTCATCTCGGCAATCGCGGCGTCATCGATGTACGACCCGTGCTCGATCGAATCCACGCCCGCCATCGACGCCCACAGAATCCCCTGCGCCCCGTGCGCATGAGCCGCGACTCTCCGCCCCAGCCGGTGCGCGTCCGCGACGATCGCTTTCATCTCTTCCAGCGTGTACTGCGAGTGTTGTGGGTTGTCGCCCTTCGAAAGCACTCCGCCGGTCGCGCAGATTTTGATCAGGTCCGCGCCATACTTGATGATCTCGCGCGTCTTGTGCTGCACCGCTTCGACACCATCAGCGGCGCCGTCGCTGGTGGCGTGGTAATCGAACGGCAGCAGGTTGTTGTCGCAGTGCCCGCCCGTGATGCTCAACGCCGGACCGCTCACCAGCATGCGCGGACCGGGTACGTCGCCGGCGTTGATCGCGTCGCGCAAGGCGACGTCGGCGTATCCTTTCGCACCGACATTGCGGACAGTTGTGAAACCCGCCTCCAGTGTGAGGCGCGCATTGTGCGCGCCGATCAGCGCCTCGCGCGGAACCGAAATCCCCAGCGTCGAATACCCAAAGTTCGGATTGAAGGTGATGTGCGTATGCGCGTCGATGAGACCAGGCAGGACGGTCGCGTTGGGAAGGTCGATGACGGTGGCACCGGCGGGAAGCTCTACCTTGCCTCCGACGCTCGCGATCCTGTCGCCCTCGATCACGATGGTCTGGTTCGTCAGCGTCTGACCGCTCTTGACGTCGAGCAGGCGACCTGCGCGGATCACGACGGTTCTCGCAGCGCTGGGCGCCTGCGCCGCGCACAATCCGGCCAGCAGAATGCAAACGACAAGCACCCCGATGCAGCGATGGAATTTCATTTGGCCCCCAAAGAAAGTTGATCGGGTACAGTACATTCCTGGAGGGCATCAAGGCAAGCTCTACACATGCTTGAGACCACGTCCAACGCGTTCCCGACCGGCGTGCGCGTCATCGCCGCGCTGTTCGCCCTTTGCGGACTCTTCCTCGCCGTGAGCGGGCTGGTGATCCTGCTGCGCCCAGGCACGATCTCCATGACCGTGGCCGCTCCGCTGCTCTTCGGACTCGAACTTGCTGGGCCCTACATGTTCCTGCTGACGGCCGCCATTGGCGGCGCGATCGCCTGGGGCCTGGCGCGAACGAATAATCTCGCCCGCCACGCCGCCGTGCTCGCCGCGATCGCGGGCATCGTCATGCTCGTTCCGCCGACCTCGGCAGCGGCGGTGATGGTCCAGCCGAAGTCCCTTGCTCTCGACGGTCTCGCCATCATCGTCCGCGTGATCGTGGCCTGGTATCTGTCACAAGGCCACATCGCCCAGGAGTTCAAGAGGCCGAGGTAACGCCGAGTGTTCCACGTGGAACATTGTCAAGCTGTCTATGTATGTACATCATGTTACGTACAACAACCATAAAGGCAGAGGCTGCCGAGGGTTAGACGGAACGGCGCCTCCCCTTGTTTCGCGCGCCGGGCGGACCGGAATGTCCGCCCCACATGATTGTTATCTTCTTGTGCTTGCCGGCTCTTTTTCGCCGACCCGCTTGCTGACTTTGAACGTCACCTTGCCTGTTTTCTTGTCGGCGTCGACGATGATGTGATCTCCGTGCAGCACCTCGCCGTCGAGAATCTTCAGCGCCAGCGGATCCTGCACCAGCTTCTGAATCGCCCGCTTCAGCGGACGCGCGCCGAAGTTCGGATCGTAGCCCTCGGTGAAGAGCAGTTCTTTTGCCGCGTCGGTGAGTTCGAGCGAAATCTTGCGATCCGCCAGCAGCCGCCGCAGGTCTTCCAGGCGAAGATCGACGATCTTGATCAGCTGTTCTTTTCCCAGCGGACGGAACACGATAATGTCATCCACGCGGTTGAGGAACTCCGGCTTGAAGTGCCCGTGCAGTGCATTCATCACCTGCTCGCTGGCGTGCTCGTAGGCCTCGTTGGTCTGAATGTTCTCCGCCTGCAAGTAGGCCGACCCCAGGTTCGAGGTCATGATGATAACGGTGTTCTTGAAGTCGACGGTGCGGCCCTTCCCGTCGGTGAGGCGGCCGTCGTCCATGATCTGCAGCAAGACGTTGAACACGTCCGGGTGTGCCTTTTCGATTTCGTCGAAGAGCACAACTGCGTACGGGCGGCGGCGAACCTGCTCGGTGAGCTGTCCGCCTTCTTCGTAGCCGACGTACCCCGGGGGCGCGCCGATCAGCCGCGAGACTGCGTGTTTCTCCATGTACTCGGACATGTCGATGCGCAGCAGCGCGTGCTCGTCGTCGAAGAGAAATTCGGCGAGAGCACGGGCAAGTTCGGTTTTGCCGACACCGGTCGGTCCGAGAAAGATGAACGAGCCGATGGGACGCTTGGGATCGCTCAGGCCGGCGCGCGAGCGGCGGATCGCATTCGAGACGCGTTCGAGTGCCACGTCCTGTCCGATCACGCGCTGGCGCAGGCGGTCTTCCATGTTGATGAGCTTTTTGACTTCGCCTTCGAGCATCTTCGAGACCGGAATGCCGGTCCACTTGGAGACAATGCGGGCGATGTCTTCTTCGTCGACTTCCTCTTTCAGCAGGCGGCTGGATTTCGCTTCCATCTGCGCGGTCAGCTTCTTCAGTTCTTCTTCCGTCTGACGGACCAGGCCGTAGCGGATCTGGGCGACGCGCTCGAGATTACCCTTGCGCTCTTCCGCCTGCTCTTCGGTCTTCAGCTGTTCGAGCTTGGTCTTGAGATCGCGAACGCGCGTGATCAGTTCTTTTTCCTGTTTCCACTTGGCTTTCAGGGCATTTGAGTGCTCGCGGATCCCGGCGAGCTCTTTTTCAACGGCCGCCAGGCGCTCGCGCGAATTGGCGTCGTCTTCTTTCTTGAGCGCCTGCTTCTCGATTTCGAGTTGCGTGGCGCGGCGTTCGAGCTGGTCAATCTCGGTCGGCATGGAATCGATCTGGATGCGGAGCGAGGCCGCGGCTTCATCGACCAGGTCGATGGCCTTGTCGGGCAGGAAACGGTCAGAGATGTAGCGATGCGAGAGGGTCGCGGCGGCGACGATGGCCGAGTCTTTGATGCGAACACCGTGATGGACTTCGTATTTCTCTTTCAGGCCACGAAGGATGGCGATCGTGTCTTCGACATTCGGCTCGCCGACAAACACGATCTGGAAGCGGCGTTCGAGAGCGGCGTCTTTCTCGATGTACTTGCGGTACTCGTTGAGAGTAGTTGCGCCAATGGCCCGCAGCTCGCCGCGAGCGAGAGCCGGCTTCAGCATGTTCGAGGCGTCGATCGCGCCTTCGGCCGCGCCTGCACCGACGAGCGTGTGCAGCTCGTCGATGAAGAGGACGATCTGGCCGGACGAGTCTTCGATTTCTTTCAAAACCGCTTTGAGGCGGTCTTCGAATTCGCCGCGATATTTCGCGCCCGCGAGCATCGAACCCAGGTCGAGCGACACGACGCGCTTGTTCTTCAGGACTTCGGGCACGTCGCCGGAAACGATGCGCTGGGCGAGGCCTTCGACGATAGCAGTCTTGCCCACGCCGGGCTCGCCGATCAGGACTGGATTGTTCTTGGTGCGGCGCGAAAGGACCTGGACGACACGGCGAATCTCTTCGTCGCGGCCGATGACGGGGTCGAGCTTGCCGCGGCGGGCAAGTTCGGTCAGATCTTTGGCATAACGTTCCAGCGCCTGATACTTCGCTTCGGGATTCTGGTCGGTAATGCGCTGCGATCCGCGGACAGCAGTCAGCGCCTTGAGAATGGCGTCGTGGGTGGCGCCGTGGCGGGCGAGCAGTTCCTGGGCGGGATCGCGCTTTAGTTTCGTTGCCACCAAAAGCAGATGCTCGGTGGAGACGTACTCGTCTTTGAATCCGTCGGCTTCCTTGAAAGCGGCGTCCAAAAGCTGGTTCAGCTGGTTCGACATCGCCGGCTGCGCACTCGCGCCGGAAACCTTGGGGAGCTTTTCGACTTCCTGGTAGAACTCAGTCAGAACGGACTGCGGGCCGATGCCGATCTTCTCGAGCACCGGCGGGACGATGCCTTCTTTATCCTCGAGCAGTGCCGCCAGTAGATGGATCGGCATCAGCTCAGGATTGCCGTGCTCGGAGGCGAGCTCGTTCGCGCGCTGGACCGCTTCTTGCGCCTTGACGGTGAATTTGTCCCAACGGATGGGCATGGGGTACAACTCCTTCTCAATAGCCTAGTCGCGATTTTGCAATTTGGTAATCGGGTAATTTGGCAATTTGAGGATCGGGATGAGCAGCTGGTTTCATCCAATTGTCCGATTGCAAAATTGCAAAACAAACGGGAGGCACCTCTCGGCTGCCTCCCGCCTCAGGGGCTAAAGCCCCGTCGCTTTCAGTCTGTTGCGGCGCGGCTGAAGCCGCGCCCCTTCAAAGCTGCGTTGCGTCAGTATCCCGCATCGCTGCTGCCGGGTGGGCGGGCAAGAATGCCCGCACCACACAGAGCATTACGCCGCTTTGCCGGGGCCCTTGCCTTCCAGGGTCTTCGCGCTGCCCTGGTTTGAGCTCGCGACGTTGACCTTGATCTGCTTCGGCTTGGCTTCGGCTTTCTTGGCCAGCGTCACTTTCAGCACGCCCTTGTCGTAGTCGGCCTGGACGCTTTCCTGGTCGACGGTCTGGGGCAGGGTGAAGGTGCGGGTGAAGCTGCCGTACTGACGCTCTACGCGGCGATAGTTCTCTTCCTTCTCTTCCTTTTCGAACTTGCGCTCGCCGTGCACGGTGAGAGTGTTGTTCTCGATGCGGACGTCGATGTCCTTCTCTTCGATTCCGGGCACTTCGATCTTCAGGGTCACGTTGTGCTCGTCCTCGTAGACGTCGACGGGCGGTGCGAACGTGGTGGTGGTCAGGCTTTCGGCGTCCTTCGTGCCTTCCGGCCCGTACGAATCGCGAAACAGACGGTTCAGGCGATTCTGAACGGTGACGAACTCACGGAAAGGATCCCAACGGGTAATCAGTGTCATACTTCAAATCCTCCTGCGGAATGTTGATGTGAGAGCCTCTACAGCTCTATCAGATGCTTCCTTATCTGTAAAGAAGCATAAAATATGAGTGTGTTATTGTCAATATGGAAAATGTGGCTTATTTTTGTTCATGTTACATGCAATATCAGGCACTTCAGGTAGGCGGTTTCGGGGACATTCAGCAGGATGGGATGGTCCTTGGCCTGGGAGCGGGTTTCCAGAATTCGTGGGGAGCGGTGGGCGTCCCGGGCGGCCGAGGCGACGGTTTCGAGGAAGTCCTGCGCGCCAACGTGGAAGGAGCAGGAGCAGGTGACGAGGATTCCGCCAGAGCGAAGCATCTTCAGGGCGCGGAGGTTGAGTTCCTTATAGCCACGGAGAGCCTTTTCGAGGTCGCGCCTGGTTTTGGCGAAGGCGGGCGGGTCGAGCACGATGGTGTCGTACTGCTTCCCTGAGGACGCGTAGTCCTTGAGCAGGTCGAAGGCGTTGGCCTCGATCCACTCCAGATCGCGTCCGTTGAGGGCGGCGTTCTTCTCCGCCATCTCGAGCGCGGGACGGGAGCTGTCGACGCCGGTCACGGTGGAACATTTTGGGGCGAGGTGCAGCGCGAAGCCGCCTTGATAGCAGAAGGCGTCGAGGGCCTCACCATGCGCGTAGTGCGCGGCGGCGGCGTAGTTCTCGCGCTGGTCGAGGAAGGCCCCGGTCTTCTGGCCTTCGAGTCCGTCGTAGTGGAAGCGGACGCCGTTCATGGTGATTGTTGTTGCGCTCTTGTTTCCGTAAAGAAGGGTCGACTGGTGAGGCGGCAACTGCTCCAACTCGCGAATCCGGGGGTCGACGCGCTCGACGATGCCGGCCGGTTTCAGTTCCTCAACGAGCGTTTTTTCCACGATGGCTTTTCGCACGGGGTCCGCATCCATCGCCTGGGTAAGGATCTGCACGGAGAGCACGTCGTTGTAACGGTCGACGATCAGGCCGGGGAGGAAGTCGGCCTCGGAGAAGACGATGCGATAGGCGTCGGTGTTGGCAACTATCTTCTTGCGGTAGGCGATGGCGTCGCGAAGGCGCTGTGCGATGAGGGTAGGAAGATCGGGAACCTCGTCGCGCGAGATCATGCGGATGGCGATCTGCGAGGAAGAGGAATAAAGGGCGGTGCCGAGGAATTTGCCGCGGGAATCGGCGACTCGAACCAGAGCGCCGGGAGGGATTGAGTCCGGTGGAGCGATGTCGGAGCGATAAACCCAGACGTGGCCGGATTTGAGGCGAGTAGTGCCGCGTGGTGAGATCTTGACAGTAGGATATGCACCCTGTTTGGCAGGCATAGGGAGATAGTAGCGCGGCAGCACTTGCTGAAGCGGATTCGCTTCTATCAGGGGCTTCCCGCAGTGACGTGTCTTGACGCGTTTGGGCCGATTAATAGACGCGGTCTTTCGGGATCTTCAGGTCAGCCAGACCGAAAGCTAACATTTCGCCCAGCTCACGAATTCCGCCCTCTTTCGGGGACCATCTGACGACGAGATGGTACGTGCCCTGCTTCACCCCCTCGACAATCCAATCGGCACCGTCGTTGCCATGATGTTCATCAGAGCTGGGCAGCTTCCAAAAATCTATTTTTTTAAGCAGCATCTGAAAAACCTGAGTCTGTTTGCGGGTGATCGGGCGAGAGAAATTTTCCAGCAGTTGTGCCTTCTTATCCGGATACCCACTGGACCCTGTTGCTACCTTCGCTGAAATCACAGCACTCCCGTCATTTCTAAATTCCAAACGGACCGCTACAGGATGGTCGAATGTTCGCAACCAAAGAAAACGATACGTCTCGGCAGCGCGATTCCCTGCCATTTCGAACAGAGACGGCTCTTCGAGGACTTTCAGTTCGCTGGAATACCAATCGTAGACAAATTGATTAAGGCGCACATCATCGCTAAAGGCCTTGGGTGGAAAGTACTTGTCTTGGGAATTTGCAGGCAACCCAACCACTAGCAAGATCGCGGCAAGAAAGAACCTGTGCACGGAACCTCCAGACCGGTCTTAGCTCCCAATTAAATAAGACACCAGGGCACTGGTTTTGGTTCCAAATGCAAAGTCGCCAGGCGACCGGCCGTTCAACAATGCGATGGCAATTCGCTTCGTGATATACGCATCGTTTTCATGACTCCTACACTCGCCGTCACCGCACCCGTCATCGCTTTCTTGAACGCCGACTGGAACTGTTCCATCTCTGACAGCGTGCCCACGGTGATGCGCGAGTAGGTCGGCATCAGTGGCCAGATGCGTCCGATGAAGACGTTTTGTTTGGCCATGGCGTCGATCACTTCTTTCGCGGGACGTTTCGTGTCGAGCATGAAGCAGTTCGACTGCGAGGGGATGTAGGAGTATCCGTTCGAGTCGAGCCAGTGAAAGACGCTGGCGCGGATATCGGCGTTGATCTTCTTGCGTTCGGCGACCAGAGTCGTGTGCTTCAGGCTGGCCGAAGCCGCCGCCAGTGCCGTGATCGGCATGAAGTTCCCGCCGCCGTAGTTGTACATCTTCTCGAGCAGGTCGGGGCGCCCGAGCGCGAGACCGCAGCGCAGACCGGCCATGCCATACAGCTTGGAGAACGTGCGTAGAAGAATCACATCTTTGTCCGCGCGCACCAGGTCGACGACTGACGTCGCGTCCGAGAAATGGATGTAGGCCTCATCCACCAGCACGATCGATCCCTTAGGCTTGTTCTCGACCAAGTATTCAATATCGGAGTGACTGGTGATGGTGCCGGTCGGATTATTTGGATTGCAGATGTAAAAGACGCCTGCATCCTGTCCCGCCGCCAGCATGGCCTTGGCATCGTGGGCGTAGTCTTTGGCCAGGGGCACTTTGACAACGCGTGCTCCGGTTGCCCGCACCGCAAACATTCCAGCTTCGAATCCCGGATCGGCCGTGACGTAACTGCGCTGCGCCGAGGTGAAGGCGCAGACAGAATGATGCAGGGGCGGAGTCGATCCCGGGTGCAGGCTCACGTAGTCGGGCTTGAGGCCCTCCATTTGCGCGACTGTCTTCGTCAGGTCGTCAGTCAGGCCGTCGAGGTAGCGTCCGCCTTGCGGGATAATTCCAGCGGACGCCTCGCGCGCTGTTACGCACGGGCCGAGCGGATTCTCATTGGAGTCGATCATGATGGCGCCGGCCGACGGATGCCGCTCGCGCGCTGAAGCCAGCATCGGCTCGGTCACAATGCGCATGGCCATCGCAGCCGACGCGGCAGCGGACAAACTAAGGAAGGAACGGCGGGAAGTGCGGTCGACGGTCATCACTCACCCCACGGGCGTCATCTTACCGCAGAATGTGTAGCGACATCACTACTCCGCTTCCGCTGCCACTTCCCTCAATGTCCCTCCGGACGGGCGCCTCTCCGTCGCCACTCGCCACGCGATGGCAAGCGACACGAGTACCAGCATGGCTGCCAGATACCACGGTGCGCCCGGAAAGGAATGCTCCGGGGCAATGAAATAGGCAAACGTCATTGAGAACAGTGATGGTCCGATGATCATCGCCATCCCGCGCAAGGAGGCGATCGCGCCCTGGAGTTCGCCCTGCTCGGAGGGCGAGACGCGCTGGCTCATCAGCGACTGCGAGGTTGGACGGGCGAGTGACCACAAGGAATTCACAGCAATGGCGATCAGGAATGTCCAGGTCGTGCCGGCCCATCCGTACGCGGCGAAACCCACAGCGCCGAAGAAGAGTCCGGTCAGGAGCGCGCGACGGTCTCCGAGAAGTTTGACCGCTGGTCCTACCAGTGCGCCGGAAGTGATGATCGAGAAAATGCCCACGACGGCAAGCGATATTCCTACCATTCGCTGGTCCCATCCGAAGCGGTACATGGCGTAGAGCACCCAGACGGTGAGATAGACTTCGTGGGCGATGTAGCCAAGAAACTCGACTGTCGCCAGGCCGAAGAGCTCTATATGCGAGCGCAGAAGCCGGAGTGCGCCGACTGGGTTGGCGTTGCTCCATCGGAATGCGGGCTGGCGCTTCTCAGGCAGCAAGGATTCCGGCAACACGAAGAGACCGTAAAGCGCATTCACAAGGCTCCCGGCAGCGCCAACCGAGAATGGCAAGCGTGGGCTGTGCATGCCAAGCCAGCCGCCAATGGCCGGTCCGAGCACAAAGCCGACACCGAACGCCGCGCCCATCAGACCGAATGCCTTGGAGCGCTTCTCGGGCAGCGTGACGTCGGTGATGTAGGCAGCAGCGGTAGGGATACTCGATGAGGTGAGCCCGGCCAGCGCGCGCCCGATGAAGAGCCAGTTCAATGAGGGGGCGAGAGCGAGAATCAGGTAATCGAGAGCGAGCCCGAAATTCGAAAGCAGGATGACAGGGCGGCGCCCGAAGCGGTCCGAGAGCATTCCGATGATTGGAGAGCAGAAGAACTGCATCACGGCAAAAGTGGTGATCAACAGGCCCAGATACTCGGAGGCGCGCGCGGTGTTGCCGCCGAGGAAGTTGGTGATCAATTTCGGCAGCACGGGCGCGACAATGCCGAACGCCAGCATGTCGAGCAAGATCGTGACCATGATGAAACCGAGGGCGGCGTGGCGTTTAGTCGACATGCGGGACCTCCGGTGCGAGCGAAATCGTGTTCAGGGAAAGGAGCCAGAGATCGACCGCTCGATCGATGCGGGCGCGATCGTGCGACGCGCAGTGGTCCAGCATGAATCCTCGGAACCCAGCGATCACGATGGTGGCGAAGGCGCGCGCTTCTTCTCTTGGATGACCCTTGCGTACCAGCGGATCTCCAACAAATTCCAGCCAGTCCTCTACCGACGATTTGAGAAAATCCCCATACCGCCTCGGATGCCGCAGCGCCAGCGCGTAGCTCTCGAAGAAGAACTTAAACAGCGCCTCCGACTGTGGTGCGCTCATGTGTTGCCACATGGCGCGGCAGGCGTCGGAGGGTTGCTCATAGCGCGCCTGGCGCATTCCGCCAAAGGTGGCGCGTTGCCGTTCCCGCATCCGCGCCAGTGCTTTGACGACCAGTTGTTCTTTCGATCCGAAGTAATACAGAAGCACCCGCGGACTGGAGCCAACGGCCCGGGCCAGCGGCCGCAGCGACAATTCTGCCACGCCGTGCCGCACCAGGTATCCAACGATGGCGTCGAGCAGTTCGCCCGGACGTTTTTCATTCGCAGTTCGGCTCATGCTCCGGTTATGCCTGGGCCGGTGTCATCTTCGCCGCTTCGGCGGCGCGGCGCTCAGCCTCTTCCTCCGAGACATCCTCCTGATGTGTAGCTATCCACCACTGCACCCCGTTCGCTGTTCTCACTCCTGCGTTTCGGTCGCCATAGCGTTGATCCGCGGGCGCCCAGATCGAGTTTGCTCCCGCCGCCAGCGCCCGTTTATAACCTGCGTCCACGTCGAGTATGTATACATAGATCACAGCCGGCGAAGGCGGCCACTGCTCGCTGGCCTGCCCCAACATCACCATCGCGCCGCCGATGCCTAGTTCGGCGTGGCCGACATGGCCCTGCGGATCGCGTGACATGCGGATTTCGGTTGCTCCCAGTACGTCCTTCATGAAGGCCAGTTCCTGATCGGCGTCCGGCACGACCAGATAGGGAACCACCGCGGGATGGGTAGCAGGTTTGTAATTTGCTTCCATACGTTCCTCCGATCTCAATCGACCGTAGTTTGTCGATCGAGGAGGGGGAGCGTATCATATATGAAACACTCGTTTCAAGTATCTGAAAGAGGAGTCTACCACCGAATTTGCGTTGGAAGGAGCGGGGTTCTTAGAACGAAATACCGCTAGCTGGCTGCCGGTTGCTGCGCGGGGTGCGCAGCATGATCTTTGTGGCTGGAGCCGTGTTCTTTCTGCGCCGCGCGAAGGTCGGCGTGGAGGGCGTCGAGCGTATTGGTGGGCATTTCTGAACCCCACTCGTCCATCTCCGCTTCTTCCCAGTGGCCGTTGAGGCGGATCGCGGAATCGGTCAAGTCCTCCGGGAACGCCAGCCGGTAGTTACCTTCGCGGCTGAGGATGTCGCCAATCTGCCGGCCGGAGTGCATCTCGTAGACGCGCCGGGTCGACATTCCGCCGCTATTGGTGAAGCCGATCAGCACTTCGCCTTCCTCGCCATAGTCCGGGCGGTAGAACCAAGCCTGCGGAGCGTCTGATTTGGGACGCGGTCGCTTCCGCACGTGAACCTGCGATCCGGGTGGTTCCAACTTCAGCTCGTTGGCAGGATCGAAATACAGGATTCTCTGGCAGGACTCGCAAACCACAAGTTGCTCGCCGTTGCGTACTTCATTGTAGGTCTGCGGACGCAGCATCACCTGGCAGCCCATGCACTTGTGGTCGCGGACTTCGGCCAGCCCGCTGCCGCGAAACTTCATCACCCGCTCGTAGTGGCGCAGGAGATCGGCGGAAATGCCCTGGCGTAGGCCGTCGCGCTTCGAGTTCCACTCGGCCAGTTTCGCCTGGTCGGCGGCCGTGATTTTACGCGCTTCTTCTTTCTCTTTTTCGATCTCGGCAGTTTCGGCTTTCAACTCCGCTTCGGCGGCTTTGACGTCTTTGTCGCGCGCCTCGGTGTTGACCATCACTTCGAGGATGCGGTCCTCGTTGATGCGGATTTCCTGTTCCGCAAACTGGATCTCGTGCAACAAAGCCTTGTATTGTTCGTTGGTTTTTACGTCGAGGGACTGGTCGCGGTACTTCGAGATCTTGCCTTGCAGGTCCTGGATGGCGGATTCGAATTTCTTGCGGTTCGCTTCGTCGGCTTTGGCGGCGGCTCGAGCCTTTTCCAGCTTGGCCCTGGTTCCGGCCAGCTTCTCCTCGATCGCCGCCACCCGTCTGGGCAAGGCAGCAATCTCCTCCTGCAGCTTGCGGATCTCTTTATCCGCAACCTGGAGCTGCAGCAGTTTTTCGATGTCAGGAAGCATCGGCTGAACGAGGCATCTGCCTTGATTCTAGCATGCGCAAAACCGATTGCCCGGCCCCGGCTAACGTTTCCCGGCGACGGCAGTCTTCAGATTGTGCACCACGCGTATTGCCTCTTTGTCGGCCGCGTCCCCCGCATCCCCACGGCCTCCAGTGTGTTAGGCTGCGGGGTTACTCGGCGAAAATCATGGAGGCCAGCCTTGAAATACATCCCATCCGCAATTCTGATTGTGATCGCCACGATGCCTGCGTTTTGCCAGGAGAAGACTCAAAGCAAGGTCGTTGTCGAGCGCATCGGCGACACCGCCTTCCTCCAATTGCGCGCGGAAAGTTTCAAAGCGCTCACGTCGCGTCAGCAAGCCCTGGGCTACTGGCTCACGCAGGCTTCGATCGCCATCGATCCGATCATTTACGACCAACTCTCTGCCTACGGGCTGCGTCAGAAACGCCTGCTCGAAGAAATCGTGGCGTATCGCAAAGGGATTGACCCGCCGGCGATGGCCAAGATTGCTGACTTTGCCAAGCTCTTCTGGGGCAACCGCGGCAATCACAACGAGCTGACGTCCCAAAAGTTCCTGCCCGCTTTCACGCCGGCAGAGTTGGAGAACGCTGCCCTGATCGCCCAGAAAAATGGAGCCTTCCGTACGTCCTCCGCCGATCTGCCGCCGCTGAACGAACCTGCCGACGTAATCCGGGAAGTGGCGTCACTGCGAGCTTCGCTGTTCGATCCCGCCTTCGAGCCGATGATCACGGCCAAGAGTCCAACCGGTGGCAAGGACACGATCCAGGCCAGTTCCAACACTTTTTATCCTGGTCTTAGCCTCGCCGATCTGAAGGGATTTCAGGATCAGTATCCGCTGAACTCGCTGGTGGTGAGAGGCTCCGACGGCAAATTGACCGAACTTGTCTATCGCGCCGGAACGCCCGACGGCAAGGTTCCGCCGGGACTCTATGCCACGTTCCTGAAGAAGGCCGTTGAGTACTTCCAGAAAGCGCGCGCCTACGCCGAACCCCAGCAGGCAGAAGCCATCGACCATCTCATCCGCTTCTACCAGACCGGTGAGTACGCCGAGTGGGTCGCCTTCGGCACCGCTTGGGTCCAGAACGACGCCACCGTGGATTTCGACAACGGCTTTATCGAAATCTATCGCGACGCGCGCGGCGCCAAAGGCAGCTCGCAGAGTTTTGTCACCGTCACCGATCAGCCCCTGACGGCCGCCATGAAGAAACTGGCTGAGAATGCCGCGTATTTCGAAGAGAAGGCGCCCTGGGAAGCGAAGTACAAGCGCGAGTCTTTCAAGCCGCCGGTAGTCAAGGCAGTCGAGACCCTTGTCGAAACCGGCGACTTCAGCGTCACCACGATCGGCGACAATCTGCCGAACGAAAATGAAATCCACGAGAAATATGGCTCGAAGAATTTCCTCTTCATGGGAAGCAAGCGAGCCATTGAAGGGGCCACCGGCCAGGCCGCTGCCGTTGAATTTGCCTCTAACCCGGCAGAGGTCGAACGTACAGCCAAGTACGGCACCGAAGCCGGCGACCTCCTGGTCGCCATGCATGAAGTCATCGGACACGGTTCCGGCAAGCTGAGCGAACGCGTCAGCGCAGGAGCCCAGAGTTTCCTCAAAGAATACTTCTCCACTCTCGAAGAGGGGCGCGCTGACTTGATGGCGTTATGGAACGTGTGGGACCCAAAGCTGAAAGAACTTGGTTTGATCTCGAACCAGGAAGAAGTTGCCAAGGCCATGTACGATAACGCTGCCCAGGTTGCCTTGAACCAGCTACGCCGCATTCCGCACGGCGACTCGATTGAGGAAGACCACCAGCGCGATCGCCAGCTGGTCGCACGCTACATTCAAGATAAAGTCCCCGGATCGATTGAGCAGTTCACGCGTGATGGCAAAGCCTACGTGCGGGTCGCCGATTATCAGAAGATGCGCCAAGGGGTAGGGATGCTCCTGGCCGAACTCATGCGCATTAAAGCTGAGGGCGATTACGACGCCATCAAGGCGCTCGTCGATAAGTACGGCGTCCACTTCGATCCGGCACTGCGCGACCAGGTGCTGGCGCGTTATCAGAAGCTCAATCTGCCGACCTATTTTGCCGGTGTGAACGCTCAGCTGACCGCGACCTTCGATGCCAAGGGTGAAATTGAGAAAGTGGAAATCAGCTACCTCGACGACCCGGCCCAGCAGTACCTGGCTTATGGAGCCATGTACGACGAGGGCGTCGCCAAGACACAGCGCTGATCAGGAACCGCGTCTAGTTCTCCCCCGGCATCGGATGCCGCGCCTGATCGGCGTTAGGGACCAGTTGCTGATAGATGGCCCTAGGCACGTGCGAGTCCCAGTGCCCGGCCGTTTTCGCGAATCCGACGATCCCGAGGAATAGCGCCGCAATTCCCGCTGCCATGGCCCAGGCCGGTAGTTTGCGCGGCTGGGGAACAAGCACAGGAATCACAGGCAGCGTCAGGCTCAGAGCATCTTTCGCCGGGCAAACTGCCACACACTCCAGGCAACCGGTGCACTCCGCTGACTTGATCGTCACCAACTTGTCGACCGGCAGCGCCGAGGGGCATGCCTTCGCGCACTTCGCGCAATCAATGCAGGTCTCAGGATTGCGCCGGATTCGCGCGGGACTGAACAAGGAAGTGATCCCCAAGAGGGCCCCGTAGGGGCACAAATAGCGGCACCAGAGGTTCTGCACGAACAGCGACGCCGCGACCAGCACGCCGATCACGATCGCTCCGGTCTCTCCGAGGTGGCGGAAGAAGTTCAGCATCTTCACGTCGGCGATCACGCCATAGGGGCTGTTCATGAAAGCGGCAATTTCGCCCGCCGCCATCGAGCTTACTGCCCACACGAAGAAGCCGAGCAGCAGATACTTCAGCCCGCGCAGCCCGACATCGAGCCAGCGTGGCAGATGGAAGCTCCGCCGAAAGATCTTTCGGCCCAACTGCCAGAGGTATTCCGAGATCGTGCCCACCGGACACAGCCAGCTACAGAAGGCTTTGCGGAACAGAAACGACATCGCCAGAAAAGAGATCAGCAGGAACATCCCCGCCGGATGCAGCGATGAAACCTGGTGCGTGACCACCCAGTACTTCAGGTTCATCAGGGCGGCGATGGGCAGCCAGCCCTCGACGCCGGCCGGGCGTTGCAGGGAGGTCGCTGTTCCGCCCGGCTCAAACTGTCGAACCCAGTAATAGAACTCAGCTCCTATCCATACGTTCAGCAGCAGAAACGCGCCCTGAAAGCTTCGCCGGACAATCTGCGAGTAGTCGCGATCGGTCCGCCGGATCAGCTTCTTCTTCGTTTTGGTCTTGACGGCGGTGGAGACGCGGCTTGCCGCGTCGGCTGTCAGCGCTGGAAAAACTGCCGGAGAAACTTCTGGAATGATCTCGGTATGAGCTTGTGTTGCCATGAAGCCATCCTCACTGGCTTCAGGCTATCGTTGTTGGCGCGCGCCGGATGTGACCTTTGTCACGGTTGTCTTTGCTCATGTAACCGAATGACAGCAGGCTACTTCTGCCGCTTGTCGTGAATTGGCTACTGCCCCTGCCTGCGTTTTACCGTCGTCCTTCGAAGCTTCCCATCGCCATGATCTGTGTTACATCTTGTTCTTGGATCTCCACACCATCGGCTTTCTCTTCGTCGCCGGCATTCTGGGCGGGGCGCTGAACGCCGTCGCCGGAGGTGGAAGTTTCATTGCCTTCCCCGCGCTGATGTTTAGTGGAGTCGCGCCCATCGCGGCGAACGCCACCAATACGGTTGCGCTTTGGCTCGGAACCACGGCAAGCACGGGCGCGTACCGGCGGCACCTGACCATCTCGAGGCGGGTCATGATTCCGCTGATCGTGACCAGTATCGTCGGCGGCATAGCCGGCGCGGTTCTTCTGCTGAAGACTCCAGCGCAGACGTTCCTTCGCGTTTTGCCCTGGCTGATGTTGGGCGCCACGTTGCTGTTCGTCTTTGGGAGGCGCTTGTCGCGCGGCAAAAGCAATAGCCTTGCGCACGACGCCACCACCGCCGCCATCACTGCGGCTGCGGTGTTCGAACTGTTCGCGGCAGTTTACGGAGGATACTTCGGAGGCGGCCTGGGAATCCTGAACCTGGCAATGCTGGCTGCCCTTGGCATGACTGACATCCACGCTATGAATGCGCTCAAGGCGGTTCTGGGTGGAATTGTCAATGGAGTCGCGGTGGTTACGTTTGTCCTGAAGGGCGCGGTTGCCTGGAAGCCGGGCATCATTGTGATTGCCGGCGCGATTTTCGGCGGCTATTTCGGTGCCCACTACGCCCAGAAGCTCCCCCAATCCTGGATCCGTGCCTTCGTCATCCTGGTAGGAACGGGAATGACGATCTACTTCTTCTGGAAGGCGTACTGAAGGGCCCGTCCTTGGTCCCGGCACTTTATTTGTTACTCTCTGACGGTTCTTTCGCAGGAATTTCGCAATGTCAGGTAACCAGGCTTTAGGTGAGGAGGAATTTCGAATGAAGCCGTTCTCAAGTCTGTCAGTTCGCCGGATAGCCACAGGACTGATCGTCGCCTTCGTGAGTACTGCGTTGGCCGCGTACGCCCAAACCTATACGCCGCTCTACAACTACGGCAGCACCACCGGCGATCCGATCAATCCGAGCCCTTTCAGCCTGATGTCACAAGGTCACGACGGCCGTATCTACAGCACGTCAGCCTTCGGCGGAAGCCATAGCGGAGGAGCGGCTTATGCCATCACGACCGGCGGCAGCCTCACGGTGCTCTACAACTTCCCGGCTTACCCCGGACCCACCGCTCCGGAAAGCGGCCTCACCCTATCCACCGACGGATTCTTCTACGGGACTACCACTTCCGGCGGCGCCCACATCGTCGGCACGGTGTTCAAGTTGAGTGATGCCGGGGCGTACACCAACTTGTGGGACTTTACCGGCACTGGCACCGATGAAGGGAACCCGCAAGCCCCACTCGTCTTGGGCACTGACTTGAACATGTACGGAACGACCGACGGCGTCTACTCCGGAACCTACGGCACTGCTTTCAAGATCACTTCCAAAGGCAAATTGACGACGATCCACCCATTCAAGAGCACTGACGGCGCTGTTCCCTACGCCATCCTCCTCGGCCTCGACGCCAATTTCTACGGCGTCAGCCGACTGGGTGGAGCCAACAACCTGGGCGCCATCCTCAAGATGACCAAGGCCGGCAAAGTCACCGTACTACACAGCTTCGCCGGCACCGCAGGCAACGACGGCAGTCTTCCCATCGGTGGTCTGGTTCAAGCGAATGACGGTACGCTCTACGGCACCACCTACGGCGGCGGCACGAAGAACTGGGGCACGGTGTTCAAGATCGATCCCACGGGAAAGAACTACCTCGTACTCCATAACTTCGACCGCACCGCGGATGTCAACGACGGCATCCAGCCTCTAGGCGGCCTCGCGCTCGGTACCGACGGCAACGTCTACGGAACCACTGGCGGCGGTGGTCATCAGAATTCCGGAGCCCTCTTCCGCGTGACTCCCGCCGGCGCCTACTCCACGGTCTACAGTTTCTGTGCCGTGGCCGGCTGCAAAGACGGTTTCTTTCCGCAAACGGGCATGGTGCAGCACACCAACGGCAAGTTCTATGGAGCGACGGAGTCAGGCGGCCCGACCCTGAACGGCGGGGAGTTCTTCAGCCTCGACATGGGCCTGGGCCCGTTCGTCAGCCTGGTCTCGGTGTGGGGCAAGGTGAGCGACACAATCGAAGTGCTCGGCCAGGGCTTGACGGGCACGACCAGCGTCAAGCTGGGTGGGACGTCGGCTACCTTCAGCGTCGTGTCCGACACCTACCTGACCGCGAAAGTTCCGGCCGGTTCCTCCGGATTTCTCACGGTGACGGCGCCCAGCGGCACGCTGACCAGCAGCCGCAAGTTCTTTGTCACGCCGACGATCACCAGCTTCACTCCGGCCAGTGGCCCGGTAGGAACGCAAGTCATCGTGACAGGAAAGGGCCTGATCCAGGCGACCAAGGTGACGTTCGGCAGCAAGAGCGCGTCGTTCGTGGTGAACTCAGATACGCAGGTGACGGCCACCGTGCCCGCCGGTGCCGTAACCAACAAAATCTCGATCACCACACCCGGCGGTAAAGCCAGCAGCAAAACAAAATTCACTGTGACGCCGTAAGCCGGAGCAAGCACAACGGAGGACGGGCGAGGGCGCCCGTCCCTCCAACATTCATTCATTTATTGCGAACCCCGAAGGAGCTCTAGTCCATCGGCGCCGAGACGTGCTCATGCACAATCAGCCACTTGCCCTCTTTCTTTTCGAGGACCGCGGTCCAGCGAAATGTTCCCATATCGCGCTTGCCGGATTTGTGCGTCATGTCTGACGCGACGGTCGAACTGACCCAGCACGCATCCCCCGCCTTGTGAATTTGCAGGTCGTCGTTGACGGTGAACTTGGCGGTCTTGAAGTCTCCCAGTTCCTTGGTCACGCCCGCTTCGTATTCATCCCAGCTGGCGTACTTGAGCGGCGCAATGTCGAAGAACACATGCGGACCCTGCGCGTAATACTGCTTTTGTCCAGCCGCATCGAGCGCTGCCCAGCCATCCCAGATCTTCTGGAGGTATGCGCGGTCGACCGCGCCGCCAGCACTAGCTTTGGCCGCTTTCTGGCCCAACCCATACACCGCAAGGCATGCAACGAACGCCAGCACCACAACTTTTCTCATGGATCGTCTCCTAGGATACGGCGGAGCATTGTCGCATAAAGCAGAAGCAGGTCACAGGGGATAGGTCACAGGCTTTGCTGGATGATCCGCTCTCAGGCCCGCCCGATACCTTGGACCTGTGATCTGACACCTGCGGTCCGAGTGCCTTTGGTAATCTGCCCCCAGCCCATTGGACATGCGATATTTGCAGAGGATATGTCCCGAACCGGCGTCCAAAACCGGCAACGCGGTTCCCGCGTCAAGCTGGGCGGCTCCGTTCTCGCGCTGGTGTTGCTCGAAAACGGCCGACAGATCCGCGCGCGCATGAACCAACTCTCCGTCAACGGAGGCTTGCTCTCGCTCGAGAACCCGCTCGACGAAGGTATCAAGGTGACCACGCTATTCCACGTGGGTACCACCAGCATCCGCAGCCGAGCGCAAATGCTGTTCCCGATGTGGGCTACCAAAGGCTGTTTCCAGCCCTTCCGTTTCCTCGACTTGCCCGAAACCGACCGCTCCAGCCTCGCCCGAGAACTGGAAGCCCTGGTCCGTGCCGGAGCACAAGAAGAGGAAGAGTAGAACTTACGCCGACACGACCGTCCGCTGCTGGCTCCTCTGAAAACACCTCAGAGTCAACCCAGGCGACAGCGATTACCGACTCATTCTCTTCAGCACCACCACCGACCGCGGCGCCACCGGATACACCAGGGTGTGAATGTTCGGAGCGCCTGCTTGTTCCACGATGTCCTGCGGTGAGGGCAGGCTCGTGTCCACGACCCGCTGCCAGTCTTCGGGCACGCCCTCCTGGATGGTGAAATCCAGCATTTCCCAATACGCGTTGATCATCACGTAGATGTCGTCGTCGTTCTGGGAAGCCCCGTGCAGACAGTACGCCAGCGTATGCGAGTCGGGGGACATATCCACCGTATCGCCCACGCCGTACCACTTCACGTCGTCGCGCCAGAATGTCGCCCGGCCAATCGATGGATGATTTTTGCGAAAGGCAATCATCCCCTGGAAGAACCGGAACACGTCGCCATTCTTCTTAAGCCGGTCCCAGTTCATCCACACGCTGGCATCGTCCACGTTGTAGGGGTTCGCCTGACCATTCTGCGTCTGCAGCAGTTCGTCGCCCATGCGGAACATCGGAGTCCCATTGCTCAGCAGGAGCAGCGCGCAGAAGTTCTTCACCTGCCGCTTGCGCAATTCGATCACTTCTTTTGCCACGCCGATCTCGCCGTTGTCCGCATCACCGCCCGAGCCGCAATTCCAGCTCTCCGGCGTGTTGTAGGCGACCATGTCGTAAAGCGTCAGCCCGTCGTGCGACGCGATATAGTTGAGGCTCTGGAACGGATGGCAGCTATCGGGCAGGGAGTCGGGGAAGCAATCGTCGCTGCCGTAGAGCCGCGTCATCAGATCCGGCACGCATCCCGGATCGCTCTTCACGAACTTCCTCAGCGTTCCGCGGAACCGGTCATTCCACTGGCGCCAGCTGATGCCGGGAAACTTGCGGCCTAACTCATATCCACCAATTCCCACGTCCCAGGGTTCGGCAATCATGCGCACTCCGGCCAAGTCGGTATCGTCCGCCAGATCGCCGAAAATCGCCGGATCGTCCAGGTTCACCGAGCCATCGTCATTCCGCGAAAACACTGCGCCGAGATCGAAGCGGAATCCGTCCACGTGCATTTCCCGCGCCCAGTAGCGCAGACTTTCTACGATCAATTGCTGCACACCACTGTTCGCGCAGTGCAGCGTGTTCCCCGTGCCCGTGTAATCGGCGTAAGGATACGGATTGTTCGGGTCGGGCGAGTCCATGTAGTACGTACTGTTATCAATCCCCTTGAAGCTGAACACCGGACCCTTCTCGTTGCCCTCGCCGGTGTGGTTGTAGACCACGTCGAGGATCACTTCGATCCCTGCCCGGTGCAGCGCCTTCACCATCTCGCGGAATTCGTTGATCTGGGCGCCCGCGCGGCTCGCGTATTTCGAATGCGGCGCGAAGAAATTGATCGGCTGATAGCCCCAGTAGTTGGGCTCGCTTTCGTCGAACTCATAGACCGGCATTAGTTCGACCGCGGTCACTCCCAGTTCCCGCAGGTGGGGAATCTTCTCGATCATGCCGGCGAACGTTCCCTGTCTGCTGGCCGTGACGCCGGAGTTAGGATTCGCGGTAAATCCGCGCACGTGCATTTCGTAAATCACCAGGTCGCTCGCATGCCGCGGAGGCAGATCGCCTTCCCAATCGAACTCGCCATCCTCCTTCGGCAGAACGGCCAGCGGCGCCTTGCCTGCATTGCTGTCGGTCCCCACGGCCGCACCACGGTCATACGTTGGCGGGAAGAAGATGCATGTGGCGAACGGATCAATCAACATCTTCGACGCCTGAAAGGCGTTCCATTCGTGCGGACGTCCGGTCGGCGGAGGCCCGTCAATCGAGTACGCGTAATACTTGGCATTTTTCAGTTCCTTCTCGGGAATGGCCGCGTGCCAGATGCGCCCTGTCCGGTTGCGGAACTGGTCGAACTCAAAGACTGAAGCGGGATTCACCAGGTCATCCGCCGCGAACAGCAGCAGGCGCACCCGGGTCGAGTTCTTCGAATAGATGGCAAAGTTGTAGGCCTTGTTAGCTGGAATGTGGGTCACGCCGAGCGGCGTCGCCGATCCATTAGCTGCGGCCCAGGTGGAAGTCATCAATTGCGTGAGAGCAAGGTTCGGGGTCCCCATCGTGCACCTCCTGAAATGGGGTTGCGCCGCCACGCGGGCCGGCGGTGGTTACATCGTGATTGAGGGGAAGATCGCAGCGGGAGACTGCAAGGCATCACTTTATACCCGATCGGGCGGCTACAACAAGAAAAGTTCTCGGCTCTCAGGTCCCAGTTCTCAGGCCCAGACCAGCTGGACGCCCCAAGGCTACGCCGCGATCCGGAATCTGAGAACTGAGAACAGAGAGCCGAGAATTGGGGAAGACGTTGGTTGCCTGGAAGGCTTTAGTGAAATCAGCCTCGACTCCAGGTTCTAGGTCTCTGGAATGGAAATCGGAAAACGCCAGGCAAAGACGACACGAGAGGAAGCGATTTTGCCGCAAGCGCCGAGCGCGCCGCCTGGAGGGGCGAGTCGCTATTAAGAGGAGTTCTCAGTCCCCGGTCTCAGTTCTCAGTCAAGACCGTGTGGCCCCCCTCGCCGAAGCCTGCGATCCCAAATCTGAGAACTGAGAACCGAGAACTGAGAACTGCCTTCTACTCCGGATCCGCCGGATCGTTGAACAGCACGGTCAGCTTGATGCTGCCATGCCCGTATTGCGGGAACCCCGTCCTGGTTGGATCACCCGGATCCAGGTTCGAGGCCGTGTCATCCGGCGGGAACAGGATCAGCGAGTTGAGAAACGTCTGCAGCGCGATCTGCTCGTTGCTCTTCAGCGAGGCGTATTTGTCCCGCGCTGCCTGTGCCTCTCCGCCGTGCCGCAGAATGACGTCGTTCAGCGTCATGCTGCGCCCGTCGTGACCATACGGCCCGGTCGATCCAACACCCCACAGCGGACGCGTCAGGAACTGCGTCTGCATGGTGCCGTCCCAGTTACGCTCGTAGAAATTCGGGCCCAGATCGTGCCGCTTGAAATCGGTGAAGATGTCCTTGACCACAAACGAGCCGCCATTGGGCACTTTCAAATGCGGCAGCCCGCTGCCATCGTCCACTTCGTGGAAAAGCGGCGTCGCGGTCGCGAAAAGCGAATTGAAGATGCCCCTCGAAGGGTCGTAGGCGGTCTCCAGGTCCGCCACGCGCCGGTCGTGGTTGATCGTCATATCGGCAACGTGGCACGATGCGCATCCGACACGCTGAAAGACTTTCCGTCCGTGGTCCGCGATCGCACTCGGTTCGCCGTGCCCCGGCTTGAAGTAGTTCAGCAAGTAGAACTCAAGATGATCCACAATCGCCGGATCGATCTCATTCCCGTTGTCGGGATCGGGCGCGGGAGGCGCGCTGATCTTGTCTTTCGATCCATCCAACACCATGCCGGACGGTGTCACTACCCGCCCTCCCGCGCTCGCTGCCAGCAAGTCCGGATCGGCCGACGCCTCCAGTCCCATCTCGTTGTGCAAAGCTCCCACGATGAATTCGCGTAGCGAGATGGCGCTGCCCTCGGCGAAGAGCGGCTTCACCCGCAGATCCGAGTCCACCCCTTGTACCCGCGACGCGTCCACCGAGCCGTCGGGATTTGCCGTGATCACGCCATAATTCACGCCCTTGCTCGTCAGTTTCAAGCTCATCGGGCGCTTCATCTGCTGTGCCAGGGTGATCGCCAGATCGCGAGTCGAGCGCAGGTCAGTCGTGATCTCGTCTGCCAGCATTTCCTTCAGCCCCAACCCAAACAGATGCGGAGAGTCCCGGCTGTCGGGCCGGGTCACGACGTTTCCACCCGCGCCCCCCGAGCCGCGCGGACGCCCATGACACAGCGCGCAACTGTCCGACAAGCCGGCGCCGATCCCAATGTCAGTGTTGATATCGCCCACGCCGTCTTTCTCGTTCGCGCCCTGCCCCTGCAGCCGCGTGAATTTGCGTTGAAACAACTGCCGCCCGCGCCGGATCGAGCGAAATGGATCGCGATTGATGATGTACACCGACGATCCCGAGGTCATAACATCGCCCCGGCCCGCGCCGATCTCATCCGGCAGCGACTTGTTAATCCCTGCCTTCGCCGTATTCGGCGCCTGCGTGTTGTCGATCATCTGTGCTGACGCTGTTATGCAAGCCAACAGCAAGGAACTTCCTGCAAAAGCCACGACTCTCTTCAAGGTCACGAGGTTCTCCTTGTTCCCACAAGTGGTTGAGTGTCTGCGCACCCTTAAACTCGGCTGGCTAAATAGCCTCTATTGAGTGTTAACGGAAACCACAAAACAAAGACGACAGGATGGCCATCTATTGTTTGCCGTCCCCATCCTCCCTTTCTGAGCGATTCCGAGCTAAGCCCGTCTGTACTCGGCGTCGACTGTGGTCGATTTTCCCGGCAAGAGCGTAAACACGTAGACCATTGCCAGGCTGCCATCCCCACAAAACGGCAATCCTGGAGGCCCGCTGGCAAAAGGGTCGCAAGGATCCGGGCCATCATTCGTGGCCCCGACGGCGCCCGAATGATCAGCGGTCACCGCCACTGCCGACAGCCTCACTCCGTACCGGGTGGTGTTGTTGGCCCAGGCTGCAGCGGATAGTGCGCCAGTCGCGCAATTTGGCCCATAGCGGACGTCTGCAGATTGTCTTAATTCCACGTGAACCCGTAACCTGCACAAAACATTTGCACGGTTACCAATCGGCCCAACTGGTTGTAAAATGGCCTCCCTTGCTGTGGGGTGATGCCTTGGCGTCCGAGCCGGTCCGGATCACTGAACCAGTCAGATTTGGGGAAGATTTCGAGCTCGATTTCCGCGCCTACGACCTGCGGCGCTCGGGGAAGTCCCTGAAGCTGGAACGCATCCCCATGGAATTGCTGGTGCTGCTGGTCGAGCGCCGGGGAGAGCTCGTCACCCGCGATCAGATCATCGAGCGGATTTGGGGTAAGGACGTCTTCCTCGATACCGACAACAGCATCAACGCCGCAATCCGCAAAATCCGACAGGTTTTGAAGGACGACTCCGAACGCCCGCGTTTCGTCCTGACCATCACTGGCAAGGGATACCGGTTTGTGGCCCCCGTTGAAGAGGTCAGCCCACCAGCTCCACTACCGCTTCCCGCTCCAGAGACGAGAACTCCCGCTGCCGAAGACTTGCTTGGTAAGAAGGTCTCTCACTACCGCGTCCTGCAGATCCTCGGCGGAGGTGGGATGGGGGTGGTCTACAAGGCCGAAGACCTGAAACTCGGCCGCCCGGTTGCACTGAAATTCCTGCCCAGCGAGCTGGCCAGCGACCCCGTCGCCTTCGAACGCCTGCAGCGCGAGGCCCGCGCCGCCTCTTCCCTCGATCACCCCAACATCTGCTCGATATATCAATTGGACGAACACGAGGGACAACCGTTCATCGTGATGCAGCACCTGGAAGGCCAGACGCTGAGGGAATGGATCGAGTCGGCCGGCAGCAAGACAACCGCCGAGCGAGTCAAGGGCATGACCGATCTCGCAATGCAGATCGCGGACGGTTTGGAAGCCGCTCACCACAAGGGCATCATCCATCGCGACATCAAGCCGACCAACATCTTCATTACCAGCCGCGGGCAGGCCAAGATCCTGGATTTCGGAGTCGCGAAGTTTCTGGATGCTGCTGAGATCAGTGAGGTGAAGATCCCTCCCGTTCCACTCGTGACCGAAGGTGAGGCTGCTCCCACCAATCCTCATTTGACCCGCACCGGGGTCTCGGTCGGTACTCCGTCTTACCTCTCGCCCGAGCAGATTCGGCGCGAAAGGATCGACACACGCACCGACTTGTTTTCCTTCGGCCTGGTTCTGTACGAAATGGCCACGGGGCAGCGCGCTTTCTCCGGAAACACCGCCACCGTAATTCGCGACGCCGTCTTGAACCTGCCCGCCGTGCCGCCCCGCCAGATGAACCCCGAACTTCCGCCGGCATTGGAACGAATCATTAACAAGAGTCTGGAAAAGGATCCGGATCGTCGATATCAGACTGCGAGCCAACTTCGCTCCGATCTCGCCACAGTAAGCGCGGGAGGACCAACCGCCTCACGGCGCCCCGTCAGAGTGGCTGCCGGGATTGCCGTCGCCCTCTTACTCGTCGTCGGAGTGCTCCTGCTGGGGAATGTCGGCGGAGTCAGAAATCGATTCCTTCGCCGCGAAGCGTCGTCAGAGTCGGCAGCAGCAATCAAGCCACGTCCTTCCGTCGCCGTGATCGGTTTCAAGAATCTTTCCGGCAGAGATGACGAAGCCTGGATCTCAACCGCCCTGTCGGAGATGCTGGGGGCCGAATTGGCTGCGGGTCAGCAGTTGCGGGTTGTCCCCAGCGAAGATGTCGCGCGCATGAAGCTCGACCTGTCCTTGCCCGTGGCCGACAGCTATGGCCGGGAAACTCTGAACAAGATTCGCAGCCACTTGAGCAGCGACGTGGTCGTGGGCGGTTCTTATCTGGCGTTAGGGAAGGACGCGGGAGGGAGAATCCGAATCGACTTGCAGTTGCAGGATGCTGCGAACGGGAACACGATTGCGGCCATCTCGCGAGACGGTACGGAATCCCAACTCGCCGACCTGACTTCGCAGGGCGGCGCCAGCCTGCGGCAGAAACTGGGAATCGGTGACCTCGCCCCCGGCGATGCCGGGCAAGCCTACTCCGCTTTGCCCGCCAACACTGAGGCGGCGCGACTGTACGCAGAGGGACTGACAAAATTGCAAAACTTCGATGCCCTCGCGGCTCGCGATCTTCTGGAAAAGGCAGTCGCCGCCGATCCCCGCCACGCCTTGTCGCACGCTGCTTTGGCGCAGAGTTGGTCCGCACTTGGCTACGATGCCAAGGCTCAGGCCGAAGCCAAGAAGGCACTCGACCTGTCTGAGCATCTCTCGCGCGAGGATCGCCTGACGGTCGAGGGAAGATATCGCATATTCAGCCATGACTATCCCGCCGCCATCGAGATCTATCGCACGCTCTACACCTTCTTCCCTGATCGGATCGACTACGGCCTGCACCTGGCGGTCACCCAAGGTCTGGCCGGCCAGGACAAGGATTCCCTGGCGACCATCGCGCGTATCCGAAAATCAGGCATCCCTGGCGCCTCGGATGGAGCTGTCGACCTGGCAGAAGCAAGAACGTTGCAACGGATGTCGAACTTCGCTGAGCAGCAGAAAGTCGCCGCCCGTGCCGCCGAAAAAGGACGGGCTCAGGGAGCACCCATACTTGTAGCGGAAGCCCTCTTGCGGGAAGGTTGGGCATGGGACGACCTCGGCGATACCGAGAGGGCGAGGGCAAAGCTGACCGAGGCACGTGAACTGTCGCAGGGTCGAAACCCTAGTACCGCGGTCGTGGCCGACCTTTACCTCGGCCATGTTGCGTATGACAAGGGAGACTACGAGGCGGCTCTCACCTCCTATCAGCGCTCTCTCGAAGGTGCACGCAAGACGGGCGATCAGATGGGAATGGCCCGCGCGATCGAAGCCATCGGCAACGTCTTTGTTGAAGAGGGGAAACTCGAAGAAGCCAAGCGTAATTATGAAGAAGCGCTTCGCATCGACCGAGAGATCGATAGCAAGGCCGGAATCGGCGCCGCGCTCGGCAACCTGGGTAACCTCCTTGAGCGCATGGGTGACCTCGACGGCGCAGCCAGGACCAACGAACAGACCGCGCAGGCTTATCGTGACATGGCCAATCGGCGAGGGGAAGCCACCGCACTGGCCAACGGGGGCATTGTGCTCATCGAGCGGGGAGAACTCGCGACCGCCAAGAGCAAGATCAATGCCGCCATGGCATTGCAACAGCAGATTGGCTACAAGCGGGGGGTCGGTTTTTCCTTGTCTTCGTTGTCCGAAATCGCCAGAGCACAGGACCACCTGGACGAAGCCCGCAAGACAGCCGAGCAGTCCCTCACCCTGCGCCAGGAGATCGGTGACGAGAGCAATATCGCTCGGAGTCAGGTGCAGCTCGCGCAGATCTCGATCAATCAGAATCGGGCGGATGAAGCTGTGTCCCTCGCAAGTGGCGCCGTTGGCGTCTTCCACCGCCTCAAAAGCACCGACGACGAAGCGATCAGCGACAGCGCACTGGCCGGCGCCAAGCTGGCGCAGGCAAATATCAAGGATGCTCAGGCCGCCGCGCAACTCGCCCTGGCTCTCGCCGAGACCAGTCACAATCGCTTGGTGCGGTTTACGGTTGCCCTGGCGTCTGCCGAGGTCAAGGCCAGGATGGGTCAGCGCTCGGAAGCCGTGGCCGCGTTGGAATCCGTTCTCCGCGAATCCAGACATTATGGCTACGCGGAGGCCGAGTTTAACGCACGATTAGGTCTGGGCGAACTGGAACTCCATTCCGGCAAGACTACCGCAGGCCGGGCCCGACTAGAGCAACTGCAAAGCGACGCCCGCAGCAGAGGTTTTCTTCTCATTGCTCGCAAGGCGGGCGCCAGCCTTGACGGGCAACTCGTTCCCTGGCAGTAACATGTCCGCTGTTCCAGCCTGATGGAAACTGAAACTGAAGTTCGCAGTGCCTACCTTGCGGCCCCGAGCAACTTCTCCAGCGGATACTCCACGAATTCCCCAATCCGCTCGATCGTGATGTCCGGCTTCGGGAACTGCGCCACCTGCTTCTCATCGAGCGCGTAGTGTCCCTGCCGCGGAAACACAGTTGTGACCCGCTTCCCCCAATACTTCTTGATCGCCGTCAGCAGCCGCACCTTGTCGTCCACCATGACATAGTGGTCGGCCGGATACTTCGCTTCGACATCATCCAGTTGCTGCTCTTTGTGTACGTAGATCAGTACGTGCCCTTCAAAGGTATCGTACAGACCGGAGCGGTCAACTTTCCGCGGCTGGAAGACGACGTCGCCATCGCTCAGAATCACCGCCCGCCCCATCTGCTGAGCATGATCCACCGCGTCGAGCGATTGCGGATACAACCGGTTCGCGAACGGATAGTTGATCATGAAATAGGACACTTCCAATAACTTCGGATCACGCGGCTGTTCGATCCGGTAGCGCTGCAGGGCACCAAGATAGTCGGCATAGCCAAGTTCTGTGCGCAGTTGCTCGAATATGTCCCAATAACGCCGTTCGCAGGCTTCCCCCACTCTGTCCTTGAGATGGCGCTTCAAATCGGAAGCGATCCGGTCGTTATCGATCAGGGTGTTGTCGACGTCGAAGAGAATGACTGCACTGCGACTTGCGGTCACAAGGATTTCCCCACAAAGAGATCTGTCCCTTATCTTGCCAGAAAGTCACGGATGGTGGTGGCACGCTTCACACCGCGGCAACGAACTTCAGAAAGTTGTGGAAAAGTGGGCGCTTTCAACCCTTGTACAATGATGACCCTTATAGTAAAAAAGGCGCGTTAGCGGATCGGCAAGAATCCGTACCGCGACCCGACTTTTATCATCCAAACCGAGGCAGACTGACTCTGCCCTCTCATACGTTACGGAGCCCGATTCATGGAGCATATCGATCCAGCCGTCAGCAAACGTTTCGACGTTCGATCCGGCAAAACCTGTGAATTCTGTAAGAAGTTCGACGCCAACTTCCTCAATCGCAGGCCGATGGATCAGATGGTTGTGCCGAACCGGCAGCCCACAGCCGCGGCCCATCTGACGGAAGATGGCTATGTACGGCACCGCATGCTGGAACTGAACAGCCTGGTATCCCGGCAGTCGCTCACTGCGGCCTAAGCCGCCACGGACCCGCGTTCTGCGCGCTATCGGGGGGCGATTCCGAGTTGCAATCGTTCCCCGGGAAGCATCTAATACAAGGAGCGAGGCGTCCATGTACGACCGGGTTCGTCCCTTTTTCCTGCTGGCGGTTGTGTTATTTCTGACAGTGTCGTTGTCGGCGCAGGTTCACGGCGTTCCGGCCTCCGTCAGTTCCTTCGGCTTCGGCGGTAACTTCTCACCTGCTCCCGGCGTGCCCGCCAGCGTTGCTTCGCTTGGCCCTCGCGGCTTTGCTCACGGTCCTGCACTCTTCGGTAATTGCTGCTTCAACGCCTCCAGGTTCGGGGCGCGTCCTCCTGTCTTCATGGGACGGCATCGTGGCAATCGTCGCGCCTTCTTCCCGGTCGCCATACCGGCTTACTCCGTTCCCTACACTCCGGTCTATCTCGTTCAGCCCGATGCGGCATATGACGACGAAGACGACCAGGGTGGCCCCACGATTTTCGATCGGCGCGGTACTGGTACCCCGCGGATGCGAGAGTCTATCGCCGAACAGCAGCCTCCGCCGGCAGTCTCCGCCGCGGTGGCGCCTCCCGAACCGGTGGCGCCGCAACCCAGCACGCTGCTGGTGTTCAAGGACGGCCACCAAAGCGAAGTGCTGAACTACGCCATCGTTGGCGACACGCTCTTCAATCTCTCGGAAGGCCGCTCCTACAAGATCCTCCTGGCCGACCTCGATCTGAGCGCGACGCGCAAAGCCAATGCCGACCACGGAGTCGACTTCCAGCTGCCGCCCGGCTCTGCGCGCTAACCAGAGAAAGTTCCCCGTTCCCATCGTTTTCCGCGCTTCCCCGCGCAGAGTTTCCCCGTTTCGGGCCGCCGTTACCGGCGCCGGTTCCTCCCGGATTTCCGCTTGACATGTGCCGCCATCCGAATGGATACTTATGCATCTAAATGGATATGTATTCATAGCCGGACGTTCCGCCTTGAATCCTGAAATGGAGCACGAACCCAGAGCCATGAGAACCGAAGCCGTTGAACTCGCCAAGCCGCCGCAGGTGTCGCCGGCGCCCCGCGACCTGATTTCCATCCACGACCTCGCTCCGCGCGATGTGCATGCCCTCTTCAATCTGACGGCCATGCTCAAGCAGCGCCCCGCCGACTATCGCGGCGTGCTCGCGGGCAAGCAGATGGTGATGTTCTTCGAGAAGCCCTCCCTGCGCACCCGGCTCACCTTCGAGGCGGGTATGGACAGCCTGGGTGGCTCGACGTTTTTCGTCGATCAGACCCGCAGTCGCCTCGATGCGCGCGAGTCCCTGCACGACATCGCCCACAATCTCGAGCGCTGGATTGATATCATCGTGCTCCGCACCTTCCGTCATGCGACGGTCGAAGAGATGGCCGCTCACGCCGACGTGCCCGTGATCAACGCGCTTAGTGAACTGGAGCATCCGTGCCAGGCCCTGGCCGACTTCTTTACGTTGCAGGAACAGTTCGGCGATCTCTCGAAAGTTCATCTCGCCTATATAGGCGACGGCAACAACGTCGCGCATTCGCTGTTGCTGACCGGAGCAGCACTCGGCTCGGCCGTGTCGATTGCCACTCCCGAAGGCTACGGGCCGAACCCGGCCATCGTGAAGGCGGCTGAGGCGCTGGCGGAAGAAAGTGGCGCCGCAATCAACATCGTTACCGATCCGCGGGCGGCCGTTGCCGGAGCCGATGCCGTCTACACCGACACCTGGGCCAGCATGGGGCAGGAGAACGAAGCCGACACGCGATCCGCTGCCTTTGCGCCCTATCAGGTCAATGCCGAGCTCATGCAATACGCGGCGCCGCATGCCGTGTTCATGCACTGCCTGCCCGCGCACCGCGGCTGGGAAGTTACCGACGAGGTCATCGACTCGCCGAATTCCGTGGTCTTCGATCAGGCGGAGAACCGCCTGCACATTCAGAAAGCCATTCTCGTGTGGCTGTTGGGCGGCGGCGTGGGCCGTTTGCCGGTCAGGAGCGCTCATGCCTGAAAAGATTGTTCTCGCCTATTCCGGCGGACTTGATACTTCGATCATCATTCCCTGGCTGAAGGAGAACTACGCCTACGACGTCATTGCGATGGTCGCCGACGTCGGCCAGGGCGACGACGTGGACGCGGTCGTCGAAAAGGCCTACAAAACCGGCGCCAGCAAAGTCGTGGTCGAAGACCTGCGTGAAGAATTTCTTACCGGATACGTCTGGCCGGCGCTCAAAGCCGGTGCCGTGTATGAGAACAAGTATCTGCTCGGCACTTCGCTGGCGCGGCCGCTGATTGCCAAGCATCAGGTGGAAGTTGCATTGCGCGAAGGCGCCGTCGCTGTCGGACACGGCTGCACCGGCAAGGGCAATGACCAGGTCCGCTTCGAGATGGCCTACCAGGCGCTGGCTCCAGAGTTGAAAGTCGTGGCACCGTGGCGCGAATGGGATCTGAAGTCGCGCGAAGATTGTCTCGACTACGCGGAGAAACGCGGCATCCCAGTTGCGGCCAGCCGCGAAAAGATACACTCACGCGATAAGAACCTATGGCACCTGAGCCACGAAGGCGGAGAACTCGAAGACGCCGCCAATGCGCCGTTCCCCAGCACCTGGCAACTCACCAAATCGCCGCAGGAAGCGCCCGATCGCGAAGAGCAAGTCGAAATCGGTTTCGAGAAGGGCGTGCCGGTTTCGGTCGACGGCCAGACGCTTGATCCGGTTTCGCTACTCGAACTTCTCAACGAAATAGGCGGACGCAACGCGATCGGCCGAGTCGATCTGGTCGAGAATCGCTTCGTCGGGATCAAATCGCGCGGATGTTATGAAACTCCGGGCGGAACTTTGTTGCTCACCGCTCACGGCGAACTCGAAGCCCTGTGTCTCGACCGCGATCTGCTGCACTTCAAGCAGCACGTAGCGTTGAAATACGGCGAACTCGTCTACTTCGGCTTGTGGTTCACGCCTCTGCGCGAGGCGCTTGACGCTTTCGTCGAAACGACACAGCAGAACCTGACTGGCTCGGCGACGCTCTCGCTCTACAAGGGCAATGTCAGCGTGGTCAGCCGCAAATCCGACTACTCACTCTACCGCACCGACTTGTCGTCCTTCACCATGGGCGCAAGCTACGATCAGAAGGACGCGGAGGGCTTCATCCGGATTCTCGGCCTGCCCTCGCGCTGCCGCGCCCGGACGCAGAATAAGGTCGCGGTGGCACAGTAACCTGCTGCGATCGGCCATCCGAGCGAAGTATCGGGTTGTGAGCGTAATCGGGATCTTACGACAACTACCCGAATCACCTACCCACGAGACACGGGCGTGGGTTCGGGCTTCACTTGACTTGGAAGTTCTCCAGGGTGAAATTCACGGTGATGGTGGTCTCGACCGCGACTGCCTTCCCATTTAGTCGATAGGGTTTGTATTTCCAGTCCTTAGCAGCACTAAGCGCGGCTGAAATCAGCAACGGGTGTCCTTCAAGTGCTTTCAAATACTGAACAACCCCGTCTTTGCCAATCACGGCCTGCAAAACCACTTTTCCCTGAATCCCCGCACGCTTCGCCACTTCGGGGTACAGTGGGCGGCGAATCGGGCCACAAAACGTATTGCCCTGCTGATCCCTATCGACACCGGCTTTCCGACCTTCCTTTGAGTCCGCGTTGGTTGCCGCCAGTGCGATTGATCCGCATAGCAGTTGAGAGCTCACATTCTCGGGAATCAGTAGAGGTTCGCTCGAAAGCGGTTTGCGCTGCTGCACGGGAATGCCTTGTGCCACAACGATTGTGGTGATGACAATCAGCAGTAACGCGACTTTGCCCATACTCACAAGCGTAACTTTACGCCAGAAAGAACGTTGAGTTCCAATCGATTGTCGTTAACAAGGGGGTAGCGCTCAAAAGCGCCGCCGAACGTTCTGCCTGACGGTAGCGATCAAATCCAACAACATGGTGTGCAAAGGTTGGATTTGCTATCACGAAGAATTTCCTCCGTGTCTCCGTGCCTCCGTGGTGAAATAGATTGAGGTAACTGTCCAATGAAGATGTGGTCCGGCCGCTTCCGCGAGCCGCTTGATTCGGAGTTCGAGAAGTGGCAGCGGTCGTTTCCGTTCGATAACCGGTTGCTGCCTTTTGAATTGTCCGCCAGCCGGGCTCACGCCAATGCACTGGCAAAAGCCGGCGTGCTTTCCGCCAAGGAACTCACCGAGATCACGCAGGGCCTTGACCTGATCGGCAAACGCGCCGCATCGACGCCCGACTTCCTCAACGACCCCGAAGCCGAAGACGTCCACCACTTCGTCGAGAAACAGCTAGCCGCGCTGATCGGCGACACCGGCTTCAAACTCCATACCGGACGCAGCCGCAACGAGCAGATCGCGACCGACCTGCGCCTCTTCGTCCGCACGACAATCGACTCGCTGCAAGCATTGCTGGCCGATTGGATCGAAGCTCTGGTTTCTCTCGCCGACGCCGCCGGCGAAGCCGCCATGCCCGCCTACACACACCTGCAACCGGCGGAGCCCGTGCTCGTCGCCCACTGGTTGCTCGCCTATACGGAGATGTTTCTGCGCGACGCCTCGCGCCTCGCCGATTGCCGCAAGCGCGTAAATCTCTGTCCGCTGGGCTCAGGCGCGGTTGCCGGAGCAACGCTCACGCTCGACCGTCGCGCGATGGCCAAAGAACTGGGATTCGACGACATCACCGCCAACTCCATCGACGCGACCAGCGACCGCGACTTCGTCATCGAGTTCGTGCAGGCGCTGGCCCAACTCTCGCTGCACCTGAGCCGTTGGGCCGAAGAGATGATCCTGTTCTCGACGCCTGCCTACGGCTTCGTCGAACTACCCGAAGCCTACTCGACCGGATCGAGCGCCATGCCGCAGAAGAAGAATCCGGACCTGCTCGAACTAATCCGCGGAAAAGCGGCGCGCGTCATGGGCTGCGCCACTGCACTCGAAGGCACGATCAAGGGCCTGCCGCTCGCCTACAACAAGGACATGCAAGAAACGCAGCAGCCGCTGTTCGACGCCGCCGATATCGTCGTTTCCATGCTGCCGCTGGTGACCGGCTTCATGCGCGCCGTCGAATTTGATCTCGGAAAAATGGACCACGCCGCCAAAACCGGATTCATGAACGCCTGGGCCGCGGCGGCCTACCTGGTCGAGCGCGGAGTCCCCTCCCGACTCGCCCACGAAGCCGTCGGCAAAGCCGTCGCGCTGTGCGTGGAGCGCCGGTGCGAACTGAAGAATCTCACGCTCGGCGACCTGCACGCCATCCATGAAGCGTTCAAGTCCGATTTCCCCGCGTGCCTCGGTCTCCCCGAAGTGCTCGCCCTGCATGATGTCCCCGGCGGAACGGCGCCTCGTCACGTGAAGCGGGCTCTACAGAGTGCGCGGGAACGGGTGGCCGCGCTGCGGGGGCAAGAAAGGCTTGCCATCCACTGACCCTCTCGGTTTTCGCTGTGCCGCACGGTTCTACGGTTTAGCCTGGGCTCCGGTGTGGTCCGAGCGCAGGCTTTTGAAGGCGGGGTTCTTCTTGAATCGTTCCGGAAACTCCCTTTCATAGGATCCAAGACCTGGACAAATCCGGCGATGGAACCAATTTGCGCCAAACGCCACCATTTCTTTTCGCGCATCCTGTGCCGTCCAGCCTTGCTCGGCCATGCGATAGGCAGCGATCTCCATCCCGGTGCGGTCATCGCCCAGGCGACAATGGACAAAGATTTTCTGGCCGGGATTTTCCCTGACCAAAGTGAGGAATTTTGCGAATTGCTCATCCTTCGGGTTGAAACAATGCCACGGGAGCGGCACATACTTCATCCCGAGCTTCGTGACGACCTCACGCTCACCCGTGGAACCCCGAAGGTCCACGACAATGTTGATGCCCAGCTTGCTGAGACTGGCAAAACCGTCTTTGGTCGGTTGGGCGCCGCGGTACAGTGTGTCAGTCACTTTGCCGAAATTCTGGACACCCTCGATCTTCGCGCGCGTGCCGAAGGTGACTTTGTGCTCGGGTTGCTCAGAACAGGTCCGGGATTGGGCCTCGGCGGCCTGCGACACCAGCCCCGCCATGAGAATGCAAATACACGCCGCCTGGAATAGCGGTGCGAATCGCCGGGTGAAAGGATCCACAGGCAACCCCGATTCCACTCCCCGTGCTCTCACTCTTGCCATGCTACAACCCGATTGGGTCCACGCCAACGTCCCCTCCACTTTGATCAACTCACGTCGGACGCAGATACGAAGTTGCCAGCCAAACTGTTACACTCGCCCACCGGTGCCGACGATGTGGCGAAAGCGCTTTCTCCTGCTTATCAGTCTGATGCTGTTTCTTTCCCTGCCAGTTCCGGTCGACGCCAGCGCCGTGCTCTCTCACGAGGCCATTGTGGACGCGGCGTGGGTCACCCACATCCGGCCTTTGCTGCGGCAGCGCTTTCCCAACGCCACGCCTGAGGAACTTCGTCGCGCTCATGCCTACGCGTATGGCGGAGCCATTATTCAGGACATGGGCTACTACCCCTATGGCAACAAGTTCTTCAGCGACCTGGCGCACTACGTGCGGAGCGGGGATTTCATCGATGCCATGCTGCGCGATGCGCAAGATCTGAACGAGTACGCGTTCGCGATTGGCGCGATGTCTCACTATGCCGCCGACAATGACAGCCACCGTCTGGCCGTCAACCTCGTCGTGCCAATGCTCTATCCGGAGCTGAAGAAGAAATACGGAGACGTAGTCACCTACGAAGATCAGCCGCTGGCGCACGTCAAGACGGAGTTCGGTTTCGATGTTCTCGAAGTTGCCAGGGAACGCTATGCGCCCGATGCATATCACGACTTCATTGGGTTCGAAGTGGCCCAGGGCCTGCTTGAGCGGGCGTTCCGCGAGACGTATGGACTCGATCTCCGCGTGGTGCTGATCGATGAAGACAAAGCCATCGGCTCGTATCGGCACGACGTCAGCAAGCTGATTCCCAAAGCGACCAAGATTGCGTGGCACGTGAAGCAGGATGACATCAAGAAAGACCTGCCGGGAATCACCCGCGACCGGTTCCTCTATAACCTGTCCCGCTCGAGCTATGAGAAACGGTGGGGCAAGGCTTACCGGCGTCCCAATGTTGGTGAAAAGTTCCTGGCCTTCATCTTCCGGCTCATTCCGAAGATTGGTCCGTTGAAGATCCTCACGTTCCGCACTCCAACCCCTGAAGCGGAAAAAATGTTTGAAGCCAGCTTCAACGCCGCGCTCGACCGCTATCGCGGTCTGTTGACCGAACTCGGCGATGGAAGAGTCGCGTTGCCCAACTACAATTTCGATGTCGGAACACCAACTCTGATGGGAAACTATCGCCTGAGCGATGATACTTACGCGGATCTGCTCCATCGCCTCGCGGAGCAGAACTTTGCTGGCCTCACGCCCGATTTGCGTGCGGCGGTCGAACGCTACTACGCCGGCCCTGCTACCCCAAATGCATCTCGACAAGACGGACGCCGCTGGGAACGCGTCCATCAGGAACTGGACCGGATGAAGTCGGTAACGGCTCTGCCGCTCCTTTTGGCCGAGCCTTCCGCGGAGCCCACCGCATCTAAGTGAGAGAGTATCCCAGTGGAGTGTTCGCTCTGATTCTGATACGCATTCTCTTTTTCGCCCTTTTCCTCGGAATCGTCTACGCCGTCCAGCGCTTTTGGTTCGTGCGCGCCTGGTCCTGGATTGGAACGCTGTCCAATCCGCACTGGCGGAACGGGCTGCATGTCGCGCTGATCGCGCTCGCGGTGGGGCTGGTGGCGGCGATGCTGAACCCGCTGCTCGGGCGGGTGATCTCCCGGATGCCTTTCGGACGTCAACTCATTACCGTCTCCAGCATCTGGTTGATGACATCGCTTTTTGCACTGATTGCCGTGCAGGCGGTTGGAGCGATCGAATGGATCACGAACGCGGTTGCGCACCTGCATTCCGGAGCCGCGGTTGCGCAGTTTGATCCCTCGCGGCGTACGTTTTTCCAATACGCGGCGCTCGCGGCTGGAAGCGCTCCGTTCCTTGCGGCCACCTATGGCTTCGCTGCCGGACGCCTGCGCTACACCATCGAGCGCGTGGACGTGCCCGTCGCGAATCTTCCGCCGGAGCTCGACGGACTGCGGATCGCCCAGCTCAGCGATATCCACATTGGCAGCTACATGCCGCCCGAGGAAATTGCCCGTGCCGTGGCCATGGCGAACGATCTGCGACCCGACCTGGCCGTGGTGACCGGCGATTTCGTCAGCAGCGTCGGCGATCCACTCGACGCCTGCATTACCGAACTGAGCCGTCTCGAAGCGCCGCTCGGCCTCTGGGGATGCAATGGCAACCACGAAATCTACGCCGGAGTGGAAGACGAGGCGGAGCGCCTGTTCCACGAAAAGGGAATGACTTTACTGCGCGCTCGAAGTCACGTAATCGAACACAACGGTGCGTCGTTCAATCTGATCGGCGTCGACTACCAGCGCGATCACATGGTGAGCGGCGAGCGCACCGGGCCGATGCTGCAGGAAATCGAGCACGTAGTCCGGCGCGACATGCTTAATATTCTGCTATCGCACAATCCGAATTCGTTTCGCCGCGCCGCCGAGTTAGGAATCGAGCTGAGCCTTGCCGGCCACACCCACGGCGGACAGGTGAAGTTTGAGATCGTCGACCACGACATCAGTCCGGCGCGGCTGATCACGCCGTTTGTGGCCGGGCTGTATCGGTTGCCGATGAGGCAGACAAACGGTGTCGAGAAGGCCGCGCTCTACGTGAATCGCGGACTGGGGACATTTGGCTTCCCGGTGCGGCTGGGAGTCCCGCCGGAAATCACCCTGCTGACACTGCGGAGGGCGTGATCGGGTCGGGGCGCTGGTGCCCGGACTGCCTTTCTCGGCCGTAATCAGATCTTAAGACTCCCGCAAAATGAAGACTCGACCAGGAGGCCCATGCAACCGGTTTTGATTTCCAATGCCGCCCAGATCACACTCCCCAAAGTTGGACCGGTAGCGATGCCCGTGGGAGTGCCCGTCGCTCAGCTGTCGTGCTCCGAGTCGGTTTCCCTGCCCGACAAGCAGGTGGAAGCCGGCGTCTGGGAGTGCACCCCGGGCGTGTGGCATCGGCAGGTGAAGCAGGCGGAGCTGTGCCATTTTGTCTCCGGTCATTGCCTGTTCACGCCGGAGGGTGGCCAACCGATGGAGATCAGGGCGGGTGACGCTATCTTTTTCCCTCCCAACTCCCGCGGGATCTGGGATGTCCGGGAAACTGTGCGGAAAACCTATGTCACGTTTACCTACTAGGCGCCGGCGTTCTGCCTGCACCAGCCCGGTGGTAAGAGCGGCGCTCTAGCGCCCATTTGCCACTTCTCCCATGCTAACCGCGGCCCCGAAGAAGCTGGCCTCTCCACATTTCTCTGCAACCCGTGACGGGATTCAGTCCGATCTAACGATTGATCTTGAGTGGTCCCCAGCGGGCGGTCCGCACGGTCCCGTCGCTCTGTGAGCGTGGATCGCGCTACAATTCGCGACCTGAAGGATATCGAGTCGCCGAATCCGATGGGGACCGTTCGGAGGTGGAGTCTTGCAAGGAACCATGATGCGGTCTGGGCTCACGCTAACGTCGTTTCTGGAACGCGCGGGCAAGTTGTATCCCAAGGTTGAAGTCGCCTCCCGTCTGCCCGGCAACTCCATTCATCGCTCGACGTACGCGGACCTGTGTCGTCGCGCGCGTGCCCTCGCTGCGGCTCTGCAACAGGGCGGCCTCAGACCAGGCGACCGCGTTGCCACCCTGATGTGGAATCACGCCGCCCATCTGGAGGCTTACTTTGGCATCCCGCTGGCGGGAGGAGTGATCCATACTCTCAACCTGCGCCTCCATCCGGACGAACTCGCCTTCATCGCTAACCATGCCCAGGATCGCTGGCTGATCGTCGATGACGTCCTGCTTCCGACCTATAAGAGTTTCAAAGACAAAGTCCGCTTCGAGCGCGTAATCGTTGTCCCGTTCAGCGGATCGCCAACCTCCCCTGCGTACGAAGATTACGAATCATTGCTCGCGCAGGGGACCGGCAGTCCCGCACCGGTCGACGCCGATGAGGACGCGGCCGTCGCCATGTGCTACACCTCGGGAACCACCGGACAACCGAAGGGCGTGGCGTATTCGCATCGCGCCCTGGTGCTGCATGCGTTGTCGATTTCCCTGCCCGACAACTTCGCCATGTCTCGCATAGACACTGTCCTCCCGGCGATGTCCATGTTCCATGCCAATGCCTGGGGCTTGCCGCATGCCGCAGTGATGAACGGCAGCAAGCTCGTGTTTGCCGGTCCGAACCTCCAGCCCGACGCGATCCTCGACCTGCTCGCAAGCGAACGGGTCACCCTGACCGGAGCCGTGCCCACGGTCTGGCTGGGTGTGATCGACTGCCTGGAGCGCGATCCTGGCCGCTGGAAACTGGCCGAGGGCCTGCGCATCATCGTGGCCGGATCTGCCGCCCCCGAAAGTCTTTTCCGCCGCTTCGACAAGTTCCATGTGCGAGTAATTCAGCCATGGGGGATGACCGAAACCACTCCGATTGCGACGACGTGCACGCTGAAGCCGGAGATGGCGGCATGGTCTGACGATCGCCTTTACGAGCTTCGCGCCAAGCAAGGGCTGCCTTCGCCGCTCGTGGACATGCGTGCCATCAACGATGAGGGGGAAATCCCCTGGGACGGCGTAACCTACGGCGAGTTGCAGGTTCGCGGGCCCTTTATTGCGGCCGGCTACTACAAGCTTCCAGAAGAACAAAGCAAGTGGACCGACGATGGATGGCTGCGCACCGGAGACGTGGTCACGATCGACGCTGACGGATATGTGAAGATCACCGACCGAACCAAAGACCTGATCAAGTCGGGCGGAGAGTGGATCAGTTCGGTCGACCTGGAGAACGCTCTCGTCGGGCATCCCGCAATCCGGGAAGCCGCAGTCATTGCGATTCGACATACCAAGTGGCAGGAACGCCCGCTGGCCTGTGTCGTGTTGAAAGATGGAGCTCGTGTTTCCCGCGAGGAACTGCGGGTTTTCCTTGGTGACAAGTTTGCCAAGTGGCAACTGCCGGATGACTTTGTCTTCCTCGAGGAACTGCCGCATACCTCGACCGGGAAGTTGTTGAAGTCGCACTTACGGCAGCAATTCAGCGAATTCGATTGGGCTGAGCGGGATCGTAGTTCGGAGTAGGTACCACGTTTCGATCATTTACCAGCTTCAGGAGGGTCTGCGCCCGTGCTGTCGGTCAAAATCCCTGATTCGCCTCTGGCCGGTGGGCCTGCGGAAATTCACTACCGCGATTCCGGATCAGGACTGCCGTTATTTTTTCTCCACGGAGGTTGGGGATATGACATCTACCCGCTCGACGAGCAGGCGCAAGTGGTTCGGAATTTCCGGGTTCTGATCCCTGACCGCTCGGGTTATGGACGCTCGACGAAACCCGCAATCTTTGGGCCTGACCTGCACGCGCGAGCTGTTGAGGAAACCCTGAGGTTCCTCGACGCCGTCGATGTCCGCCGCTGCATCTTTTGGGGGCACAGCGACGGTGCGGTGATCGCAGCCATGCTCGGCATTCGCGCGCCTGAGCGCTGCCTCGGGCTGGTGTTGGAAGCGTTTCATTACGATCGCGAAAAAATCCACTCCCGCGACTTCTTTCAGACGATGGCGTCAGAGCCGCACTC